>Ga0209253_10004523_pt1 | contig 12121 bp, 10 predicted proteins | sample FrelakmetBRP12BR_FD_187145 | JGI IMG/M metagenome (GOLD analysis project Ga0209253, IMG submission 187145) | Freshwater lake sediment microbial communities from the University of Notre Dame, USA, for methane emissions studies - BRP12 BR (SPAdes)... | ecosystem: Environmental > Aquatic >...
ATGAACCGGAAACGGATCCTCGGGATCGTCGCCTTCGCCTTCTGCCTCGCCCTCGTCGCGAGCCTGGGGGCGTACCGCTTCCTCTCCGAGAAGAACCAGATGGCCGAGAGCGCGAAGCTCCAGACCGCAGGCGTCGCCGTGGCCGTCGTCGATATCCCGCTCGGGACGACCATCAACTCGAACCAGATCGGCGTTTCCCTGTGGCCCAGGAACATCTACCCCAAGGACGCCTTCACGACGGCGGCTCCCCTGGTCGGACGGGTCGCGATGAGGGACTTTCTCCGCGGCGAGCCGATCGTCGAGTCGAAGCTGGTCCCCAAGGATAAAAGCAGCGGCCTCCTCTCGCTGAAGGTCCCCGCGGGCATGCGGGCCTTCACCGTAAAGGTGAACGAGGTGGTGGGTGTGGGCGGCTTCATCGTTCCGGATTCGCGGGTGGACGTCGTGGTGACGACCGCAGTTTCCCCGCAACGCCAGCAGGAGCAGGTGGCGAAGACGTTCCTCCAGAACATCCTCGTCCTGGCGGCGGGCCAGGTCGTCGAGCAGAAGGACAACAAGCCGGTCACGGTGAACACGGTGACGCTCGCGGTCACGCCGGACGAGTCGGAGAAGCTCGCCCTCGCCAGCAACGACGGCAAGATCCAGCTCGTGATGCGCAACTTCGCGGACGCCCAGAAGGTCGAAACGCCGGGCAGCGACAAGGGAGGGCTTCTCTCCTCGATGCGCCCGAAACCTCCCGCCTCCCCGAAGAAGACCGCGGCCTCGAAGGCGGTCTACCGTCCCGCGTCCGCTCCCGCTCCCGCGGCGGTCTCCCAGGCGGCGCCGATCCAGGTCGTCAAGGCCAGCCACGTCGTCGAGGTCATCAAGGGCGGGAAGCGCTCCGAAGAGTCGTTCCAGTAACCGGACGCAAGAGATCCTCCAAGGAGGGGGTAGCCTACCGTGAACTGTAAAAAGGGAGTCGCCGTCATCCTTCTGCTCGCCAGCCTCGGCCTGTCGTACCCGGCGGCGGCGGGAGCGGCGTTCAAGCAGGGAGTCACAGGCTCCTCCGCCACGAAGCTCCACCTCCAGGCGAACCAGTCGTTCCTCCTCGACACGGACCTCCTGATCCGGAGGGTCTCCATCGGAAAGCCGGAGATCGCGGACGTGACCGTCGTGACCCCGAAGCAGTTGATGGTCACCGGGAAGGCCGCCGGCGAGACGACCCTCATCTACTGGAGCGAAGCGGGCGTCCCCACGTCCGTCGACGTGAACGTGTGGGTGGAGAACGGCGTCCGCAAGGGCCTCGAGAAGATCGTCCCGGGCGAGAAGTTCGATATGTCCGGCACGCCGGAAACGATGATCCTGACCGGCTCGGTCAGCTCCGAGACGGCGCAGCACCGGCTGGTGGAGGGGGCGAAGGCGTACACGAAAAACGTCGTCAACCTCCTCGCCGTGGACCGGGTCGAGCAGGTGATGCTCCAGGTCCGCGTGGCCGAGGTCGACCGGAAGACCGTGAAGGAGCTCGGCGTCAACTTCCTCTTCAAGGCGGGCGAAGTGGTCGGCGGCTCCTCCCCCCCGAACGGGTTCTCCCCCTTCTCCGGGGATGTGAACCCCCTGGCCGTCGGGGGGGTGTCACCGGCCCTGTCCTTCAGCGACGCCGTAAACCTCTTCGTGGCCAAGCCGGGGACGTTCGCCATGTTCCTCCGGGCCATGAACGACCGGGGCGCCCTGAAGATGCTCGCGGAGCCGAACCTGATCGTGGCCAACGGGGGGGAAGGGAAGTTCCTCGCGGGGGGAGAGTTCCCCGTCGTCTACAACACGTCGAACGGCGGAACCGGCGGGACCTCCGTGATCTACAAGGAGTTCGGCGTGCGGCTCAACTTCCAGCCGAAGATCACCCCGAACGGAGAGATCCACCTGAAGATCTACCAGGAGGTGAGCGAGCTGGACTTCAGCAACTCCGTGGTCCTTACCGGGTTCCGCATCCCGTCGCTGAAGAGCCGAAAGGCGGAATCGAGCCTCCAGCTCGGCGACGGACAGACCTTCGCCCTCGCCGGGCTGATCGACAAAAAGACCTCGAAGCAGGTTTCCAAGATCCCGCTCCTCGGGGACATCCCCATCCTGGGGGCGCTCTTCCGGAGCACCCGGTACCAGCAGGAAGAGACCGAGCTCGTCGTCATGGTAACACCGACCATCATCCGCCCCTACGAGAAGGGGAAGATGCCGGAGCTCCCGACGGACAGAATGAGCAAGGAAGAGATCGACCCGTCGGTCCTCAAAGATTAGGCGCCGGATCATGATTTCGCGGAGGCGACCCATGGGAATCGGTAACCGCGGACAGGTGCTCCTCATCTTCCTCGCCGGCCTGCTCGCCCTTCTGGGGATCGCGGCGCTGGGGATCGACGCGGGGTACCTCTACACCGTCCGCCACGAGCTCCAGCGGTGCACCGACGCGGGGGCGCTCGCCGGCGCCTCCGCCTTCCTCTCCGGGAAATGGACGGACAGCGCGACCCGCGCCGTCGCGGACGGTCGCGCGCGGGCGTTCGCCGCGAAAGACAAGGTGGCGACCGCGATCCTGTCCGCGGGGAGCGAGGTCGCCGTTGCCTTCCCCGCGCAGGATCGGGTCCGCGTCGACGCCACCCGAAACGTCAACCTCTTCTTCGCCCGCCTCTTCATCGGGCCGACGAAGACCGTGACCGCCTACTCGATCGCCGAGGCGTCCGTGGTGGACACGAACGTGAAGGGGCTGAAGCCGTGGGGAATCCCCTTCCCGTGGGAGGACACCAACGGGAACGACCTGTTCGACCCCGGCGAGACGGTCCACAGGGATTGCCCGGAAGGCGTCATCGACACGTCGCGCTACTTCTGCCCCGGGACGCGGGTGATCCTCAAGATCGGCACGCCGAAGAACTCCCCAAAAAATCCGAACGGCCTCCCCTCCCTGCAGCAGGAGTCCGGCCACTTCTTCGCCCTCGCTCTCGACGGCAACGGGGGGTCCGTCTACCGGGACACGATCGTGAACGGCAGCAATACACCGGTCACCGTCGGCGACGCGGTCACCCTGGAGCCGGGAAACATGGTGGGCCCGACGCGCCAGGGAACGAGCGCCCTGATCAACGCGGACCCGAATTCGCAGTGGAACGATGCATTGGACGTACCCGAGAGCAACCTGTTCCACTCCGGGGACGGTTCGTGGATGAACTCCCCCCGGGTCATCCGGATCCCCATCTATGACCCGGAGATCGCCCTGACCAGCGGACGGACGGAGATGGTGATCGCCGGTTTCGGCGGATTCTGGATCGAGAGCATCGACAACCATCAGGCGACCGTCATCGGACGGTACATCCCGATGCGGGCGTTCGGGCAGTCCGGCCCCTCCGCGGGTCCGACGGCGGGCCCCGTCCTCAAGACGTTGCGGCTGGTGGAGTAGCCGTGCCGGAGGCGATCCGTTCCCTCATCATCGAGAACGACCCCGAGACGGTCCGCCTGATCGAACTTCTCGGCAGGCGAAGCGGTTCGCTGGACGTCCGCTGGAGCGCGGGATCGGTGGCGGAGGGGGCAGCGATCGTGCGGAAGTTCCGCCCGGACATGGCGATCGTGGAGGTCAACGGGAACCCGGCCTCCGTCATCGGCCCGCTCGCGGGAGAGTTCCCCAACCTCTACATCCTCGCCCTCTCCGCCACGCACACGGCGGAGTACGCCCTCGAGGCGATGCGTGCGGGGGCGCACGACCTTCTCTGCAAGCCGCTGCGGGAGGTCGACCTCAGCGTCGCCGTCGAGAAGGCGCGGAAGGCCCGCGTGCGGAAGGAGCCGGCCGAGCGGCGGGGGAAGATCGTCACCGTCTTCAGCAACAAGGGGGGGAACGGCACGACGACGATCGCCTCCAACCTGTCCGAGGCGCTCGCCACCGAACACGGAAAGCGGGTCGTCGTGGTGGACCTGGTGATGGCCCACGGCGACGTGACGATGTTCTTCAACGTCAACCCGACCTACACCTTGCTGGACCTGGCCCGGAACAGCGGGAAGGCCGACCCGGAGTACATCGACTCGCTGATCGTCCGGCACTCCTCCGGCGTCTGTATCCTGGCGGATCCGCCGCGGATCGAGGACGCGGAGCAGATCTCCCCGGACCAGGTGCGGGACATGCTCGCCACACTGCGGTCGACCTTCGACGTCGTCATCGTCGATACTCCCCACCAGTTCGACGAAAAGACGCTCGCGGCCCTCGAGATGTCCGACACGATCCTGCTGGTGACGCTGCTGAACCTCCCCTCCCTGAAGAACACGCAGCGCAGCATCGAGCTCTTCGCCCGCCTCGGGATTTTCGACGACCGGGTGCAGCTGGTCCTCAGCCGGTACCTCCCCAACGACGAAATCCCCAAGGAGAGCATCGAGGGGATCCTGAACTGCCCTATCTTCTACGCCGTCCCGAACGACTACCCGACCGTCCTCTCCTCGATCAACCGCGGAAAGCTGCTCTCCGAGGTCGCCCCGGAAAAGGAGGTCACCCTCGCATTCCGCCGCATGGCGGAGCTGCTGGCCGGGCCCGGGGTCCCGCGGGTCGAGCAGAAGCGGAAGCGTGGGTTCCTGGAGAAGGTCTTCCGCATGGAGAGGAGCGCATCGTGACGATCACGCAATGGCTGGCGAGGAAGAACGAGGCGGAGAACGGAACGGCGGCCGAGCCGCCCCCGCGGAGGACGGGGGCGGGGAGCCACCCGTACCAGGAGCTGAAGAGCACCATCCACCGGCGGCTGATCGACCGGCTCGACCTGTCCACCGTGGCCGACCTCACGCCGGAGCAACTCTCCGGGATCATCAAGACCGTGGTGGAGAACATGATCGCGCAGGAGGGGATCCCCCTCTCCCGGCCGGAACGGGATCGGCTCGTGGTCGAGATCCAGAACGAGACGATGGGGCTGGGGCCGCTGGAGTCGCTCCTTTCGGACACCGAGATCTCCGACATCATGGTGAACGGGCCGCAAGGGGTGTTCGTCGAGCGGCGCGGCAAGATCGAGAAGACCGACGTCTGCTTCAAGGACAACGAGCACCTGATGGCCGTCATCGAGCGGATCGTCTCGAAGGTGGGGCGCCGCGTCGACGAGGCGTCTCCGATGGTGGACGCGCGGCTGGCCGACGGGTCCCGCGTCAACGTGATCATTCCCCCGCTGGCCATCGACGGGCCTGCGCTCTCGATTCGCCGGTTCGGGGTGAAGCCCCTCAAGATGGAGAACCTCCTCGCCAACGGCTCCCTGACCGGGGAGATGGCCGCCGCCTTCGAGGCGATGGTGAAGGCCCGGATGAACATCCTGGTCTCCGGGGGGACGGGGGCGGGGAAGACGACCTTCCTGAACGTCCTTTCCTCCTCGATTCCCGGCAACGAGCGGATCATCACCGTCGAGGACGCGGCCGAACTGATCCTGCAGCAGGAGCACACGGTGCGCCTGGAGACCCGCCCGCCGAACATCGAAGGGAAGGGGGCCATCACGCAGCGCGACCTCGTGCGGAACGCCCTGCGGATGCGCCCCGACCGGATCATCGTCGGGGAGGTGCGCGGTGGAGAGGCACTCGACATGCTGCAGGCGATGAACACCGGGCACGACGGTTCGATCTCCACCATTCACGCCAACGCCCCCCGCGACGCCCTCTCCCGGATCGAGACGATGGTCCTGATGGCGGGATTCGATCTGCCGTCGAAGGCGATCCGGGAGCAGATCGCCTCCGCGCTGAACGTCATCCTCCAGCTGTCCCGGATGAGCGACGGCACTCGCAAGGTCGTCACCGTCAGCGAGGTCACGGGGATGGAGGGGGACGTGGTCGTAATGCAGGACATCTTCGTCTTCGAGAAGCGCGGCGTCGACCGGGACGGGAAGGTGCTGGGAGAGTACCGGGCGACCGGCGTCCGGCCGAAGTTCCTCGACGCCGTCCACGCCGCGGGGATCCACCTCGGCGCCAACGTCTTCGCGTACCGGAAGAAGTGAGGGGAGGATGCCGATGATCGCGGTCCCGCTCCTGGTGTTCGCCGCCGTCCTCGTCGCCACGGTGGGGGGGTACTTCCTTCTGGCCCCGGCGAGCGACAGCTCCCGGGAACTGAAGCGGCGGCTCGCCCTCCTCGATTTGCGCGGGATCGAGAAGGCCGACATCCCGGACGCGCTGAAGGTGGAACTGCTGAGCGACGTCCCGCTCCTCGAGCGGGCGCTCTCCCGCCTGAAGATTGCCCAGCGGCTGGACGCGCGTCTCCGGCAGGCCGGCATGGAGATGAAGGTGGGCGTCTTCGGCCTCCTCTCCCTCGCCCTCTTCGCCCTCGGCACGCTCGTCGGGCTGTTCCTCCACTGGCCCTTCGTCCTCGCGCTTCTCCTTGGAGCGCTCCTCGCCACGGTGCCGGTCACCGTGGTCAGCGTGAAGAGGGGGCGGCGCATGAAGGCCTTCACGTCGCAGTTCCCCGACGCGCTGGAGATGTTCGCCCGCTCCCTCCGCGCGGGGCACTCCTTCACGGGGGCCATCCAGCTCGTCGCCCAGGAGATGCCGCACCCGCTGGGATCGGAGTTCCGGCAAGTCTTCGACGAGCAGAACCTGGGCGTCCCCCTGCGGGAAGCCCTGACGGGGATGTCGCGGCGCGTCGACAGCCTCGACGCCCGGTTCTTCGTCACGGCGATCCTCATCCAGCGGGAGACGGGGGGAAACCTCGCCGAGATCATCGACAAGATCGCCCACGTCATCCGGGAGCGGTTCCGGATCCAGGGACAGCTAAAGATCTTCACGGCGCAGGCGCGGATGACGGGCATCATCCTCTGCCTCCTGCCGGTCGGCCTTGCCCTGACGATCGGAGTCCTCAACCCCGACTACCTGAAGCCGCTCTGGTTCGAGAGAGCCGGAAGGTTCCTGATCGCTCTCGCACTGTGCATGCAGATCGCAGGGGCGCTGGTCATCCGCAAGATCCTGCGGATCAAGATCTGAACGACTGGAGGGCGGCGTGATCCTCGTCATCACCCTTTCCGTTTTCGCGGCCACGGCGATGGGAGTCCTGGCCCTGTTCTGGTGGTCGGGAAGCCGGGAGGAGTCGCTCGTTCACCGTCTGCAGGAGGTCGTCGCCCCGGCCGGCAAGGCGCCCCCCACACCCTCCGTTCGCGCCAGGGAATGGGCCGCACGGCTATGGGGGAGATCCGATCCGGTCGCGCGGCAGAGCGAGGAGATCGTGACCCGGGTCACCTCCGACGACCCCTTGGGGCATCGGCTCCTGCTGACCCAGGCGGGGTACCGGTCCGCGACCGCCGGGCGGATCTACGGCTGGGTCCGGATCGCGGCCCCCCTCCTCTTCCCGGCGGCCCTGTTCGCCGGCGGGAAAGCGGTCGGATTGCCCGACAAGACGCTCTTTCTCCTCGCGGTCGCCGGGGGGGGGATCGGCCTCTACCTCCCCTCCGCGTTCCTCCGGTCGAAAGCCCGGAAACGGCAGGAGGCGATCACCGACGCCCTCCCGGACGCGCTGGACCTGTTGACCGTCTGCGTCGAGGCGGGACTGGGGATCAACTCCGCCTTCGTCCGGATCGCCGAGGAGTTCCGTCTCTCCTGCCCGACGTTGAGCGAGGAGTTCGACATCGTCAACCGGGAGATGGTGGCCGGGAAGCCGCGGGTGGACGCGCTCCGGGCTCTCACGGACCGCACGGGCGTGGAGGACGTAAAATCCCTCGTCGCCATGCTGATCCAGACGGAGCGGTTGGGGACGAGCCTCGCCCAGTCCCTGCGGGTCCACTCCGACTCCCTGCGGCTTCGGCGCCGTCAGCGCGCGGAGGAAGCGGCGGCAAAGACGACCATCAAGCTCGTCTTTCCCCTCGTCTTCCTCCTCTTCCCGTCGCTGTTCATCGTGATCCTCGGGCCGGGGGTCCTCCAGATCCTGCACGTCCTCCTCCCATCGATGAACACCGCCGGCGGCGGGTGACGATCCTTCCCATGAAGGTCGTGAACATGACGAGGAACGCGCTGCTCGGGGATGGGGTCGAGGCGGCCCGCACATCCAGGGAAAGAGCCAGGGGACTCCTCGGGACCTTGAATCTTCCCCGGGGCGCGGGTCTCTGGATCGTCCCTTGCCGCAGCATCCACTCCTTCGGGATGCGGTACGAGTTCGACGCCCTCTTCCTGGACCGGGACGGCAAGGTCGTGGGGGCGCACCCCCGCTTCCCGAGGAACCGCATCTCCCGGATCTTCTGGAGAGCGAAGGGCGTCCTCGAACTGCCCTCGGGGACCATCGACCGGACCACAACCCGGGTGGGGGACGAAATCGTGTTCCAGAGCGCCGGACGAGGAACCAGATGACCGTCGCGACGAATGACATCCACCTCTCCGCTCTCCCCCCCATTGCGCCGGGAACGGTGGAGGAGACGGGACTCGGAACGGCCTTTCTCGTCGAGCTTGCGTGCAAGATCCTGTATTCCGGGGGGACGATGGCCCTCTCGTCCTTGTCGGACCGGCTCGCCCTCCCCGTCAGCGTCACCAGCGACATCACGGAGATCCTGAAAAAGGAGCGCCTCGCCGAGGTAAAACAGGGGGGGGACATCCGGGCCACCTACGTCTACGCGCTCACGGACCTTGGGAGGGAGCGGGCCCGGGAGTACCTGAAAGGTTCGGGATACGCAGGGGCGGCGCCGGTCACCCTCTCCCAATACGCCGAGGCGACGTGGAAGCAGAGCATCCAGAAGATCCCGGTGACCGCCGCGCGGATGGCGCAGGCCTTCGAAAGCGTCGTCCTTCCCACAGGCTTCCTCGACCGGTTGGGGCCGGCCGTCAACTCCGGCCGCTCCATTTTTCTTTACGGTCCGTCCGGATGCGGAAAAACCTTCATCGCCGGGAGGCTGAAGGACCTCATGGAAGGGTCCATCTTCATCCCCCGGGCCATCGCCGTGGACAGCCACGTCATCCGCGTGTTCGACCCGGTGTGCCACACGGAGATCGACATCGGGGACGGGCTGGACACGTTCGGGGACATCCTGCAGGGGGGGCCGAAGTACGACCGCCGCTTCGTCCTTTGCGAGCGCCCCGCGATCATCGCCGGCGGGGAACTTTCCCTGGCCATGCTCGATCTGTGCTCCGACCCGGATTCCGGTTACTACGAAGCCCCGCTGCAGCTCAAGGCCAACGGCGGCATCTTCGTCATCGACGACCTCGGGCGCCAGCTGGTCCGGCCGTTCGACCTCTTCAACCGCTGGATCATGCCGTTGGAACGAGGGGTGGACTACCTCACGCTCCGGACGGGGAAGAAGTTCGAGATCCCGTTCGACCAGGTCATCGTCTTCTCGACGAACATCGAGCCACGGGAGCTCGCCGACGAGGCGTTCCTCCGGCGCCTCGGGTACAAGATCCGGATCGGCCACCTTTCCCCCGCGGACTACGTGGCGATCTGCCACCAGGTCTGCGCCCGCCTCCGGATGGAGTTCCGGCAAGATGCGATCCGCCACCTGGTGGAAGTGGAGCACGAGCGGCGGGACGTCCCCCTGTCCGCCTGCCACCCGAACGACATCCTGAGCCGCGTCGCGGAGATCTGCCGCTACAGGGGCGTTGCCCCCCACCTGACCCGGGAGCTGATCACCCAGGCGTGCCGGGACTACTTCACCGAGTTGTAGGGAAAATCAGTAGACACCGGGGATCAACCGGTACCGCACGCCTCGCAGGTATTCCCGGTACGCCCCGTCCTGCGCGAGGAGACGCTCTTCCGCATGGATCCGTGCGAACTGGAAGACGTAGGCGGCCGCGTAGATCGCCACGTTGCGAACGCTCATGTTGGAGAGCAGGAACCCCGCGTGGGTCACGAGGTACCCGAGGTAGATCGGGTGCCGGACCAGGCGATACGGACCGGTGGAGACGACGCCCCGGTTGGCCGCCACGATCCCGAAGCTCCTCCCGAGAGCGACCTTCCCGTAGAGCTGGAATCCCGTCCCGAACAGCTGCAGCGCGAATCCGGCGGCGTCGGCGATCGCGGCCCCGCCCGTCGGGCGCACCAGGAGGACGAGGAAGGAGCCGACGATCCCTGCGACCCAGTCCCAGGGGGATCGGGAGACGGACCGCGTCGGCCGTCGGAACACCAGGAGGATGACCACGACCCCCTCGGAGACCATCCAGAAGAGAGAGGTGTATTTACCGGTCCGCAGGAAATGGTTCCAGAACGCCAGGCAGGCAAGGGTGAAGTACGACGCGGGGATCGCCCGCGAGAGGATGGAGATCAGCCGCTGGGAAAACGGTGCCTGCACCGGTTCCTCCTCCAGGGGATCAAAGGAAGAGAGTCCCCCCTGGGGAGGAAACAGCAAGAAGCATTCCCTATGGGCTGCCGAAAATAGGAATGTTACCTTAATAAATTCAACATATTACATGTGATATCCGAAGAATCCCCTTATTGCGCCGGAAGAGGAAGACAAATCCGTAATCGGCGATGGCCGATATCGTGCTATACATCATCTGCACCCCATCCACCGGGAAAAAGGACGCGGATCGATGATCCCCCTGATCGCAGGCGGCCGTCGCCTCGAATTCCACTGGCATGGGCCCGGTCCGGCCGATGCCCCCACGCTCGTCTTCCTGCACGACGGGATCGGTTGTGCCGCGACGTGGCGCGACTTTCCGGCGACGCTTTCCCGCGAGACGGGGTGCGGCGCGCTCGTCTACAGTCGAGCCGGATACGGAGGCTCCGATCCCGTCGCGCTTCCGCGGCCGCTCACGTACATGCACGAAGAGGGGTTCGTCGCCCTTCCCGAGGTCCTCGACGCGGCGGGCGTCCGCGAGGCCTTCCTCGTCGGGCACAGCGACGGGGGCTCCATCGCGCTGCTCCACGCTTCCACGCCGCGGGCCAGGCCAAGGGTGCGCGGCCTGCTGCTCGAGGCGCCGCACGTGTTCTGCGAGGAGATCACGGTGCGCTCCATCGAGCGGGCGCGCGACGAATTCCTCCATTCCGACCTCAGGGCGAAGCTCGAGCGGTACCATGCAGGGAACGTCGACTGCGCCTTCTGGGGATGGAACCGGGCCTGGCTCGATCCCGCTTTTCTCGACTGGAACATCGAAGACCGGCTGCCCGCGGTCACGGTCCCGGTCCTCGTCGTGCAGGGGAACGACGATCCGTACGGGACCCTTCGGCAGGTCGAAGCGATCGAGCGGCAATGCGGCGGGCCGGTCCGGCGGTACATCCTCGATCGGTGCGGCCACAGTCCGCATCGCGACCGGCCCGAATCGACTCTTTCCGCGATGGCCGCGTTCATCCGCGAGCTCGCCGAACCGTAAGCATCCGCCCGGGCCCCTTGGGCCGCGGCGTCGGAAGACGTCACTGCATCCCGCGTACCATTTTCAGCAAGGCGATATTCTGCGTATGCCCCGTCATGCGTGCCACCACCCTCGCCTGCAGACGTCGGCCGAGAAGATACAGGTCGCCGATCGCGTCCATGATCTTGTGACGCACCGGTTCATCCGGGAACCGGAGGTCGCCGTTGATCGGCCCATCCTCCCCGAAAAGGACGAAGTTGTCGAAGCGGCCCCCGAGAGCCAACCCTTGCCGTTGCAGCAGCCCGATGTCCCGGGCGAACCCGAAGGTCCGTGCCGGAGCGATCTCTTTCCGGTAGGTCGCGGGGTCGTCCAGACGGAAGACGAAGCGTTGCTTGCCGACCGGGGCCGGATACTCGAGCGTGTAATCGATTTCAAACCCGTCAAACGGTTCCAGCCGGATCGATGAATTGCCGGACTCGAATCGAAGAGGTTCCTTCACGGCGATCCGGCGCCACTCCCCGATCTGGTTCTCGAAGCCGACCTCCTCGAACAGGGAACAGAACTCCACGGAGGAACCGTCCAGCACAGGCACCTCGCCGTTGCACTTGATCAGCAGGTTGCTGATGCCGTAGGCGTTGAGCGCCGACATGACGTGTTCGATCGTTGCGACATGGGTGCTGCCGAGCCGGATCGTCGTGGCGTAGCCGGTCGACTCGACGTAATCCAGGTGCGCGGGGACCGCCCGGTTGTCGGAGACTCCCACGAAATGGATTCCCGAATCGGGGCGAAGCGGCTCGAAAATCAGGCCGCTTTTCCTCCCGGAGTGAAGCCCCTGGCCGTACAACACCGCGCTGCGGGCAAGCGTCCGTTGCGGCATCAGCTCCCCGCGCAACGTCTGGTTCCTGAACAC
>Ga0209253_10004524_pt1 | contig 12119 bp, 13 predicted proteins | sample FrelakmetBRP12BR_FD_187145 | JGI IMG/M metagenome (GOLD analysis project Ga0209253, IMG submission 187145) | Freshwater lake sediment microbial communities from the University of Notre Dame, USA, for methane emissions studies - BRP12 BR (SPAdes)... | ecosystem: Environmental > Aquatic >...
GAGCTCCTCGTGGCCGAGGGGGCGAAGGGAACGCCGGGCCTGCGCGAGCTGCTCGACGCGGCTCGCGAGGCCGGTGTCCGCGTGCAGGAGGTCCCGCGGCTCGAGCTCGACCGCATGGCGCGGGACCACCAGGGTGCCGTGGCGCGCGTCCGAGCGCCGCGTGCGCTGTCCGAGCGCGACCTCGCGACCTGGCGGTTCGATCCGGACGCGCTCGTCGTCGTCCTGGACGGGATCACCGATCCGCAGAACCTCGGCGCCGCGGCGCGATCGGCCGAGGCCGCGGGAGCGTCGGTGCTCGTCACTCGCGTGCACCGGGCCGCGCCGGTCACGCCCGCCGCGGTGCGCGCGTCCGCGGGGGCGCTCCTGCACCTGCCGCACGCCCGGGTCGCGAACATCCCCCGTGCGCTCGGGCGGTTGCAGGAGGCCGGGTTCACCGTGGTGGGCCTCGACGAGCGCTCGCCGGTGTCGGTGTACGAGGCACCGGCGCCGGAGGGGCGCGTCGCGATCGTTCTCGGCGCCGAGGGCGAAGGGCTGGCACGCCTCACGCGGGAGACGTGCGACCTGCTCGTCTCCCTGCCGATGCGTGGCCGCGTCGGCTCTCTGAACGCCTCGGCCTCGCTCGCGGCCGTGCTCTACGCGTACGTCCTGCCGGCCCGCGGCCGCGACGGCGCGTAGACTCGCTCCTGCGCCGGCGTAGCTCAGGGGCAGAGCAGCTGTCTTGTAAACAGCAGGTCGTCGGTTCGAATCCGACCGCCGGCTCCGGTTCAAGGTCCGGGGCCGCCCGCGCCGATGGTCCCCGCATGAGGTACCGAGTGCTCGTGGCGGCGCTGGCCGTCTCGTTCGCGCCCGCGGCTCTCGCCCTACCCGCGGCCGCGGCGGCGGTTCCCGGCTCTGGGTGCGAGCTGTTCCCCCACCGCAGCATCTGGAACACACGGGTGGACGGCCTGCCCGTGCACGAGATGAGCGACGCGTGGCTCGTCTCGATGCACGCGGGCTCGACCGATCTGCACCCGGACTTCGGTCCGCCCGACCACGGGATGCCGTTCGAGGTCGTCGGCCGTCGGCACGCGAAGGTGGCCGTCGACTTCCTCTACGCGGACGAGAGCGACCCGGGGCCCTATCCGTTCGACGTCCGCACGCCGATCGAGGTCGGCTAGCCTGCGGGTCCACCCGCCGTGGACCAGGACGTACCACCCCTTGCCGGCTGCCCGGCGATACATGAAGCCCTTGCCGGCGTCATCCACGAGAAGTGGCTCCCACCCGGTCGCACCCGCAGCCAGGGTGTACACGGTGTCTTTGCCCGCTGCGGCGAAACAGCCGCCCACGAGCGCATTCGGCGCCTTCCACCAGCCGAGCTCCGGGTCGAAGAAGTTTGCCGCGTAAGGGCCGGGACGCTCGACGATCCCGAGATCGCGAGACCGTCGCACACGATCTGGACCGACTCGGCGCCGTCGTGGGCGTGCATCGACGAGGCCCTGCCGAAGACTGCGAAGCAGCCGCCGCCGGTCGCGTGAGACAGTGCCCTCACCCGCGCTGTGCGCGACCTCTCCCGCAAGCGGGCGAGGTAAGAGCCCTCACCCGCGCTGCGCGCGACCTCTCCCGCAAGCGGGAGAGGTAAGACACCCTCACCCGCGCTTTGCGCGACCTCTCCCGCAAGCGGGAGAGGTAAGGCACCCGCCCGCCCCGCGGTGCGACCTCTCCCGCAGGCGGGAGACGTGATGCCATAATCCGAGCTATTCGCCGCATGCGGTTGCCACAGACACGGAACGGCTTCGCGTCTGTGCACGACGAAAGCAGCACCGCCATCGTGCGCTTCTCCAGAATTCATTGAGGACTGAACCGTGAACGACCCGCGCCACACGTCCTGGATGCTCGCGACCGCCGTCGCTACCGTGATGCTGGCCGCATGTCAGCGCAAGGAAGTGCCCGCGGCCGCGCCGTCCGCGGCCAAGAGCGCACCGGCACCCGCCGTCGCTCCCGCAAAGGACGAGGCGCCTCCTCCGGGCGTGTTGCGCGCCTACGTCTGGGACTGCGGTGGCACGAAGCTGAAGATGCGTAACCTCTGGCGCGAGAACGCCGTCGCCATCGACCTGCACGACGGCACGCACAAGCTGACCGGCGTGATCAGCGCCTCGGGCGCCAAGTACAGCGATGGGACGGTGACGCTATGGACCAAGGGTGGCTCCGCCAGGCTCGAAACGCCTGGCAACCCGCCCGTCCCGTGCAGCGAACTGCGCGCCGAGTCGTTGCTCGAGGACGCTCGGATCCGCGGCGTGCTCTACCGCGGCCTCGGAAACGAACCCGGCTGGACGCTCGAGATCGGCCCGGGCAGCGTACTCACCTGGATCACGGGTTATGGCGAGGAGCGGCACGAGTATCCGGACGTCCGCGTCAACGGCGACGACGCGACGGGCTTCGACTACACGGCGACGGACGCCGCCGGCGAAATCAAGGTGACGGTGAAGCGGGCGCCGTGCCAGGACGACATGTCCGGCGAACCGTTCGATCACCAATTCACGGTGACGGCGGGCGGCAAGGAACTGCGCGGCTGCGGCACGCGCGTGCAGCCCTGAGCGGAGCGCTCAGTCTTCGGGCAGGGGAATCCTCTCCGGATCGTCGGGCACGGGCGGGAACCGTTCCTCGCGCCAGTCCGCCTTGGCGCGCTCGATGCGCTCGCGCGAGCTCGACACGAAGTTCCACCAGATGCTTCGCTGCCCGTCGATCGGGGCGCCGCCGAGCAGCATGATGCGCGACGTGGCCGTCGCCTCGATCCGCACCTTGCGCCCGGGCTCGAACACGATCATCTGGCCCGGCTTGTGCGCAGCGCCATCCACCACGATCTGCCCGATGGCGACGTATGCGGCGCGCTGCTCGTGCTCGTCGGGCAGGTCGACGCTGGCGCCCTGCTCCAGCGCCGCATCGACGTACAGTGTCTTCGAAAACACCCGCACCGGCGACGCGCGGCCCCAGGCATCCCCGGCGATCACCCGCAGCAGGACGCCCGGCTTGCGGATCTTCGGCAGGCTGGCCGCGGGATGATGCTCGAACGATGGCTCCGTCTCTTCGTGCGCGACGGGCAAAGCCACCCACGTCTGGATGCCATGCGCCCTTGCCGCGCCGTGGAAGTCGCGCAGTTCCGCCGGTGTGCGCTCGGAATGCACGATGCCGCGCCCGGCCACCATCCAGTTCACGTCGCCCGCCCGGATCACCTGCGCCGACCCGAGGCTGTCGCGGTGCATGAACGCGCCTTCGTACAGGTACGTGACCGTCGCAAGCCCGATGTGCGGGTGCGGCCGCACGTCGACGCCCTGGCCCACCGGGAACACGGCCGGGCCCATGTGATCGAAGAAGATGAACGGGCCCACCGTCTGCATGCCGGCCGCAGGCAGCACCCGCCGCACGGCGAAGTTGCCGAGATCGCGCATCCGCCCCTCGATCACTCGCCGGACGGACGTCATTGCGCGCTCCTCACTTGAGGCCCAGGACGTCCTTGCCCTGCTGGAACCGCACGTCGACCGGGATGTTGCGCTGACCGAGGCGCGCGAGGTCCGCGCCGAGCTGCGGGCGGATCACGCCGTAGTCCTTGAGGAACTTCTCCACGCCCGCATAGTCTCCGTCGCCCTGCAGCTTCAGGATCTGCGCCGACAGTTCGTCCATCGCGCTGCGCATCTTCGCCATGTCGACGCGGTAGTGCCCGTTCGCGTCGCGCGTGAACGCGCCACGATCGGCGAAATAATTGAACCGCACCATGTTCGCCTGCCCGTGCGCCTCCGCGCCGCCCCAGCGGACCGAGCGGAAGATGCCGGTGAGGAACGTCACGTAGTAGTCCTCGAGCGAGCCGGTGACTTCGCCCTTCTCATGCAGCTTCGTGATCATGTACAGGCCGAGGATGTCGGCCTTGCCTTCCTCAAGCCAGCTCGCCTGGTCCTTGAGCGCCTCGCGCACCGTGCCCTTGCCGTCGATCGTGTTCTTGATGCCGAGGCCGTGGGCCACCTCGTGGAACATCGTGTCGCCGAAGAACGCGTCGAAGGTCACGTGCTTGCGCTGCTCGGGAACGATCAGCTCGTCGGCGATCGGCAGCATGATCTTGTCGAACTTGGCGCGCATCGCGTTCTTGAGCTGCAGGCGGCGCGTGCCCTTCTCGAGCTGAACCTGCTCGTCGTTCGGCAGGTTGATGGCGATGGTCTTCGAGGCCACGTTGCAATGGCCCGCATAGTAGACGGCGTCATACGCATTCAGGTCCGAGTCGCTGCCCGGCGTTTCCGCCTTGTAGGCCGCGGGAACCGGCAGGCCCCGCTGCAGTTCCGGGAGCATGGCGGCGTACCTCGCGAGTCGCTTGCTCCACTCCATGTCCTTGATGAGCGCGTAAGACTCGTACGCCGCCTTGTAGCCGAAGAGCGCGTCCTCATAGGTCTCGATGGGCCCGACGACGATGTCGATCCGGTTCGACTTCATGTCGAGCCAGGCGCGGTCGCTTGCGCGGTAGTCGTCCGTGAGCAGCGCCTGCGCGCGGAGCGTGAGGTAGTTCTTCAGGCCTGCGTCCTCCGCCAGCGCGGCAGCCTCCTCGAGCTTCGCGGCTGCCTTCGCCAACGCCTCGCGATATTCGACGTGGTACGGCACCACCTGCAGCGCGCCCTTGGCATCACGCCGCAGCAGCGTGTACTCGCTGCGCGAATCCGGCAGGTTGGCCTTGTCGAATTCCTCGCGCGTCATGTCGTGCGGATAGAACTGCGCGCCGGGCGGCTTGGCACCCACGCCCGGGACGAACGGCGAGTTGTCGGCGAGACGGTCCCACGGCCCGTAGTTCAGTTGCACGAAGTCGCGTGTCCGCGGATCGGAAATACCCTTGAGCAACGCGTCGCGATCGCCGTAGGTCTGGCGCCAGTACAGGTCGTCCATGATCTCGCCCGCGTCGATGAACAACGCGAGCATGCGGCGCTCCTTGTCCGTGAGGCCGGACAGGTCGGCGCTCAGCGTGACGGGCGCGTAGATCTCGGGTCGCACGGGAGCCGCCTTGACGGGCTCGGACGCGCCGGCGGCGCCCGTCAACGCGGCCGTCACGACGGCGGCCAGCAACGCATTGGCAAATCGCATATCACTACTCCTGATTAATTCTCGGAACGCCTAGCGCTTCTTCCCGAACAGGGCTTCGAGGTCGGCCCGCGCACGGTCCGCAGCGGACACCGCCTGCGGCTGGTACGCGCTCGGCGTGGGACGGAAGTAATCGCAGAAATTGGCGGCCGTCTTGTCCTTGACCTCGTCGGCGATGGTCTCGCGGCAATGCTTGGCCTTGCTGGTGTCGTAGAACTCGCACATTCGGCAGACGTGCAGTTCCGCCCGGCAGGCACGGCACTCTTCGATACGCCGCAACGGCAGGCTGTAGTCGGCCAGCGACACGCCACACTTCCAGCAACGCAAGCCGTGATCCACGGGCCGCTCCTTGCCAATCGAGGCGCATAGTCTAACCTTGGCTCCTGCCGAGGCCACCCCGGAGTTTGAGCCATGACCGCGACCAGCGACCGACCCGCCTACCTGCTCGTGCAGGGCACCGTGACCGACCGGGAAGGTTTCCAGGCCTACAGCGCCGCCCTGCCGCCGATCTACCGGAAGTACGGGGGAGAGTACCTCGCGCTGGTCCCCGCGCCGCAGGTGGAGGTGCTCGAAGGCAACCCGGAAATGCGCAGCGTGGTGGTCGCCAGGTTCCCGTCCAGGGCTGCTGCGCAGGCCTTCTGGCACTCGCCCGAATACACGGCGGCCAAGGCATTGCGCGCCGGCAAGGGTACGTTCTTCGTGATGCTGCTCGACGGCCTGCCGGGCGCGGCGGGCTGAGGCGAGGCCGTGGCCGTTCGTCCCGTCCTGCGCATGGGTCACCCGCTCCTGCAGCAGGTGGCCGCGCCCGTCGGGCGCTTCGGCACCCACGAGCTCGACGCCCTCGCCGACGACATGCTCGACACCATGCGTGCGCTGAACGGCGCCGGACTCGCGGCGCCGCAGATCGGCGTGTCGTTGCGCGTGGTGATCTTCGAGGTCAGCAGCAATCCCCGCTATCCGCAGGCCGAGGCGGTGCCGCGCACGTTCCTCGTGAATCCCGTCCTGACGCCCCTGGACGACGAGTTGGAGGAAGACTGGGAGGGTTGTCTCTCGGTGCCGGGCCTGCGGGGTCTCGTGCCGCGTCATCGCCGGTTGCGGTACCGCGGTTACGACCTGCGCGGACTGCCGATCGACCGCACCGTCGAGGGCTTTCACGCGAGGGTCGTGCAGCACGAGGTCGATCACCTCGACGGCATCCTCTACCCGATGCGTATCCGCGACCTGCGCAAGCTCGGCTACGAGGACGTGCTGTTCCCGAACGGCGTGGGGCTGCCTCCGGACTGAGTCCGGCCCGCGATCACGATTAACCGCAATGGCGCCCGCCAACGTGGCAGGAAACGACTGGATTCCTGCGCCTTCCCCGTATATTCACGCTCCGGCGACGCGGCAATCCTTGGCCTCGACAGCATGCCGGGAGCAACGCCATGACGATCCGCCTCGACCATCGGCAGATGGACGTTCTGCGCAAGTCCCTCAACGATCGCGCGCGGCAGCTGCGCGAGGAAATCCGCCAGACGCTCATCAAGAGCGATTCGGAGCACTACCAGCAGATTGCCGACGCGGTGCACGACCTCGAGGACGACTCGTTTGCGGACCTGATGGTGGACGTCAATTTCGCCGAGATCGATCGCGACCTCGAGGAACTGCGCGCCATCGACTCGGCGATGCTGCGGATCGCCGACGGCAGCTACGGCAACTGCGAGGAATGCGGCCTCAAGATCGAATTCGAACGACTGCGCGCGACACCCTTCGCGAACCGCTGCTTCGACTGCCAGAGCGTCCACGAGCGCACGCACTTCAGCAAGCAGGGGCACACGCTCTGACATAATGGGCCTCGCGCCGGCCGTTCCGGCCGGAGGCCCCATGCTCACGCTCGTCATCGGCGACAAGAACCTGTCCTCCTGGTCGCTGCGCCCGTGGATCCTGCTGAAACACGCAGGCCTCGAATTCGAGGAAATCCGGCTGCCGCTCGACACTCCGCAGTTCCATGCCGAGGTCGTCAAGTACTCGGGCGCACGGCGAGTCCCCGTGCTGATCGACGGCGAGCGACGCATCTGGGATTCGCTGGCCATCTGCGAGTACGTCAATGAACTCGCCGGGATGAAGGCGTGGCCGGACGACGCCGCAGCTCGCGCACACGCCCGTTCGGTGAGCGCCGAAATGCACTCCGGCTTCCAGGCCTTGCGATCCGCGTGGAGCATGCGTGCGGCCGTCACCGGCCTTAAGGTTCCGCTCGGCGCCGACGCGGCTGCGGACGTGGCCCGCATCGACGCGCTCTGGAGCGAGTGCCGCGAGAGTTACGGAAAGTCCGGGCCGTGGCTGTTCGGCCGCTACAGCATTGCCGATGCGATGTACGCGCCCGTCGTGCTGAGGTTCAACTCGTACGGGGCCGGGCTGACGGCCGCAGCGCGCGCCTACCTGGAGTTCGCCCTGGCAGACCCGGCCCTGCAGGAATGGATCCGCGCCGCAGAGCGCGAGATCCGATTCGAAGGCCGGCCGTCGGCCCACGCCTAGGACGACGGCCTCAGGTCTCCCGCCACGCGGCGTCGTACGCGAGGCCGAACTGCAGGATGCGCTCGAGCAGCTTGTCGTAACCGAGGCTCGAGGCGAGCGCGGACGTCGCGAAGTCCTCGATCTGCGCGAGGTTGGGGTTGGCATTGGCCTCCAGTACGTAGAGGTTGCCGTCCGCCGTCAGGCGCATGTCGATGCGGGCATAGCCGCTCAGGCTGAGCGCACGGTAGATGCGGCGGGCGGCGGCGGCCACACGCTGCGGCATGCCTTCCGGCAGGTCCTGCGCCGGCCCCGTGCCGATGCCGTGCTTCACCTGGTACTTGCGGTCCCACTTGACCTTGCGCGTCGCGATGCCGGCCATCACGTCCGGCAGCGTGCCGAAGCTCAGCTCCCAGACGGGAAACGTGGTGAGGCGCTCGTTGCCCATCACGCCGATGTAGAGCTCGCGCCCCTCGATGTATTCCTCGACGAGCGCATCCGAACTGGTCTGCTCGTGGATGAACTCGACGCGCTCCTTGAGCTTCGTCGCGTCGTGGACGATCGACGCCTGGGAAATGCCGAGCGAGGCATCCTCGGTCGCGGACTTCACGAACAGCGGGTACTTCAGCCGCTTCGGCGCCATGAACTTCCGCTTGCGCGGCAGCAGTGCGAAGCGCGCGGTCGCGATGCGGTGGTACGCGAGGATCTGCTTCGAGAGCACCTTGTCGCGCGAGATCATCATGCCGCGCGGGTTGCATCCCGTGTACGGCAGCTTCATCAGCTCGAGGAAGGCCACCACGTACTGGTCATACGTGACGATGCCCTGGAACTCCTCGAGCAGGTTGAACGCGACGTCCGGCTTCCAGTCGGTGATCGCGGCGCGCAGGTCTGAGAGGTTGTCCCCGAGGCCCAGCACCTTCACCTCGTGCCCCATCGCGCGCAGGCACGTCGACACGTCGTACTCGGTGCGCCACTCGTCGATTTCCTGCTCGGTGTAGCCATTGGTGCTGTCGGGCGGCACGAGCGTTTCGTGCACGAGCACCAGCACGCGCAACTTCTTCATAGGGCGTAGTTCTCCCGATCGCGCAGCAACATGTCCATCATCATTCGCTCGAGCATGCCGAGCACCTCGCGCTTGGCTTCGCGCTGGCTGCTCTTCAGGTGCAGGTTAAGGTGCCGCGCGCGCTGGATGGCGGTGCGCAGGATGTGATTCACGATGTACGGGTGCATGCGCGCCCGCCGGATCAGCAGGCGCCGCAGCTGCGGGCGCACCTCGCGCAGGAAGCGGCTCGCCTGCAGGTGCCGCGGATAGTCCTCGGGCCGGCCGAAGACCCGCAGCAGGCGCCGGTCGTAAGCCGTGTTCATGTCGATCTCGTAGCGCCGCCGTTTGCGCCGGTAGTGTTCGCGCAGCGTTCGCCGGTTGTCGGACAGTGGCTCCACGGTCGCGCGATCGAGGCGCACGGCCCGCCGTCCTTCGAGCTCGCGCATGGCGCCGTCCACGAACTCCAGCTTCGCCATCGCCGGCCAGCCCTCGTACTGGCTCCGCCAGCGCGAGCGCGGCGGCAGCCAGACCGCGAACGTCTCGGCGAAATCCTCGGTGGGATGCGACTGCGCGTACCAGTGGCCGAGGTGCAGGACGAACTTGCGGCTCCCGGGTCGCGGCGAATAGCGCGACGGATACGTGCGCGAGGCCTTGCCGAAGACTTCGCGCCAGGCCTTGCGCCGGCGCAGCGCGAAGGCCGTGTCGATCGCATGGCCCGTCTCGTGGCGCAGGATGCGCATCAGCCACTTGTCGTTGCCGCCCTCGACCTCGTGCATGAAGCGGCGCTCGAGCCGCTGCAGGCGCGGATGCGCGAGATAGAAAGGAATCGCGACGCCGGGAATACCGTCGGGCGAGAACCACTCCTCGGACAGCCAGAAATGCGGCCGGAAGCGGATGCCTTTGCGCGCGAGTTCGGCGTAGAGACGGCGGATGCCCGACTCGAGGCGCGATCCGCCGAGCGTGAGCCGCAGGTCGCAGAAGCGCTTGTCGAGCAGGGCCTCGTCGTCGAGGCGGGTCCATGCGGGCTCTCGCCGGGCGGCCTTGCGTCGACTCGGGGCGGCCATCAGGGGGGCCGCCTCGCGTTGCGGGCCACTATTTGCTCGGCCATCGCCTGCACCTGCGCGATACCGGAGACGGCCGCGATTCGCTCGTGCGGGATTGCGCCCACACCGTGCATGGCTCCGAACAGTGCGCCGGCCAGCGCGCCGTCGAGCGCAGGCTCGTGGCCGGCGTCGCAGGCCATGTGCACGGCGGCTGCGAACTCCTGCGCAACGCCCAGGACCGCCCTCGCATTGTCGAGCGCAGCGAGCACGTCGCCGGGCGTGTCGGGCTTCCCGGCCGCCGCACGGCCCTTGGCGCCGCCGCCTGCGATCGCGACGATCTCGCGCTTGAGCGGCTTCTTGCCCCAGCAGCCCGCGACGGGCTCGGGGACGCCATTCAGGACCTGCTCCACCGGGCGGCCCTGGATCAAGTCGAGCAAGACGGCCGCCAGGTAACGGCACGCATCGATCACCATCGGCGACTGGTGCGTGGTGCGAGAACATTCGCCGGCCAGCGCGATCGCCGCAGCAGGGTCGTTCGCGGAAAACGTGGCCGCGGCAACGACTCTCGGCAAGCTGGCCGTGGTCCGGTCTTTCGGATCGTGCGAGCCCGACATCGGCTGGTCGCGCCAGAGATACGTGCCGAGCGCCCTGGCGATGTCCGCCGAAGGCTGGCCGGGCTCCCCGGTCGCGGAACGCAATCCCTCGCGCTGCCAACGGACGTAGCGATCGATCTGGTCGCGGGCATCGCAGCGCCCTTTTTCGACGAGACTGTCGGCGAGGCACAGGGCGAGGGCCGTCGGCTGCGAGTACGCGATCTGTCCGGCGCCACCGGCGCCGCGCGCGGCCCCCAGCGCGTCGCCCACGGCCAGGCCCACCCACGCGCCACGCATGCGATCGGCGCGACTGGTGCCGGCAGGAGTCACTGCCACGGGTCGAGCGGGCACCTGGATCTTGCCGTCGAGCCAGCGACGGACGAATTCCTCCTGGGCCTCGGTCTCCGGCACGCACGTCCAGCGGGTCGACTGCGCGGACTGCTTCCAGAGTTCCTGCAGTTCCTGGAGCGCCCGTTCAGCGTCCCCGCGCTGTGTCGCGAGCCAGCAACCGGCGACCGTCGCGCTGCGGCCGATCCCCGCGCGGCAGTGGACATAGACCACCTGCCCGGCCGCCAGAGCGTCGTCGACCAGCACGAGAATGCGCTCCATGACCATGCGATCTTCGGGCACGTCGTGATCGAGGATCGGCTGGCGCAGGTACTCGACGCGGCGCCCGTCGGGGTTCGCAAACGGCAGCAGGGCCTCGTAGGACGGCGACTCCTGCGGCTGGGTCAGGTCGATGAAACAAGTGACGCCGGCGGCCAGGAAGCGGCGCAGTCGCTCCATGGACTCGGCCCGCGAATAGGACCCCGGGTGCTCCCCGACCAGCAACCGGCCCGGCACGACCCAATAGCTCCCTGGGACGGGCCTCGACGGCATCCTTTCGCTCGGGCTCGGAGGGGACGGCATGGGCACCATGATACGGCAGTCTCGGCCGGGGACTGTGGACCGCCCCTAGCCTATGAGAGACTGGGGCAACACGACCATCGGGGGAGACCGTCAGTGCTGAAGCAACTCGCAGCCCGCAAGTCGGTTGCGTCGATCGTGCGCGAGCTCGAGACCGGCCCGAAACTCAACCGGGTCCTCGGCCCTGCCAGCCTGACGGCCGCCGGACTCGGCGCGATGATCGGCAGCGGCATCTTCGTGCTGACCGGCACCGTGGCCGCCGAGCACACGGGCCCTGCGATCATGCTCGCGTTCCTGGTCGCCGCCGTCGGCTGCGGCCTCGCCGCGCTCTGCTACGCGGAGCTGGCCGCGATGATCCCGGTCTCGGGCAGCGCCTACAGCTACACCTACGCCACCCTCGGCGAGGGTGTCGCCTGGTTCGTCGGCTGGAATCTCGCCCTCGAGTACGTCATGTCGGCGGCGGCCGTGGCCGTCGGCTGGTCAGGCTACGTGGTGAACCTCTGCGAGGAGTTCGGCATTCACTTCCCGTCCGCCCTCATCAACGCCCCGCTCGGCAAGCTGGCCACCGGGCACCTTGCGCCCACCGGCGCGCTGATCAACGTACCGGCCGTGCTGATCGTCGCACTGCTGACCTGGGTCTGTTATGTGGGCGTGAAGGAGTCGACGCGGCTCAACAACATCATGGTGGTCGTGAAGATCGCGATCATCCTCTTGTTCATCTTCGTCGGGTTCAAGTACATCGACACGTCGAAGTGGCATCCGTTCCTGCCGCAGAACACTGGCGATTTCGGGCATTTCGGCTGGAGCGGCGTGGTCCAGGGCGCGGCGATCATCTTCTTCGCGTACATCGGCTTCGACCAGGCGGCGACCACGGCCCAGGAAGCGCGCAATCCGCAGCGCGACCTGCCGATCGGCATCCTCGCGGCGCTCTTCATCTCGACGGCCTTGTACGTC
>Ga0209253_10004525_pt1 | contig 12117 bp, 15 predicted proteins | sample FrelakmetBRP12BR_FD_187145 | JGI IMG/M metagenome (GOLD analysis project Ga0209253, IMG submission 187145) | Freshwater lake sediment microbial communities from the University of Notre Dame, USA, for methane emissions studies - BRP12 BR (SPAdes)... | ecosystem: Environmental > Aquatic >...
CGACGCCCCCGCGGGCAGAGAGAATACCGTTTTGCCCTTATTTTCCCCTATTCCTATAATATTTATAGGAATTATCGAAAAAAAGCGCCTTTTTAGGAACCTTTTGGCAACTGGCTGCGTATATAGGGTGTGAGAATGAACGAAAATGAACTCGACAAGGAGGTTAAAATGAGCTTCAAAGCCAAAGTCGCGATCTTCCTTCTGGCCACGCTGATCACGCTGACGGGATTCAACCTCATCGCCTCTTCTTCCGCGCTCGATATCATGAAGGTGGGGAAGAAGGCCGGGTATGAGATCATCGTCAACGTGCTCGCCGAGGAGCGACAGCCTGTCGACCCGACCTGACTCTAAGGACTAAGGACGATGAGGCAAATCGCCAGATTCCGGGAATTGTGGGAGAGCTTTCTGGAGAGGCTGGCCCTCTCCATTATTATAGGTCGATTGGACCTCTGCCCCCGCTTGATTCCCGTCCTCTGAGAGGCCGTTCTTTCTCCGCGCGGAGAAAAACGGCCTCTTTTTTTATGCCTTTTTCCCCGCTTTCTCTTCCACCAAAACAACCGCCCAACAGGCAACGGCGCTCTCCCGTCCGATGAGCCCGAGGCCTTCGTTGGTCTTGGCCTTGATCCCCAGCCTGTCCTTCGTCACTCCCAGGATGGGGCAGAGAACGTCTTTCATCGTTTCGACGTGGGGGGCCAGCTTCGGCTTCTGGGCGACGACCACGACATCCGCGTTCAGGACCTTCGCCCGGCGGCGCCTGAGCCGGGCCATGACCTGCCGGAGAAGCACGACGCTCCGGATTCCCCGGTAGGCCGGGTCGGTATCGGGAAAGAGCCGGCCGATATCGCCTTCACCCGCGGCCCCGAGCAGGGCATCTATGAGCGCATGCACCAGGCAGTCACCGTCCGAATGTCCGAGGAAACCCGAGGGATGGGGAATCTTGACTCCACCCAGATAGAGGTCTCTCCCTTTCTTTAGACGATGGATGTCGTAGCCAAGACCAACCTTAATCTTCAAGCAATGCCTCCGCGATTTCGAGGTCGGCGGCCGTCGTGATCTTGATGTTCCTCCTGTCTCCCAAGACCACAGCCACCGCGTGTCCGGTCCTCTCCACGAGCGCCGCTTCATCCGTCCCGTAAAACCCGTCCCGCCGGGCCTTCCGCATGGCCCGCTCGAGGACATCGCGGGCAAAAGCTTGCGGGGTCTGGACCCGCTGAAGATTCTCCCGCTCCAGGGTCCGGACGACGACCCCTCCGGCCGCCTCCTTGATGGTGTCTTCGACCGGGACTGCGGCGACGGCGGCTCCGCACTCCCTGGCCTTGGCGATCACCCGGGTGATGACTTCCCCGCTGACCAGCGGCCTGACCGCGTCATGCACCAGGATGATATCGGCCGGGCCGGAATCCAGCCGCCTGAAGCCGCGGACGACCGAATCCTGCCTTCTCTCTCCTCCTCGCACGACGGCAACGACTTTGCCGAAGCGCTTCCGGTAACGGCCCCCGCCTACTCCGGCGGGCAGGACAAGGACGATCTCCGCCACCGCCGGATGCGCCGCCAGCGCTCCCAAGCTCCGGTCGAGGACGGATTTGCCTTGAAGCAGGGCGAACTGTTTGGCCGAGCCGAAGCGCTTGCCGGCTCCAGCAGCGACGACGATGGCCGATACCTTTCTCATCGCGCGTCTTCGTTGTACCGCCCGAAGATCATCTTGCCCACAGTCGTCTGGAGCACTGAAGTGACTGTGATGTCCACGTTCTGGCCGATCATCCGCCGCGAGTTGTCGACAACGACCATGGTGCCGTCGTCCAAGTAGCCGACGCCCTGGTCCTTCTCCTTCCCTTCCTTGAGGATAAACACCCGCATCGACTCGCCCGGCAGGACGACCGGACGCAGGGCGTTGGCCAGCTCGTTGATGTTGAGGACGGAGATGCCGCGGAGCTTGGCCACCTTGTTGAGGTTGACGTCGTTGGTGACCATTTTGGCGTCCAGCTGCCGGGCCAGCTCGATAAGCTTGGAATCGACGTCGGGGATCTCGGGGAAGTCCATCTCCCAGATGACGATCGAGATCTGGGAGGACTTCTGAAGGTGGTTGAGGACATCAAGCCCTCGCCGGCCGCGCTGCCTCTTCAAACCGTCCGGGGAATCGGCGATGAACTGCAGCTCCTTGAGGACGAACTGGGGGAGAACCAGGGTCCCTTCGATAAACCCGGTGTCGCAGAGGTCGGTGATACGGCCGTCGATGATGACGCTCGTGTCCAGGATCTTGTAGCTGCGGCCGCCGCTTTTCTCCTTGAAGAAGCGGAAGATATGGGTGGGGTCGAGCCACTCCGACTTCCTGACCCCGACCAGGAAGCCGATGTATGGCATGATGACGAGAAAAAAGATGCGGATGAAAAGGGCCGTCGGGGGATCGTCGGTAATGTTCTTGTAGATCGCGCCCAGGGACCAGCCCAGAAAAACCCCGGCGTATGTCCCGATCGTCGAACTCCAGATCACTTTGAAATGGGTCCTCGGGATCTTGGTCTCGAGGTACATGATGATCCCCCCCATGAGGAAAGCGATAGCCGCGCTTGCGGACCGGGGCAGCCGGAAGAGGGGGAAGAAATACCCGGCGGCCGTGATGCAGCCGATGATGAAAAAACGGAAGATATGAATGCCCATAAAATACGTCCTTATTGGGAAAATATAAGGGGGGACGCTTCTTTGATGTTCCGGACTCCGAGAAGACGGGCCTTGGGAAGGTCCTCCTTCTCCAGCATGGCCAGGTTGCCCTTGGGCAGGAGGACGCTTTCAAAACCCAGGGAAAGGGCTTCTTTGATCCGGGCCAGGGGGCTCGAAACGGAGCGGATCTCGCCGCTCAGGCCGACCTCGCCGAAGACGACGACATCGCGGGGGAGAGCCCTGTTCTTGAGCGAAGAGATTACCGCTAAGATAACGGCCAGGTCGGCCGCGGGTTCCTCGATCTGGAGGCCGCCGGCGACGTTGATATATATATCCTGGCCCCCGAAGCTCGCCCGCATCTTCCTCTCGATAACGGCCAGGAGCAAAGACGTCCGGAAGTGGTCGAGCCCGATCGTCATCCGCCGCGGATTGCCGGCAAACAGCGTCGGGGAGACCAGCGCCTGGACCTCCGCGAGCAGCGGCCGCGACCCCTTGATCGTAGAGACAACGACGCTCCCCGCCTCTTCGGCCGGCCGCTCCTTGAGGAAGAAAGCCGAGGGGTTGGGTATCGCCTGGAGTCCCGATGCCGCCATTTCAAAGATGGCCAGCTCGGAGACCGGCCCGAACCGGTTCTTGAGGGCTCGGAGCACCCGGTGGCTGTGGTCTCGTTCGCCTTCAAAAAGGAGGACGACGTCGACCATATGCTCGAGAGATTTAGGGCCGGCCAGAGAACCCTCCTTGGTGATGTGTCCGATGAGAAAGGAGGAAACGTTGTTCTTCTTGGCAAAGCGGAAGATTTCGTTCGCCGCCTCGCGCACCTGGCTGATGGTCCCGGGGCTCGAAGAGAGTTTGGCCGAGAAAACGGTCTGGACCGAATCCACGACAAGCACCCTGGGCTGGATCTTCTCGGCCTGGGCGATGATGCGCTCCATGTTGGTCTCGGCCAGAAGATACAGCTCCCCGTCCCGGACGCCGAGCCGGTCGCCCCGGATCTTGATCTGTTCCAGTGACTCCTCTCCGGAAATGTAGAGAACCCGCTCGCCCTGGACGGCAAAATCCCGGCAGACCTGGAGAAGCAGAGTGGATTTTCCGATCCCCGGCTCACCGCCGATCAGGACCACGGAGCCAAGGACGACGCCCCCGCCCAAAACCTTGTTGAATTCCTCGGCCGGGATCATGATCCTCTGCTTGGCGGTCTCCTTGATATCCCGGTAGAGGAGCGCCTCCGAAGGAGGGAAGGAATATTCGGCCGCCGGGACCGTTTCCTCGGCCTCCTCAACCATGGTGTTCCATTCGCCGCAGCCCGGACAACGGCCCAGCCATTTAGGCGAATGGGTCCCGCAGGTCTGGCAGATAAAGACCGTCTTCAGCTTGTCTTTCATCTCGTTCCCAGGCCGAGTCCGAAAAAGACTTCCCGGCGGGAATCCAACCCGAAGTCATCGATTCCCAAGACAAGGTGAAGGTATTTGAGGAGGGCGAACTGGCCGGACAGACGGAAACGCGGGCCGCCGTCCCGTTGGAAATCGGACCCTTCCAAGCTGAACATCAGGCGGTCGCTCAAGGCCAGGAGGTCGACACCCGCCCCGAATTCCGATTCGATAATCCCGGCTCGCGGCGCCAGCGCTCCAAAGCGCATCCCGGCCTGGGCGGAATAGACGAAGCCGTCCTGCCGGGGATCGTTGACGATATCTCCCAGCAAAAAGCGGCTGGGGGTCAGGTAGAAGCCGCCGCTGATCGCGCCTCTGAACTTCTCGGTCTCATCGAGGTAGTCCGCCCGGACCTGGCCCGTCACTCTAATCTGCCGGATCGGCTCCACCGCCCCCTTGACCTGGCCGAGAGTCTCCCGGGCTTCATCGTAGAGCGCCGGGTCCTGGACGAGCTTGCCGACTGTCCCCTCGCCCCTGTCGATCTTTTCCAGAGATCTCCTGAGGAGCCGGATGGATTCCTGGAGCTCGGTGAGAACCTCCTCAAGCTTCTGAAGGTTTGACTTTATGCTTTCCTCGTTTTCAGCGGCGATCGTCTTGACCGCGGATATGGTCTCGTTGAGGTTCCCTGCGATTTCGTCCAGCTTCTGGTCAAATCCCTTGGCCGCCTGCGAAGCGCTCTGGATTCCGGCCTCGAGCTCACCCTTGTTCACGGCCATGAACTCACTCAGGTCCTGGGTGAAGGCGTTCAAGTTTTTTAGGATCGCGGAAAGCTCTTGCTTCGTCTCCTCGCCGGTCAACTCCCGGATCGATAAGCTGACGGCTTTGAGATCATCCCCGATCGAAGCGGCCAGTCCGCCGATCTGGTCAAACCCGATGCTCACGCCCGCCTCCAGCGTCTCCCCGGGCTTCAGGAATTCGGCCTCCTCGCTGGGGCTGATCTCGATGAACCTTTCCCCGACCAGGCCGATCGAGGTCAGGGTCGCCCTGGATCCCTTGGGCACCTGATATTTGGGCCAGACGGCCAGGATGACCCGGGCTTTGCGTTCGTCCAGACGGATCTCCTTGACGTAGCCGATTTTGACGCCGGCCAGACGTACCGCGGCATGCGGCTCAAGCCCCGTGGCCGAAGGAAAAAGCACGGAGAGCTCGTAGCCGGGCTTCCGAAACCAGGTGGACATGTCCCCGGCGACAAAGATGAAGGCCGCCAGGATCAGGAACGCCCCCGCCAAGAAAACCCCGATTTTTACTTCACGTCTCATTTCCTAACCTCATCCGTTATTAATCCTTGATCGGCCCCTCGGCCTGCCCGTGGATGAACTGCTGAATGAACGCGTTCTCCGAGCTCTTGATCTCCTCGGGCGTCCCGACCTCGATGATCTCCCCGTCATGGAGCATGGCGATCCGGTCGGCGATTTTGTATGAGCTGGCCATGTCATGGGTGATCACCACGGAGGTGATTCCCATGTCGCACTTCAGCTTGTTGATCAGCTCGTTGATGGCGTCCGCCCGGATGGGGTCGATGCCGGTGGACGGCTCATCGTAGAGCATGATCTCGGGCCGGTAGGCGATGGCCCGGGCCAGACCGACCCTCTTCTTCATGCCTCCGCTGAGCTCGGAGGGCATGAGGCATTCGGCCTCGCTGAGCCCGACGAGTCCCAGGCTCTCCGCTACGCGCTGCCGCATCTCCTCCTCGCTCATCCGGGTGTAGCGCTCCAGGCCGAAACGGACGTTCTCGGCCACGGTCATGGAATCGAACAGGGCCGCTCCCTGGAAGAGCAGGCCGAATTTCCGCGTGACGCGCATCAGCTCGTCGTCGTGGAGATGGGTGATTTCGACATCGTCGATAAAGATCTTTCCCGAGTCGGGCTTGAGCAGGCCGATCAGGTGCTTGAGGAGGACGCTCTTGCCCGATCCGCTCTGCCCGATGACGACCATCGTCTCGCCTTTATTGACGGTCAGGTTGACCCCGCGCAGGACTATCTTTTGTCCGAAGGACTTTTGGAGGTCGACCATCCGGATCATATCATCCGCCTTGGAGTGAAGCCGGAAGCACCTTGCTGACGAAAAAATTGAGGATCAGGATGGAGATGCTGGAGATGACGACCGTGCGCGTTGTCGCCCGGCCGACCCCCTCCGCACCTCCCTCGGTTTCCATCCCCTGCCAGCAGCCGACGATGGCAATAACCACGCCGAACACGCAGGCCTTGATCAAGCCGGTGGCGATATCCCAGATCTCCAGGTACGTCAGGGTGTTTTGAACGTAGGTAATTCCGTTCACCCCCATCAGGATTACGTTGTAGAAATACGCGGTCAGGATGCCGATGATGTCCCCGTAGAGCACCAGGCAGGGCATCATGAAAAACGCGGCCAGCGTCCGGGGCACAACGAGATACCGGATGGGATTGGCCCCGAGGCTGTGCAGGGCGTCGATCTGTTCGGTGATTTTCATCGTCCCGATCTCCGCCGCCATCGACGACCCGACGCGCCCCGATATCATCAACCCGACCAGGATGGGGATCAGCTCCTTGGCCAGGGAGAGAGTGATGATCGGAGCCGCGAGGCTCTCCGACCCGGGGCCGACATAGCGATGGAAACCGATATAGCTCTGGAAGCCGAAGACGAGCCCCCCGAAGGCAGCGGTCAGGGAGACGACCGGCATGGAGCGGACCCCGATCTCCTCGAGCTGCTGGAGCAGGGTCTGGTGCTCCCGCGGCCTCCGGAAGAGGTTCTTCATCGTCTTGAAGAACAGCAAGCCGACGGATCCGAGCTCCTCGAGCGCGCCAAGCACCAGAGCATTTGGGAACAGGTTGGCCATCTCAGGCTTCCGGATAGTGGAAATCGAGGTCGGCGTTGGCGAACCGGGCGTACTTGTTGAAGAAGGCCAGCTTGAGGAGATCGGTCGGGCCGTTGCGCTGCTTGGCGACATTGACCTCGGCGAGGCCGCGGAGGGTTTCGTCCTGGGGATGGTAGACCTCGGGACGGTAGATGAAGATGACCACGTCCGCGTCCTGCTCGATGGCCCCCGACTCGCGGAGGTCGCTCAGCTGCGGCCGGGGCTCGCGCCGGCCCTTCTCGGGGGCGCGGCTGAGCTGGGAGATGCCGACCACCGGAATCTGGAGCTCCTTGGCCAGCTCCTTGAGGGAGCGCGAGATGAAGGCCATCTCCTGGTTCCGGTTCTCAAACCGGCTGCCCGGCCTCATCAGCTGGATATAATCGATGAAGACCACGTCCAAGTTGTTCTCCATCTTCAGCCGCCGGCACTTGGCCTTCATCTCCATCACCGTCAAGCCCGGGGTCTCGTCGAGAAAAATCCGGGCATGGGAGAGGGCCTCGGCGCTGAGCTTGAGCTTTTCGTACTCCCGCTCGCTGATAAACCCGGTCCGGACCCGCTTGATATCGAGCTGGCTGTCGGCACAGAGAAAGCGGATGAGGATCTGTTCTTTGGCCATCTCCATCGAGAAGAACCCGACCGCGTAATTGGTGTTCAGGCCGACGTGCTGGGAGATGTTCAGGCAGAGGGCGGTCTTGCCCATGGAGGGCCGGGCGGCGACGACGACGAATTCGGATTTGTGGAAACCTGAGGTGAGATTGTCCAGGTCGCGGAAACCCGAGGGAACCCCCGTGACCGCCTCGCGTCTCTCGGCCAGCTGAGCGATCATCTCCAGGGTGGGTGTCATCAGCTGACCGACCGACACAAACCCGGGCTTGACCCTCTGCTCGGCCACTTCGACGATGGCCGCCTGAGCCTCGTTGAGGAGTTCGTCCGCGTCCTCTTTCTGCTCGTAGCTCGAATTGATGATCTTGGCCGAGGAGAGGATGAGCTTGCGGAGCAGGGATTTCTCCTTGATGATCTTGGCGTAGTACTCAACATTGGGGCTCTTGGGCACTCCGTCCATGAGCGAGGAAAGATAGGAAGCTCCTCCCACCTCTTCCAGGCTTCCCGACCTCTGCATCTCTTCGCTCAGCGAGAGCAGGTCCACCGGCAAACCTTTGTCGACGAGGACGACGATCCTCTCGATGATCTTGCGGTTCGAGTCCTTGTAGAAATCTTCGGGCGAGATGATGGAGAGGACCGTGTTGAGGTTCTCGTTGTTGACCAGTATCCCCCCGAGCACCGTTTTCTCCGCCTCCAGGCTATGGGGCGGAGTCTTCTTCAAAAACATGAGGTCAAGTTCCATGGCCCACCTCTCCTCCAGAGCGGAAGGGCCGCCCCCCCGCTCCCTTCAGCCCTTAGTCCTTGCCCTTTCCGGCCTCGCCCTCGCCGGCCGCCCCTTCATCTTTCCGGACCTCCACCCGCAGGACGGCTTTGTCGTCATGGAATACCTTGACCGGGATGGTGTAGTTCCCCAAGCGCCTGATCGGCTCGTCGAGGCCGATCTTTTTCTTCTCGATGTCGAACCCCAGCCGGTCCAGGGAATCCTTGATGTCGGCGGCGCTGACGCTGCCGAAGATCATATCTTTCTCTCCCGCCTTTCTGGAAAAAGTCAGAGTCACCTCGTTGAGCCGCTGGATCAGGTCCTGGAAAGACTGCCGCTCGCTCTCCACCTTCTTTTTCAGGGCCTGCCGCTCGATCTCGATCATCTTCAGGTTCGAAGCGGTGACCTCAAGGGCCAGTTTCCGGGGGATGAGATAGTTGCGGCCGTAGCCCGGGGACACGTTGACGATGTCTCCCTTCCGGCCCACGTTCTCCACGTCATGTTTCAGGATGACCTTCATCGTTCCTCCCGCGATCTCCCGGAGATCAATCTTCCAGGTAGGGAAGCATCGCCATCAAGCGCGCCCGCTTGATCGCCGTGGCCAGCTTGCGCTGATGATAGGCGCATGTTCCCGTCACCCGCCGGGGAGCGATCTTGCCCCTCTCGGGGATGTACTTTTTCAGAATGTCCACGTTCTTATAATCGATATCCCGGATGTCCCTTTGGCAGAAGCGGCAGAACTTCCTCTTCGGCGGAAAGAACTTCCGGTAGGACGGCTTCTCCATTCTCTCTTCTCTGGCCATTTCACTTCACCTCTTCTCCCGATTCCGGGCCGGCCGGCCGCGGCTCAGCGCCGCCCCTGTCCCCGGCCGCCTCCGGAGCCGCCTCTCTGGGCTCGGCGGCGGCTGCTTTCTTCCGTTTCCGGCGGGTGGCCTCCCTGGGTTCCTTCTGCAGGGTCAGGTAGCGCAGGACGGCATCAGTCTGCTTGAACCGCCTCTCCAGCTCGACGGGGATATCGGGCTTTCCTTCGTAGTGGAAAAAGACATAAAAAGCCTCGGTCCATCGTTTGATCGAATAGGCCATCCGGCGTTTTCCCCATTTCTCCTGCCTGATGAGTTTCCCCTCTCTCTGGGAAACGACCTCGGCCATCTGGGAGATGAGCTTTTCGGTGTCGTCTTCGGACAGGTTGGGGGCGAGCAAGAATCCCGTTTCGTAAATCTTCATACGACCTCCTTATGGATATTAAAGCTCCCTCTTCTTACGAGAAGGAACAAGGAGCGTGTTTCCAGCTAAGTCATTGCCTTCTGGTTGAACGCGTTCATGGCCGCCTCGATCCGTCCGTCGAGGATCATTTCCAAGGCCTCCTCGGCCTTGGCCAGGGATTCCTCGACGGCCGGCAGCTCCTCCCGGGAGAAAGGCGCAAGCACGAAGTCCACGGCATCCCCGCGTCCGGCGAGGGGCCCGATCCCGACCCGCAGGCGGGGGATCGACGGCGTCCCCATCTCGGCGACGACGGAGCGCAGCCCTTTGTGCGTCCCGGCGCTGCCGCCCTTGCGGACCCGGATTTGGCCGAGCGGGATGTCCAGGTCGTCACTAACGATGAGGACGTTTCGCGGCGGGACCCGGTACCAATCCGCGACCTGTTTCACGGCCACTCCGCTCATGTTCATGTATGTTTGGGGCTGGGCCAGGACCAGCCGTTCCTCATTCCTCATCACTTCCGCGGTCTTGGCCGCGAATTTCCGCCGCCGGAGCTTCACGTCCCAGCGCCGGGCCAGCCGCTGGATGACGGAGAAGCCGACGTTGTGCCTCGTCCCGGTATAGCGCCGCCCGGGATTTCCCAGTCCGACCACAACCCACAACGACTACTCCTATTTCTCCCTCTTTTCCTTTCTCTCCGGCTTTTCCGGCTTTTCCGGCTTCTCCGGTTTCCCTTCCTCCTCCGGCTTTTCCGCCCGCTCCTTCTTGATCACCTCGGGCTCGGTGGGCTCGGCGGCGACAACGCCTTCCTCGACCGGCTTGGCGATCTCTTCTTCCTTGTGCGGCAGGCTGATGAGAACGACCACAGAGGAGGGATCGTTGATCAGCCTGACGCCGTCCGGGGCGGCGATATCACCGACCTTGATGGACTGGTGCAGATGCAGCGGGCTGATATCGACTTTGATATTCTCGGGGATGTCTTTGGGAAGGCATTCGACCTCGATTTCACGAGTCATGAAATCGACGAATCCGCCTTCGGTTTTCACTCCGACCGGATCTCCTTGGAGCGATACGGGCACGTTCACGCGGATGGCCTTGTCCATGGAGATGAGGATCAGGTCCGCATGGAGAAGCTCGTCGGAACTGACATCGATCTGGATATCCTTGAACATGGTATCCTGGGTTTTGGAATCGAAAGCCACCTTGAAGATCGTGTTCTCCCCGGTGTCAGATTTCAAGATCAGGACAACGTCTTTTTTGGCCAGAACAAGGGGGACAGTGGCCACCCCTTCACCGTAGAGGACGGCGGGGATCAGGCCTTGTTTCCTCAACCTCCGGGAAACGTTCTTGCCAAAGGCCTCTCTTTTTTCTGCTTTGACGACGAAACTCATCATCTCCTCCTCAGACAAACAGCGAACTCACCGAGCTCCCCTCGTTGATCCGCCGGATCGCTTCGCCGAAGAGCTCGGCCACCGAAAGGACGACGATCTTCCGGCAGGCTTGAGCGGCAGCACTCAGCGGGATGGTATCGGTGACGATCAGGTGTTCCATCGGTGAATTTTCGACCTTCTCGATGGCCTGACCGGAGAGAACGGCATGGGTGCAGGCGGCGAGAATCCGGCGGGCGCCCTCTTTTTTCAGCGCTTCGGCGGTGAGAGCGAGGGTCCCCGCCGTGTCCACCATGTCGTCGAAAATCAGGACATCGCGGCCTTCGACCTCGCCGATGACATGGAGGACCTGGGCGACGTTGGGAGCCGGCCGGCGCTTGTCGATGATGGCCAGGCCGGCGTGCATCCGTCGGGCGAAGTACCTGGCCCGGCCGACGCCCCCCGCATCCGGGGAGACGATGGTCAGGTTATCCAGCTTAAGGCCGGCGATGTAGGGTGCCAAGACAGGCACCGATGTTAGGTTATCCATGGGGACGGAAAAAAAGCCTTGGATCTGGGGCGAGTGGAGGTCCATGGCCAGAATTCTGTCGGCTCCGGATTTCTCCAGGAGGTCCGCGACCAGGCGGGCCGAGATCGGAACCCGGGGCCGGTCCTTCCAATCCTGGCGGGCGTAGCAGTAATAGGGCATGACCGCGGTGATCCGCTCGGCCGAGGCGCGCTTGGCGGCGTCGATCATCAAGAACAGCTCCATGAGGTGGAAGTTGGCATCGACCGAGCCCGTCTGGATGATGAAGACGTGCTCGCCGCGGACGTTCTCGTCGATGTAGATGTGGATCTCCCCGTCACTGAACCGGCTGAGGGCGATGTTCCCCAGCCCGATCCCGAGGTAGGAACCGACGTCCCGGGCGAGCGCCTGGTTCGACGATCCGGCAAATACTTTCATCGGCCTTTCCTTATCCGCACTCCATTCAGCATTAAACTGGGGCGGGAGGATTCGAACCTCCGGATGACGGATCCAAAGTCCGTTGCCTTACCGCTTGGCTACACCCCAGCCGTGGCTCTTTTCCAATAGCGCTCCCTGGACAGGGTTTCCACAAGAAGCGCCTCCTCTGTCCTCCCCAGCTCGGCGAGGGCCCGAGCGGCTTTCCCTCGGTCCTCGAACAGCCCGAACACCGCCGACCCCGTCCCGCTCACCAGGGAAAGGACAGCTTCTTTGTGAAGAAAAGAACTCTTAATCGCTTTTAATCGAGG
>Ga0209253_10004526_pt1 | contig 12115 bp, 15 predicted proteins | sample FrelakmetBRP12BR_FD_187145 | JGI IMG/M metagenome (GOLD analysis project Ga0209253, IMG submission 187145) | Freshwater lake sediment microbial communities from the University of Notre Dame, USA, for methane emissions studies - BRP12 BR (SPAdes)... | ecosystem: Environmental > Aquatic >...
CCTGCCGTTCTACAGATGCGTAAGCAGTTTAGTGTTGTGGCTCAGAAAATCCCTCCAGGTCACTGAAATTCTCAGATTCATACATGTAAGAATCTAATGAAAAACTAGGGGACGGAGCACAGGGGCTCCGAGTCAGGGATAACACAGTTGGCAGTTGCGAGTGGAGAATCATAAGACTAAAGAGAAAATACTTTGAGAAAGGCGCACAAAGGGTTACTGGTAATTCTTCTGGCTGGTCTGGGAATAAGAATATGTGTTTCCTGCTATGATTCTTTATACCAGGTATTTTTCGCAGATGATGCCTTTTACTATTTTAAGATTGCCAGAAATATTGCTTCAGGGCTTGGCATAACCTACGATGGCATTCAGTCCACCAATGGTTTCCAGCCTCTTTTTTTATTCCTTATAACACCTCTCTTTTCCATCACCGGAAAAAGCCTCACGCTTCCCCTCCATCTTGTGGCGCTTCTTCAAAGCCTGATAAGTATCGGCACTGGAATCTTCTTATACAAAATTTCTAGAGCTATAGTAGATGAATGGTATGCCCTCTTCATCGTTGCCATCTGGATGGTAAGTCCTATTGTAGTAGATAAGGAACTCAATGGAATGGAAACGGGTCTCAATTTATTCCTCATCGTTGCTACAGTTTATTATTATTCTTCCCTAGGTGAATACCACCTCGCACCACTACGATTCTCAAAACTATCCATACTGGGATCACTTCTTGGGCTTGTTGTCTTATCAAGACTTGACGGATTAATTCTGGTAGGAGTTATCGCAATCCATTTCAGTTACTCTATGGTAAGGAAAGCCAAGGGAGGTAAAGATTTCAAAAGGTTAGCAACCTCCGTAGGATGCGTGATTGGAGTGGTTTTTCTCCTTGTAGTCCCGTGGTTAATCTTCAACTATCAGGTTGCAGGGTCCATCATCCCTTCAAGCGGTCAGGCAGTGCGGTACATGTCACAAAACTATGGATTTGCCTTCTTCAATTTCAGATTTGGAACCACTCAGTCCTCAGACCTCCTTTATCATATTCCCCTACGGTTCTACCTGGAAAATATCTTTTTCTCCTTCACAAAAGTTATACTCCACCTCCCCTACACTTCTTATGTTGCCAGAGTGTGCTACGATTTCTTGTTCACCCATGAGGGAACTTCACTCTTAGCCAAGGGAGTAGTGAGAACACTCGCATCGCTCGCATTGGTATTCGTTTTCTTTCTTCTTTTAAAGTTTTTACCTCGCTCAAGTCACATCTGGAAACTTCTCCTTGTCTATTCCATGCTCCTCATTGGGGCATACTCATGTTATGCATTTGGTCAATGGTTTTACCATCGATACTACTTTGTCATTGCCCTTATGGGAACCATCTGGGGAGGCTACCTTCTTTACTCTATCGATTTACGACTGCCAAGAAGTTTTTTCATACCCACCCTGTTCAAGGTACTTATCCTCATCCTTTTTTTATCACTCTCCCTGCTCCAATGGAGACAGGTCGTTTCAGATCGCCATAAGAATCAGAACGTACTCCTCCACACCATGGTCAAGGTAGCAGAGCAAATAATCCCTCAGGAGTCAGTGATTGGCTGCTTTCAGTCTGGTATTATAGGATACTACTCTGATCACAAAGTAATCAATCTTGACGGGGTGGTTAATCAAAAAGCTCTAAGGGCAATGAAGGGAAATTGCATGGGAGAGTATGTGATAAGAGAAGGGATCAGTTATATCATGGACTGGTCTTTTGTACTGGACACCCTCTTTTTCAGGCATTTAGGGGAGTATAAATCCCTCCTGGAATTCACTCAGGTCCACAAGGGATTTTTCCATATATATAAAATAGGCTACCAAAGCACTCTGGGAAATGATGAATAAAAGTCTTGTGGGGTAGGATTCGTGACCCGGAATACCTTTAAAAGGTGAGTTTTCTATTAAGCCTTTTACCTCTATCCATTAATTCCTGTTTTTTAAGGAGATATTTTAATGCTACCAGCAAATTTATACATTGCATTGCCTAGGCTAATATGCTATGTAGACCTCTGCAATTACTGGGTAAAAAAGATACAACCATTTTCTAGAGCTAAAGACATATGAAAAAGTGGCACAAGATCTCCCTCATCCTACTCGCAGTGCTCATTCTTATGGTAATGGGCAGCGCCATTCTGGTGAAGCAGTACCTCGGACCTGAAACCATCAGAAGCGTGGTTATACCTGCTTTAGAAGAAGTCATAAAATACGAAATCATCTTCAGCAGCATAGAGGTAGGCCTCGGAGGGACTATTACCTTAAAAGAGGTTACCTTTCGTGATCCCATCGATCCTCAGCACACCGTGCCCCTCAAGAGCCAGGGATTGGTACTCCACTCTCACATCCTCCCCCTTCTTCTAAAAAAGATTATTATAGAAAAAATTACTCTCTCCCAGCCTCTCCTCACCCTCACCAGAGATGCCCAGGGAAGCTACAACCTTATCAAGACTAAAAACGCCCCTGAATCAGCAGAGCCAGAGGTGAGAGAAAGGAAAAAAGCAAAAAGGGACGCACTAGAAACCACCCTCTCTCTCCCCATAACCTCTCTCACCATTGATCAAGGAACACTTGCCTTCACTGATTACTACAAAAACTCCGCTGCACCCTTTGAGCTCACTATAGAAGATATTAACCTCCATGCTTCAAATATCTCTGCCGTTTCTCCCTTCCCGGTAAATCTTAGCGCAGAAATTGTGTCAAATCCTTCCGCATTCCTTAAGTGCAAAGCGCTCATAAACCCACTGCGCAGGGAGGTGGAATCAAAAGTTGAGCTCACCCCTCTGGAGATAACCCGCTTCTCTCCCTATTTTCCACCCCTTCCCCTCACCCCGGTAAAAGGTTCCTGTGCCCTCGATCTCACCGTAACGGTTAACAAGTCTTTAGACCTCTACTCTCAAGGTGTCCTATCCCTTGAGGACATAACTTTTTCACCTGCAGGTGCGCCAGAGGAGGGATCACCCGGCACCTTAATCGAAGGTCTAAGGAATATCACCATTAACCTGGACCATCGCCTTTCCTATTCACCTGCTGAAGATACCCTCACCCTTGAGAAACTTGACACGACTCTCCAGAAGGTCAAATTCTCACTGAAGGGAAAGGTAGCGCAGTGTAAAACCCAGCCTCTCCTCGATGTAACGCTTGACGCAGATAAGCTCTCAATTCGTGATCTCTCTGACTCCATCCCGCCTGACCTACTGCCTGAGGTGAAAGACCTTCTCTCCTCCGGAACCACCGAAGCTCACCTCTCCATTAAAGGCGAACTTAAGAAGCCGCGCGCGTGGGAAACAAATGGGACAGTCAGTATCGACCAGTGGAAACTACAACCGTCGCAACCACCTTACTGTGGTGCCCTGACCGAAGGAAAAATCTCATTCAGCGGCCAGCGGATACACATTGACCAGCTTAAAACCACTTTTAAAAACTCCCTCCTCACGGTTAAGGGGAACATAGATAATTACCTCAAAGGACCTCTCACTGCCGAGCTTCAGTGCACCTCACCTTCTCTCACCCTTGATGAAATTATTTCCTGTATCCAAGAACACAAAGCTACCCCCCTGACCAGAGAGGAAGCAGAAAAGGGAAAAGAGGAACCTGGGGAAATTGGTCCCTTTACCCTTAAAGATGCTAAAGTTAACGCGGCTATTTCACTTGAGAGCATCAAGTATAAAAACCTGCACCTCTCTAATCTAAAAGCCACCTGTCGCCTTAAGGATAATGTGCTCACGCTAGAGCCGCTCACTGGAAAACTCAACGAGGGATCGTTCAACCTTAAAGGACGCATCGACCTGGGAGTGAAAGGCCTGGAGTACTCGCTTCAACTCAGCGGAAATAATCTGCAACTTAATCCCCTCATGACTTCTCTTGCACCTACGCTCAAAGAAACTATTGAGGGAACCGCACACCTCACTACTGAACTGAGGGGAAGCGGCAGCACCTCCGATACCTTCAAGAAACACCTTGAGGGGGAAGGGAAAATCACTATTGAGAGGGGAAAGGTAACAGGGTTCAGACCCCTTCAAACCATCTCTTCATTCATTAAGACAGAAAAACTAGACACCCTCACCTTTGATCACGCAGAGCAAACCTTCCAGATCCACGATGGTATGATAGGAACTGAGGGCAGTCTTACCGGGAACGATATAGAGTTCTATCCTAAGGGAACGATCAGCCTCGATTCACAGCTCGACCTCTCCTTAGATATAAAGCTATCTCCTGCGTTCTCCGCCCAGATAGCTAACGAGGTCTTAACCAAATATTTTCATGATGAGCGGGGATGGACCGTAGTTACCTTTAGTCTCAAAGGTCCCTACAATGAATTAGCAGTTATCCCTGCACCTGCCACCATTAAAAAAATCTCTGAGATGCTCATCGACATCATCCTCAAAAAGGAGGATGTCGATAGCAGTACCAGAGAGGAAAAAAAGAAGGCACTCGAAGACCTGATGAAGGAGTTGATAAAGAAGTCCAAAGAGAATAAAGAGAAAAAAGTACCCTGAGCGGTACGTTTACTACCTCGTGTTTCGAAAGGTACCTTTACTCTGCGTTCATCTTTCTCTCATCGCTCTTTTTTAGCCGCCCCATAAGCATATTCACCCACCACCTGTAAGCTCTCAGAAAGGAGAATCGTCATCAAACTAAAAGCACACACCCTCGCTTCACTTGGTTGCAGTGCGGTTATCTACCTTATCTTCAAATCCTTCTCCTGTGCACTTGCCTCCTTTCTGGTGGGTGTCCTGCTCGATATTGATCACCTGTTTGAATATTTTACCCACACCGGCATGAATATAAATATAAAAAGATTCTTCCACTATAGCTACCAGATAAAGTACAAACGACTCTACCTATTCTTCCATGCCTATGAGTACCTCATATTCATCGCCCTCATTACCATTATTGCAGGATACCATCCCCTGCTCATTGCCATCGGCATTGGCATGATGCAGCACCTCCTTCTCGACCAGATCTATAATCAGGCAAGGCCTATGGCGTACTTTATTTCCTACCGGATTAAAAATGGATTTAGCGCACAGAGTTTCTTTAAGGATGGTGTTCTTTCAAGGTTACCTAATGATGAGGCACTATTCTAAAGCTTTGAAGCGCTTGTTCAGTGAGAGGACCCACCCGGATCAACTGGGTGAGAGCCGTTCCCTCTTCCCGGTACGCTACCTCCACCGGGGGGTTCTCCCGTGCCTTGCTGTACCGCACCGTGAGGGAAGCAGCCGTCTCTATAATATCCTGAGTTGCAGGACCTCTTAAAAGACTCAGAGGTCCAGGGTGTTTTGATAACTCCAGCACAATATCCCCCTTGCGAACCAACTGAGCTATCTTCCGGTTTTCATCATGCCTCCTTCCTACGATTAAAAAGGTACCCCCCGGAAAGACAAAATGTCTTCCCAGTGTTATTAAACGCACCTCCTCAACCGTTACCTGAGAATGATTACTACACAACCACCTTATCCTAAGAGAGAACTGAGGATCAGTTAACAGGCATCCTCCGGCCGGTGTAGGATACTCTTTAATCCCCCACTCTTGAGCCAGCTGCATCTGAGACTTCCTTCCCCTTCCCGCAAAGTCCAAAAGTCTCCCTCTATCCACCCACCCCTGCTCCTCAGGAATCGTAGGTTTTAAGTGCTTCGCACTCAATGGTCTCAGTAAGATCCCCTCCGCATGAGATTCTCTCTCAATTACTCGCAAACTATCACGCCTCTGTGACATGGGTCTTTGACCCAACACCTCGCCCGTGATAATAAAGGAAGCCCCTTCTTCTTTAAGATACTCCCTGGCTTTTGACACCATAAAAATCTTACAATCCAGGCAGGGATTAAAATTTTTCCCGTACCCGTGCGGTGGGTTTTTCACCAGAGCTAAATAGTCACTGCTCACGTCCACTATGCTGAGCGAAATGCCATAGCGGTGAGCGATAGAACGTTCCACCTCCCACTCCCTCCCCTTCTGCTCATAGCCAAAAAAGGGGGTTATAAACTGGAGGGCTTTCACCTCTATCCCCTGGCTTATGATACTACGACAGGCCAAGATGCTATCAAGACCACCAGAGTAGAGTGCTAAGGCTTTTATGCTTCCCATAACTTTAATTCATTGAGTTCTTACACAGTTACTGAGGGTACACTGATGGAAAAGAAAGGTGGGACAAAGGTGCTCTTTGCAATTAGTGAACGGTTAACTCAAAAGCATCCTTGATCAACTCTACTCGTTCTTGGTGAGTATAAAGATACACCGCGACCACATCAAAACGAGCCTTCAGGTGGTGAACCTTATACCTGGTGATGAATTCGAGAGCCACCTTAGAGAGTTGATGTTGCTTTCTCTTGTGCACGCTCTCTTGAGGAACCCCAAATTCTTCTGATTCCCTCGTCTTGACCTCCACAAAGGAAAGCACATCCCTATCTTTTGCAATAATGTCCACCTCACCAAACACACAGCGATAGTTCTTGTGTAAAATTCTATATCCACACACCTTCTCTAAGTATGCCACTGCAATTGCCTCTCCCCGTGCCCCCAGCGTCTTTCTCTCATCACTCATCTCACCCCTCCACACGCAGTGCGTGCGTTTCCTAAGTGACTCCCCTGAATGTTTTGCGATGGAGCGGGCAACAACCATACTTTCTGAGTGCCTCAAGATGCTCCTTGGTTCCGTACCCTTTATTGTGCGCAAAGTTATACCATGGATACTGGAGGTGATACTCATTCATAATCCTATCACGGGTAACCTTAGCCACCACCGAAGCCGCAGCGATGAGCATGCTGAGACCATCTCCCTGTTTCAGAATCATCTGTGGAATATCAACTGCAAGAGGGAAAATCCCATCAACCAAGACATACTCCACGGCACAGGTGAGAGTACTCACCGCCAAGGCCATTGCTTTTAAACTTGCCTTGAGGATGTTCGTTTCATCAATCTCTTCTTGATTGACTCTTCCCATCCCTACGGAAAGCGCCCTTTTTACTATCTCATCGTATAATTGTTCTCTTTTACGGGGGGTTAGTTTTTTGGAATCAGCAAGACCGGTAATTTCACAATAGGGAGGGAGTACTACTGCAGTGGCGAGCACTGGACCCGCGAGCGGGCCTCTCCCCACTTCATCGACACCAGCAAGACAACGATATCCCTTTTCGTAGAGTGCCCATTCTGGGAGGAGTACACTTTTAAAACCGTGAGGGTACTGTCTATCCATAGAACCCAAGGGCGGTGGCGAAAAGAACCCTCATTCCACAAGCTCTTTCTCTTCTCTGATTCGTGCGGCCTTCCCCTTGAGGTCTCTCAAGTAATAGAGCCGAGACCGTCGAATCCTACCTTTCTGTACCACCTCAACCTTGTCAACAACCGGGGAGTGGAAAGGAAAGATTCTCTCTACCCCAACCCCATAGGAAACTTTTCTGACGGTAAAGCTTGCTCTATTGCCGCCTTTTCTCTTTCGAATCACTACACCCTCAAACACCTGGATCCTCTCCTTTTCAGCCTCTTTCACTCGCACGTGGACCTTCACCGTATCACCTGGTCGGAATGGGGGTAAATCCTTTCTCATCTGTTCTTTTTCAAGTTCCTCAATGACATTCATCTGCGTCTCTCCTTACTCAAGTGTCCTACATTACTACCACGCCATCCCTCCCCTCGCGTGGAGGGATGCACACCAAAATTAATGTTCAAGTCCCTCAAGGAACTTTACCTCTTCTTTAGCAAGAGAAGTCTTAGAGAGTAAATCAGGTCGTCTCTCCTTGGTTCGCTTGAGCGCCTGGTGACGTCTCCACCGTGCAATCTCTGCATGATTACCCGACAACAATACCTCTGGCACTTCCATGTCTCTAAACACTCTGGGACGAGTGTAGTGAGGCGCTTCTAAGAGTGGGCAGGTAAAAGATTCATCTTCCACCGAGGTCGCATCTCCCACCACCCCGGGGATCAGACGAGCAACCGCATCAATCACCACCATCGACGCCAACTCACCACCAGTCAATATATAATCACCAATAGAAAGCTCTTCATCAACAAAAGCTCTCACCCTCTCATCCACCCCTTCGTACCGGCCACAGACCATGATCAGAGAAGAGCATTGTGCAAGTCTCCCCGCATCAGCCTGTTCAAACCTTTTTCCCTGGGGTGTCATCAAAAGCGTCCTCACCCCCGGCTGCGCAGATCTGACAGATTCAATGGCAGTAATAAGCGGTTCCGGTTTCATCACCATCCCTACCCCGCCACCATAGGGAAGGTCATCGGTAACCCGGTGTTTATCCTGACAGTAGTCTCTTAAATTATGGAGCTCAATTATTACTAAGCCCCTCTCCTGCGCCCGCTTCAAGATGCTGGCGTTAAAAGGGTCTCCAAACATCTCAGGAAACAGAGTGATGATGTGAAACGCGAGCATAATAAAATAAGAACCATGGTAAAGTTCGAATAGCTATCATCCCATTACTGTCTCTACTACCTTACCCCCGTTCTCTCCAGTAAGGCTACGCTTATCTAATAAAGGTACTCAGTAGATTTCTGGATCTCCCAGAAGAAAAAAGAGAGAACTCATCAGGCATCCATCAATGATGAAACCCCCTCAGTTCTCATGGTAGAGAAACGCCATAGTAATTATTCAATAATTTCTAAAATGGTTCTCTTTCTCAGTTTAGTAGAGGCTGCACTCAAGAGAGTCCTCATTGCCCTCGCAGTTTTCCCCTGTTTACCAATAACCTTTCCCAGATCCTCTTTCGCCACCGACAATTCGACAACCGAAGTTTTTTCTCCCTCCACCTCCGTAACCTTCACCATCTCAGGTTGATCAACCAGTGCCTTCGCAATATACTCGATCAATTCTTTCATCTCCTTATCCTCCGCTCTAAGTGCATTAAACTTCTCGCCCTGGGAAATCACTCCATTTCCTGTGTGCAACCTTACCCCATCGCTGGTGGATTATGTCTCCGAAGAGTTTTTAGATAACACCACCCCTTTCTTAAGCAACTGTTTCACTGTTTCGGTGGGTTGAGCTCCTCTCTTAATCCACTCTGCAATTCTCTCCTTCTTTAGTTCAAGGTGCGGGGGAGTTTTTCGAGGATCATACGTCCCCACCCTTTCGATGAATCGACCATTTCGGGGGGAGGCAGAATCGGCTACGACGACCCTGTAAAACGGTTTCTTGTTGGTGCCAAAACGAGCTAATCTAATCTTAACAGCCATTTTCTCTTCACCTCACAAATAATTCGACACTATTGGTTAAATAAAAACCTGCCTATATCCTTCATTCTCCTGCCACTAAAAGACTTCAGTACCTTACGGGTCTGCATATACTGTTTAAGTAAGGTATTTACCTCCTGCACACTGGTGCCACTCCCCCTTGCAATCCTCTTGCGGCGGCTCCCATCCAAAACAGTAGGGCGCGCCCTCTCCTGCGTGGTCATGGAGTTCAGTATTGCCTCCATCCTGAGCAACTTTCTCTCATCAACCTGAATTGAGTTAAGCACCTTAGGGTTGACACCGGGAATCATACCCACCACATCCTGCAATGGACCCATCTTTTTCATCTGCTGGAATACGCTCCTAAAGTCCTCCAGGGTAAACCCCTCTTTTTTTATTTTCTTCTCTAGGGCGAGGGCATCCTCTGTGTTGATAGCTGCTTCAGCCTTCTCAATGAAGGAGAGTACGTCACCCATTCCCAGAATGCGGGAAGCCATCCTTTCCGGATAAAACACTTCCAGGGCATCCAATTTCTCCCCCACCCCCACGAACTTGATGGGTTTCTGGGTAACCGCTCTGATAGAGAGTGCTGCCCCCCCTCGAGCATCACCATCCAGCTTGGTAAGAATAACCCCGTCAATAGCCAACGCCTCATTAAACCGGGCCGCCACATTAACCGCTTCTTGTCCAGTCATCGCATCAGCAACCAGGAGAATCTCCTGCGGGTTGATCTCCCCCTTAATTTTCCTGAGCTCATCCATCAACGCTTCATCGATGTGCCATCTCCCCGCAGTATCGATTAAGAGCATATCAAAGCCCTTCATGCGGGAGAAGTTAAGTGCCCCTTTGCAAATTTCAACCGGATTCTGGGCAGGATCAGCATCATAAGCCGCAACGCCTAGCTGCTCACCGAGCGTCTTTAGCTGCTCGATGGCCGCGGGACGATAGACATCAGCAGGAACTAAAAGAGGGGTAAAGTGTTTATCCATCAGTAATCGCGCTAATTTGCCAATAGTGGTTGTTTTACCTGAACCCTGCAATCCCACTACCATAATGGCGTAGGGACCTTTCCCGGAAAAATGGAGATCACTTTCGCTTTCACCCATGAGGGAAATAAGCTCATCCCTCACCACCTTAATAAACTGTTGAGCGGGGGTAAGGCTTTTTAAAACTTCTTGGCCCAAGGCTTTTTGTCTGACGCCCTCAATGAACCCCTTGACCACCTTGAAATTCACATCGGCTTCAAGAAGGGTAATCCGGACTTCCTTGAGCGCATCCTGAATATTCTGCTCACTGAGCTTACCATGACCCCTTAAGCGTTTAAAGGTATGATTTAACTTATCGGTAAGGTTTTCAAACATGGTTTTTGCTTTTTTTAGTTAAAATCTAGTGTAATTTATTGATTAAAGTTTATTTTTTATAGTTTGTCAAGCCTTATTTTTGCTTTATATTTCAATACATTGTTTACCTTACTCCCCGTTCAACCATCTATTTCTTAAAAAGCCTTTCCCACTCTTCCCTCGCCTTCTTCACCCTGTCGTCAGTCCTCTGCGGTGCAACCCTCTCACTAAAGATAAAAAAGTCACAAAAATTACCTTTTTCGCGATCATCTATCCCTTCACTCAGAGGTTCCCTGCAGTAGTCGGAAACAACATCATATAGTGCACAATTAAGACAACACTTCAAATCACGATGACAATGAGGACAGAGTGCATCTCTTCCAACGAAGCCTCTTATATCTAGCTCATTTCCACAGAAATTGCATGTCTTCACTAAAATACTCTCCGCATCTAATCTAAAATGTGTAACGGTAAGAAAGTAAGATGAGGGATCTACCTGCTCTTCTTCTTAATTTTTCTTAGCTTAGGAACCAGTTTCAAAATATCTCTTCTGTCTCTATGATAGTCCCTGATTCCTCTCTTAACCTCACTGCTTCTCTTGCCTCGTTTCATAACTGCACTGCCCCTTTTCATAAAAAATAGAGGTTATGCGTTGAAATCCTGATAGTGATTTGTTTAATAAGATCTTATAGTTATATAACACATCCCTAGGAGCCTGTCGAAATATCCACAGCTATTGGAGCTGTTGAAAAACGTTCAGATGCAAGGCCCACGAAATTCTGAGGAATGAGGCGTACATGTGCAGTACGCCGCAGTGACGAAGGATGAGTGCAACGCGGCAGATGGACATTGTTCAACAGTCTCCCAGCCTGATTTGAAGTTTTCATGGAAATATGTTCTTAATAAGTAGTGGGGTTATTGAGAGAGAAATTTCTATGAGGAACAGCGTGATGACGATGACACGAGGAGAAATATAAATCATCTTATAGTGCTTAGAAAAACTCAGCATACTGATCGAAAAGCTTTATGAGCAGTATCCGCTCGTTGATAGACTATATACCATGAGAGACAAGCTTGAATTATTGCATCAGCAAAATTATTGCAGAGAGAGGTGATCCGCTATGGCAATTACCATAAGAAATATACCGTTTTATTCTGTCGATGAATTATCCCAGATGATTAAGGTTACTACGGTGACCATTAGAAATTATCTCAAGCAAGGGAAGATTAAAGGGCGAAAAATAAATGGCAGGTGGATAATATCAGAAGAAGATGCAAATAAACTATTAAGAACATTCTAACCCCTTAATTTTCTGGCGGGCGATGTGGAATTCTTTAACCGCCCCCACTTCAATCAATTACACTATCATACTCACCACCTCAACCTTTTATCACTAGCTTACCCCCCACAGAGACATACTCCCCTACCTCACCTTCATACATACAGGTAAGCTCGAAATAATAGGTTCCCTCGGGCATTCCCTGCGGCGGGGTTACGGTAAGCACATAAGAGGTAGTTTCGTGAGGTGAGAGCTCAAAGGTACTATCACCTGGCTCCATCCAGCGGGTGGGAGCGCTC
>Ga0209253_10004527_pt1 | contig 12114 bp, 8 predicted proteins | sample FrelakmetBRP12BR_FD_187145 | JGI IMG/M metagenome (GOLD analysis project Ga0209253, IMG submission 187145) | Freshwater lake sediment microbial communities from the University of Notre Dame, USA, for methane emissions studies - BRP12 BR (SPAdes)... | ecosystem: Environmental > Aquatic >...
GTACACACCAGCCCCATGTCGATATCCTCGAAGTAGAGGACACTGACCGGTCTGCCCTGGATGAAACAGGCGCCATGGTAGAACGGGTATTTATTGAGTTTCAGCAGCAGCATGTTGGTGACGGCGGCGTCCTGCTTCCTGTCAGCGACGGCGGCGTCCTGCTTGAAGAGCTCAGCGGCGACCGATTGCAGGGTCTGCTTGATCAGCGGATGTTTGACGGGTTTGCTGTGATGGATGAAAGCGGGATTGTTGCTCAGGTGATCGAAGAAATACTTCACGATATCGCCGAAATTGTCGGCGGTCTGCAGCAGTTCTTTGAGTCTGGCAAGGTTGGCGGTGAGTTTGTCCATACCGTTTAACCGGTTGAGCGCCTCGATTCAGGGTTGATTGCGTTTAGCTTACCATACTACTCGGAGCTTCCATTCGGGTACAATGGATCACGCTTCAGGAGATCACCATGGCACAAAAACAATTCGCTTCTCAGGGAGACCTGGCGGAAAAACAGATCAGTTTCGTCAAACTGAGCGATGGGGCCTACGCCTACACCGCCGAGGGCGATCCCAACGCAGGCGTCATCATCGGCGACGACAGCGTGCTGGTCATCGATACCCTGGCCACCCCCGTGATGGCCCAGGATCTGATCAGGGCCATCCGGACCGTGACTGACCTGCCGATCCGCCACATCGTGCTGTCCCATTATCACGCGGTGCGGGTGCTGGGCGCCTCGGCCTATGGCGCTGACACCATCATTGCCAGCCAGGGCACCTGCGAACTGATTCAGGAGCGGGGGGCGCAGGATTTTCAATCGGAGGTCGAGCGTTTTCCCCGGCTGTTCCGCGGCGTCGAATCCGTGCCCGGCCTCACCTGGCCGAATCTGGTGTTTGAAACCCAGCTCACCCTTTGGCTGGGCCGGCGGGAAGTCCGTATACTGCACCTGGGCCGGGGCCACACCAAAGGGGACACCGTGGTCTGGCTGCCCGCGGACCGGATTCTGTTCAGCGGCGACCTGGTGGAATATGGCGCCACCCCTTACACCGGCGACGCCTATCTCCGGGACTGGCCCCATACCCTGGAGGCCCTCCGCGAGCTGAGGCCCGAAAAACTGGTTCCCGGCCGCGGCGACGCGCTGCAGACACCAGCCACCGTAGCGGCCGCTCTGGATGGCACCCGCGACTTCATTACCCAGCTTTATGGCCTGGCGGCAGCCGGTGTCAAAGCCGGCAAATCGCTGCCGGCCTGCTACCGGCAGGCCCGCGCGGAGCTGTCTCCCCGGTTTGGCCAGTGGGTCATTTTCGACCATTGCCTGCCCTTCGACGTCAGCCGCGCCTATGACGAAGCCTCGGGCCTCGAGGACCCCCGCATCTGGACCGCCGAGCGTGACCTGGAGATGTGGCGGGCTCTGGAAGCGGGGTAAACCATGCGGCACACCTACACTAATCCCATCTATCGCTACGTTCCCGCCGAGGAGCAGCGTGGCGGTCCGCGGCGCCGGCATCCGGTCATCGTCGTCGGCGCCGGGCCGGTAGGCTTATGCGCTGCCATCGATCTGGCGCAACAGGGAATTCCAGTGACGCTCCTGGACGACGACAACACGGTCAGCGTCGGCTCCCGGGCGGTGTGCCACGCCAAGCGCACGCTGGAGATTCTGGACCGCCTGGGCTGCGGCCAGCGGATGGTGGACAAGGGCGTGGTCTGGAACCTGGGCAAGGTGTTTTTCCGGGGTAAGCTGATCTACTCCTTCAACCTGCTGCCCGAGCCTGGTCATCAACGGCCGGCCTTCATTAATCTTCAGCAGTACTACTTCGAGGAATTCCTGGTCGACCGGGCGCGGGGACTGACCGGGATCGACCTGCGCTGGCAGCACAAGGTGGTCAACGTGAAGCCCCAGGACGACCACGTCGCCCTGCAGGTGGAAACGCCGGACGGGCTCTATGATCTGGAATGCGAATACCTGATCGCGGCGGACGGCGCCCACAGCCCCATCCGCTACATGCTGGGGCTGGAGACCAGGGGGCAGACCTTTCATGACCGGTTTCTCATCGCCGACGTGGTGATGAAGGCCGACTTCCCGCCCGAGCGGTGGTTCTGGTTCGATCCCCCTTTTCACCCCAATCAGTCGGCGCTGCTGCACCGGCAGGCGGATAACGTCTGGCGGCTGGATTTTCAACTGGGCTGGGACGCCAACCCGGACGAAGAGCGCCAGCCGGAGAAGGTCATCCCCCGGGTCAGGGCGATGCTGGGCGACGACCGGCCGTTCGAGCTGGAATGGGTCAGCGTCTACACCTTCCAGTGCCGGCGCCTGGAGCGGTTCCGCCATGGCCGGGTGATTTTCGCCGGCGACGCCGCTCATCTGGTCTCCCCCTTCGGCGCCCGCGGCGCCAACAGCGGCATTCAGGACGCCGACAACCTGGTGTGGAAGCTGAACCTGGTGCTGGCCGGCAAAGCGCCCGATGCGCTGCTGGACAGTTACGATGACGAGCGGACCTTCGCCGCCGATGAAAATATCCTCAACTCCACCCGCAGCACCGATTTCATCACCCCCAAGAACGGGGTCAGCGGGGCCTTCCGGAACGCCGTCCTGGAGCTGGCCGGGGACTACCCCTTCGCCCGCGCCTTCGTCAACAGCGGCCGCCTGTCAACGCCCGCTGTGCTGAGCGAATCGCCCCTCAACACCCCGGACAGCGACCTTTTCGGCGGCGCCATGACGCCCGGCGCGCCCGGTGCCGACGCGCCGGTCACCTGCAACGGCAGGCCGGCCTGGCTGCTGGACCAGCTTGGCAACGAATTCACCGGCCTGTACTTCACCGACCGGCCGCTCAGCGAACCGACGGCGGCGCTGCTGGCGGCGCTGGCGGCGGGACCCATTCCCATCCGCACCCGGGTGATCATGGATCATCCCCTGGCCTTAACGGACCCGCTGACCGGGCTGGTGGACGTCCAGGGTCTGGCGGTCCAGCGTTACAGCGGTCTACCCGGGACCTTTTATCTGCTCCGCCCGGACCAGCACGTGGCGGCCCGCTGGCGGACCTTGGAGCCGGGCCGCATCCAGGCCGCCCTGGCCCGCGCCACCGCCCAGGAGACGACGCCGTGATCAATAAACTCCGCGTTGATCTGCATGTCCGCCAACCCGACGACCTCTACGAGGCGCTGATGAATCTGCACCGGAACCTGACGGATGAGCAGAGTCATCTGGCGAACGCCAAACTCATCCTGCTGCTGGCCAACCACATCGGCGACCCGGACGTGCTCGGCGAGGCCATCGCCATTGTCCGCCAGAGCCTGGGATCGAACGCTGCGCTTTAGGGCCTGTATGACCATGACAATCCCAGTCAATACGTCCCTTCCCCGTTTTCCGGGCGCATGGCGGCGACAGTTGGGCGTCTCCACGCCCGGCCGGCACTCTACTGTCATTCCGGCATTCCCTGCCGGAATGACAGGTGGTAACAGTTGGCCCAACTATTCCAACAACCTACCCCAGAAAGCCCCCCAACCCTCCTCCGCCAAAGGGGTAGGGAGTTTTTATCCAGCCTCTTAGGAACCCAAACGATGCGCAACTGGATCCAGTTTCCCCGGATCGAGGGGACGGTTTCCCGCCAGGCTCACGCCGACCTGCCCGAGGGCGCCTACGAGCGGGAGCTGGGCCGCGAAGGCTTCTTCGGCCCGGCCACGCATATGTACCACAAGCATCCGCCCACCGGCTGGAGCGAGTGGGAGGGTCCCCTCCGACCCCACGCCTTCGACCTTAACCGGCTGGAAAGCGTCGTCGCCTCGCCCTGGGACGCCCGGCCGGTGCTGGGCAACGCCCACATGAAGCTGCGGCTGTGGCGCACCGCTGGCGCCATGGACCACCTGGTCCGCAACAGCGACGGCGACGAGCTGCTGTTCATCCATCAGGGGGCCGGCGAGCTGTACTGCGATTACGGCCATCTGGCGTTCCGGGACGGGGACTACCTCCTTATTCCCCGCTCCACGATGTGGCGCGTTGAATGCCGGAAGCCGCTCTTCGCCCTGCTCATCGAGGCCACGGAAGACGCCTATGGGCTGCCGGACAAGGGCCTGGTGGGCCAGCACGCCATTTTCGACCCGGCCATCCTGGACACCCCGGTCATCAACGAGGCGTTCAGGGCCCAGCAGACCGAGGAACCCTGGCGGGTAATCATCAAGCGGCTGAACCGCCTGTCCACGGTCACGTTCCCCTACAACCCCCTGGACGCCGTGGGCTGGCATGGGGATCTGGCCCCGGTGCGGATCAACTGGCGGGACATCCGGCCGCTGATGAGTCACCGTTATCACCTGCCGCCCTCGGCCCACACCACGTTTCTAGCCAGGCGGTTCGTAGTCTGCACCTTCGTCCCCCGACCCATCGAGTCGGATCCCGGCGCCCTGAAGGCGCCGTTCTATCACGACAACGACGACTATGACGAGATCATCTTCTACCACCGGGGCCAGTTCTTCAGCCGTGACAACATCTGGCCCGGCATGGTCACTCTGCATCCCTGCGGCTTCGCCCACGGCCCCCATCCGAAGGCCTTCGCCGCCGGCGCCAGGGCGGCCCGCAGGGAAACCGACGAAGTGGCGGTGATGATCGACACCCGGGATCCGGTGGAGGCGGCGGATCTGCCGACGGGGGTGGAGGATCCGGGGTATGTGGATTCTTGGAACTCATGAAACTGGCGTCATTGAAATCCGGTGGTCGCGACGGCGCCCTGGCGGTGGTCTCCCGGGATCTGACCAGGGCGGTCTGCGTGCCCGATGTAGCCTTTACCCTGCAGGCGGCGGTCGACCGCTGGGCTGACGCGGCGCCGGCGCTGGAACGGGTTTACCAGGAGCTTGAGGCAGGCGGCTGTGGCGACGCTTTCCCCCTGAATCTTCGGGAGCTGGCCTCGCCCCTGCCCCGGGCCTGCCAGTGGGCCGACGGCAGCGCCTATGTCAACCACGTGGAGCTGGTGCGCAAGGCCCGCGGCGCCACCCTGCCGGAGGACTTCTGGACGGATCCCCTGATGTATCAGGGCGGCTCGGACAGCTTCATCGGCCCCGGCGACCCCATCCTCGCCGCCAGCGAGGACTGGGGCATTGATTTCGAGGGCGAGGTGGCGGTTATTACCGACGACGTGCCCATGGGCGTCACCCCGGAGCAGGCGGCGGCCCATATCCGGCTGCTGATGCTGGTGAACGACGTGTCCCTGCGTAATCTGATTCCCGGCGAGCTGGCCAAAGGCTTCGGCTTCTTTCAGAGCAAGCCGGCGACAGCCTTTTCGCCGGTAGCGGCGACGCCGGATGAACTGGGCGACGCCTGGGACGGGGGTCGGGTGCGCCTGCCCCTGGTGTTGCATCTCAACGGGACGCTGTTCGGCCGGCCCAACGCGGGGGTTGATATGACCTTCGATTTTCCCACCCTGATCGCCCATGCGGCGAAAACCCGTTTTCTGGGCGCCGGCAGCATCATCGGAGCCGGCACGGTCTCCAACGTGGACCGTTCCGCCGGCTCCGCCTGTCTGGCCGAGCGCCGCATGCTGGAGATCATCGCCGACGGCAGGCCCAGCACGCCCTTTCTGCGCTTCGGCGACCGGGTGCGGATCGAGATGTTCGACGCCCAAGGTAATTCCATTTTCGGGGCTATTGATCAAACCGTCATGAAGTACGAACCATGAAACTGTACGATTTTTTCCGCTCCTCAGCCGCCTACCGGGTGCGTATCGCGCTTAACCTCAAGGGTCTGCGCTGCGATCGGTTGTTCGTGAACCTGCGGACCGGCGAAGATAAAACCGACGCCTACCGAGCGGTGAATCCGCAGGGGCTGGTGCCCACCCTGGCGCTGGCGGACGGGCGGGCGCTCACCCAGTCCCTGGCCATTTGCGAGTATCTGGAGGAATGCTATCCCAACCCGCCGCTGCTGCCGCCCGACCCGGCCGGCCGGGCGCGGGTGCGCGCCCTGGCCCAGCTGGTGGCCTGCGACATTCATCCCCTGAACAATCTGCGGGTGCTGGATTACCTGACCGGCGTGCTGGGCGTCGACGAAGCGGCGAAACTCACCTGGTACCGGCACTGGATCGCCGAGGGCTTCACGGCTTTGGAGGCCCAGTTGAACAGTTCCCCGGACACGGGACGGTTTTGCCATGGCGACGCCCCCACCCTGGCCGACGTCTTTCTGGTTCCCCAGGTTTTCAACGGCCGGCGGTTTGAGTGTGACCTGTCCCCCTACCCCACCGTGACGCGCCTTGCCAGCGCCGGCGAGGAACTGGACGCCTTCCAGGCGGCCCATCCCGACCGCCAGCCGGATGCGGTCTAGTAGGGGCACGGCATGCCGTGCCCCTACATCTGGCCGAAAACCTATTACGAGGGCAAGATGCCCTCGCTCCCAGGCAAGGAGGTAGGAGGTAGGTTGGGCATAAGCGAAGCGTTGCCCAACATGGAGGCAACCAGCCCTGCCTAACGTTAAAGAGTCCCAAAACCACAGCTAAGGTTATCAAGATGGCGCCGGAAAACGATGCAGGTTGTGAAACGGTCTCCCTTGCGCTGAGCCAGGCTCGCATTCAAGCGGATCCCTTTCTGGCGCTGCCTGCCCTGCTGTCCTGGATTCGCGACAAACGCTGGTTCATGGACAAGGAGGCTGCCATCACTGGTCTGGAGAAAGCCGACAGCGTCGTCCTGGCGCCAGGGCCGGACCCGGCGGTTCACGGCCTGTTCGTGACCTTCCGCCTGGCCGGGACTTTTCTGGAAACCCAGAAACGTTATTTCATTCCCATTATCCTCTCCTCCTCCCGAATTCCGGACGTCGCTGCGGCGGATACGATGCGGCTGGCGCTGACCGACGGCGCGCTATACTGGTCACTCGCCGAACACAGCACCCTTTATCAGCAGATCTGGCTGCGCCATCTGGCTGCCGGAAGCGTGCTGACCACCCAGCGGAGCGGCTGTATCCGGTTTGAGGCCCTCGCCCCGCTGCGGCCTGGCCCTCTGCAGGCCCGCCCTCTCGACGTGTCCACCTCGAATGTCCTGACTCTTGTCGACGTGGAGGAGGCGGCGAAACCAACGCACTGGATCAGCAAAACCTACAAGGACCTGCGCGGCCCCAGCGGGCATCCTGACCGGCAATGGCCGGCGAATTATGAGGCCGTCCGCTACGAGGCCCTGGCGCTGGCCCATTACCCCAACATTCCGCCGCTGCACGGGCTGATTTTCTATACCGATCCGGCTGGCCTGGTGTCGGCACTGGGGGCGGTCATGGATGCGGTGGACAAGGAGGATGAAGTCGGGTCGATTTTCTGGCAGGGTTTAGGTCGCTATCTCGAAGCCTGGCAAAGGGGTCAGGTACGCCCGGGCGCTTCGTTTCATCAACAGCACCGGCATGGCGCCGCCGCGGCGGCGCGGGAAATCGCCAGAACCATAGCCGGTATGCATGCCGCTTTCCTCGCCGGCCCTGCGGCCAGTTTCCGCCCCGCCGCCGCCAGCCCCGAGGAGCTGCAGCAATGGTCTGAGGCGCCGCTGCTCAACATAGAAGCGGCGCTTTCGGCGCTGCGCGCCCATCAGGCCGCCCGGCCAGACCGGGGGCTGGCGGTCCTGATTCAGCAACTCGAGCCGCTGTCGCCTCATTTCGCGCCGGCTGGCCCTGCTGGCGAGGAAACCCGCCTGCAGCAGGTGGCCCGCCTCCTGCGCGAGCAGTGCCAGGGTCTCATGAAGACCCAGATTCACGGGGATCTGCACCCGGCCCAGGGACTGATCGCCGCCGCACCCGGCGGCCGCGTGCTGGACCGCTTTTTTGCGGCCGTGGCGCGGGGCGCCGACGATGAGGCGCAGCAGGCCGCCCGGGAGCTGGCGAGCCGCATCCGCTGGATTGATTTCGAGGGGGTGCCGGCCAAGACCCTGGCCGATCCCGCCGAAGACGGGCGCGACAGTCCGTTCCTGGATCTGGCCGGCATCATTCAGGGCTTCTGGTATATCGCGAACCTGCACGGCTATGGCCACTTGGGCCTGAATCCTCAGGAGAACCCCGGTCACCGGACCGCCGCCAGGCAGGCCTCTTTGGCGCTGGCCGGTGAAATGACGCCCAGGGAGGCGGCGGTCCCCGGCCTGACGGCGGATCTGATCGAGCTGATCAACGGCTGGCTGACGACGGTAACCTCGGCGTTTCTCGACGGCTACCTGGAGGAAATGGACGCCCTTGGCCTGGGCGAAAGCCTGCTGACCCCTTGGGACCGGGACAAAGCCAGAACGCTGATTTACTTCTGGGTGCTCGCCCGCGCCGCGCACGAGCTGCGCTACGAAACCTACGCCCGGGACTGGGGCTGGGAGGCCATTGCCGGCGCGCGCATTCTGCAGATTCTGCGCACTTGCGATTTCGCCGCCGCGCTCGCCGCCCCGGCTCCCCCGCAGGAATTCAGGGGCAGCGAGGATTTTGTTCAGGTGGCTATGCCGGCCCCGGCGTTCTTTTCGCCGGTAGACGCCGCCCGGCTTGTTGACGGCGTTTTTCTTCCTCTTCATCACATCCGCTCAGCGGACGACTGGGGGATTGGGGATTTCGCCACCGCCTGGAAAGCCGTGGATTTCTGCCGGGCGATGGGCTTCCACTTCATGCAGTTTCTGCCGGTGACCTACTCCGCCGCCTATCACTCCCCCTATTCGGTGGCGAGTTCAAGAGCCCTCGATCCTGAATACGCCAGCGTGCCGGCCCTGCTGCGTGACCTGGAGCCCGCCGGCGTCAGGGCGGCGGAAGCGTTCATTCGGGAACAGGCCGCCGTGCTGGAGGCGTTGCGCCGCCGCGACTGGATCGATCATGATCAGATCAAGCAGTTGAAACTGGCCGCCCTCCGCCGGATCTGGGAAATTTTCCGGCAGCGGCCGGACGCCAGGCTTTACCGGGAATTTCAGGACTTTCTCGAGCGTCATCGGAGCTGGCTGCCGGATCACATGCTGTTCCTGGAACTGAAACAGGAACTTATCCAACGGGATCCGGCTGTCGGCTGGGACTGGCGCACCTGGGACCGCTTTGAACCGGGCCTTTCCAGCCGGAAGCCGTCAGCGCTGGCGCGGGCCAGGCGGCGGCATGCCGGCAACGTGCTGTTTGCTTCCTTTGTCCAGTTCGTGCTGGACCGGCAGTTCCGGGAACTGGTCGATTATGGCAGGCAGCATCAGGTGTTCCTGATGGTGGACATGCCCTTTTCACCCCCGGACGCCGACATCTGGATCAATCCAGGTCTGGTGGGGCTGCGGAAGGAGAACGGGTTTCAGCGCCGCGAAACCCAGGGCGTGCCGGCCAAGCGGGAGAATCCTGTCGGCCAGAACTGGCAGTTTACGGCCTATGACTGGACGAATCCGGCGACCGTCGAGTTCTTCCTCGACATCTTCCGCATCAGTCAGGAACGGGCCGTTTACGTCAGGGTGGATCATGTGCTGGGGATTTACCGGACTTATCTGTTCCGGCAGGATGTCGATGAGCGCCTGACCCTTGAAAAACTCGGCCTGTATGAGCCCATTCAGGCGATCCGCCAGCGGGCGCTGCAGGCCAATACCGATGCGGCTAAACAGGAGGCGGTCCGGGAGGTTGGGGCGCTGCTGGAACGGAGGCTCGCCGATCCGGCGGGCGGCCTGCCGCCGGACGTGATTCAGGCGCTGTTTAATGAAACGGGCAACGTGCGCCGCGGCGGCAACATGATCGCCATCGCGCGGAAGGCGCCGCCGGAACAGCACGATGAGCCACTGCCGGCGGATTCGTTATGGCAGCGCTGGACGCAGACCGAAGACCTGATCTTTAAGAACCAGCCGGTGTGGGACTATATCCGATTGACGCCCAATGAGCGCGCCAACGATGAGGGCTTCCTGTACCAGTACTTATTTCCTGACGAGGGTACTGATCCCCCGCTGCCCACCGACGACCTGCGCCCAGCCTACTATCGGCTAGCGCCGGCGGAGAAGATTCTGGCGGAACTGCTCCGCCTCGCCCAGGAGCAGGGCACGATCCTGATTCTGGAGACCCTGGGCACTGTGCCCGATGAGATTGAACACTCGACCCGGCGGCTTGGCGGTTATAACTACCTCCCGGTGATCTGGGGTCTGGACCGGGGCAGCCGTTACCATCCGGTCCATTTCATCCGCAACGCCTACGCCACCTTTGGCGTCGCCGACTCCGAGTCCCTCTACGCCGCCTGGCGGAATGCGCGGCCCGAGGTGAAATGGACGCTGCTGCGGGAGTTCTTTCCTGGCGCTGCTGATCATGAACTGGAGCGGCATGCGGCGTCCCTCACTCCAGAGGTTCACGAAAAGCTGCTGCTGATGGTCTACGCCCCCCGGGCGATTTATCCCGAAATAGCCCCTGACAACGTGCCGCTGATGGCGGTCACCGGCCTGCATGACATCGCCGGCTATTCCGACGACTATCGCCTGAACCGGCCGGGCGAATCCGGGCAGTGGTCAATCCGTTTTCCGGAAGAGGTCGCCATCGATCAGCTGCTGGCCAGCGCCCTGGGCTACGCGGCGACCGAAAAAGCCGGGCAGGTGGTGCAATTGTTCCGGCGGCTGCAGCAAGCCCGCCAACGGCAAGCCCCGTCTGGAGAACCGGATGCCGCGCGCCTCCTGCGCGTGCGACCGGATGTGCAAAGCCGGGTGCTGCAGATCCGCGGGCTGGGCGGCCATCCGGATCAGGCAAAACCGTTTTACATTGAAGCCAGCGTCCAGGGGCAACCGGCCAGGGTCGAGCTGGTGGTGACCAACGGCGACGACCGGGAGATCCGCTTCGCGATGCAGCCGGTCGCTGTCCAGACCGGCGGGGTGGCCGGGGTCACCTGGTGGGGCGTGGCGCTTCAGCCCGGTCGGGTCGGCAATTATCATTTCCAGGTGACCATGACGAGGGCGGACGGCGCCGTGGAGGTTTCCCAGACCGGCTATCTTTCGGCTGTGCCCTCAGGAGTGGATCTGAACCCGCTGTCGCCAGATTACTTCTTGGAATCCGAAGCTTATTGTAAATGACCGGACCCGAATGGGCGGCGTTCTTCGACGACCATGCCCCTCAGTATGATGACAACAGCTTCACCAGGAACACCGTTCGGGAAGTCGACTTTCTGATCGAGGCGCTCCAGGTGTCGCCCGGCGCGTCGATTCTGGACATCGGCTGCGGGACAGGGCGGCATGCGGCGGAACTGGCGCGGCGTGGCTATCGGGTGACCGGCGTCGACATCTCCGCCGGCATGCTGGCCCAGGCGCGCCAGCGCGCCGCCGCGGCTCAGGTCAAGGTTGTCTGGCTCCAGGCCGACGCCGCCCGTTTCGCTCCCGACAGCCTGTACGACGCGGTGATTTGCCTGTGTGAAGGCGCCTTTGGCCTGCTTGGCGGCCGGGACAACGCTATCGACCAGCCCCTGGCTATTCTCCGCAACGCGGCGGCGGCGATGAAACCGCAGGCAAAATGTTTGTTCACCGTGTTAAACGGGTTCGCCCTGATTCGAAAGCACACTCAGGCTGACGTGGAGCAGCAGCGGTTTGATCCGCTGTCGCTCACCGAGATCTCCGAATGCCGCCTGCCGGGAAATTCCGGCAGCGTGATCCTGAGAGAGCGAGGGTTCGTGCCTACCGAGCTGGTCCTGCTCTTTGGTCTGGCCGGACTGACGGTGCTTGGCCTGTGGGGAGGAACCGCCGGGAACTGGGGGCAGCGAACGATCGACCTTGATGAGATAGAAATCATGGTGCTGGGGCAGAAGCCGGCGGCGCCCCAGCCACCCTGACGCCAGACCGTTTCCCGACTACGCCTGAACATCCTCATCCTGAGCCGGCGCGGCAGCCGCTTTCCGGGCCGCCGCTCTCGCCACGGCCGCCTCAATGGCGGCTTTTTTCGGGTCCGTTTCCGCTCCGCCCTCCTCATGATGATGCAGCGCCTCCTTTTTCTTCCGCATCTTCGCCGCCCGTTCCTCCTTCTCCCGCTCCAGCCGCGCCAGATGAAACTCGTGCCGCTGGCGGGCCAGGTCAGCCTTATGCCGCTCCCGCTCCTGGGCCCAGATCTCCGTCTTGGCGAAACGGTAATACGGCACCAGGGGAATATGGCTGGGACACACCACGGCGCAGCAGCCGCACTCGATGCAGTCGAACAGGTGATAATCCTGAACCCGGTCAAAATCTTTGGTCCGGGCG
>Ga0209253_10004528_pt1 | contig 12110 bp, 14 predicted proteins | sample FrelakmetBRP12BR_FD_187145 | JGI IMG/M metagenome (GOLD analysis project Ga0209253, IMG submission 187145) | Freshwater lake sediment microbial communities from the University of Notre Dame, USA, for methane emissions studies - BRP12 BR (SPAdes)... | ecosystem: Environmental > Aquatic >...
GCCATCGTCGTGCGCGGCCTGCAGCGCCGCGCGCACGCCGGCGAGGTCGAGCGGCCGCACGAGCTCGCCGCGCGCGCCGATGCGCTCGTCCGCCTCGATCACGCGCTCGTAGAGCGGCGACGGGAGCTCGATCCGCCGCACGAAGAGCTTCGGCCGGTTCTGGTAGCCGATCTTGAGCGCGTCGCCGAATCCCCGGGTGATCACGAGGAGCGTGCGCGAGCCACGGCGCTCGAGCAGCGCGTTGGTCGCGACGGTGGTCCCCATCTTGACGGCATCGATCGCGCCTTCCGGGATCGGCGCGTCCGCCGCCAGCCCGAGCAGCTCGCGAATGCCGTGGACGGCCGCGTCGTCGTACCGCCCGGGGTTCTCCGACAGCAGCTTGTGCGTGGTCAGCCTGCCGTCCGGGCGCCGCGCGACGATGTCGGTGAACGTGCCGCCGCGGTCGATCCAGAATTGCCAGCTGCGTCGATCTGCCATGGTGTCTCGTGCGCCCCCCGCAAGGCGGCGCGCCACCGCTGCATGACCGGCGCGCATCGCCGTCGGCGTGCTCGTTCCGAAAGGGACAGGCCGGCGATTCCTGCACCCGTCCCTCGCATTGTCTTCGGGAAAGTATGCCAGATGCGCCCCGTGCGCCCGGTCGCGCCTAATCCTGCAATCGGCAATGTCCCGCGTGCCGCTGCGACCCGCAAGCACTCCGGTCCCGCGCCCCATGCCCCTACCGAACTTCCCGCAGGCTTCGGTCGCGATCCGGCCGACGGAAGCGACACGATGCATCGCGGACGGCACGCCGCCACTCGCAGCGCCCGGCCTCTGCCCGCGCAACGCTTCGTGTTCTGCTGCTTCAACGACAACGACAAGACCGTGCCCGCGACGTTCGATCGCTGGATGGCGATCCAGAGGGCGATGCCCGGCAGCGTGCTGATCCTCTGCGGCGAAAACCCGTGGGCGCAGGCGTACCCGCGGCAGGCAGCGGCCGCCCGCGGGGCTCTCGCCCGACCATGTCCACGTTCCGGCGCAGCGGCCCCGCCGGCGCGGCGCCCGTTCGTCCGCCGCCGGCGGAACGACGGGCAAACCCGTCTCCGATCAAACATTGCCCACGGCGTTCCGTCTATGATGGCACTCCGGGTCCGGACGCGCCCGGACGATGCAGCCGCCGGCACCCTTGGTTGATGCCGGCGCTCCTAATCCAACATGCTCGGCATCCTCACCCTCGACACCGCATTCCCGCGCATTCCGGGCGACGTCGGTGCGCCTGAAACGTTCGCGTTTCCGGTAAGCGTCGCGACGATCAAGGGCGCGCGCGTCGACGACATCGTCCACCGTCGCAGCGACGTGTTGCTGCCGCAGTTCGTGCAGGCGGCCGGCGAACTCGTCGAGCGTGGCTGCATCGGCATCACGACGACGTGCGGCTTCCTCGTACGCTGGCAGCGCGAGCTCGCGGCCGAGATGGACGTGCCGGTGCTGACGTCCGCGCTGCTGCAGGTGCCACTGGTCCTGCGGTGCATGCCGCGGCACCGGCGCGTGGGCATCGTCACGTACTCGGCCGCGGACCTGTCGCCCGCCGCGCTCGAAGCCGCCGGCGCCGACCCGTACACGCCCGTCGAGGGCGTGGATCCGCGCGGCTACTTCTACCGCACGATCCGCCACGGCACGGCGTCGATCGACCGCGACCGGATGACGGCCGACGTCGTCGCCGCCGCCCGGCGGCTGGCCGGTGCGCACCACAACTTGGGCGCGATCGTGCTCGAATGCGCGAACATGCCACCGTACCGGAAGGCGGTCGAACTGGCGCTGGAACTGCCGGTCTTCGACGCGGCGCACCTCGTCGCCTGGTTCTACGCGGGCATCGCGGGAACGCACGCGCGTTACTCCCGTCACAATTTGTGGTAGAAATTCGCTGCTAGGCGCGACCATCGCCGCAGTCACCCCGCCGTTGCCCTCCATCCCGCGCCCGACAGGAGACCTCCGATGAAACGACTTTCCGCGATCGCCGCCGCGATCGGCTTTGCACTCGCGCTGCCCGCCGCGGCCCAGACCAAATGGGACCTGCCGACGGCGTACCCGGCCACCAACTTCCACACCGAGAACGTCGTGCAGTTCGCGACCGACGTGGAGAAGGCGTCGGGCGGCAAGCTCAAGATCCAGGTGCACCCGAACGCATCGCTGTTCAAGGCGCCCGAGATCAAGCGCGCCGTGCAGGGCGGCCAGGCGCAGGCGGGCGAGATCCTGCTCGTGAACTTCGAGAACGAGGATCCGCTGTACGGGCTCGACGGCATCCCGTTCCTCGCCACGTCGTACGGCGAGTCGATGAAGCTCTACAAGGCGTCGAAGAAGGCGCTCGACGACAAGCTCGCGAAGCAGGGCATGAAGCTCCTGTACACGGTGCCGTGGCCGCCGCAGGGGATCTACACGAAGCGCACGCTGGCGTCGGTCAACGACATGAAGGGCCTGAAGTGGCGCGCGTACAGCCCTGCGACGTCGAAGATCGCCGAACTCGTCGGCGCGCAACCGGTGACCGTGCAGGCCGCGGAAGTCTCGCAGGCGCTCGCGACCGGCGTCATCGACTCCTACATGTCGTCGGGCGCGACCGGCTACGACTCCAAGACGTACGAGCACATCAAGAACTGGTACGACACGCAGGCGTGGCTGCCGAAGAACGCCGTCATCGTCAACGCCAAGGCGTTCGACGCGCTCGACAAGCCGACGCAGGCGGCCGTGCTCAAGGCCGCGGCGGACGCGGAAGCGCGCGGCTGGAAGCTGTCCGAGGAAAAGAACGGCTGGTACATCGCGCAGCTCAAGGACAAGGGCATGAGCATCGTCAAGCCGTCCGAGCAGCTGACGGCCGACCTCCGCAAGGTCGGCAACTACATGCTCGCCGAGTGGCAGCGCAAGGCCGGCGACGACGGGAAGAAGGTCATCGAGAACTACCGCTCGCAGCAGTAGCCCGCGCCGCCCGTCGTGCGCACGTTCCTCGATCGCCTCTACAACGCCGCCGGATACCTGGCGGCGTTGTTCTTGGTGGGTACGCTCGTCATGGTGCTGACCGGCATCGCCGGGCGGCTCATGAATTTCCACGTGCCGGGCACCGACTCGTACGCGGGCTACTGCATGGCCGCGTCCGGCTTCCTCGCGCTCGCGCACACGCTGAAGCGCGGCGACCACATCCGCGTCACGCTGATCCTCGAACACCTGGGCGTCACGGCGCAGCGCGGGCTCGAGCTGTGGGCACTCGGCGCCGCCACGCTGCTCGCGGCGCTGTTCGCATATTTCAGCGTGCGGCTCGCGTTCCAGTCCTGGCAGTTCAACGACGTGTCGACCGGAAACGACGCCACGCCGTTGTGGATTCCGCAGCTCACGATGGCCGCCGGGACCGTGGTGCTGCTGGTCGCGTTCATCGACGACTTCGTGCTGGAACTCAGGGGCAAGCGCATCCCGAAGATGCCGGCGGAGGCGCTGCACAATGAATGACGGCCTCATCACGGGCCTGCTGATCTTCGCGCTGTTCGCGCTGCTCGGCAGCGGCGTCTGGATCGGGCTCGCGCTGGCCGGCGTCGCGTGGATCGGCATGGAACTCTTCGCGTCGCGGCCGGCGGGCGACGCGATGGCCGTCACGATCTGGGGCGCGGCGTCCTCGTGGACGTTGACCGCGCTGCCGCTTTTTTGCTGGATGGGCGAGATCCTGTTCCGCACGCGCCTGTCCGAGGACATGTTCCGGGGCCTGGCGCCGTGGCTCGAACGGCTCCCCGGCAGGCTGCTGCACACGAACATCATCGGCTGCACGATCTTCGCCGCCGTGTCGGGGTCGTCCGCCGCCACCTGCGCGACGATCGGCAAAATGACGCTCCCGGAACTGAAGAGCCGCGGCTATCCGGAGGACATCACCATCGGCACGCTCGCGGGTGCGGGCACGCTCGGGCTGCTCATCCCTCCGTCGATCATCATGATCGTGTACGGCGTGTCGGCGAACGTGTCGATCGCGCAGCTCTTCATCGCCGGCATCCTGCCGGGCATCCTGCTCGCGTCGCTGTTCTCCGGCTACATCGTCGTGTGGGCGCTCCTCCATCCGGACAGGATTCCCGCGACGGCCGAACGCACGACGTTCGCGCAGAAGCTCTACGCGTCGCGGCACCTGATCCCGGTGATGCTGCTGATCGGGCTGGTGCTGGGGTCGATCTACGTCGGCGTGGCGACGGCCACGGAAGCCGCCGCCTTCGGCGTCGTCGGGTCGCTCGTCATCTCGGCGACGCAGGGCTCGCTCAACCGCGCGACGTTCACCGACAGCCTGATGGGCGCGACGCGCCTGTACTGCATGATCGCGCTGATCCTGTCGGGCGCCGCGTTCCTGACGCTCGCGATGGGCTACATCGGGCTGCCACGCCACCTCGCCGAATGGATCGGCTCGCTGGGACTCTCGCCGTTCGCGCTGATCGTCGCGCTGACGGCGTTCTACATCGTGCTGGGGTGCTTCCTCGACGGTATCTCGATGGTCGTGCTGACGATGGGCGTGATCCTGCCGACCGTCGAGAAGGCCGGCCTCGACCTCCTGTGGTTCGGCATTTTCATCGTGCTGGTCGTCGAGATGGCGCAGATCACGCCGCCGGTGGGATTCAACCTGTTCGTGCTGCAGGGAATGACGAACAAGCAGATCACGTGGATCGCGCGCAATACCGTGCCGATGTTCCTGTTGATGGTGGCCGCGGTGCTGCTCATCTGGTTCGTGCCAGAGATCATCACGTTCCTGCCGCAGCAGATGAAGATGGGATGACGGCGCATCGATGACCGCGACCGAGCACGCGCGCTACGCCGCCAGGCTGCGCACGCCGTTCGCAGTGCTGGGCGTGCGCACGGATGGCCGGGCCGTGACGCGCATCACCTACCTCCCGCGCGACGAGCGCGCGCACGCGCCCGCGGACGCCGTCGCCGCCAAGCTCGCCGAAGAACTCGAACGCTATCTCGCCGATCCGGAGTTCCGCTTCACGGTGCCGCTGGCGCCCGCCGGCACGCCGTTCCAGCAACGCGTGTGGCAAACGCTCGGCGCAATCGCGCCCGGCCAGTCGCGCACGTACGGCGAGGTCGCGCGCATGGTGCGCAGCGCCCCACGCGCGGTGGGGCAGGCCTGTGGTGCCAACCGGATCGCGCTCGTGATTCCGTGCCATCGCGTCGTCGCCGCCATGGGATCGATCGGCGGGTTCATGGGCACTGCCGGGGCGACCAGGAGTACCCCCCGACGCGATGCACTCGCGGACGAAGGCGACCCGATCAGGATCAAGCGCTGGCTGTTGCAACACGAGGGCTACCGTTTCGGAGCCTATTGAGCATTGCGGAAATGTGTGACAAATACGCCGTCGTTCCCGCGAAAGCGGGAACCCAGCGACTTTCCGCGAACGACGCTGGGTCCCCGCTTTCGCGGGGACGACGGGAGTTTTGCGAATGCCGTCACTCATTTCGACAAGGGTCAGCAGGATGAAACGCCCCTCACGCTCGCGGCCCCCCAAGTGGGCAGGTCATTTTCTCGGGGCGGCCCGGCGGGAAGGCCTTGTGCCCCCACGCTCGCTGCCCCCCGAGGGGGCAGGTCATTCCCTCGGGGCGGCCCGGCGGGAATGACATGGCAGCGCCGGACGCCGACCTGATCGACGCGTTCTGCGACCAGCTGTGGCTGCAGGACGGTCTTGCGCCTTCGTCCCTCGCGAGCTATCGCCGCGATCTGGCCGCATGGTCCGCGTGGCTCGGCAAGCGCGGGCTTCTGTCCGCCGATCGCGCCGACGTCGAGGGCTGGCTCGCCGACCAGTTCCGCGCCAAGGCGAAGGCGACCTCCGTCGCGCGCCGGCTTTCGACGCTGCGCCGCTTCTACCGGCTGCAGCTCGAGCGCGCCGCAGTGCGCGAGGACCCGACAGTGCGCGTGCGCGCGCCGAAGAAACCGCGCCGGCTGCCGAAGCTCCTGTCCGAGAAGCAGGTCGAGGCGCTGCTCGCGGCGCCGGCGGTCGACGGGACGCTCGGCTTGCGCGACCGCGCGATGCTGGAGACGCTCTACGCGACGGGGCTGCGCGTGTCCGAACTGGTCGGACTCAAGATCGCGCAGGTATCGCTCGACGTGGGACTCGTGCGCGTGATGGGCAAGGGCAGCAAGGAACGGCTCGTGCCGCTCGGCGACGAGGCGGTCGAATGGCTCAAGCGCTACCTCGCGACCGCGCGGCCGGAACTCGCGGCGGACGCCAAGGGCGACTGCCTGTTCCTGACCGCGCGCCGCGGCCCGCTCACGCGGCAGGGGTTCTGGGCGCTCGTCAAGCGCTACGCAGTCAAGTCCGGAATACCGGCGGCCGCACTGTCGCCGCACGTGCTGCGGCACGCGTTCGCCACGCACTTGCTCAACCACGGCGCCGACCTGCGCGTCGTGCAGCTGCTGCTGGGGCACGCGGACATCACGACGACGACGATCTACACGCACGTCGCGCGCGAGCGGCTGAAGCAGCTGCACGCGATGCACCACCCGCGCGGATGACGCGGCACGCGTTCGCGTACAATCGCCGCGCTGCCGCCTCCCCGCTTCCCATCACGATCGCATGCGCCGACCCGCCGCCTACGCCCGCCTGTTCGCCGAACGCCCGGCGGCGCGGTTCAAGTTCTGGCGACGCTGGCGCGACGACGACGGCGGCGACCCCGCGAGCATCCCGCCGGGTGCCATGATTCCATTCCGCTGCAACCTGTGCGGCACGCCGAACACCGGCACGCTCGCCGCGCTGTCGCGCGAGGCGCTCACGTGCACGCACTGCGGGTCCAACGTGCGCTTCCGCGCGATGGCGTATCTCGTGACGCGCGAAGTGCTGGGCCGTGCGCTGGCGCTGCCCGACGTGCCGGTCCGCAAGGACATCGCGGGCATCGGGCTGTCCGACGCGCACGCGTATGCGCAGCCGCTTGCCGAGAAGTTCGACTACGAGAACACCTACTACCACACGGACCCGCGCGTCGACATTTCGGACATCGACGCGGCGCGCGTCGGGCGCTACGACTTCCTGATCGCGAGCGACGTGTTCGAGCACGTGCTGCCGCCGGTCGCGCGCGCGTTCGAGAACGCGCGGCGGCTCCTGAAACCTGGCGGCAAGTTCATCTTCACCGTGCCGTTCTCGCTGGAGCCGGACACGCGCGAGCACTTTCCGGATCTTCACGACTGGTCGCTCGGCGAAACCGACGGGACCTGGACGCTGACGAACCGGACCCGGGACGGCCGGGAAGAGCTCTTCTCGGACCTCGTGTTCCACGGCGGGCCGGGCTCGACGCTCGAGATGCGCGTGTTCTCGCGCGTCGCGCTCGAGCGCGCGTTCCGCGAGGCGGGCTTCGCGCGCGTGCGCATCGCCAACGAGCCGTACCTGCCGTTCGGCATCCACTGGCCGGAGCCGTGGTCGGTGCCCATGGTTGCGTACGCATGAAGTCCGCGCCCCCTCACCCCAGCCCTCTCCCCGCTCGCGGGGGCGAGAGCGGGGTTTCCCCGAGCACGCTCGGGGCCGCTCGAGCAGCCATCGCTTGCAAGCGATGGCGCGCCCTGCAAGGGAGGGTGCCCGAAGGGCGGGTGCGGGGTGCATGCCGAAGCCCTGAGCGCGCGTGCCGGGGTGAGGCAGTCGGCAGCGATCGATGAGCAAAGACAAGCATCCGGTCACCGCCGCCGTGCGCGTGCTGCGCGAGCACGGCGTCGAATTCACGCACCATCCGTACGAGTACGAGGAGCGCGGCGGCACCGAGGTGTCGGCGCGCGAGCTCGGCGTGCCCGAGCACGCGGTGATCAAGACGCTCGTGATGGAGGACGACGCGAAGCGCCCGCTCGTCGTGCTGATGCACGGCGACCGCGAGGTGTCGACGAAGAACCTCGCGCGCACGCTCGGCGTCAAGACGATCTCGCCGTGCGAGCCGGCGGCCGCCGATCGCCACTCCGGCTATCAGGTGGGCGGCACGAGCCCCTTCGGCACGCGGCGGACGATGCCTGTGTACATGCAGCGCACGATCGCCGACCTGCCGTACCTGTACATCAACGGCGGCAGACGCGGCTATCTCGTCGGCATGACGCCGGCGGACCTGGTGCGGGTGCTGAAGCCCACCGCGGTCGACGCAGCGGCCTGAGCGCGGACTGGACTACTAGGCGGCGCTGCGCTCGATCTCGACGCCGATTTCCTTGACGCCGGCCAGCGCGCCGAGCTTGGCCACGCGCACGCGCACCCACGGCGCGCCGAACTCCGCGATCAGCAATTGCGCGACCTTTTCCGCGAAGCGCTCGAGCAGCGGCGGCGGCGCGTCCTTCGCGAACGCCTTCAGCCGCTCCACGACCTTCGCGTAGTCGAGCGCGTCGGCGATCCGGCCCGTCTCGAACGGACGCTTCGAAGGCGCGCGGAGCTCGACGTCGAGCCGCACCGTCTGCGGCAGGTGCCGCTCCCAGTCGTAGACGCCGATGCGCGCCTCGAGGCGCAGGTCGTGGATGAAGATCGTGTCCATTGGTCAGGGATCAGGATTCAGGGATCAGAACCCGGCTGCAGCCACCGGCAACGCGTCCGCCACCGGCAACCTGATTCCCGATCCCTGAATCCTGATCCCTGATTAAGCTAGAATCCGCCTCGATTCTACCCTCCACCTCCAAGGGCCGCGGTCCTCCGTGCTCGCCGCACTCATCGTCGTCGTCGGCGCCTACCTGCTGGGCTCCGTTTCGTTTGCCGTCGTCGTGAGCCGCGCGTTCGGCCTGCCCGACCCGCACGAGTACGGCTCCGGCAATCCGGGCGCGACGAACGTGCTGCGCACCGGCAACAGGCTGGCCGCCGTGCTGACGCTCGCGGGCGATGGCGTCAAGGGCTGGCTGGCGGTCGTGCTCGCGCAAGCGAGCGTGCATGGGTTTGGCGTTCCGGACTGGGCGATCCCGGGTGCCGCGCTGGCGGTGTTCGTCGGGCACCTGTTCCCCGTGTTCCACGGGTTCAAGGGCGGCAAAGGCGTGGCTACCGCCGCAGGCATCGTGTTCGCGCTGCATTGGCCGCTGGGTCTCGCGCTGATGGTCGTCTGGGCGACCGTGGCCTTCGGATTCAAGATCTCTTCGCTCGCGGCGCTTACGGCAGCCGTGCTGCTGCCGCTGGGCGGCTTCTATGTGTTCGGCAACGCGCCGACCGCGTGGATCATGGTGCCGATCTGCGCACTGCTGTTCTGGCGGCATCGCGCGAACATCCGGCAATTGCTCGAAGGCAAGGAGCGCACGATCGGGCGCTAGAGTTCCCGCGCTCGCTGGTGGCGGCATGGATGATTGCCGCGGCGCGGTCCGGCAGCGCGCAGCACCGCGGGCGCAGACCGCTTCACGTGCGCGAGGAGAATCGATGGCGACGATTACCGAAGGCGGCCCCCTCAAGGCGCACGCGGAGAACCGCGCGGGCTCGGAGTTCCGCGACGTGAACCTCGCGTCGTCGCGCTTCGACGACGTGAACCTGCGCGGCGCGGTGTTCACCAACGTTGCGCTGTCCGGCGCGACGATCCGCGACGCGTGCCTGGCCGATGTGTCGATCGCGGACGCCGGCTACGAAGGAATGCGCATCGAAGGCATTCTCGTGACCGAACTGCTGCGCGTGTACCGCGAGCGCAACGGCGCCGCCGGCTGACGGCCGCGCGCGCAGATCCGAACGCGCATGGCCACCCTGCGTCGCGGCGACGTCGAGCTTTACTACGAGATCCGGGGCAGCGGCAGGCCGCTGCTGCTCGTTCCCGGGCTCGCGGCCGACAATGCGTACTGGGTGCCCGTCGTCGACGCGCTGGCCGCGAAATATCGCGTCATCCTGCTCGACAACCGCGGCAGCGGTCGCACCACGCCGCTCGACGCCGCGACCGGCATCGGCGCGATGGCCGACGACTGCATCGCGCTCGTGCGGCACCTCCGACTGCCGAAGGTCCACATCGTCGGACATTCGATGGGCGGGATGATCGTGCAGGATTGCGCGATCCGGTATCCGGATCTCGTCGAGCGCATCGTGCTCACGGCGACAGCGCCCGTCGCCTCCGCCCGCGACAACGACCTCTTCGCCAGCTGGGCGACGCTGTTCGACGCGATCGACAGGTCGCTGTGGTTCCGCAATCTGTTCTTCTGGGTGTTCTCGCCGCGGTTCTTCGCCAGCGCGAAGGCCGTCGACGCGCTCGTGCAGCTCGCGACGGCGTATCCGTACCAGCAGTCGCCGGCCGCGTTGTGGAGCCAGGTCCGGGCCATCGCGGCGTTCGATGCGACGAAGTCGCTCTCGGACATCCGCACGCGCACGCTCGTGCTCGCGGGAACCGACGACCTGCTGTTCCCGATCGCCGCCAGCGCCGCGCTCGCGAAGGCGATCCCGCACGCGACGTTCGCGCCGATCGAGGGCGCTGCGCATTCGATCCCGGTCGAATTCCCGCAGGAGTTCACCCGCCGGGTGATCGACTTCCTCGGCTGAATTGAATACGGGATGCAGGCTTGACAGGCTGTTGAAACGCGTAGACGAATCCCTCTGATTGGCCTCATTCCGAGCGAAGCGAGGAACCTGCTGTCGACAGTTGGTTGATTTCGTTCAGAAGCAGGCTTCTCGCGGAGCTTGTCCTGAGCGCAAGCGAAGGGCTCGAAACGAGGCTCGGGTAAGTCAGCGGCGCGAATTTCAACTGCCTGTCAAGGGTCTGACCCGTACGCACCCACCGCCGTCAGGTCCCACCTGGGCCGCACGGCGAACGTGTAGTCCGACGGGGGCGCCGCGGCCAGCCTCAATGCGCCGACGAGCGCGATCATCGCGCCGTTGTCGGTGCAGAACGCGAGATCCGGGAAGAACACTTCGCAGCCGCGTGCCCGCGAAGCCCCGGCGAGTCGCGCGCGCAGCTGCCGGTTGGCCCCGACGCCTCCCGCCACCACGAGACGCCGCCGTCCCGTTTGCACGAGGGCCGCCAGGGCCTTCGCGGCCAGCACATCCACGACGGCGCTTTCGAACTCGCGCGCGATGTCGGCCTTGCGCGCGATGGGCAGCGACTCGGGCGGACCGCCGTGCGCCTGCTTGCGCGCGAGCGTCAGCACGGCGGTCTTGAGCCCGGAAAAGCTGAAATCGAGATCACCCGATGCGAGCATCGGGCGCGGCAGCATCACTGCGCCCGGCGTGCCCTCCTGCGCAAGCAGCGCGAGCGCAGGTCCGCCGGGGTACGGCAGGCCGAGCAGCTTGGCGGTCTTGTCGAACGCCTCGCCGGCCGCGTCGTCGAGCGTGTCGCCGAGCAGCCGATAGTGCCCAACGCCCGCGACGTCGAAGAGCTGGCTGTGGCCGCCCGAGACGAGCAGCGCGACGAACGGGAACTCGGGCGCCGGCTCGCTCAGCAGCGGCGACAGCAAATGGCCTTCGAGGTGGTGCACGGGAACCGTGCGGATCGAGAGCGCATACGCCATTGCCGTGGCCACGCTCGCACCCACCAGCAGCGCGCCGGCGAGCCCAGGGCCCTGCGTGTAGGCGATGCCGTCCAGGTCCGGCATGCCGATTCCGGCCTCGCGGAGCACCTGCGCGACCAGCGGCACGACGCGCCGCACGTGGTCGCGCGACGCCAGCTCGGGCACGACGCCGCCGTACGCCTCGTGCATCGCGACCTGCGAATGGAGCGCGTGCGCGACGAGCCCCCGGTCCGTGTCGTAGACGGCCACGCCCGTTTCGTCGCAGGAGGTCTCGATGCCGAGGACGCGCAAATCCGGTGCCCCTTGGGCAAAAGGTGCGATCATACAGGGGCTTGCCGGGTCCGCCCGGATCGGTTATGATGGTTGGCTAACGATTGCTACAGCACGCTTTTCTTGCCGCTGCGGTCAGCGCCACCTAAACGGCGTCGATCGCTGGCAGTCAACCCATACCAAGGATAGTCCCAAGATGCCGAGCGTCCGTGTCCGCGAAAACGAGCCCTTCGAGGCCGCGCTGCGCCGTTTCAAGCGCACGATCGAAAAGACGGGTCTCCTGACCGAACTGCGCGCCCGCGAGTTCTACGAGAAGCCCACGGCGGAACGCAAGCGCAAGAAGGCGGCCGCCGTGAAGCGCCACTACAAGCGCATCCGCAGCCAGCAGCTGCCGCCGAAGCTCTTCTGATCCTCGCGGCAGTCGGCCTTAGCTGAACCAGAA
>Ga0209253_10004529_pt1 | contig 12110 bp, 12 predicted proteins | sample FrelakmetBRP12BR_FD_187145 | JGI IMG/M metagenome (GOLD analysis project Ga0209253, IMG submission 187145) | Freshwater lake sediment microbial communities from the University of Notre Dame, USA, for methane emissions studies - BRP12 BR (SPAdes)... | ecosystem: Environmental > Aquatic >...
CTCCCCGCAGGCCGACCAGGAGAATGCTCTTGGTGGAGCGGCGCGCCTTGACGCGCGCCAGGGCGACGCGAACCCGCTTGACTACATTCTTCACCACGGTTTTCCGCGCCCGGTTGCGTGTTCGCCGAAGTTCACTTTGCTTGGCTCTCTTGATGGCGGACCTATGGGTTGCCAATGATGCTCCTCCTCACTGTTGCTCTCTGAATCGCCCGGCCTCTCTCTTTGCCAGGACAGACGGGTCTTTTAGCACCCGCCCCCATGGAAGTCAAGAACTTTCCGCCGTCACTCCCCTCTCAAGCCCGATTCTCGCGATTTCAGGATGGCGATGGTGCCGAGCGCCTTGGCGACAAGTCCGCCATCTTGGCTGAAAACCTCTCCCTCTACTACCGCTGAGGTGTGTCCCCGGTGGAGCGCGCGGCCCCTCGCCTTGATAGTCTGGCGGTGATCGCGGATCGCCTTGATAAAGTTGATCTTCATTTCCTGGTGGAAGTCCGTAGTCTTCCCATCCTCCGCCAGGGTGCGGGATGCAACGAAGGTGGCGGCGTCGAGCACCGCGTAAAGCACGGCTGCCTGGAGGGTTCCCCGATCATTCATGAAATCCTCCCTGAGCTGGAGCTCGATCTCGCATGTGGCCTCGCCCACCGCGACCACGCGAGCGCCCAGCCAGGCGAAGAGTGGTTGAGCCGCCATGATCTCCTGGGTTCGGCGGCGGAACCTCTCGGCACCAATCCGGTCAAGGACAAACATACGGATATCCTCTTCCGTCCGGGAGGAAGAGCGGGTGATGATCATGAGGAAACAACAAGACCCTGCGTTCACAATGTCTCCCTGCGTTACAAACCTACACCGCGGGCAGAGGTTCGTGCAACAAAATTCTTGGCGGAGATGAACCATCGAGAAAGGTTTCTCACCATACGTGATGCCCCTTCATCAGAGGTGAGCGGGCGTGTTAAAGTTGGATCGACGATGTTCTCCAGACGCTCGCACCTTGTTGCGACGAAAGGTGCCGCGTTTCCCCCTCTTCGTCGGCAACTGCCCCTGCTTTGCGGCGCGTGAACGAAGGTCATCAAATCAAATCGGCGGCTGGGAATCACGTGTTGACAAAGGTAGTCTGGATCGCTATACGTCTTTCGTGGAAGCTGCCGTAAGACCCTAAGAGGAGGATACGATGAACAAAGGAGATCTAATCAACAAGGTAGCTGAGGTAACGAGCAAGAAAAAAGATGCCGAGGCTGCGGTAAACTGTGTTCTTGCAGCGATTACCGACGCCCTTAAGCAGGGTGATGCAGTCACATTGGTGGGATTTGGAACGTTCAAGGTTGCCGAGCGCAAGGGACGCAAGGGACGGAACCCCCGCACCGGGAAAGAAATCGAGATTAAGGGAAAGAAAGTGCCGAAATTCCAGGCGGGGAAGGGATTACGGGATGCGTTGAAGTAGAGGGCCTCCCCGGAGAGGGGAAGGTCGTCACCCTTTTGCGAATCCTTGAGGATATCTCGGAATGCTCTATTCAAGAAGGTCCTGGCCTCGTGAATAGAGCGAGCCGCCGCTCATCGCTCTTGCCTGGGCTCGAAATGCTCACAGCGACGACAGATCGGCTCCGCATCCCCGGGCAAGGATATGGAGGTCGGCCCGACAGGAGGGTCGGCGAACAAGATCTCCAAGCGGCTACAGTCCGGGTAGTGCCTGCAGTCATCAGGACCTCGGCTCATGTCCCCTTGCCCGTCGCGAGGTTTCCTGTTCACGGGCAGTTGACGCCTTTGACGTTGAACATCTACAGAGCTACCGTCCTCCAGTTGCAGCCGCAGAAGATGTTTCTGGGGCCCGCCGATATAAGCTGCGGCTCGCCTCAACTCATCGGTGAGATACTGGATCGGAACAATGGACTTGACCCGGACGGCGAGCTCCTCGAGGTGGAAGGGTTTGGTGACAAAATCATCAGCCCGGGCATCGAAGGCCTCCAACACTCGGTCTCGGTAAGGAGTCGCTACGATTACCGGGATGTGCCACGTTTTCTCGTGGGCCTTCAGTCCCCTGCAAGCATCTATGCCGTTTAACCCGGGCATCTGCACGTCGAGGAGGATCACCCCGGGATTATCTCGTTGCGCCATCGTCAGGCTCTCGTCTCCGGAGGCGGCGAGGACGACCTGGTAACCCTCTCGGGTGAGGAACTCAGAGAGAAATCCTCGTATTTCCTCTTCGTCGTCGACCACCAGAATCTTTGTCACCAGCGTTATTCGCCTCCCGTGTGGGGTATACTGCGTTGCCTAGCACTCTATCCTTCGTGATGGCGCTGAAAAATAAGGAAAGGTGGCGCGCCGCAACGGCATCGCTCTTGGCGACAGGGCGCGCCCTTGATTCCCGACTCGGTCCCTTGGAACTGCAAACCATGGGCCGCGATCAACAACCTGGGAGACGGGTGCGTTTCTCCGGGTTCACGCGGTTTGGCTGGCGCTGATCTTGCTGTTTCCATGCTTCACGGAGAAGATGTACTACTCCGTGCTCAACCGGGGCTGAACCGAGACGGCAGGATGATAGGGAGGGCGGAGGATTTCGCAAGGCGGCGGGACCGTCAAGGCTAGGCGAACTGCTGGAAGGGGCTCACCGGGATTTCTTGGTTTGTCGGCCTGGAACGCGGTAGTATAGGGCGATCAAAGGATGCACCCCGCGCTGATGACATCTACCTTGCGAGGCTGAGCCATGGAGAGAAGAGTTTTGGAGCGTTATCGTAGCAGGAGGCGTGGTGCTGTGGACAGGAAGGGCTTGCCGGGACTATTGGGTTGGCTGTCTTGTTTGGCTTTGGCCGCTGCCCTCTCCGGGACGAGCCATGGAGCCCGTCACCTGAGTCTCTACGTGTCGGACACGACAGTGGAGGCTAACCTGTGGAGCGGTATCGATGCCGGCCAGCGCATCATCGCCATGCTCCGACCGGGCACCCAGGTGACCTTGCTCCGGGAGGAGAGAGGGTGGGCGGAGGTAACGCTTCAGGATGGCCGGCGAGGCTGGATCCTCAAGCGGTATCTGTCCGACCGAGCTCCGTGGATGGTGACGGGGCAGCAGTTGGAGGGCGAGAATCAGAAGCTCCGGGAGCAGCTGAAAGGCCTTGGCAGCAGACAGCAGGAGTTAACCCAGGAAAACGACCGGTTGAAAAAGGAGATGGAAGAGACGCGCAAGAAGGCGGAGGAGACGGAGAGAGCATATGGTGAAACCAAGCTCTCGGGACAGATTCGCTGGTTTCTAAGTGGGGCTACCGTCGTGCTCGTCGGCTGGCTACTCGGGTTCTGGATGGGCCGGACCCGACGGCGTCGCTCCTCGGACCTGTACCGATGATAAGCTCGTGGCCGTCCCCTTAAGGGATCCTCGAGCCGGCTAGGGAACTTCTTCCATGACAAGCCACTTGGTTCTCCATGAGATCAGCACCGGCAAGGATTTCGCCTTCCAGCTTCCCTGTGTCATCGGCCGGAGTGGTGATGCCGATTTGATCTTCTCCGATCCCGCCATTTCCCAGCTTCATGCCCGCATTGAGGAGTTCCGCGGGGAGATCTGGATCGAAGACCTGAAAAGCGCCAACGGCGTATACGTGAACGGTCAGAGAATCGTCGAGAAGACCCTCCTGAAATCAGGTGACCTGATTCAACTTGGTCGGAGCCACTTGCAGCTCGCCACGGGGCCCAGGCAGGTCTCGCAGCAAACCCTTGTTCTCGACAGTCTCGATCTGAAGCTCGGGTGGACCCTGGATCACGAGAGACTCCGACTGCTCCACGAAATCACGACCGATCTCTCCGAGAACCTGGACCTGCCGGTTCTCGCCGGCAAGATCTTCGCGCGACTCAGGGAGATCTTCCGGCACGACCGCAGCTATCTTGCCATATTGCGGGGCGACGGCAGTTTCGAGCCCATTCTCGTTGAGCCGGCGGCGCCGTCTTTTCCGATCAGTACGAGCATCACTGATCGAATATTGCAGAACGGCGAATCTCTCCTGCTCGAGGACGCCTTGAGCGATACCTCCTTTCGAGAACAGGAGAGTGTCGTGGCCCTGAGAATACGGTCCACCCTTTGCGTTCCCCTGATCTATCACAACCAGATCCACGGGCTCATTTACCTGGGGCGGAATGTCCCCCGTGCTTACCATCGTGACGATCTCGAACTGCTGCGAACCATCGGCTTCATACTCGGTCCCCTCATCGAGAACGCCAGGCTCTGGTCCGAGCTCAGGAACCACTACGCCAATGCCATGAACACGCTGAGGGAAACCCAGGCACGACTGATTGCCGTGGAGCGGATGGCGGCGTACGTGCGTCTGGCCCAGGCGATGGCCCACGAAATCAGGAATCCGCTTACGGCAATCGGTGGGTTGGTGAGAAGGATGACTCAGCCTGAGGTGGACAGGTCAAAGGTGCAGAAAGTCGTCACCCTGGTGGAGAGGGTGGAGACAATTCTCACCGAAGTGGACACCTTCGTGAAGCTTCCTTCGCCGACGTTGAAACTAGAACGAATGGACCATCTCATCCAGGAGGTGATTGACGGTCATGCTCGGGAGGCATCGCCGTCGGGTTTTCGGCCCTCTCTCGCCCTTCATACATCTCATCTTATGATTCCTGTAGACGCGGGGCAGTTCAAGAAAAGCATGTCTCTGATTTTCAACGAGCTTCAGTCCAGTGTTCCTCAGGGTTCCGACCTGACCATATCTCTTCGGGACTCGGATCACGAGATCGAGATTGTCATCGGCGGGGTGGAGAGACCTGGGCGTCTTTGCGATGCTTTCGCCCCGGAATTGGCAAGCAAGCCATGGAGCTTGGGACTCTTCCTCACCATGGCTCACAAGATCATTGCTGATCACCGGGGGAAACTCCTCCTCGACCCGGCAGGACATTCAGTGCTGCCCTTGGTAATCAGAATGCCGAGAACCATTATCCCATGAGACATTGCCGCCCAGCTTCCAGATCGCCTGCTGTCGGCGGATCCAAGCCCACCTCGGCACTGGATCGGGGCCCGGCCACTGAAGGCTCCGCCCTGGGGCCTCCCGACAGTTATCGGACAGGAGCCCGTGAACAGATGACGGCGCTCGAGGGGATTCCGTGATCGGCATAGAAAACCTCCACAGGGTCCTGAACCGGCTCATCTGGGACGTGCACCTTGATTCAGCGCCTCGGTGGAAGGCGGTCCCCCTGAGGTCCGCCCGGATATGCTACGCAGTCATCCGCGACCTGGTGGATGGACAGCTTACCCTGAGGGCCACCAGCCTGGTCTACACCACCCTTCTCGCCGTGAGCTTCTCCGTCCTGAAGGGATTCGGGGTCCAGAACCAGGTCGAGCCTCTCCTGTTGAATTTTCTGAAACCCCTCGGAGACAAGGGAGTGGAGCTGAGCGGCCGGATCATCGGATTTGTGAACAACATGAAGGTGAAAGTCCTCGGCTATCTCGGCCTCGGCCTTCTCATGTACACCGTGACCTCCATGATTCAGAAGATGGAAGGCGCATTCAACTACATCTGGCATGTCAGGCAGAGCCGGCCCTTTAGCCAGCGGCTCAGCGGATACCTCAGCGTGATTCTCATCGGCCCTGTGCTCGTTTTCTCGGCCCTCGGCCTGACCGCTTCGCTCATGACCACCGGGATGATGAAGAAGTTGGTCGCCATGGAACCCTTCGGCGGATTCCTCATTGTCGCGACGAAACTCCTCCCCTACCTCTTAACCATCGTAGCCTTCGCCATCACCTATCTGCTCGTGCCGAATACCCGGGTCCGCCTCGATGCCGCCCTCATTGGCGCCCTGGTGTCGGGCGTCCTCTGGGAGGCCACCGGGTGGGCCTTTGCTTCCTTCGTTGTGAAATCCACGCAATACACGGCGATTTACTCGGGCTTCGCCGTCGTCATTACCTTCATGATCTGGCTCTATCTGAGTTGGTTGATCTTGCTGGTAGGGGCAAGTGTCGCCTTTTACTATCAACAGCCCGAAATTTTTCAGGCTGATGCGCGGGAGGTGCGACTGGCCAACCGCCAGGTGGAGCGCCTTGCCTTGCTGGTCATGCAGCTTATCGGCTGGAACTACTACCATAGGCGCCCCCCGTGGACGTTGGCAGGCCTGGCGAAACGCCTCCAATCGCCGTGGGAAGTGCTCGGCCCAGTGGTGGAGGCGCTCGAAGGCCACGGACTCCTGACTCGGACCGCTGCGGAGCCCCCGGCCTATCTCCCGGCCCGGCCTCTGGATGCCACCGAGGTCATCGAGGTGCTTCGGGCAGTCCGGCAGGACCAGCGCGACTCACTTTTTGTCAACCGCGGCATCTCGGGTGAAGGTGGGGTGGAGGGTCTCGTTAACGAGGTGGAGGAGGCGATGGCCACAACCCTTCGCGGCCAGACGCTGAAGGAACTCGCTCTCGCTATGCCCGAACCGTCGGGGGGCGAGAAGGGTTCGTGAAGGCCTGTCGCTGTCGTCCCGACTTGCCCTAAGAAAAAGAGGCTCTCGCAGGGGCAATCCGCTAGTCGTCTGGGTTGGCGCCGGGGCGCCTGCCCATGCACTCGAGGAAATTTCCCTTCCTCGACACGCCTCCACGAGCGCTCACCTCCCCTGCGTTGAGTTCGGGTTCACGGGGTTCTTCTAGAGAAACCGCCGCGAGCCCGGACGATCGGCTTTCCCAGGCCTAAAAAATTCAGATCGATTTCCGCCCTTACGCGGTATAATGGTTCCTACATATTTTCCCGAGGACCCTCCTCGGTATCCGCCTCACTTGGCAGGAGGTCGACACCTCTAGGGGGAGTCGACATCCCAACATGGGAAAACCCGTCTGCGTGCGTACCAGGGCGGGGTCACCGGGGGGGATCTCCGAGCGAGGAGTAGTACCGCGGTCCATCCTCGGGAGCGCGTTGCCTGCCGCTGAGGATGGTTGCCTCCTGTTGGTGGGTGCCTTGGGTAGGCAGCTTCCGCGCCTGCTCTCGTTGATCGGGGGGAGTCTAGGATTCCATGGAAGCCAGAGAACGTCGACGGAGCACCCGGTTACACCGCCAGTTTGCTGCTCACATCCGTTGCCAGACAGGTGTTCTGGCTGACGGAGAAAGCGAGAACCTCAGCCAGGGCGGAGCCTTAATCAGGACGGAGGGCTGGGATCTTTTCAACCCGCGTGACGAGATCCTCATCACCTTTTTGCTGCCTCCAGAATTCACCGGGCAAGATCGGGCGATAGGCCTTCAGGGCGAAGCGGTTGTTACCAGGGTTGATTCGGTGCGCCAGGGTGTGGGAATGGAGTTTGTCAGGAGTTTCAGGCAGTTCGAACAGGTGACCGTCGCCGACGTACCTGAAAAGACCGGGGAGGATACGGTCGCCTATTACGTCTCCAAGTTCGGCGGTCTCCTCGAGAGTGAGTTTGTCGCCCAGCATCCCCATGGGTTTCTTGTCGAGTATTCCCGGCGGGTGTTCGACAGGGACGTGATTCTCCAGCTCGATACGCAGCAGGCGAGTGAGAGAGAGCTCCTTGAGCGAAACGAGATTTCCCGGGAAGATCTCGTCGCCGGTAAGGTGTTTGAGCTGAAAAAGAAGAGCCTTGCCGCCGATCCCGACAAGGTCACAGTGGGGCGCTCACCGACGAGCGATCTTGTGTTCCAGAACAAGCTGGTATCCCGACAGCATGCCTATTTTGTGGTCCCGACGGCTGGTCAGGAATGTCTTCTGATCGATATGGAGTCGACGAACGGAACCTTCGTCAACACCCGGAGGCTCAGGCCGAACGAGCCGTTCCATCTGTCGACGGGTGACGAAATACTGTTCGGCTGCGAAGTACGAGTGGTCTACTTTCCCTCCCGTGCCTTCTCAAAGTTTCTTTGCCAAATCGCGGGAGCCCAACTCCCATGAGATGCCCTCCGGGGCGGTCCTCTCTTCCCCCTCGTCAACAGCCCACCCTCGCCGTCACCTCGCGATCGCACTGGCAGGTTGCTGAAAAAATCTTCCCATGATCGCGATGGTCACCCCGCGTGTTCCTGACTTCAATACCGTCCCGGTTTTCCTGCCAGCATCATCCATCGCACCCACCGGCACGCCCTGCGAGCACTACGGCATGTGAGAGAGGAAGCAGCCGGGAGGGGAGAACTTTCCGGAGCAGAGAGCGCCTTAGCGTGGCACCACGCCCTGCCGCCCCTGGAGACCTACCTTGGAGAGCTGGAAAGGGAGGCGGACACAGTGGGCCTTCAACATGTCGTCAGGGCAGGATATGATGCTACGCAGAGAGGAAAGCTCCTCGAGCGGCAGCAGAGAGATCTTGAAGAAGAAGGCCTCGATGGGGACTGTTGGACCCGCTACCGAGATCTTGAAAAGCGGAGGGAATTCTGGCACAAGTTGCCAGACAACCGGGCTGAAGGCGCAGAGCTCCGTATTGCCCCCCGAGAGACGTTTCTCTTCCACGCACACAGGGTGATCTTGGATGCCGCTCTTGTCGACGAGAGACGGGGAAGATTCGCCTTAAGTGAAAATATGCCAGTAATTGTATATATCTATGACGACTGTCACCTTACCATCCCGTACAATACGGCTGATGTGATCGGCAACAAAACGGTGTACTAGGGTATTCTTATCAGTGATATGTTCTACAGCATTCGCTGCAACGCCGGCAACGAGGCCTACTATCAGAAAGATGTCGCAACGTTCCAGGAAGTCCTCAATAGCTTCAGCGTGCTTCAGGCTCGGGTGATGTGATTTCCACGCCGAGTGGCGTGCTTCTTCTTCTCCGTCGGCCCGGGATGGGGGTTCCGAGGTGATCCCCTGGCGATGCAGAGACGAAGGATACCTGCAGGTATCACTTCGTACATTGCCCGGAAGGAATCGCGGTCACGCCTGCCAGAAGTTCACAACCGGCTTAATTCTTCTCAGCTCATTCGGCTGCAGTCCGCGTGGGACGTAGCCGGGCCCGAAGGACTGGGCGAAGCGATACCGGGCGCACCCCCCTTTGTCCCCGTGGCAGTACTTCTGGAGGAGTTCGAACTCCTGGGACCGTGGGTCCAATTCCCTCGAGTAAAACCAGCATTGTCCAGCTATTTCACAGCGAGCCATGACGGTGCCTCCTCTGGATGACGGGTGCGGACTTGATGCACCCGACCCTGGGAGCAGCAAGCCGCATGCCAGCAACGGGCACATGAGCACCCCCCCAGCAAAGGGTTCCCCGCAGCGCCGCCCTCCCTGCTGGACCGGATGAGCTTCGGCGTGGTAGTATTTAACATTCATGGGGTGACGGAGCTGCTACGACGATGGCGGGCGCAGGGCGACGGAGCGTTGAGGGGGTTGAGGGGAAAGGGGCCCCGTGCCTCAGAGGCAAGCCGAGTTCGGGGCTCCTAGATGGGGACCGAAGTCCTGAGGCGCGGCCGGTCCTGGGATACATCTTAAAGGGCTACCCCCGCATCTCGGAAACCTTCATCTCCAACGAGATCCTTCTCCTAGAACAGCTTGGCTTCTCCCTTTCCCTCTTCTCCATGCGCCAGCCCCGGGAGAGCTTCACCCACCGGAATGTCAAGGAGATCAGAGCCAGGGCGGCTTACCTGCCGGAGACACTCATTCCCCATCTGCCTCGGCTCCTCTACCACAACGCTCTGCTCGCGAGATCCACCCCGGAGGCATACCGGCGGACCTTTCGCCTCATGGTCCGGCGCCTCCGCCGGAGCCGAACGAGCGCCACCTTTCGCCACCTGCTCCAGGCCGGATACCTGGTCCACGCCCTCCTTCCGGGCAAGGCGGTGGGGCACCTCCATGCCCACTTCGCCCATTCGCCCACCTCCGTGGCGCTCTTTGCCAGCGAGCTGAGCGGCCTTCCTTTCAGCTTCACCGCTCATGCCAAAGATATCTACATCAGCGACCCTGCCCAGCTGCGGGAGAAAGTCCAGTTTGCCCGATTCGTTGTGACCTGCACCGAGCGGAACCGACAGTACCTCGCCGACCTGGCACCGCCCAACACGCCCATTCACTGCATCTACCACGGGATCAACGTGGAACTCTTCACCGGGACCGCCGCCCAGCGTCAGCCCAGGCCGCCATTCCGCATCCTGACCGTTGCCCGGCTGGTGGAGAAGAAGGGTCTCCCCACCGTGTTCCGGGCCCTGCGCCTGCTCCTCGAGCAGGGCCACCCCATGCGCTACTGTCTTGTTGGCGACGGGGAGGACCGGCGACCGATCCTCCAGCTCTCGGAGCGTCTCGGCCTCGGCCAGGTAACGGAATGGCTGGGAACCCAGCCCCATGAGGTGGTCCTAAACGAGTACCGGAAGGCCGACCTCTTCGTGCTCGGCTGTCAGGTGGCGCGTGATGGGGACCGGGACGGCATCCCCAACGTTTTTCTCGAGAGCATGGCCATGGGGGTGCCGGTGGTGGCCACCAAGGTGTGGGCCATTCCCGAGCTCGTGGAGGATGGCCGGAGCGGGCTCCTTGTGCCGCCGGGGGAACCTGAGGCAATGGCAGAAGCCATGGTTCACCTGCTCACCGACATGAACCTGCGTCGGCGGATCATAGCTGGAGCCCATGACCGGGTCCGGAACGAGTTCGACAACCGCCGATTGATCGAGAAGCTCGGCGCCCTGTTCGAGGGGGCCAGGGTGACGAGGAAGACCCCCCATCCCCGAGCGGACACGTGACATGGGGCCTTCCCTTCGCATCGCCTTCTACGCTCCCTTCAAGCCCCTGGGTCATCCGCGGCCTTCCGGTGACCTCGCCATCGGGACCGGCCTCTTTCAATACCTTGAAGGTCGGGGCCATCAGCTCGCCGTGGCAAGTACCCTGCGAGGTCGATGGAGCTCCTGGAAGCCGTGGCAATGGCCCCAGGTCATCCGCTCCCAAAGGGCCGCTGTGAGGATGAGTCGGGCTCTTGGGGTGAATCTCTGGTTGACCTACCATACCTACTACAAAGCTCCCGATCTCCTCGGCCCCGTCTGCTCGAGACGGCTCGCGGTGCCCTATGCCATCTTCCAGGGCATCTACTCCACCAAGAGGAGAAGAGACTGGCGGACGCTGGCGGGCTTCCTTCTGAACCGCCGGGCATTGACCGCGGCGGATCACGTTTTTACCAATCGCAAAGAGGACTTTCTCAACCTGGGGCGGATCGTCCCGGTAGAGCGGCTCACCTATGTCGTACCCGGAATTCGGCCGGCTCAGTTCCGCTTCGACGGCGAAGCGAGAAAAGAGCTCCGCCGAAGGTGGGGGGTAGACGACCACACCCTGGTCGTGAGCGCTGCCATGTTTCGCCCCGGCGTCAAGAGTGAAGGGCTGACCTGGGTGATCCGTTCCTGCGGTGAGCTTCTCACCTGTCATCCCGGCCTCGCCCTTGCCATCGCCGGAGGGGGAAGCGAAGGGCCGCGGCTCCGTCGTCTGGCGACAGGGAACCTTTCGGGCAGGGTTCGCTTCGTCGGTCAGCTCCCTCGGGAGGAGATGTACAGGTTCTATAGCGCCGGCGACCTCTTCGTCTTTCCCGGCATTCGCGAGTCCCTGGGTATGGTGTACCTGGAGGCGCAATCGTGCGGTTTGCCGGTCGTTGCCTTTGCCGACGGTGGAGTGCCCGAGGTGGTGGCCGACGGCACGAGCGGCTACCTGGTACGGCCTTTTGACAGCGCTGCCTTCGGTGCTGCGATCTCCCGTCTCGTTGGCGACTCGAACCTGAGGAGAAAGATGGGACGGGCGGCGGGTGACTGTGTTCGCCGGCGACACGATTTGGACCACAACTACCGCGTTATTGAAACGACCCTCCGCGGGCTTGCCGTGAGGTAGAGAGATGGGTGAACGGCCCGTTACGTACTTCGCCCTGATGCGGCACGCTGAGACCACCTGGACCCAGGAGAAACGGGTTCACGGGAGGAGAGATGCGCCGCTCACAGCCCGCGGCCACGAGCAGGCGGCGTGCTGGGGGGAGACCCTGAAGCATTACTGCTGGGATCACCTGGTTGTCAGTGATCTCGGCAGGGCGAAGCGGACCGCCGACCTCATGAACCGCGGTCTGGGGATCTCCTGCTCGATAGAACCCAGGCTTCGGGAGCAGGACTGGGGCCTCTGGAGCGGTATGCGCCTCGGAGAGGTTGATGCGGCAGAGCTCCACGCTCAGGAGCAGCGGGGCTGGGGATTTCGCCCTGCGAGCGGCGAAAGCCGACTGGAGGTCC
>Ga0209253_10004530_pt1 | contig 12100 bp, 9 predicted proteins | sample FrelakmetBRP12BR_FD_187145 | JGI IMG/M metagenome (GOLD analysis project Ga0209253, IMG submission 187145) | Freshwater lake sediment microbial communities from the University of Notre Dame, USA, for methane emissions studies - BRP12 BR (SPAdes)... | ecosystem: Environmental > Aquatic >...
CCTAGCTGCCGGGCTTTCTGGCAACAACGCATCTCATGATATTGGTTGAGACAGCTTCTATGAGCCTCGCCCCCTACGCGGCTTTGTCAGCGACCTCTCGCGGCCGCCGCTTCCCTGAGTCGGTACCGGGCGGCCGCAGCGAATTTCAGCGCGACCGCGATCGCATTATTCACTCCACCGCCTTTCGCCGTCTCGAATACAAAACCCAGGTTTTCGTCAATCACGAAGGCGACCTGTTTCGCACACGACTGACACACAGTCTGGAAGTGGCACAAATCGGACGAACTATCGCTCGCAATCTGCGGCTCGACGAGGATCTGGTAGAAGCCATTGCGTTGGCACACGATCTCGGTCATACCCCTTTCGGCCACGCCGGTCAGGATGAACTCAACGGCTGCATGAAGGACTACGGCGGCTTCGAGCACAACCTCCAGTCTCTGCGCGTAGTAGATATGCTGGAGGAGCGCTACGCCGAATTCGATGGTCTTAACCTGACCTTCGAAACTCGCGAGGGCATCCTCAAGCACTGCTCCCCACAAAACGCAGCCACGCTCAGTGAAGTGGGCGAACGTTTCCTGCACGACAAACGGCCCTCCCTGGAAGCCCAGGTGGCCAATCTCGCCGACGAAATTGCCTACAACAATCACGACGTCGATGACGGCCTGCGCTCCGGCCTGATTACTTTGGAACAGTTGGCCGAGGTCAGCCTTTTCGCACGCCACCTCAAAATAGTGCGCGATTTTTATCCCGACTTGGCCGATCGGCGCTTGATCCATGAAACCGTGCGCCGCATGATCAATACCTTGGCACTTGACCTGATCAGCCAAAGCACGGAAAACATCACAACCGCCACCCCCAGATCCATTGATGATGTACGTGAAGCGCCGCCCCTGATCGCCTTCAGCCCATCGATACGGGAGGAGCAACAGGAATTGAAGCGCTTCCTGCGCGCCCAGCTTTATCGCCACTACCGCGTCATGCGCATGAGCAGCAAGGCACGGCGCATCATCCGCGAGCTGTTTCAGGCTTTTCTCGACGACGCCCGCCTGCTCCCCCCGCAATACCAGGAAAAAGCCCAACAGGACAAGCCTCGTGCCATTGCCGACTATATTGCCGGCATGACGGACCGTTACGCCATTCGGGAGTACCGCCGCCTGTTCACAGTGGAAGAAACCTGAAGAACGATTGTAGAAAATGTCATGGAAAGCATCATTGCATGAGAATAAAGCGGCTCTGCAAGCCGTACTGAAACCCTGACAATCCTCGTTGCATTATTTGTTTTGAGATTATTGTTTGGTACCCCATGCTTGATATAGAATTTTAACAGGCGAAAAGTTGTCGACAAATTTTACACTTTTTGGTCAAACACCCGCTTCCTTGCAACAGCGGATGAGACGTAACACATTGAAATAATTAATATGCAAGATATGTGGCATCTTTATTGCTAAAAACCATCTGTATAACAATCTAAATACATGTACTGCAACATAGCCAAGGAAGGAAAACCAGCATCGTGAACACCCAAAGTACGCTATCTCTCTCAGCCCGACGCTCGCTCTAGGAGCTTCCACGGGAGCGCAGGCATTGCAGGCAAACCCTGAAGCGAGTGGTTCAATGCAATTTCCTATGGAGATACGACAATTGCGTAGGATTCGCCGGACAATTATGCAAGCGTGATGACCGCGACCCCCGCAATGATTTTTGCATAAGTGTTAGAGAAAAATTGATTGCTATGTGTAGAATACATTCATGGCAAGGGAAAAAACCTTCCGTTGGACCAGGGACTTAATCCAACATAATTTTACGGAAAATTAAACTTTGTCTTGCCGCTGCAGGCGCACCTTTCACAACATAAAAAGGTAATCCAAATGAACGCTCCACAACACACCAATACTACGAGATGGCTTGCTTCCTTTGCTTTCGCATTTTCCATTCTTACCCTTGGAGGTTGCGCGGGCACGGCACATCAGCCCATCTCTGCGGCAGACGCCCCGCCACCCGCGCATGACTACCTGGTCGGCCCCGGGGACAGCTTGAATATCACCGTGTGGCGCAACCCGGAGGTCTCAATGACAGTACCGGTCCGGCCGGATGGCAAAATCACAACCCCGCTGGTGGAGGATCTGCCAGCCAGCGGCAAGACCTCAAGCCAACTGGCGCGAGACATCGAGAAGGCACTGGCCAAATACATCCAGGAGCCGGTTGTAACCGTCATAGTAACCGGCTTTGTCGGACCATACGACGAGCAAATCCGGGTCATCGGCCAGGCGGCAAAACCGCAGGCACTGCCTTACCGCAAGGACATGAGTCTGATGGATGTTCTGATTGCGGTAGGTGGAATCACTGATTTTGCGGCTGGCAACAAGGCCAGCGTCATACGCAGCATCAGCGGAACGCAGCAGCAGTTCGCCGTCCGGCTGAACGACCTGATCAAGGATGGCGACATGTCAGCCAACGTTCCCATGCGTCCAGGGGATGTTCTGGTTATACCTGAAAGCTTTTTTTAATTCCCAAGCCCACTTTTCCTGGCCATTCTTTATGGCCCGCCTCGCTCGCCAGGGCAAGGGCGATTATAAAACGCTAATGGATTGGGCGGAATTGAATGCAATTCCGCCAACGCGCTTTCAGGACTCAATGGCGGCACAAATGCCACGGACAGATGTTTTGCTTTGGCTGACTTTGGCTGAATAGCCAAGGCAAAAACAAGGAGAGCTTCAAGATGCAAGAACTGATGGCCCAGCTGCTTTCCCATTTGAAGGGGATATGGAAATATCGCTGGTATGCGGTGATAGCCGCCTGGGTCGTTGCCTTGGCCGGGTGGATTACGGTGTACAAGTTGCCTGACCGTTACGAGGCCTCGGCAAGGGTTTACGTGGATACCCAGAGCATATTGAAGCCGTTGCTGTCGGGAATGACAACCTCGCCCAACGTGGAACAGCAAGTCTCCATCATGAGCCGTACCCTGTTCAGCCGCCCGAACGTGGAAAGGGTCCTGCGCATGGTTGATCTGGACATCAAGACCAGCACGCCGAAGGACCGGGAGCAGCAGATCAAGGACCTGATGGACGAGATCAAGATGGCTACAACCGGCCGGGACAACCTCTATACCATTTTGTACAGTCACGAAAACCCCAAACTCGCGAAAGACGTGGTCCAGTCATTTCTGACCATCTTTGTCGAGGGCAGCCTCGGGGACAAGAAGCAGGACTCGGCGTCGGCAGTTCACTTCATCGAACAGCAGATCAAGGCCTATGAGGAGAAACTGGTCCTCGCCGAAAATGCCCTGAAGGAGTTCAAGCGGAAAAACATTGGGCTGTTGCCCCGTGAAGGCGGGGATTATTTTGCCAAGCTGACTGCAACATCGGAGAGTCTCAATCAGGCACAACTGGAATTGCGGGAAGCAGAGAATGCACGCAATTCCATCAAGAAACAGATGACTGACGAAGAACCCGTCGCGACGGCGGATCAGGTCCCGATTGCGGACTCAAACCCGGAAATAGACGGCCGCATCAAGGATCTGAACAAGAATCTTGACGCGCTTCGCCTGAACTTTACAGAACGGCACCCGGACATCGTTGCCACCAAGCGTCTGATTGCTCAGCTTGAAGAGCGCAAGAAGGAAGAGGCCAAGCTGAGCAAGCGCAGTGCCGACCCAGGGAAAAACTACAGCCCCATGCTGCAGCAGATCAATGTTGCGCTGATGGAGGCCGAAGCCAGGGCGGCTTCCATGAGGGCGCGCGTGGCAGAATATTCTGCCCGTTATAATCACCTGAAGACCCAGATCAATGCAATACCCCAGGTGGAAGCGGAGTTCACCCAGCTCAACCGCGACTATGAGGTAAACAAGGGCAATTACGAAAAACTGCTTGAACGCCGGGAAAGCGCAAAGATGTCCGGCGAAATGGCCACCACTACAGAGCTGTTGACTTTCAAGATCATTGATCCGCCGATGGTTCCGCAAATTCCCACCGCTCCGAATCGTTTCAGGCTGGTCTCCCTGGTGTTTCTGGGCGCCTTGCTGGCCGGGATCGGGACTGCGTTCCTGATGAACCAGATCCGGCCCACTTTCCTGAGTCAGGGCGCCCTGCGAGAGATAACCGGCTTCCCGGTATTGGGCACGGTAAGCATGATTTGGACGGACCAGGAAATGATCAAGCGAAAAAAGGGAGTGTATGCCTTCGGCCTCTCTTTGCTATTTTTGTTGGGTTTATATGGCGCGTTCTTGGCAAAGGCACTCAAAACCATGCCGCCGTTTTGAGTTCAACCATTCTTGCCACAGGATTCAGCACAAGGCGTCCAACACAACAGGATAGGCGCCTAGGGAATGAACAGCATCGGGAGGCAGCGTGAGCATTATAGAAAAGGCAGCAGGCAAGCTCGACCAGATCGAAAAAGGGGGAAAGACGCCCCCGCATGAGGAAACAGCGAAGCCCCCATCGGGAGGCAGCGCGAGTATTATTGAAAAAGCAGCAGGCAAGCTCGACCAGATCGAAAAAGAAGTAGCATCCTCCTCAGCGGAAATGGCACTGGAGATGCCAAAGCATCCAGACCAAATGGCCACCCGCAGGAACGAAGAGGGCGAGGCCAGGATCAACCCGACTCTTTCGCCGGCAGGCCCGGTGTCAAATCAGGGCATGATCAATCTGGCGAAATTACGCCAGTTGGGCATGATCATTCCTGATGGGGAAAGATCACAAATCGCCGAGGAATTCCGCTTGATCAAGCGACCATTGCTCAAGAATGCCTTCACCAAGGGCGCCGAACCGGTCAACAGCGGCAATCTGATCATGGTCACCAGCGCCCTTGCCGGAGAAGGAAAAACCTTCTGCGCCGCCAACCTGGCGATGAGCATCGCGATGGAATTGGATCACACGGTCCTTCTGGTGGATGCCGATGTGGCCCGGCCTGCGGTACCCAGATACCTCGGACTGGAGCCCGGGCGCGGCTTGCTGGATGTGCTTCTCGATGACAAGCTTGATCTGGCTGACGTCCTGATCAGAACCAATGTCGAAAAGCTCTCCATCCTTCAAGCCGGAAGCAGGCACAAGCGTGCAACCGAACTGCTGGCGAGCCAGGCCATGAGCGACTTGCTCAAGGAAATTGCACGGCGTTACCCCGACCGCATTGTCATATTTGACTCCCCTCCTTTGCTTCTTACCAGCGAGGCACATGTACTGGCAAGCCAAATGGGGCAGATTGTCCTGGTGGTGGCGGCTGAAAGCACGACCCAGCAAGCGATCAAGGAAGCGCTCCGGCAAATTGAAGCATGTGATATCGTCAATCTGATTTACAACAAAGCCAGGGCATTCGCCGGCGGGGAGTATTATGGTTACTACGGCTAAAGCGCCGAAATGCGGCACCTGCCATAGGCTTTCGTTTCCTGCAACCTGCTCCATCGCCACGGCAATGTTGCTTGTGTACTCTTATGCAGGCGCTGCAGAATGGAAAATCACCCCCAGTCTCGACCTGAAAGAGACCTATACCGACAACGTGAGATTGGCACCACCGGGGCAAGAAAAGAGCGAATTCATTACCCAGATCAATCCCGGCATATCCCTGTCGGGCACCGGCCCCCGCTTGAAGCTCAACGCCAGTTACGTAATGCAGAATCTTGTCTACGCGGAGGAGAGCAGCCGAAACACGATGAATCACCTGTTAAACGCCAACGCCAATGCGGAATTGGTTGACGATTTGTTTTTCCTGGATGGGCGAGCCGCGATCAGCCAGCAAAACATTTCCCTGTTAGGCCCGCAGACCGCTGACAACGTCAATATCACCGGGAACCGCACCGAGGTACAGACCTATAGCGTCAGCCCCTATCTGCGCCAGAGGTTCAGTAACTATGCCTCGACCGAGATTCGCTATACTCATAACGAAGTCAGCACCGGCGGCGGCGGGCTGTTGAATAGCCAGGCGGACCGCATCCAGCTCAGCCTGAACAGCGGATCGGCCTTTAATAGGCTGGGCTGGGGCTTGAACTACAGCAAAGAGAAAACCGGCTATGCGGATACCGCCAATCTCCACCCCCCAGCCTTAGACACTGAAGTCCTTACCGGCAACCTTAGCTACCCGGTCACCACGAAATTCAGACTGACTGCTACCGGAGGCTACGAAAAAAACAACTATATCTCGATCGGGGAAAAGCCAGAAGGTTCTTTCTGGTCTGCCGGCTTTTCCTGGGCGCCCAGCGCAACGACCAGCTTCGATGCCAGCGCCGGGCGAAGGTTCTTTGGTGACACCTACTCCATCGCGGCCAGCCATCGTACCCGCCTGACCGCCTGGAGCCTGGGCTACAGCGAGGATATTACCTCTACCCGATCCCAGTTCCTGATTCCAATAGACCCCACCCGTGTAATGGACCTGTATTTGGCCGCCCTCTATCCAAATTGGGCTGCCGCTGATCCTGTCCTCCGACAGAAATTGACTGAAGACTACATAAATACCTTTGGGCTTCCCCCGGAGCTAGCGGCCCTAGCTGGGCCCGTAAATTACCTGACCAACCGCCTCTTTCTGCAAAAACGCCTGCAGGCGTCTGTTGCGGTGACGGGTGCAAAAAACACCCTCGTACTCAGCCTGTTCCACGTGACGCGCGACGCGCAGACCTCACAAGCCCAGGACAGCACACTGTTTGGCAGCTCCACCCTGGCGCTGAGCGACAGCACAAAACAGGTGGGCGGCAGCGCTGTCTGGAGCTGGCGGATGGGCCCGCGCACTAGCGCCAACATCAACGCCGGGTATACCAGAAACACTTTCCCCTCCCTGGGCAGAACAGACAACGACAAGACCCTCCGGCTCAGCCTGACCAGGCAGTTCCAGCCCAAGCTCAATGGCGCGGTTGAATTGCGGCGACTACAGCGGGATTCCAGCCAGGACAGCGGCGATTATAGCGAGAATGCCCTGACCGCCTCCCTATCCATGAGATTCTAGCGGGCTTTCAGCATGTATGAATCCTTCTACGGCTTCAGCGCCAAACCGTTCCAACTGAAGCCTGACCCGAATTTCTTCTTCGGCAGCAAAGGCCATAAGCGCGCCATGGCCTACCTGGAATACGGGTTGTCCCAAGGGGAAGGCTTCATCGTCATCACCGGCGAAGTCGGGGCGGGCAAGACCACCCTGGTGCGCAACCTTTTCCGCAAGCTGGATGCGAAAAACATCCTGGCGGCGCAGCTGGTAAGCACCCACCTCGGTTCGGAAGACACTCTGCGCATGGCGGCGGCGGCCTTCGGCCTTCCCTTCAAGGACGCAAGCAAGGCCGACCTTCTGACCGGGCTCGAGGAGTTCCTTCGGCTGTGCGACCGCCAGGGGAAACGTGCCCTCCTGGTGGTGGACGAAGCGCAGAACCTGGCTCCCCGCGCAGTCGAAGAATTGAGGATGCTTTCCAACTTCCAGACCGCCGACAAGTCCTTGCTGCAAACCTTCCTGCTCGGTCAACCGGAGTTCAGGAAAACCCTGAATGGCAGTGAGATGGAACAATTGCGGCAAAGGGTGATAGCCACCTATCATCTGGGTCCAATGGACGCCTCGGAAACCAGGTCGTATATCGAGCACCGGCTGAGCACTGTTGGCTGGCGCGGCGACCCTTCCTTCGGTGAGGACGCCTTTGCTGCCATTTACGACTACACGACCGGCATTCCCAGAAAGATCAATACCCTGTGTGACCGCCTGTTGCTGATGGGCTGCCTGGAAGAACTGCACGATTTTGGCAGCTCAGAGATCAACGAAGTCATTCGCGATATTCAGCATGAGTTTGATCTTCCCGCCTCGGAAGCCGAGGCCCCAATCGCTTCCGCCACCGTGCCGGGCAAAGCAGATACCCGCGTCAGCCTGGAAAACATGGACGAAAGGATTGCCAAGATGGAAAACTCCGTCATCTCGGTGCTGGATCTGCTCAAACAGATTCTCTCCTTGCCCAGAGTAAATAAAGAACTTTCGAAAAGAAGATAGTCAATGCCTATATCCACGTCAGGAGTCCAGACTCTGGGCAGTATCCTTTGCGTCGTTGGTGCGCGCCCGAACTTCATGAAAATGGCCCCGATCATGGCTGCACTGGCGGATCTCAGGCCACCGCCGGCCTTGAGGCTGGTTCACACCGGCCAGCATTATGACGCGGTTATGAACCACCAGTATTTCGAGGCGCTCGGCATCCCGCAGCCGGATATCAATCTGGGGGTAGGCTCCGGAAGTCACGCAATTCAAACCGCAGAGGTCATGCGCCGCTTCGAGCCAGTCCTGGATGCCCAGACGCCTTCCGCTGTATTGGTGGTCGGCGACGTGAACTCCACCCTGGCCTGCGCCCTGGTAGCTGCAAAAAAGGGAGTTCCGGTGATCCACGTCGAGGCTGGCCTGCGCAGCTTTGATCGCGCCATGCCGGAGGAGATCAACCGGATTTTGACCGACCAGATCTCCGACCTGCTCTTTATCACCGAAAGGAACGGCCACACAAACCTGCTGCGAGAAGGTATAGCCGAATCGCGTATACATTTTGTCGGCAACGTCATGATCGACACGCTGCGCCGCAACCTGGAAAAAGCCGTCCCCCTGTCCCAAATCCTGAAAGACGCGGGGCGTGAGGATTTCCTGGGCGGCAACAATGATTATGCCGTCCTTACCCTGCACCGACCCTCCAACGTGGACGATCCCGCCATCCTGCGCACCCTGCTAGAAACCGTCCTGAAAATCAGCCGCAAGTTGCCAGTCATCTTCCCGATGCACCCGCGCACCCGCGCCATGATCGAAAGGTTTGGCCTGAAAGAAATGCTGGACGTTCCCGAGTTGCTGCTGCTGCCGCCCATGGGCTATCTGGAAATGCTGGGATTGATGAAGGATGCCCGGGTCATGCTGACCGACTCTGGCGGCATCCAGGAGGAGACCACAGCCCTTGGCGTCCCGTGCATCACGCTGAGGAACAATACCGAAAGGCCAATCACTGTGGAAGAGGGAACCAATACCATCGCCGGCCAGGACCCGGCAAAGATTCTGGCCGCTTTTGAAGATATCCTGCACAGAGGCGGAAAGGCAGGCAGAATTCCCGAATTTTGGGATGGCCAGGCCGCAACACGCATTGCATCGGCAATTCACGAATGGCTGGAAAAAGGATTGCGGAGCTGACATCCATGCAGCCTCCGGCAGAAAACATTAAACATTTTATGACAACAGCGCAGATACGGAATGCGATGACCATCGACGTGGAAGATTACTTCCAGGTCTCGGCCTTTGCCCCCCACATCCTGCGCGAGCATTGGGACAGCTTGCCGTGCCGGGTGGAGCGCAACATCGACATCGCACTGGCCTTGCTGCATGAGGGTCGCGCGCACGCCACCTTTTTCACCCTGGGCTGGATCGCCGAGCGCTACCCCGCAGTGGTGCGGCGCATCGTGGACAACGGCCATGAACTCGCCAGCCACGGCTATGGTCATCACCGCGTCAGTGATCAAAACCGGAACGACTTCGGCAAGGACATTGCACACGCCAAGAAACTGCTGGAGGACATCTCCGGCAGCCCGGTGATCGGCTATCGCGCCCCGAGCTTTTCCATCGGCGCTGACAATCTGTGGGCGCACGACGTGCTTCTGGAGGCGGGTTATCAGTACAGCTCCAGCATTTATCCGATCCGGCACGACCATTACGGCATGCCCGAGGCGCCGCGCTTTGCCCACTACCCGCGCGGCGAGGGCGGCGTGCTGGAGCTCCCCCCCACCACTGTGGCGCTACTGGGCCGCAACCTGCCGGCGGCAGGCGGCGGTTATTTCAGACTACTGCCCTATCAGGCATCGCGCTGGCTCATACGCCGTGTCAACCGTCAGGACGGCAAGCCCTGCATTTTCTACTTCCACCCGTGGGAGCTTGATCCAGACCAGCCTCGTCAGCAGGGCATCTCGTCAAAAACGCAGTTCCGCCATTACGTCAATCTGACCCGCATGGAATCCCGCATTCAGGCCCTGTTACGGGATTTTCACTGGGACCGCATGGATCGCGTGTTCATGGAAGCAGAAACGTGAACGGACGCGCGGCGACCCCAACCGCACTGCAGGTGCGCGCGATGACGCCGGGCGACACTGCACGCTGGGATCAGTTTGTTTTCAGCTGCCCCGCAGCCACATTTTTCCACCGCGCCGGCTGGAAAGAAGTGATAGAACGCGCCTTCGGCCACCGCACCCACTTCCTGCTGGCCGAGGAGAACGGCGCCATCCAGGGCGTGCTGCCGCTGGCAGAAATCGACAGCAGACTATTCGGACATTCATTATCTTCACTGCCGTTTTGTGTATACGGCGGCATCATAGCCAGCACCGAACCGGCACGCCAGGCGCTGGACGAGGCAGCGCAAATGCTGGCCACAAATCTCAACGTAGACTTCCTGGAATACCGCAACACCGTGCCTTTCCACACCGACTGGCCGGGCAAGGATCTGTACGTCACCTTCCGCAAGGCCATCGATCCGGACGTGGAAGCCAACATGCTCGCCATTCCGCGCAAACAGCGCGCGATGGTACGCAAGGGCATCAAGGCCGAGCTTGCCAGCGAGGTCGACAACGATGTGGAGCGGTTTTTTTCCGTGTTCGCGGACAATGTCCACCGTCATGGCACACCCGCGCTGCCCAAGCGCTATTTCGCTCTGCTGCAAGAAATATTCGGCAGCGATTGCGAAGTGCTGTCGGTAGTCAAGGATGGGCAGGTCTTGAGCAGCGTACTGAGCTTTTATTTCCGTGACGAGGTACTGCCCTACTACGCCGGTGACACACTGGCAGCACGCGATGTTGCAGCCAACGATTTCAAGTACTGGGAGCTGATGCGGCGCGCCTGCGAGCGCGGCATCAAGGTATTCGACTATGGCCGCAGCAAGCGCGGCACCGGGCCGTTTGACTTCAAGAAAAACTGGGGCTTCGAACCGCAGCCGCTGCATTACGAATATCAGTTGCACCGAGCGAAGGCTGTACCCGACACTAATCCATTGAACCCCAAGTACCGGCTGTTCATCAAGCTGTGGCAGCGTTTGCCTCTGTCCGTGGCCAACGCAATCGGCCCGCATATCGTCAGGAATCTGGGTTAGTGCTATGCAAGACATTCTGTATCTCACCCATCGCATCCCCTACCCGCCCAACAAGGGCGACAAAATCCGCTCCTGGCATATACTGAAGCACCTGGCACAGCGTTATCGCGTGCATTTAGGCACCTTTGTCGATGACCCAGACGACTGGCAACACGTGGATACAGTAAAGAAATATTGCGGAGAGACCCATTTTGCATCCTTGAATCCGCGCACCGCGCGACTGCTCAGCCTGGGCGCATTGACAGGCAAGCGGCCGCTGACGCTGGACTATTATCACAATAGTGGTTTGCAGCAGTGGGCAGACACGGTAATGAAGGAACAGGCCATAGAGCGAATCCTGGTCTTCTCTTCCGCCATGGCTCAGTACGTGACGGATGCCCGGCAAGCACGGCGCATCATCGACTTCGTCGACATAGACTCGGACAAATGGCGGCAGTATGCTGAGAAAAAACCCTGGCCCATGAGCTGGCTGTACCGGCGCGAAAGCCGCTTGCTCCTGGGCTACGAACGGCAAATCGCACGCGAATTCGACGCATCGCTGTTCGTTTCGCAAGCCGAGGCCGACCTGTTCAAGCAACTGGCGCCGGAAAGCGCGGCCAAGACCAGCTTCTTCAACAATGGTGTGGATGCCGGATATTTTTCACCCGCCCACGAATATCCCAGCCCTTACCCTTCAGATAAAACGGCCATAGTATTCACCGGCGCGATGGACTACTGGCCCAATATCGATGCAGTGCAATGGTTTGCGCGAGAAATTCTGCCGGCGGTGCTGGCCAGCAATCCTGATGTGCGCTATTACATCGTCGGCTCCCGACCCGCACCTCAGGTACAGGCGCTCGCGACCTTGGCTGGCGTGCGCGTGACCGGCGCGGTGTCTGACATTCGTCCCTACCTCGCGCATGCCCGCCTTGCCGTAGCCCCGTTGCGCATCGCTCGCGGCATCCAGAACAAGGTGCTGGAGGCGATGGCCATGGCCAAGCCGGTGGTCGCATCAATCCAGGCACTTGAAGGTATTAGCGCGAATATCGGAGAAGAAGTTCTGCTGGCACGTGA
>Ga0209253_10004531_pt1 | contig 12100 bp, 10 predicted proteins | sample FrelakmetBRP12BR_FD_187145 | JGI IMG/M metagenome (GOLD analysis project Ga0209253, IMG submission 187145) | Freshwater lake sediment microbial communities from the University of Notre Dame, USA, for methane emissions studies - BRP12 BR (SPAdes)... | ecosystem: Environmental > Aquatic >...
AAACGAACCATTTTTTTCTCTTTCACGATATCGAGAGGGATGGCGATTTTCCCATTCTGAACTTTCGCCACGATGTCGGTCATGGGAATTGTCTGCCCGGAATAATCCACCCGGCCCAACACTTTCTGCTGGGAAGCGATCTTGGGGTTTGCCGTTGTTCTGGTCTCGATAATCCAGAACGCAACTCCTCCCAAGACAACCACGATCACGCCTAAGGAGATGAGACGCCAAGGCGATTTCTTCCTCTCCCCCAAAACCCTTTCTTTCTTTTCCTTAAACGCAGGGCCATTGAGGAGAAGCCCACATTTCTTACAAAAATTACTTGCATCATCATTCTTTGTTTGGCACTCTGGGCATACCTTCATCCTGCCATCCTTCCTTTCTCCTCACCATCCCCCTCAAGAAACGGGGTCGCCACTCACGAAAAATCCCTTCCCTTCTATGATGCAATTCCGCCTTGAAGGGGTCCGGTGATGAAACGTTAGACCTGCCTACGCAAAGCCAGCCCGAATCTCCTCTTCCTCCTCATGAGGACACGGCCCCCAAGAAGGGAGGCTGAGGAAATCATTCATGAATCATCAGCTTCTCGATCTCTCCTCTCAAAATGGTTGGAGCGAGAAGAGACTGGGCATGATCTTCATCCGCACTCTTGAAGTGAACCTCTATATTCCCTGAATCCTTTGCTTTGCCATAATGAGCCGTGATGGCCGCCGCCTTCTCGATGTCGCCACCCTGAGGCTTTCCTCTCAAAAGAGAAAGGGGTCCCGGAAAATGTGAAACTTTCAATAGAATGTCCCCCCCTTGAGCAAAGGTCTGGATTTTTTGGTTCTCCTCCTCGTTCCTTCCAACGACTAGCCTAACTCCGTCAGAAAAGCGAAAGTGCCTCCCTATTTTTAAAAGATGAACATCGTTCGTCGAAAAATCAATGCCGTGACTCATCAGGTCCTTGATTCGTTTTGCAAATCCGGGATCCGTGAGAAGACATCCTCCTGCAGGACAGGGATAGTCATGAATGCCATAATGCTCCGCCAACCCCATCTGGGGCTTTCTTGAACGTCCCTGAATCCTCAAAAGTTTTTCGCGATCGATCCATCCTTCCTTTTCCGGAATGGTCGCCGGAAGGACTTTGGCGGAGAGGGGCCTCAGGATATAGCCTTCAAGACCCGCCTCTTTTTCAATCAACCGCATCGCATCCCTGCGCTGAGACATGGGCCGCTGACCCAACACTTCACCCGTCACAACGAAAGAGGCTCCTGATTCCTCCATCCGGGCCTTTGCCTTTTTGAGCATGAAAATCCGGCAATCAATGCACGGATTCATATTTCTTCCATAACCATGTTTGGGATGCTTCACCACATGGAGGTATTCTTCAGAGACATTCAATACCTTTAGAGGAATGCCCAGCGTCTCCACCGCCTTCTGGGAAGCCAAACAGGTTGCTCCCCGATGGGTGCAGGTGCAAAATAACGTCATGAAGTTGAGCGCCTCCAATCCGACCCCTTGCTCCATCACGACCTTTGCAGCCAGTGTGCTGTCCAGCCCTCCGGACAGAAGGGCGATGGCCTTCATCCTAGGACCTCATTCATCGACCCGGAGCGAAAACCCTGAAGGTCCAATGTGATATAGCGATAGCCCATCCCTTTTAAATGACCCACCACCTCTTCTCTCAATGAATCATCCATGAGACGTGCCATTTCTTCCTTAAGAATTTCGATTCTCGCGAGATCTCCATAATGACGGACGCGAACCTGTTTGAAGCCCAATCCAAACAAGAAGTCTTCCGCCTGATTCACCCTTTTCAATCCTTCTTCCGTAATTTCCTCCCCGTAAGGAAATCGTGAAGCGAGGCAGGCAAAAGACGGTTTATCCCAGGTGGGGAGTCCCAATGCTTTGGATAATTCTCTGACTTCCGCTTTCGTAAAACCCGTTTCTTTCAGGGGACTCCTGATCCCCAACTCTTGAATAGCGATCTTTCCTGGTCGATGATCCTGATCGTCGTCCAAAGTGGAGCCTTCGACAACGGTAGGAATTGTCTCTTTCTTGGCGAGCTCCAGCAATTCTCCGAAAAGCTTGCTCTTACAGTAGTAGCATCGGTTCGGAGGATTCTTCGAAAACCCGTGGATCTCCAGTTCATTCGAATGGATCAAGCGGTGCCTTGCTCCTAAGACTTGAATCAGTTTCTTCACTCCCTGCAGTTCCCTTTCCGGATAAAGGGGAGAGAGCGCGGTGACCGCAAGGACATTTTGCCTTCCTAGGGTATCCTGAGCCACTTTCAGAAGGAGGGTACTATCCACTCCTCCTGAAAAGGCCACCAACACCTTCCCCATGTCTTTGAAAATTGTTCTTAACCTTTCCTGTTTTTCTTTAGTCGACGAATTCATTTTTCTTTGTGATCAGCAGTTCTTTCCATCAGAAAATAGCGTTTCCGTGACTTTAATTCCGCAATCGGGATACTCCGAACTCATGACTCCGAACTCCGAACTATTTCCTTAATCCATCCTCCTCCGAGAACTGTTTCTCCATCATAAAAAACCGCTGCTTGTCCGGGAGTAATGGCTTTCTGAGGCGACTTAAATTTCACTTCCCATTCCCCCTCCCCCTTTGGAGAGATGCTTGCCTCCGAACCGGGATGATTATACCGGATCTTCACGTGAGCGTTGTCGAAAGGAATCATCTCGGACGCTGCAATCCAATTGACAGAGTCGACGAGGAACGTGTCGCCGCGGACCTCTTCTTCTCCCCCAACGACGATCGCGTTCCTTTCACGGTCGATCTCAATCACATAAAGAGGTTTCCCTTTCGCCAGCCGGAGACCCCTTCGCTGACCGATGGTATAGAATGGAATCCCTTTGTGTCTTCCCAGGATCTTCCCGTCTTTGTCCAGGATGGGACCTGGCTCAACAGACCCTTTTAATCTCTCTGATAGAAAAGAATGATAGGAGGCCTCTCGAATAAAACAGACTTCCTGACTCTCCGGTTTGTCATGGACTCGAAGACCCAGCTGAAACGCCTTCTCCCTCACTTCCTCTTTTCGGAGTTCTCCTAACGGAAAGAGACTACGGCGAAATTGATCTTGACTTAAAGAGAAAAGCACGTAGGACTGATCCTTTTTCCGATCCACGCCTTTTTTTAAGAGAAACCGCCCCGTCCTCTCATCAAAATCCAATCTCGCATAATGGCCTGTCGCCAAAAAATCAGCTCCCAGTTCCAACGCTTTCTCTAAAAAGGACCCAAACTTCACCTTTTCGTTGCAGAGGATGCATGGATTGGGCGTTTTCCCCTTGGCGTATTCCTCACAGAAATACTGGATGACGTCTTGTTCGAATTCCTGTCTCAGATGGATGAGCCGAAAAGGAATTTCAAGTCGAAGTGCAACGCGTCTGGCATCTTCGATATCGGCAAGACCGCAACACCGGGCTGGTCCTCCCTGAGTTTTATCCGCCGTGCCGATACACATGGTTGCCCCAATCACTTCATACCCTTTCTCCTTGAGGAACCATGCCGTCGTGCTCGAATCCACCCCCCCGCTCATTGCAACGACTACTCTTTTTTTCAATCGTGGACCCCTTTAATGAAACGCTTCCTTTCCCCCGCCCCTCAGGGGAGAGGAGAAGGGTGAGGGGAAATTTCTAACGTATTTGGTTTGTTTTAGAATTTGATTTGAACTCCAACTTTTGGCCGGAACGTGCCCCGCAAGCCCCGCCCTGTCGGCGGGGAGCTTCACATGTGACACTGCTTTACTAAAAAAGAATTTCCATTGCCTGATAGGGACAAACCGGAATACACAGTTCACAGGCGATGCACTTGTCCCGCTTAAAGGACACTTCCATACTCGTCCTCTGGACATCCAACGCTTTTGTCGGGCAAACACTGATGCAGGCCGTACAGTGTGTGCAGCGATCCTCATGCCATTTCACGTCCTGAGCCAAAGATTGGACCTCCACCCCAATTTCACTAAGATATTTAAGTCCTGCCTCCATGTTGGCCCTCTTCCCGGTGAGCTCTAAGACAAGCCTTCCCTGTTCCTTGGGGGTAATCCTGGCTCTCATAATGTTGACAACCAAATCATAATCCTTCACCAGCTTCGATATGACGGGCTGATCGACGAGATGGGAAGGATAATTAAGAACAATTCTTTTTTTCTGCATGATAGACCTCTTTCTCGTGAGCAAGATGCCAAGAGCACAGAATTTCTTTTTCCCTGTACCCTATGCCCTTTGCTCTATGCTGTTTTCTTGATGGGTCGTTCCTTTAACGGCTTTAAAACAATTCCCGAATCGACCGAAGGGAGGAGTTCAACGGGCTGGGTCAAAAAGAACTTTCCCGTTTCGATCCACTCTTTCAGGATTTGAGCAATCCCCCTGGCCTTCAAGTAACTCGAAAGGCCGGAAGTAGGAATCTCTTTTCCCTGGACCGTAATCCTGCCACTCTTGAGTTGCTTGTAATTGACCTCTCCGACACTTCCGGGAATGCTTTGCGGATAGGAGTCGCTATAGTCCACCACTTGAGCCAGGATCTCCTCATCCCGAACCGCAGTAAAACGAAGGATCTCTTCATTTAGAATGGGAATCGGAACTCCGATGCCCACGGTGAGGGTGACCCCATACCCTGCATACGAAGTTCCTCGAAGCCACTTCGGACTCATCACCTTTAGATCTCCGGTAACGCAAAGCGTACCGGAAGGCGCTTTAGGAACCCCTGCCTCTGTCCTCTTTACTCCCGGATTATGCTGGGTTCCATTTCCTACCACATACCCTACCCCTCCCCCCAGGAAGATTCGGGTTCCAATGCCTATGGTTTTGAAAAGGGGGTCATTGAGCAAAGGGCTTAGCTGCCCTGCGCTGCAGTACGTCGCGTTGCCCATCTTGGGCTGAAGAACTCCCATATAGGTATAGATCACCTTTTCCGACAGATTGACAGCCACATTGTAGTTCTGATAAGCGTTCCGGATGTTCAAAAGGACCGCTTCGTTCATATCCTTCAACGAGATATAAGTTTCCAGGGACTTCTTAGGATAGCAGTCCGTCCCATACGCGGTGGCAGTAAGCCTGACGTCTTTTCCAGCAACCAGTTCTTCTATAATATAAGCTCCCCCATAGGCAAACTTTCCCGGAAAGATCTTATTCCTGGGATCATCTTCAGGCATTGCTGTCGCCCCAAGGAAAAAATCTACGGCTGCAAACCCTGTATAGACCGGCACATCGTTGAGATAGGTTTTTCCCCCTCCCAGCTTGATCCGGGGTTTCGTATGGCCCACGTTGAAATAGGCCCCTGAAGAACACATGGGACCAAAAGTCCCCGTCGTGACCACGTCCACTTCCTGAGCGGCCCGTTTCACTCCCTTTTCGGCGGCAAAATCAATAATTTCCTCTGCCGTTAAGACAACCGCCTTCCCTTTCTTTATCTTCTCATTTATTTCCTCAATGGTCTTGGCCATGCCTTCCCTCCCAGAAATCTAACGCGTTAGATTTACTTTCAACTTTGAACTCCGAATAATTCCCCTCTCGGGGGCGTCCGTGATCCATAACATAAGATCACCCTTCCTGGATTGCGGAGTGTAGATTGCGGATTGCGGAATGTAAAGCGATAAAAAACAAAATTTCACCCATCATTCCATTACTCCATTACTCCAGATTTCTTTATTTTACCCCATTAAACAACCAGGTGCTGATATACCGTTCTCCTGTGTCGGGCAAGAGGACAACAATCGTCTTCCCTTCATTCTCTTGCCTCTTCGCTACTTCGATCGCCGCCCACGCCGCCGCACCGGAAGAGATCCCCGCTAACACCCCTTCTTCTTTGGCCAGCCTCCTTGCCAATAGCCCCGCATCCTCATTGGATACTTTGATCACCTCATCGACCAAATCCATTCGAAGCACCTCTGGAACAAAGCCTGCGCCGATCCCCTGTATCTTATGAGGACCCGGCCTCCCTCCGGAGAGAATCGGAGAATTCTCTGGCTCTACAGCAATGGCTTTGAATTCTGGTTTCTTTTTCTTGATCGCCTCAGAAATTCCAGTGATCGTCCCCCCTGTCCCCACCCCCGCCACGAAAACGTCCACATGCCCATCGGTATCTTCCCATATTTCCAAAGCAGTCGTCTCTCTGTGGATTTTTGGATTCGCCGGATTCTTAAATTGCTGCGGGATAAAATATCGGGAATCTTTGGAAGCCATCTCCTCCGCCCTCTTCACCGCGCCGGTCATCCCCTCGTTCCCGGATGTCAAGATCACCTCTGCTCCAAACATTCTGAGGAGATGAATTCGTTCGGCAGACATGGTATCCGGCATCGTCAGAGTCAACGGGTAACCCTTCGCCGCGCAGATAAAGGCTAGGGCGATCCCTGTATTTCCACTGGTAGGCTCTAAAATAATCGTATCCTTTTCAATCAAGCCCGCCTTTTCAGCCGCGTCAATCAGAGAAAAGCCAATACGATCTTTCACGCTTCCACCGGGGTTAAAAGACTCAAGTTTGGCGATGACCTCTGCCTTACACCCCTGGGTGATACGATTCAATCTCAAGAGAGGCGTATGTCCAATCAGTTCAGAAATGAAGTTGGCTATTTTTGCCATTGCTTATCCTCTGTCAAAAAAATCGAACTCCGGGTATCGGACTCGGACCATCCCGAAACCTTTCAAACTCTAAACATTAAACTCTAAACCCTAAACAAATCCAAAATGTAGAACTTAAAAGTTAAGCTGACTCCCCACAATGAACCGAATGTCTTCTGAGTCACACGGTCTTGAGTCTTGTGTTTTAGACATTTGAGCCTGTTTAGAGTTTAGGATTTCGAGCTTAGGGTTTAACATTTTTGTTTCGGATTGATTCCTGCGGAATGCTCCGCGCGAATTTGGTGTTTCGTATTTGCCTTTCTATATCTGGTACATCGGAAAGTTGCCCTTTTCTTTTTCTCTCTTTCGATTCACCATGTCTTCTAAAGTAACCGAATAGAAGATTCTACATATTGCATCTGAGGCTTCCTTCCAAACCTCTCGCGTGACGCAGGACGAAACTTTCTGGCAGGCCTTTGCATCACGCAGACAATCCAGCAAATTAAGAGGGCCTTCCAGAGTTTCAATCACGTCATACAAACAGATTTCAGAAGGGGGTTTGGCTAGTGAATACCCGCCTTTCGCTCCACGGATGGCTTTGACTAACCCATCCGCACGAAGGGGATTGATCACTTGCTCAAGGTATTTCAGAGATATATTTTCTTTCTTAGCTATCTCCTTCAGCTCGATAGGTCCCTCCCCATAGTGGGAGGCAAGTTCCACCATTGCTCTTGCCCCATACCTTATTTTCGTTGATATTTTCATAGGTTACAAATCATACTTTTTCTATGGGAATTTGACTTTATTAACCTAATCCTTCAATAGTTGTCAAGGGGGGGCATGGAGCATCTGGGATGTGATGTGGCGGGGGAAGAAGTAAAGAGGTTTTTCTAGATGACCCTGACTTTCAAGACCTTTCTTGTCCTCTCGGTGATTTTTACCCGTTCATCGATTCTGTACCCAACGACCCAGGCGATCCTCTCTTCTGAGATGAGCAGAGGAATGTCTGGCCTTTCAAACCTTGGAATCTTATGATCGATAAAGAAATCCTTCAACTTCTGAGATCCTTTGACCCCTAGCGGACAGAATCGGTCACCGGGTCTGAAATTCCTCATCTTCAACGGAAATCGAAGGTTTTCATAATCCATAAGAGCCGTGTCAGGAGATCCGCTGGGATCACCCGATGGATCCCGACCCATCTCTTCAATAACCACTGCTTTTCCGATCTCTTCGACCAGCGTATGACCGGGGGAAATGAGTTCAACTTCAAAGGGAACAGAGGGCTTCACTTCTCTCTTCCCGAAAAGAACAAGATCATATCGTCTCTCAATCCAAAATCCATGGGGGAGTTCTATCCGGAAGCTCGGAGAAGCCTGATTCAACTTCTGGTGAATTTTACGAACCTCCGTTTCCCTTGGGTCCTCCATCGTCGTTCCACCCTCAAGGCTCCTCTCTACTATCTTCTTGATCACTCTCCACTGAATGGCCCGATGAAGAGATTGGTATTCTGAGAAATTGAAAGCAAGGGTGTCCTTCGCTTCGTGGACGACCTCCTGGTAGGCCTCCTCGGCTCCCTTCTCCAAATAATCGTCCTCTTCCCTGAGAATCTTCGTTGTTCTCAAGAGGGTCTCTTTGAAATTGGGTTGATATTCTCCTTCAATGAAGGGGATCAACGAAAGACGTATTCTATTCCGAAGGTAATCATTTCTGAGGTTGGATGAATCGCAAAGAAAAGGAATCTTTCTCCCCAAGGCAAAGGAGTCAATTTCCTCTCTCCACACCTCTAGAAGAGGCCGGATAACTTTCCCCTCGCGAACGGGGAGCATCCCCTTTAAACCTTGGACCCCGGCCCCCCGAATCAGTCTTAAGAGAACCGTCTCCACCTGGTCGTCTGCATTGTGGCCCAATGCAATCTTTTGAGCTTGATGCTTATCGAGGAGATTATCAAAGAAATGGAAACGAATCCTTCTGGCGGCATCTTGCGGAGAAAGCCCCCCCAGTTTCTGGAACTCCCTCACATTGAACTTCCCGTATTCAAACGGCAGGCGGAACCGGGCTGACTCCTTCTGAACCAGCTCGGCTTCTTTTTCTGACTCCTCAGGTCGAAAGCCATGGTTGACATGGGCAACAACGAGGGAAAGGTCGAATGTTTCACGGCAGGCGATTAATAGATGGAGGAGGACCATTGAATCCGCCCCCCCCGAGACACCCACAATCAGCCGGTCGCCCTTTTCCAACAAATGGTAGCGATCAATGGTCCTTCTGACGCGATCGAATAACATACTCCGCTCTTACATCTTCTTTTCTCCTAAGGGACCAACGGCTATCGTGACACGAGTCATCCCCGTCCATGTTTCGGTAATTCTGATAATGCACGTTTTATCAGGCTTTGAAAAGCTGATCTGGGTCTCCTTTCCTTTAAAAGTGTTCACAAACGTCCACTTATCTTTTTCCATATTATAAGTAAAAAAATCGATGACGGACTGGATATCGAGACGCCATTTTGAAAAACGTAGAACGCCTGCCTTAAATTTTGCGGTTTCATAGACCAGGGATTCATTTGGCAAATAATCTAATTCACTTGGGACCCGGACATCATCAAGATAATACTTACCCACCCACTCCGATTCCGCCTTTGTGTCTCCCGTTGGTCCCGTGGCGGGTTGACCTTGCTGCCGCTCTTTAACAGTCGTCGTACAGCCCATCCATGCCACCCCTAAGAGAACAACCAACAACATCGCTGTCACCGACTTCCTCTGAAATATTTTGGCAATCATAATTTCCTCCCTTTCCGTAAGATAATATAAAATTTTTACCATTCAGCGGAAAGAAAAGCAAGAGGAAACAAAAAAGGCCCGTGTGAACGGGCCATGGCCATGGTCATTCTGAGGGTCCCGCTCATCTGTTCTCATACGATGTCCGTCTACCTCTTTGGTAGATCGGCGCCACTCTCTTTGCTTCTTCGAAGACTTCCTTCAAGGGAACCCCTCTTTCCAATGCCAACCTCTTACAATCCTCATATTCCGGGGAAAGGTTGACCACTCTCCCCTCCCAGCGAGCTAATTTGAAGCGGACTCTTCCATACTTCGTTTGAAAAGGCAGGATTTCCCTGTCGGTCTTCTCCCTTTCCTCTTCGCGCCATCTCAGACCCAGGGTGGTAGTCTCACTAAAAAGAAATTTCGCGACGGAAGGCAGCTTGCCGGACGGACAAATCACGGTCAGGAGATGACCTGGCCGATTCTTCTTCATCAAGATGGGAGTGATAAACACCTCCAGGACTTCCATGGCCAGGAGTCTTTCCATCACATAGTCATAGAGCTGAGGGTTCATGTCATCGATATTCGTTTCGATGACCGCGACGGTCTCTTTTCCGGAGGTGGATTCCGAAGTCCCAACCATCAGCCTGAGGAGATTAGGATGGGGAAGGTCATCCCGCCCAGCCCCATACCCGATTCGCTCCACACGGATTCGAGGCATCGAACCAAACTCAGAACCCAGGGTGGAGAGGAGTGCGGCCCCGGTCGGGGTCAGCAATTCTCTATCCACACCCGATGAATAGATGGGTTTCCCCTTCATCAACGACAATGTGGCAGGAGCTGGAACCGGAAGGATGCCATGTTCGCATTTCACAAATCCCCCTCCCACATTCACTTTTGAGACATAAATCTTATCAATCCCCAGCGCTCGAATCCCCCAAACTGATCCGACAATATCAACGATGGAATCGAGCCCACCCAGCTCATGAAAGTGGACTTCCTCCTCCGGAATCTGATGAATCTTTGCTTCCACCGAAGCAATCCGTTTGAAAATCTCTTCGCTCCTCTCTTTTACCTCCGTCTCTACACGGCTTCTTCCAACGATCTGCAGAATCTCTTTCAAATTCCGATGGGACTTTTTTTCGGTTTTTCCCTCCACGATAACCTGGGTCCCCGAGATTCCCCTTTTAAGCACCTTTCTGACCCTTAAATGAACGGTTGGAATTCGAAGCTTCTTCAACTCCTCTCTCAACCGTCGGGGGCTCAACCCGGCATCGATCAGGGCGCCAAGGATCATATCGCCACTGGCTCCAGAAAAACAATCAAAATAGGCAGTTCGCATATTCACCTCTCAGATGGTTCTACGGCTCTGTTAGGAATTCATAAGCCGTGAGGTAGATCAGCTTGGTCAGATCACCTAACTTCTCAAAATCGATCGGCTCCGGACGATCGCGGGAGGCAGGCGTTCGTCTGGCATCCGATGTAAGAAAGTCCAACGTGGGAATCCCTTTATCACGGAATGGATGACGATTCTTCCCGAACTCAACGGATGAGGAGTCCATGTTTCTCCCCTCTTTGATTCCCAAGGGTTCCAGGAATTTTCGACTGATCTGGGTAAGCGAGGGGCGAATGGGACTTCCAACCAGAAAGACCTCTTTTTCACCCGTTGCCCCGCCTCGGACATCCAAACAAAACATCGCCTTCATCTGTGCCACGGGGATAACGGGATGGTTGACAAAGTCGCGGGATCCCTGCCATCCCCACTCCTGTCCTCCCAGGAAGAGCAGGAGCGCGCTTCTTTTCAGATCCGCTTTTCTCTTCGCCAGAGATCGTCCGATTTCTAAAAGAGCTGAAACCCCTGGAGCCTGATCGTCCGCCCCTGAATAGATCGTTCCACTTTTTTCCTCTCTCCACGGATGATCAGAGCGGGCGCCCAACAACAGAAACTCCTTTTTCTTGTCTGGATCCCGGCCCTCAATCATTGCCCCGATATTAACATCCTTAACCATCGTGTCCTTGAATCCAACGTTGATTTCAAAGAGGGCATCCCTCTGGCCAATAATGGTTTTTACCCAGTCCTCTTCCAACCGGGGATAGGGGACGAACAAAACGGGGATTTGGATTGAGAAATCGGGCTCCTTTGCCTTTGTCGCAACCTTTGAAGCCTCGACCAAACGTTGGACGGAAGCGCTGCTCCGTTCTCTTTTAAGGAGTTTCTCTTCCAATTTAGGGGGGAAATAGGACGGATAAGTGAGATAAGGGGCGAAATGATCGAGATCCTCTTCCTGGATAAAGAATAGAATCGCTCGGGCCCCCTTCCCCTGAAGCTCCTTCACCCTTCTCAAAAGCTGTTCAGACCGAAAGTCGTTCGTGAGGCCCAGGAAAAATATTGCCCCTTTATCTGAAAGTTTATCCACCTCTTCGATGTTGGTTGGGTCCACCCATGTGAAAGGACCTTCCCACTTTCCTCTTTTGCAAAAGCGAAAGGGGATGGCTTTCAGTTTCTCTTCCCTGTTGGGCGCCTTTAAAATCAAGGTAGATTCTTTGATATCCTTGACGGCAATGGAGAAAGGCTGAACCACGGGGGTCATCCCCATCCTCTCCAACTGTTTGATCAGGTAAGCCTGAGCTTTTTCATAGCCTGGAGTCCCTGGAAATCGTCCGGCCATATCCGGTGAAGCCAGAGAGGAGATATGCTCTTTCAGCTTCTGTCGCTCGATTTTAGCGAATTCATCCTTGGAGATGAAGTCATAAGAGACCAAAGAAGCCCTGGGAGAAAGATTTCCCTTCTCC
>Ga0209253_10004532_pt1 | contig 12097 bp, 13 predicted proteins | sample FrelakmetBRP12BR_FD_187145 | JGI IMG/M metagenome (GOLD analysis project Ga0209253, IMG submission 187145) | Freshwater lake sediment microbial communities from the University of Notre Dame, USA, for methane emissions studies - BRP12 BR (SPAdes)... | ecosystem: Environmental > Aquatic >...
GGTCGGATTCCCAGTCCCCGTACCGGCGACATCGAAGGTCCCCGCTCCGGTGAACGTGATGGTTGCGGTTTGGGTAAGGTTCGGGTTGGGCGGTGGCGGAGCATTCACGCTCCCGGCGGAGATTCTCGCGGCGCCGCGGTTCGTCGCTGCGCCCGAAGTCCGGATCGGCGCGGCGGCTGCAATTCGGCCGGTTTCGGTGATCACTACAGCGAGATCGCGCGCACCGGCGCGTGTTGGCTGCACGAGATAGCGATCGCCTGCAGCCGGTGTCCCAGCCACGGAGATCGTAACGCCATCCACCGTTTGCGGGAGCGCGGCGAAGGTCTGCGTGCTGCCATCCGCCAGCCGGGTGACGGCATAGTTGGCACCGTCGAACCGCACCCGATAGTCGCTTGTCGTGAGCGCGGCGGTGCTCGCGATGCTCGCCGACAACGTCGCGCCGCCGGTGTTGGCGGCCGAGGGAAGCACCTGCGGCGGGGCGAGCGCAAAGAATTCGTGGCCAGGCGCTCCCTGCAAGTCCTGCCCAAGCCGGTGCTGATTGTTAAACGCGTCGCCGAGGCCGAGCGCGATGCGCCCGAGAGCGTTTTGCACCCCGTCCAGGGTCTCGGTGCGAAACGCGAGCAGCCCACCAATTTCTCCGCCAGCGAGATCCGTCGCCCGAAACGGGACCGTCGACGCACCCGCGGCGAGGCCAACTTGCAGGTCCTGAGAATTGTCGCGGTCGCGGACGGCGACGAGCGTGTTCGCCCGGTCGCGCACGACCATCGCCTGGCCGCTCCCGAGAAACACGTTGTAGCTGCCGTCGTCCTGCGGCACCACGGTCGCGCGTACCAGCTTGTTCAAGTCGCGGACCAGGGCGTCGCGCTGATCGAGGAGGTCATTCGGCTCATGACCCTGACCTCCGGTGCCGCGCGCAAGCACGATGCGTTCGTTGAGGCTAGCGATCTGGGAGGCGATCGAATTCACCTGCTCAACGCCACTCGAGAGCCGCCCGTTCACGTCTGCGCGGGCGCCGGCGAGCTGCGAGTCGAGGAGTTGGAAGCGCGCCGCGAGCGCATTGCCGGCAGCGAGCAGGCTTTGGCGCGCCGCAATATCGCCAGGGTGAGCGGCGACCTCGTTCACGCCGTGGAAGAACTCGTCGACTGCCGGCGAAAGCCCGGCCGACGGATCAGCCAGGAGATCGTCGATGCCCTTGACCATGCTAAGGTACGTGTCGCTGTGCGCGGCCTGCGCCGTGCCCTCACGCGCCTGGATCTCGAGGAAGCTGGAGTAGCTGCGCTGAACCGTGACCACGTTGGTGCCGCGGCCGATGAAGCCCGAACCGGCAAACTGCGGCACCTGCGTGCCCTGGATCGTTTCCTGGCGCGAATATCCCGGCGTATTGACGTTGGAGATGTTGTGCCCGGCGGTTGCAAGCCCGAGTTGCGCTGCATTGAGCCCCGCGAGGCCCGTGCCTATGATCGGGTCAGACATGGTGCATTGTGCGGCTGCTGCGCGGCCCGCAGTGTGCAGTGCCGCCACAAAGCAGGCGGGTGCGCCGCGCGCGGGTCGCATTCCGGATCGTCATAAGCGGGATATCGGCAGCGGTGCGCCCGGCTTTAGCCCGTCGCCTTGCCTCACGCGACCGTGCGGCGGAGCAGCGCATGATTGAGGACCCGCGTGAGTTTTTCGGCATAGGCCGGGTCGGTGGCGTAGCCGCCGGACTGCAGCCCCTGCGCGAACGCCGCGGCATCGTTGCCGGCGGCGGCAGCCTTGGCGTAGCGCGCGCTGTTCGCGACTAGCTTGCCCCAGTCCACGAATGCTTCCGCGTACGAGCCATATGCACGAAACGTCTGCACGACCTTCCTTGCCACACCGCCCACGTATTCGGTGGTGAGCACGTCGACCGTTTTCCCGGTCCAGCCGCGCCCCGCCTTGATGCCGAATAGGTTGAAGCTCGGCACGCCGTCCACCGAGCGGATTTCGCGCCGGCCCCAGCCGGACTCGAGCGCCGCCTGACCGAGAATGAATCGCGCCGGAATGCCGGTCGCGTCCGCCGCCGCATGCGCATAGGGCAGGAGGCGGTCGACGAACAGCTCGCGCTTGGATTCGGCTGCCCCCGCGGCGGCGGCCGGCTTGTCGGTCGGCGTTCCGCCAGGCTTTTCGGCCGGCGCTGGTGCGACGTTGACCGTGACCGGAGGGGCGGTCTCGCTGCCAGTCGGCTTCGCGGCGATCGATGGATGGCGCTCGAGCTGTTTGACCAGCGCGTCAGCGAGTCCGAGTCCCTTGGCAGCGATGCCCTGAGCGAGCTGCTGATCCAGCATCCCGGTGTAGAGCCGAGTCGTGTCGGAGGTGAGCGGCCCGTCCTGCGGCAGCGCCTCGCGCATGCTCTTAAGCAGCATGTCGACAAAGACGGCCTCGAACTGGGTGGCCGCGCCTTTCAGCGCCTTGCGGGGGTCATTCTGCGCGTCTGCACGCAGCCGCTCCAGTGAGCGGCTGTCGAGAGCGAGGCGTGCGGTGGAGTCGATCGACATTTAGATCACCTCGAGCTCGGCGCGCAGCGCCCCGGCCGCTTTCATGGCCTGCAGGATCGCGAGCAGGTCCGCCGGACTTGCCCCCATGGTGTTAAGGACTTTCACCACATCAGCGAGTTTGGTCCCGCCGGTGAGGTACATGAGCTTGCCATCCTGCTGCTCGATCTGGATGTCGGCCTGCTCGGCAACCACGGTTTCGCCGCGACCGAAAGGCTGCGGCTGGCTGATCACCGGCATGGCGCTTACGATGATCGCCAGGTTGCCGTGGGCAACGGCGCACGGCTCCACCGTCACCGCCTGGTTCATCACGATCGACCCCGTGCGGGCGTTGAGAATGACCTTTGCGGAGGCCGGAGGCGCTTCCACCGCGAGGTTCTCGACCTCAGCGAGGAAGGCGACGCGCGCGTCTGCCGTCAGAGGCGCCTGCACCTGCACGACGCGGCCATCCAGAGCCGACGCGAGTTCGCCGCCCCAGCGCCGGTTGATCGCTTCGGCGACGCGCCGGGCGACGGTGAAGTCGCCGGTGGTCAGCTCCAACTGCACCGTATCCCCATGCGCGAGCGCACTCGCGACCTCGCGCTCGACGGTAGCACCTGCGGGCACACGACCGGCATTGAGCTGGTTGACCTGGACCTTGCTCCCAGCGGCCGAGGCGCCGGCCCCGGCGATGACGACGTTGCCTTGCGCCATCGCGTAGACCTGGCCGTCGGCCCCTCTGAGCGGCGTCAGCAGCAGCGTCCCGCCGCGTAGGCTCTTCGCGTTCCCGAGCGACGAGACGGTGACATCGACGAGCTGGCCCGGTCGCGCGAACGCCGGAAGCTGCGCGGTAACCATCACCGCCGCGACGTTCTTGAGCTGGAGCGTGGCTCCGGGCGGAAGGTTGATTCCCAGGTTCTGGAGCATCGAGACGATGGACTGCACGGTGAACGGGGTTTGCGTCGTCTGGTCGCCGGTCCCGTCCAAGCCCACGACCAAGCCGTAACCAATGACCTGGTTGGGCCGCACACCCCGGACGGTGGCAAGGTCTTTGATCCGCTCGGCGTGCGCCGGGGTGGACAGCACGAGCGTCCACAGGCAAAAAAAAGCCAATACGAGGCGCATCAGGCGCCCCGTCTGGGCGAGTTTGCAGGGCCCTCTAATCGTCTTCGCATGCGCATGGGCAGAGTGAGGACAGCGCCTGTCCAGACCGCGAGGGACGTCATGGGAAACGGCGACGCGACGGCGTTTCCAACAGCCGACATCGCCCAATTGGACCGAGATGCTGGCACCGTACGGACGCATTTAGAACGGCGTCAGAACCATGAAGAAGCGCGCGAGCCATCCCATCATCTGGGACTCGTCGATGTAGCCCGCGCTCCGGTAGTCGATGCGCGCGTCGGCGATCTGGGCCGAGCTCACCACGTTGCCCGGCAGGATGTTGATCGGATTGACGACGCCGGAGATCCGGAGCCGCTCGACGTTGTTCGTGATCCCGATCTGCTTCTCTCCGGACACCACCAAGTTGCCGTTGGGCTGGACGTCGATCACCGTCACGGTGATTGTTCCGAGGAACAGGTTGCTTGCCTCCGTCTCGCCCTTGCCCGAGAACTTGTTTGCGCTCGAGGCCTCGACGCTGCGGCCGTTCAGCTTGTCGATGATCGGGATGTTGGTCACAGCCGCAGCGGCCGACAGGCTTGCCGTACGCTCGGCATTCGAGGCGCCTTTCTTCGAGGCATTGAGTCTCTCGTTCAGCTGGATGGTCAAGGTGTCGCCCACGAAGCGGGCACGGCGGTCCTCGAACAGCGGCCGGTAGGTCGCATCGTTGAAAATGGCGCCCTCGCGCCGGGCGGCTACTACAGGCGGCTCCGGCCGCGCACTGGTGGGCTCGCGCACCTGGACCGCGGGATTGCATCCGGCGAGGGTGCTCGCGAGAAGCGCTGCGGCGGCGGCTCCTTGGCGAGGCGACGGAAACACGCGGGACGCGCTCATCGCTCAGATGTCACAGTTGAGTGAGGCGAGCGAGCATCTGGTCGGAAGTCTGGATCGCTTTCGAGTTCAATTCGTACGCGCGCTGCGTTGCGATCATGTTAACCAGCTCCTCGACGACATTGACGTTCGAGGTTTCCACGTAGCCCTGGCTAAGCGCGCCGATGCCGTTGGTGCCAGGTGTGTTGGTGCTCGGCGTTCCCGATGCGGCAGTCTCGAGATACAAGTTCTGTCCGAGCGAGTGTAGCCCGGCCGGGTTGATGAAATTGGCGAGCTGGATGGTGCCGACCTGACTCGGCGTAGCCTGCCCGGGCACCAGAACGCTCACCGTTCCGTCCTGGCCGATCGTGATTTGCAGAGCATTCTGGGGGATGGTGATCGCTGGCTGGAGGGCGAAGCCATTCGAGTTGACGACCTGGCCATTCGAATCCACGTGGAATGACCCGTCGCGCGTGTACGCGGTTGTACCGTCCGGCTGGAGGATCTGGAAAAAACCCGGTCCGTTGATTGCGAGATCGAGTGCGTTGCCGGTCTGCTGCAGATTGCCTTGGGTATGGATGCGTGCGGTCGTGACCGGGCGTGCGCCGGTGCCGATCTGCAGGCCCGTCGGCACCTGCGTCTGCTGCGACGACTGTGCGCCTGCAGGGCGAAGCGTCTGGTAGAGGAGATCTTCGAACACGCCGCGAGAACGCTTGAACCCATTGGTGCTCACGTTCGCGAGGTTGTTCGCAATGACGTCAAGCTGCGTTTGCTGGGCGTCCAGGCCGGTCTTGGAAATCCAGAGCGATCGGATCATTTTGCTGTGTGTGTGTTTGCAGGGCTGGTCAGCCGTTCGCGGATAGAATCTGCGAGGCCGACCGCGCGTTGGTGTCCGCGTTTTGGAGCATCTTCATCTGCAGCTCGAACTGCCGCGCAGTCGCGATGATTCCGATCATCGCCTCGGCGACGTTCACGTTGCTGCCTTCGATCGCGCCGGGAATCAATCGGACAGCCTCGTCGAGCGGCGCGGGCCCATCGGCGGGGCGGAACAGCCCGTCGGCGCCCCGCCGCAGCGCCTCCTCGGGCGGGTTCACGAGCTTGATGCGTCCGACCGGGGTCGCTGCGCGAACCGGCGGCTGGATCGGCGTCGCCGTCACTGTGCCGTCCGCCGCGATGGTGACGCGATGGTCCTGTGGAATGACGATCGGCCCGCCGTCGCCGAGAACCGGCAGGCCGTCGGCAGTCTGCAGCATGCCGCTCGCGTCGACCCGCAGGCTACCGGCACGCGTGTATCCCTCGGTGCCGTCGAGTCCCTGCACTGCGATCCAGCCGCGGCCGCTCACGGCGATGTCGAGGTCGCGGCCCGTCTGTTGGATGGGTCCGGGCGCGAAGTCGGCGCGTGGCGTGGACTCGACCGCGAATGCGCGAGTGGGGCTGCCTTCTCCCAGCACGGGCGCGGAACGAAACGCGATGGCCTGAGACCGAAACCCCGACGTATTCGCATTCGCGAGATTGTTCGCGAGCGTGTCCTGCCGCATCAGCAGGTGCTTCGCCCCGGTCATCGCGAGGTAGATCAGTTTGTCCATGCCCTACCCTCCGGGTCGCGGCCTTGCTACCGAAGGCTGACAAGCGTCTGCAACACCGCGTCCTGCGTCTTGATCGTCTGCGCGTTGGCTTGGTACACGCGCTGCGCGGTGATCATGTTCACGAGCTCCTGCGTGAGGTCGACGTTCGATTCCTCCACCGCGCCCGACTGGAGCACCCCGAGGCTGCCCGAGTTTGGCGCGCCCACGAGCGGCTGGCCCGACTCGGAGGTCTCGGCCCACTGGTTCTTTCCGAGCGGCTGCAGTCCATTCGGGTTTATGAAGTTGGCGAGCGCGACCTGACCCTGCGCGCGCGACTGCCCGTTCGAGTAGCGGCCGAGGATGACGCCGTCAGGACTCACCGAGAACCCGGTCAGACGCCCAGACGAGTATCCATCCTGCGTGAGCTGGTTGACGCCGAAAGCCGAGCCGAACTGAGTTGAGCCCGTGAAGTCGAGGATCACGTTGAACGGTGTGTACGAACCCGTGGTGGAGGTCATCGGCACCGCCGATGGGAAGGTCGACGCACCGATGTCGATGGCGCCTGCCGGAGTGAACGCGAGCGCGCCGAGCGCGCCCATCGACACGCCGTCATTCGCGCCGAACACGCTCCAGTTGTTCGCGGCCGTTTTCACGAAATAGGTCGTCAGCGTGTGTGGGTTGCCGAGGCTGTCGTACACCGACATCGACGTCGCGCTGTGATAGGTCGCGGGATCGTTCAGGTCAAACCCTGCAGCGGGGAGCGTGCCGTTGCGTGAATCGAGGTTCGCCAGCACCTCGGCCTGCGTGGTCTGGTTAGGCGAAATGTCAGTGAGCAAGATCCGCAGATCGCTGGGCGTGGCGGTCACCACCGTGCCGGTCGGGCCGGCGCCGTATCCCGTCAGTCGCTCGCCGGTCGCGTTGACGATGTAGCCGCTGTCGTCGAGGTGAAACTGGCCGTTGCGCGTATAGGTGACGGTGCCGTTGTCCGATAGACGATAGAAACCCTGACCGTTGATCGCCATGTCGAGCGGATTCGACGAAGTAGTGATGCTGCCCTGCGCGAAGCTCTGCGCAACGTCCACCACTTGCACGCCGATCCCGACGCTGGCATTGCCCGAACCGGCGAGCGAGTTCGCATACACATCGGCAAACTGCGTCGTGGACGTCTTGAAACCCACGGTGGTGGCATTCGCGACGTTGTTGCCGATCACGTCGAGGTTCTTGGCGGCACCGTTCAGACCAGACAGTCCCTGCTGGAAGCTCATGGTTGGTTTCCCCTTAGTTTGCACGCCACGAGGGGCCACACCCCCTGGTGCTCCCCGATCGCTAAGAAATCGCCGCCTCGCGGTGCCGGTTCTCTAGAGAATCTGACGCACCTGCGCGAGGCTCACTGGCGCGAGGCCACCGAGCCTGACCTGCGTCGCCTGGCCATCCCTCGCCGGGACGACACCGTCGACGCGCCCCAGCGCGAGCGCTTCGGCGCTGGTTTTCCTGCCGCCTGCGGTGGTAACAACCTCGAACCGATATGCGCCCGCTGCCGCCGTCTGGCCCGAATCCGTGATGCCATCCCAGCTGAACAAGTGCAGACCCGCGCCCTGACCTCCGAGCGAAGCGGTGTGGACGACCAGACCCGAGGCATCCTTGACGGTGATCGCCACGTCGTCGGCCGGATCGGTAAGCGCGAACCCAGCCGTCGCCTCGCCGCCGGCGAGTGCGAGAGCATCTCCGGGAACGAGCACCCGGCGACCCACCAGTGAAGCTGCCTGCAGCGACTGGCCGGTAGCGGCCTCGCCGACGAGCGACTGGAGGGTGTCGTTCAGCTTGTCGAGCCCTTTTACGGTATTGATCTGCGCCAGCTGAGACGTGACTTCACTGTTGGCGAGCGGATTGAGCGGGTCCTGGTTCTTCAACTGTGAGACGAGCAGGGCGAGGAAGCGGTCTTCGGTATCGTCGGTCCTGCGTGTCGACGACTGGTTGGTGAGGGTCGCGAGCAGGTTGGTGCTCTGCGCAGCATTCACTGCAGCCATGGATGGGCGTCCTTTCTTGGCAACGACGCGGTTACGAGCCCAACGTTAGCGTCTTCAGGAGAAGTGTCTTGGCGGTGTTCATGACCTCGATGCTGGTCTGGTACGAACGCGACGCGGAAATCATGTCCACCATCTCCTCCACGACGTTGACATTGGAACTCGTGACGTAGCCGTCGCCGTCCGCCATCGGATGCTTGGGATCGAACGTGCGCCGGCCCGCCGTTGCGTCGTTCACGATTCCGGTCACCTGCACACCTTTCGCAACAGGGTCCGAGCCCGGCTGCGTGGCGAATACGACGTGGCGCGCGCGAAAGGGCTGACCGTCGGGGCCGGCGACGCTGTCGGCGTTCGCCAGGTTGGAGGCGACGACATTCAGACGCTGGCTCTGCGCCGATACGGCCGAGCCAGCGACGTCGAACACTTTCATCATCGACATTGACATCTCCAACTAAGAATGGCGGGCTGCCTGGCCGCGCGCCGAAACCGGGAAAGGAGTCGCGCTTGCTTCGCTGCGAACCGCCATCGGATCGCACCGAAGGCGCGGCTATCCCTGGGAAGACGCGGCGAGCAGCGTCTTGATGTGATGGTTGAGGAATTGCAACGCCGCCTCGTAGCGGACGGTGTTGTCCGCAAACTGGGCGCGCTCGGTGTCCATGTCGACGGTGTTGCCATCCACGGAGGGCTGCTGCGGCGAGCGGAAGAGCACGTCTGTGCCGATCGCGGGGAGTACCGCAGACACCATGTGCCCCGCCTGAGTGCGCACAGGCATAGCCGGTTGCGGCGCCTGGGCGCCGGTTGCGGAACGCAGCGCATCGGCGAACTTGAAGTCGACTGCCTTGTAATGCGGCGTGTCCCCGTTCGCGAGGTTCGAGGCGAGCAGTTCCTGCCGCCGGGCGCGAAGCTTCAGCGCTTCGGCGTGGAAGTCGAGCAGGCCATCAACCTTGTTCATCATCGTGTGCAGCCTTCCAGGACGGGCTGTGCGATGCCGCCATTATTCGTAAGCGGCCGCCGCCCGATCTGCCGAGGAGGCCGCGTTTTGCCGGACTTATCGCGGGTTTGACCCATGCGCACGCGCGTACGCTCGCGCACTGTGTGGGGGGAGGGGGGAAAGCCCGTGAAAACGATCACGCTCTTGGTTCTGATTGTCTGTGCCCTCAGCGCGCGCGCGTCGGCTCTGGACGAGAACACCGTCCGGCTATATCTCGAACGCGAGCTCGGCGGCATCGCCGGCCGGATTGACGTCTCCTTCGGCGAGGTCGACCCACGCCGGGCCCTTGCCCCGTGCGCGCGCATCGAGCCGTTCGTACCTCCCGGCACCCGCCTGTGGGGTCGGACCGCGATCGGCGTACGGTGCGGCGAGGGGCCGGTATGGACTGCGTTTCTCCCGGTACACATACGCGTTTTCGCACCGGCCCTGGTCGCAGCTCGCACGCTGGCGCCAGGCAAGCCGATCGAGGCCGACGACTATCGAATCGCGGAAGTCGAGCTGACCCGTGAACCGCCGGGTGTGCTCACCGACAGAGCCGAAATAAAAGGCCGGGTGCCTACGCGGCCCGTTGCCGCCGGGCAGGCGCTCCGATCGGATCTCCTCCGCGCCCGGCCTACGGTCAACGCAGGCGACATCGTTCAGATCGTTCACGACGTACCGGGTTTGCGGATCACGACCGAGGGTAAGGCGCTCGGGACCGCGGCGGCCGGCGAAACCGTGCGGGTACAGACGACCTACGGACGGGTGCTGACGGCGGTCGCGGGCGCCGATCGCGTCGTGCAGTTGTCGCCCATGCCCTAAAGTCGCGCCGCAAAGTGCCGATAAACCACCAGAGAGCCCCACCCGGACGCGCCCCGCGTTCGCGCGGCGGCGCCAACATACGGAGAACGTTATGAAAGTTAATGGAGCTGGGGAAGGTCGCCGCCCGGACGCGGTTACCGGTGGCCAGTCCGCCCGGACCCCTGGGGCGGGCTCCGCCGAGATCCCCCGCACCGACGAGGTTAAGGTGTCCGACCTCTCGGGGGCGCTCGCCCAGCTCGGCGTTCGCCTCGCGACCGATGGAGAGTTCGACCAGTCCCGGGTCAATCAGATCACGGCGGCGATCGCGAACGGGGACTATCACGTCAACACCGGAGCAGTCGCCGACAAGCTGATCCGCGATGTCCGCGAGCTCCTGGCAGCGAAACCGCGCGCATCATGATGCCGCTGGACCCCGTCGGCGCGTTGATCGAGGAGATGAACCTCGAGTTGATGCACCTGCGACAAATGGCCGCCGTCCTCGAGGAGGAGCAGCGCGAGCTGGTGGCCGGGCGGACCGATCGCCTCGATTCGCTCGCGACCGAGAAGGTCAGGCAGAGTCGCGCGCTGGAGCTGTTCGCTGCCGGACGGGAGGCGCTGCTGCGCGCGCAGGGCTACGAGGGCACGTTCGCCGGGCTTGCCGAATGCGCGGACGCGGCCGGGGCCCGCAGCCGGTGCCTGCTCGACACGTGGACGGAGCTGGCCCGAGCGGGCATCGAAGCGCGACACCTGAACGAGCAGAACGGCGCTCTCATTGGCATGCGTCTGGCCTCCGTGGATGGCAGGCTCGCGCACCTCCAGGTCGCCTCCGGCGGCGCGAGAATATACGATGCCGACGGCCGCACGCGCGGCGAACCGGCCCGGCGAGAACTCGGTCAGGTCTAGTCGCGTCGATAAGCGTGCAACCCACCGGCGAACCCCTGATGCTCCCCGAGTTCTCGGCAATCGCCCCCATTCGGAGGCAAGTCGCGGCGTAGGTCCGCGCCCCCTTTGGTGGGGTGGCACGCGACGGAGCCCTCAGACCGAAGCTTTGGGCGGTGTCTTGCGTGTGGTCCAGGTCCGGCGCTGCGGTCATCACCTCCACGACTGTTCGGATTGCCACCGGCTGAAGCGAACGTTGCCGGGCGCGATGCGCACCGGCGGCACGACCGTGCCTTTGTGAGCACGGCGCCCAGCGTGTCGCTGGGAGTGCTGGATTTGAGCGCGTTCGCGAGCGGATTACGCCCAGACTGGGTAGATGTGCGGAGAGGTCGCCACTCCGCCGCTTGGGGGCGCGAGGCTCGATCCTGTTGTGGACACGCTCTGGGGTCGCGTCGTCCTACGGCTCACGGTCCGCCCGCCCGTGAAAGACCAGCCATCGGGATTTCGCTGCTGTGCCCGGGTTCGCGAGCGTGCACGAGCAACGTCACACGCCGGTTGCGCGCGCGGCTCTCCGCCGTGTCGTCAGTCTCGACCGGACGAGTATCCGCGTACCCGAGCACCGCGACGCGCGACGCCGCGACGCCCCCATCGATGAAAAAGCGCGCGACTGCGGCGGCGCGCGCCGACGAAAGCTCCCAGTTGGACGGGAATTGCGCCGTCGCGATCGGCACCCGGTCGGTGTGGCCCTCAACCTGGATCGGGTTTTCAAGCTCGGAAAGCACGGCGGCCACGGCACCGAGGTCGGGTGCAACGGCGGGATTGAGCCGCGCCTCGCCCGACGCAAAAAGCACGTTCGCTCGGATATCGACGACTACGCCCCGTGGCAGAACCGCAATGCGCGCGGTGCCACTCGCAGCCAGGCGCCCGAGCGCTCGGGCAAGTTTGTCCGCAGCGTCTTTCATCTCACGCTCCTCCCGCCGCGCGCGTTGCGCCGCCGCATCGACCCGCGGCGCGGGCATGACCACAACCGGCTGCGACGACACCACTGCCACCGGCGCCGGCTGCGGGCCCGGTACCCTACCGAAAGCCGCGTGCAGCGCGTTCGAGAACACGCGATACTTTCCCTCGTTTACAGACGAGACCGCATACATCACCACGAAGAAACCGAACAGCAAGGTGATAAAATCGGCATACGACACTACCCACCGCTCGTGGTTGTGTGCCGCGTGCTTCAGCTTCCTGCGGCGCATCGGCTAACTCAGATAGCCTTCGAGGCGCGCCCGCATCACCCGGGCGTTTTCGCCGACCGCGATCGCCGTCAGCCCGTCGACGAACAACTCGCGCTCGCGCACCAACCCCTCGCCCAGTGCGCGCAGCTTCCCCGCGATCGGCAGCAGCACG
>Ga0209253_10004533_pt1 | contig 12095 bp, 14 predicted proteins | sample FrelakmetBRP12BR_FD_187145 | JGI IMG/M metagenome (GOLD analysis project Ga0209253, IMG submission 187145) | Freshwater lake sediment microbial communities from the University of Notre Dame, USA, for methane emissions studies - BRP12 BR (SPAdes)... | ecosystem: Environmental > Aquatic >...
GGGCTACGACATCGTCGGCGTCAAGGTGCCGACCGACCGCGTCAACGCGCACTGGTTCTACATCCCGGGCCTGGCGATTGCGCTGCTCGTCTGGTTCATCCAGGGTTGGCGCCAGCGCAAGCACTCCGGCGTAGCCGCGTAGCGGCGGCGCGGGGTTGCAGCGGCACGGATGACCGATCACAGGAGGGAGTGACAAGCGATGTCCGATCACGTCTACAAGCTGCTGGAGCTCACCGGAACCTCGACCACGGGTGTCGATGACGCGGTCAGGAACGCGATCGCCCGCGCCGGCAAGACGGTGCACAACCTGCGCTGGTTCCAGGTCGTCGAGGTACGCGGCGGTATCGACGCCGGCAAGGTGTCGAGCTGGCAAGTGACGATCAAGGTCGGCTTCACGCTCGACGATTGAACGCCACTTCCGCCGCGCTGCGTGCGCTCGAACGCGAGCGCGACGCCTACGAGCCGGGCGCCGCCGCGCGCAAGCTGGCGCGACTTGCCGTGCTGGCGACGGCACGGCTGCGCACCGCGGGCGAGGTGCGGCGGCTGCACGAGACGTTGTGCTTCCTGCGCGCCTATCCCGACAATGCGCGCCTGCTGGCGACGGTCGAGGAAATGCTCGCGCGCTTCGACCGCCGTGCCGACCTGGGCGAGAACCGCGAGGCTCTTGCGGCGAGCGGCATTGCCGGCACGACCACCTGGTATCCGTTCTTCTGGCCGACTGCCCGCTGGCTGGCTGCCCGCTGGCCGCATCAACTGCGTTTCGACCGCAACGATGCCGAGGCGGAGAAGTCGCTCGGCCGCGCGCTGCCGCTGCTGGTCACGCCGCATGAAGCGGTGGCACTGCGCGAGCTGAAACTGGCTGGCTACGCCGCGATCGACAAGCTGCGCGCACGCGGCGAGACCGATGCGGCATTCCTGGCCCGCCGCGTGGCCGCGCTTGCCGGCGACGACTTCACCCGCGAGGCCTTCTACGACGCGATCAACCCGAGCTGCGAACTATTGGCGGCAGCCGAGACGCCTGCGCGAACGCGCGAGAAATTCGCTCCCGCGCCGGTTTTCTTCCGCAGCACGCCGCTGCGCCGCGGTCGTCCCGACCTGCGCGCCGAGATGCGGCGCCCGCCGCTGTCGGTGCGCAGGCTGTCGACGGCCGACGGTGCCCGGCTGGTGGATCTGGCGCGCAGCGCCATGGTCGGCCGCAGCCGCGATCTCGACGCGTTCGCCTACGGCAACGCGCGCGACACCTGGCTGGTCGATGACGGCGGCGGCCTGGCCTTCGGGCTGATCGGCATGGTGCCGGAGCGGCGCGCGCCGCTCGCCGCGATCTTCGGCGGTCTCACGCTCTCCAACGGCGTGCCGATCGGCTATATCCAGGTCGACGTCGCCGGCCATACGGCGGCGCTGTCGTTCAACACCTTCGAGACCTTCCGCGGCGGCGAGGCGGCCTTCACCTTCGGCCGCCTGCTGGCGGTGTGCAAGCACGTGTTCGGCATCGATGCGTTCAGCATCGAGCCGTATCAGCTGGGCGAGGGCAACGAGGAGGGAATTGCCTCCGGCGCCTGGTGGTTCTACTTCAAGCTCGGTTTCCGGCCGCGGGTGGCGGCCTCGCGCGAGCTGGCCGACGCCGAGCTGGCGCGGATGCAACGCCGCCCCGCGTATCGCTCGCCGCCGGCGACGCTGCGCCAGCTTGCCGCGCATCACCTGTTCTTCGACTTCGATTCGCGTCGTCGCACTCCGCTGCCGCCGCTGTCCTGCATCGGCATGCGCGTCGCACGCCTGCTCGCCACGCACCACGAGGACCGCGAGGCGGCGAGCGCGGCAGTGCAACGTGAGGCGGCAAAGGCGCTCGGCCTGCATTCGCTGCGCAATCTGAACAGCCGCGAGCGGCAGGCCTTCGCGAGCTTCGCTCCCCTGGTGCTGCTGGCGGGTGCCGCAGTCTGGCCGCAAGCGCAACGCCGTGACCTGCTGGCGCTGATCCGGGCCAAGGCGGCCGACAGCGAGTTCGACTACGCGCAACGACTGGCCGCGCACCGGCCGTTCTGCAAGGCGCTGCTCGCGCAGTAGCGCCGATTGAGCGGCGCGTCGTGGCTCAGGGACTGGGCAGCCACTGCTGCGGCACGATCTCGATCGACGCGGCCGGCGTGCTCAGCCAGACGTGGCCGTCGTGTACGGTGGCCGTCAGCGTCATCGATCGCGCTGCGAGTTGCTGCAGGCCTGCGCAGGCTTCGTCGGCGAGCGCCAGCACGCGCAGGTTCGGCAGTCGCGCCAGCGCATCGGCGTTGCCTGTCCACCACTGCTGCGCCTTGCGGCTGCCGTAGGCGATAACGACCACTTGCCGCGCCCGGCCGCAGGCCTTGCGCACCTCGCGCTCGTCGGGCAGGCCGACGTCGATCCACAGTTCGATGGTGCCGGTGGCATCGTGCTGCCACAGGTCGGGCTCGCCCTCGGTCGACAGTCCCTTGCCGAAGGTCAGCAGCCCATCGGCGAACAGCACGAAAGCCAGCAGCCGCACCATCAGCCGCTCCTCCGTTTCCGAAGGGTGGCGGGCCAGTGTCAGCGGGAAATTGCCGTAGACACCGCGATCGATGTCCGACAGCGCGAGTTCGCACTTGTAGACAGTCGCGCGCAGCGCCATGAACCACTCAGGGACGCAGCAGACGCACCAGCGGCGCACCGCGCAGCCACGCCGTCAGGCACTCGACCACGCCGGCGGCGAACTGCTCGAACACCGGCTGGGCGACGAAGCCGAGATGCGGCGTCAGGACCACGTTGGGCAGCCGGCGCAGCAGGTGGTCGGCCGGCAGCGGCTCTTCGTCGAACACGTCGAGCGCCGCCATCGCCGGGTGTCCGGCCGCCAGCGCGTGCGCCAGCGCGGCCATGTCGATCAGCGCCGCGCGCGACGTGTTGACCAGCAGCGCGTCGCGGCGCATCGACGCCAATCTTTCGGCACTGAGCAGGTGCCGCGTCCCGGTCGACGGCACCAGGTGCAGGCTGACCACCTTCGAGGTCGCCAGCAGTTCGTCGAGCGACACTGCGGCTGCCTGCCTTTCTGCCGCGCGCTCCGCGGTCATGTGCGGGCTCCAGGCCACCACCTGCATGCCGAACGCGTTGCCGATGCGCGCCACCCGGCTGCCGATCTCGCCCAGCCCGATCAGCCCCAGCCGCTCGCCGGCCAGCATGCTGCCCAGCGTCCCGCCGTCTCGCCAGTCGCCGTCGCGCATCAGCCTGAAGTGCGCTTCCAGCCGCTTCGCTGCGGCGAGGATCAGGGCCCAGGTCAGCTCGCAGGTGGTGTCCTTCGACGGCCCCCACTCGGTGTGGCACACCGGGATGCCGCGCGCGGCGAGCGCCGCTGCATCGAGCGCCGCGTTGCGCGAGCCGGTGAAGACCACCAGCTTCAGCTGCGACAGCCGGCCGATCAGCGGGGCCGCCAGCGGCGTGCGGTCGCGCATCAGCACGATGGCGTCGGCATGGGCCAGCGCGGCGTGCAGCACGTCGCCGCGCAGCGGTTCGTGGAAGACGCGCACCTCGGCCAGCCGGTCGATCTCCGACCAGTCGGCCAGCCGGCGCAGCGCGCGTTCGTAGTCGTCGAGCACGACGATGGTCGGGCGGTCGGCGTTCATCGGCTCCCCCGGAATACGGGTTGCGGGTTGATGTTCATCGTCTGGGCCATGGGTTCATTGCGTGACCAGCGCCAGCGCCAGCGGCACGGTCAACGCGGAAAGCGCGGTCGACATCACCATGCTGGTGGCCACTGGCCCCTGCAGCGCGTCGAATTCGCGCGCCATCAGGTAGACGTTCACGCCGACGGCAAGCGCTGCCAGCAGCACGACCGCCTGCGTCTCGACCGGCGGCAGGCCCAGCAGCCGCGCCAGCGCCCACACCACCAGCGGCTGCGCGACCAGCTTGATCGTCGTGATTGCCGCCGCCTCGCGCCAGCCGGAGCGGATGCCGTATTCGGCCAGCCCCATGCCGAGCACGATCAGCGACAGCGGAATCGCTGACTGGCCGAGCAGCGACAGCGGCGTGCCGATCAGTGCCGGCAGCGGCAGTCCGGTCAGTCCGAAGGCGGCGCCGACGAGCACCGAGGCGACGATCGGGTTGGCGAGCACGCTGCGCAGCGTGGCGCCGAAGCCGCGCAGCGATAGCTCGCCGTGGCGCGCCCACTCGACCGACACGGTGACCAGCGTCCACAGCGTCAGCGAGTTGAACACCAGCACCAGCGCCACCGACGGCATCGCCGCCTCGCCGAGCGTGGCCCTGGCGATCGGCACGCCGAGCAGCACGTTGTTGGCGAAGATGCCGCCCAGCGCGAACACCGACTGCTGCACGCCGTTCAGCCCGAAGACCCACAGGCCGACGGCGCGGCCCAGCGCAAACACGATCAGGCAGCCGCCGAAGAAGGCGATCAGCAGCCGCGCGTCGACCGGCGGCAGCTTCGAGAAGTCGCTCATCAGCGAGAACAGCAGCGCCGGCACCGCCACCGCGAAGACGAACTTCGCCAGCGCGTCGCTCGCCGCCTTCGGCCAGCGGCCGGAGGCGGCCAGCAGGTAGCCGGCCAGCACCAGCAGGAACAGCGGCGCGGAAAGTTCGACATGATGGAGGAAGGTGGACACTGGCTGAGCTACCCGGACCGCGGGCAGTGTAGGCGGACGCCCGGCGCACCAAGCGCCGAGCGCCGCCAGCGCGGTTCGCCGCCTTTGAACGGTCAGCCCGAGGGCTGCATGTACGCAATCACGTTGATCGCCGCACCCTGCGGATCGATGATCGCCGCCATGCGGCTCCTCCTCGTCGATCGGATCTGGCCGCCGACGGTCGGCGGGAAGCGGACGGCAGGGGCGGGCAGGCAGTCGAACAATGCCGCGCGTTCGAATGAGTACGATGCCGGTCGAATTCCCCAGCCACGGAGCGCCCGATGATTCTCGAACTTGCCGACATCCGCATCCATCCGGGACAGCAGTCCGTCTTCGACGAGGCGATTCGCCGCGGCCTCGACACCGTGATCAGCAAGGCGAAGGGTTTCCGCGGCTACAAGGTCAACAAGGGCATCGAGTCGCCCGAGCGCTACCTGCTGATGATCTTCTGGGAGCGGCTGGAGAACCACACGGTCGACTTCCGCGGCTCGGCCGCCTTCAGCGAGTGGCGGGCGATCGTCGGGCCGTTCTTCGCCCAGCCGCCGACCGTCGAGCACTTCACGCTGCTCGCCAAGTCCGCCGGTGGTTGAGACCGGCCGCGGCGGCGCAGATCGGTGCCGCCGTCCCCTCCGCTTGATGGCGCCATACCGTCTTGCCGTCACTTTACCGATCAAGCATTTACGGGCCGAAAGCGATGCGTTACTTTAGCTTCATGCCACATATGCGCGAGTTGCCGCAATGAGCAGTCCACGTTCGGCTGGAGCATGACCGAGCCCGCCACGTCGACTCACCAACGGTTCAGTGGCTCAACGTCACTGAGCAATCAGTCACCACCTTCTCTTCCGTACGGCGCCGCGTCCCAGCACGGCGAGGCCGCTGAGTCCGCACGGCACGCGAGCATCGTTGCGCCCGCGGCCTTCTTCGAGCGCCTCCAGCAGTCGACGAGCAGCCCCGCCTCGTCACTGGCACTGCTGATCATCGACATCAACGGCTTCCACTCGATCAACCGGGCGCACGGCTTCGTCGTCGGCGACCGCTTCCTCGAGATGGTCGGCCGGCGTCTGTCCGATCGGCTGCGCGCCGAAGACCTCGTCACCCGACTCGGCGGCGACGAGTTTGCCGTGCTGCTGTCCGATGTCTTCGACTCGGGGAGCGCCGTTGCAGCGGCGCGCGACACCCTGCGCGCCCTGAGCGATCCGTTCCAGCTCAACGAGCGCCCGCACGCCGTGTCGGCGCATGTCGGCATGTCGCTGAGCCCGACGCACGGCCGCGACGTGCGCACGCTGCTGTACGCGTCGCGCGCGGCGCTGCGCAGTGCCAAGGAAGCCGGGCTCGATGTCGTTGTTGCCCAGCCCGGCGCGCACGAGGCATGGACCTCGTCGGCGCTGCTGTCGCCGGCAATCAGCCAGCACGGCATGGTCACCGGGCGTGAGGTGCGCGACGGGCTGCTGCGCGGCGAGTTCAAGGTCCATTACCAGCCGATCCACAACTTCGGCACCGGCCGGGTGGACACGCTCGAGGCACTGGTGCGCTGGCGGCACCCGACCCGCGGCCTGCTGTCGCCCGGTACCTTCCTGCCCGCCGCCGAGCGCGCCGGTCTCGCGCACGTGATCAGCGTGCGGGTGCTCGACTGTGCCTGCGACAGCCTGCGCCGCTGGCGTGCGCGCGGCCACCAGCAGCTGCGTGTGGCGGTGAACCTGTCGGCGCAGGACTTCCGCCGCGACGACTTCGCAGGAACGGTCGCCTCGACGCTCGAGCGCCATGCGCTGCCGGCCTCGTCTCTTGAACTCGAACTGACGGAACACGAGCAGCTCGACGACGAGCGCGCGGTGTCGCAGGCTTCCGAGCTCGCGCGCCAAGGCATCGCGCTGACGATCGACGACTTCGGCGTCAAGTATTCATCGCTGCGCTACCTCCATCGCCTGCCGGTGCGCGCGCTGAAGGTCGACCGCAGCTTCGTGCACGACGTCGCTCGCTCGGCGGCGAGCAACTCCATCGTTTCGGCGGTCATCGGCATCGCCGGCAAGATGGGCCTGCGGCTGGTCGCCGAAGGCGTCGAGGAAGTGCGGCAGATGAACGAACTGCGGCGCCTCGGCTGCCACATCATGCAGGGCTTCCTGTTCAGCCCGCCGGTGCCTGCCGACGTCGTCGGCGGCTACCTCGACCGCACCGCTGTCGCGATGTGACGCCCTGCGCCGCGCATGACGCGGCGCGGCCCTGCGGCATCCCTCTTTCTTGCAGTGGCGCTTGGTAATCGCGCTGCGCGGTCCGACAATCGTCGGCCCGCGGCCGCATCCGCAGCGGCGATCGACAGCGACGTGAAGGGAGGACAGCCATGGCTCGCAGCGTGACGTCCACCGCAAGACCGGCCACTCGGGCAAAGAGCGCAGCGGGTAAGCGCAGTGCGCGCCGCACCGTGCTGCTGGTGGCCACACGAAAGGGCGTGTGGCTGCTGCACGGCGATCCGGCGCGCCGCGCGTGGCGCGTCGACGGCCCGCACTTCCTCGGCCACGTCATCCATCACCTGGTGCTCGACCCGCGTGATGGTCGCACGCTGCTCGCTGCAGCGAAGACGGGCCATCTCGGCCCGACCATCTTTCGCTCGACCGACCTCGGCCGCACATGGAAGGAGGCCGCCAAACCGCCGGCGTTCGCCAAGCGCGCCGACGGCACCGGCCGCGCCGTCGACCACACCTTCTGGCTGACGCCGGCGCACGTCAATGAACCGAACGTCTGGTACGCGGGCACCTCGCCGCAGGGGCTGTTCCGCTCTGAGGATGGCGGCGTGACCTGGGCGCCGTTTTCGACCATCAACGACGACCCGCAGTACCTGAAGTGGTTCGGCACCGTGCAGGACGGCACGCCCGACGGGCCAAAGCTGCATTCGATCATCGTCGATCCGCGCGATCCGAAGCACCTGTACTTCGGCATGTCCGGCGGCGGCGTGCACGAGTCGACCGACGGCGGCGCCACCTTCCGCACGCTGATCGACGGGCTCGACGTGGTCGAGGGCTTCCCGCGCGACGATCCGTCCGTGCACGACCCGCATTGCATCCGCATGTGCCCGAGCAATCCGGAGCGGCTTTACCAGCAGAACCACTGCGGCATCTACCGCATCGACCGGCCGTCGACCGCCTGGGTGCGCATCGGCAAGAAGATGCCGAAGAGGGTCGGCGATATCGGCTTCAACATGGTCGTGCACCCACGCAATGCCGACGTGGCCTGGGTGCTGCCGATGGACGGCCGCAGCGTCTGGCCGCGCACCAGCCCCGACGGCAAACCCGCCGTCTACGGCACGCGCAATGGCGGCAAGACCTGGCAGCGGCTCGATGCCGGCATGCCGCGTGAACAGGCCTGGTGGACGGTGAAGCGGCAGGCGATGTGCGCCGACGCGGGCGACCCCGTGGGCCTGTACTTCGGCACCACCGCCGGCGAACTCTGGGCGAGCCGCGACGAAGGCGGCAAGTGGGCCTGCATCGCGCGAGGCCTGCCCGAGATCTACGCTGTCGAAGCGGGCGAACTGCGCTAGCGGCGGAACATCGCGATGAAGGTGCTGATTCCCGGCCCCTTGCGCTCCTACACGGACGAACGCAGCTGGGTCGAGGCGAGCGGCGCGACGCTGGGAGAGGTGCTCGACGACCTCGACCGCCGGTTCCCCGGCATCCGCTTCCGCATGATCGACGAGCAGGAACAAATGCGGCGGCACATCCGCTTCTTCGTCAACGCCGGGCAGACGTTCGATCTCGCGCAACCGCTGCAGCCGGCGGACGAACTGTGCATCGTGCAGGCGTTGAGCGGCGGCTGATCGGCGGCGTCAATCGCTGGGCTCCTCAGCGACAGGGCACCCTGATCGCTGCCGGCAGTTCGCTCAGCCGGGCAAACGAAAGAGACAGCGCACGGTCGGTCTGCCCGGCGGGGATGTCGAAGATGCCGATCGCGCCATCCGGCGCGCCGCACATCGCCACGTAAGCCTTGCCGTCGGTGCCGCAGGCAGACGCGAGCACGGTGACGCCTCCTTCGAGGAGTTGCTGCTGCATCGTTGCCAGCGAGATGCCGCCGCCGCTGCACTGAACCGAGCCCATGTACCTGTAGACGCTCGTGCTCAGCGGCGTGCTGTCGCCGCCGCCGCAGCCGATGAGTGCCGCCGTCAGGGCGATTTGAGCCAGCGTCGCGGCCGAGACCTTCGCGGCAGCCACGGGCGGCTTCCTACGCGTGCCGACGCGCCACCCAGTACGTCGCCCCGTCGATGCCGTACTGCTCCGCGTGCGGTACGTCGCGCTCCAGTTCGAAGTTGTCGCCGGGACGCAGGTGGCGGGTCTCGCCGCCGACGGTGAGCCACATGTCGCCGCGCACGACCAGCGCCTTCACGGCGAACGGATGCGTGTGCGTGTCGAGCACGGCCTTGGGGTCCCAGCGCCGCTCGGTCACCTCGTCGAATCCCTGCGCCCGCGCTTCGGCCTCGAAATCCTTGAAGCTTGCCGAGTTCATCGCCACTCCCATTTCCCATGCGCCACGACCCGGCGTCCCGGCGCCGAGCGGCGCTGCCGATCTGCCGCATGCTAGCTTGCCCGCATGTTCCGCTGGATCGCCGATCGCCTGCTTCGCCTGCGCACGTGGCTGCTGGTGCGGCTCGGACTGTGGCGCGGGCAATGGCGGCGCGGGCGGATTTCGGTGGCCGGCGTGCAATGGCTGGCCGGTCCGTTCGCGGTGCACACGTGGCGCTATGCGCTGTATGCGCCGGCGGGGTTGCCCGACAACGAGCCGGCGCCGCTGATCGTTGTGCTGCACGGCTGCAAGCAGCGGGCGCTGGCTTTCGCGTACGCGGCCGGACTTACCGGGTTGGCCGATCGCTCGCGTCTGCGGCTGCTCTGTCCGCAGCAGCGGCGGCTGGCCAACCTGTATCGCTGCTGGAACTGGTTCGCGCCGCAGGCGCAGCGTGGCGAGGGCGAACTGCGCGTGATCCGGGCGCTGCTCGACGAGGCCGAGCAGCGCGTGCGCGTGCAGGGCGGTGCCGTGGCGGCGATCGGCATCTCTGCCGGTGGCGGGCTGGCGGCGCTGTTGGCGTTCCATCTGCCCGATCGCATATGCGCGGCCGCGGTGATCGCCGCGCCGCCGCTGCTCGGCCCGTTCAACGTGCAGGACCCGCGCGAGGTGATGCGCCGCGGCCTGCTGCTGCCGCCGGCCACGGCCCTCGGCCTGCACGCGCGTGCCTGCGCGCCGCTGGCGATCGTGCACGGCGCCGACGATGCGGTCGTCCATCCGCAGTGCGCCGAGCAGCTGCAGGCGCAGGCGCTCGAGTCGCTGCGCCGTGAGCACATCGAGGTCGAGCGCAGCGAGGCGACGACTGCGGCGGCGACGACGGTCACGGACTACCGCGGCGACGGCGTGCTGCGGTTGCGTCGGATCGAAGTATCCGGCCTCGGGCACGAATGGAGCGGCGGGCCGGGCGGCCATCCGTACTGCGTGCAGGGCGGGGCGCCGCTGGCCTCGCTGTGCGAGCAGTTCCTGCGCGACGCCGGGGTGCTGCATTCCGACGGCGCCTAGGCCAGGGTCATTGCGGCGGGAACGCTGTCCGCCGCGTCAGCGCGCCGGCTGGTACTGCAGCAGTTCGAGCATCACCTCGCGCGCCGGCCTGCCTTCGGGGCCGGTGATCGCCTGCTCGTAGCGTACGAAGAGGTTGGCGCGCGGCGCGTAGTGCAGCGTCTCGACGTTGCGCCAGGAAAGCTGCGACTGGCCGTCGTCGCTGGCCACCGTCGACTCGAATCGCACCGGCAGCACGTCGAACGTGCCGGCCGGAACCGTCAGCCGCTCCGCGGCGAGCACGCGGGCGCGATAGGTGTGCACGTTGCTGGTGTCGGTGGCGCGGTTGGCCACCGTCGCCCGCCCTTCCCATTGCCGTCCGGTGGCGAGCGGAAAGCGGAACTGAGGGTAGTGCGGCGTCCAGCGCCAGCGGTTGGCGTCGTCGGGCTCGTCATCCGGCGCGCTCGCCGCCGGGCGCGACAGCAGGTTCCACTCGCGCGTGTATTCGGCGCGGCCGGCGGCAAAGGCCGGGTCAGTCGAGCCGAGTTCGCAGACGATCCGCTCCGCACCGATCTCGATCGCGCGTCGCGTTTCCTCGAAGCGGGTGCCGCGCAGGCGATCATGGCTGGCGAAGCGCCACAGGTCGCCGACGCGCACTTCGGGCAGGGGAGCGTTCGTCATCTCGGATCGATGCCGGCGCCGGAGCGGTGCCGCTGGCGGCGGCGATTATCGCCGCGCGACGCGCACCGGGAAACGGCGGTTGCCGAAGCTGCCGCGATAGGGCTCGAAGCAGCCGGCGATGGCGGTCATGCAGTGCGGACAGCGGCCGTCGTCGGTCAGTTCGTAGCGCAGGATGCGGTGCCAGTCGCGCTCGATCAGAGCCGCGTGACAGCGCGGGCAGGTGGTAGCGCCGCCCTCGCGGTCGTGCACGTTGCCGGTGTAGACGTACTGCAGGCCTTCCTCGTGCGCGATGCGCCGGGCGCGGGCCAGCGTCGAGCCGGGTGTGGCCGGCAGGTCGTCGAGCTTGTAGTCCGGGTGGAAGGCGGTGAAGTGCAGCGGCACGTCAGGCTTCAGCTCCTTCGCGATCCACTGGCACATGGCGCGGATCTCGGCGTCGGAATCGTTCTTGCCCGGGATCAGCAGCGTGGTGATCTCGGTCCAGCACTGCGTCTCGTGCACCAGGTACTTCAGCGTTTCGAGCACCGGCGCCAGGTGCGCGCCGGTCAGCCTGAAGTAGAACTCCTCGGTGAACGCCTTCAGGTCGACGTTCGCCGCGTCCATGTGCGCGTAGAACTCGGTGCGCGGCTCGGCGTGCATGTAGCCGGCGGTGACCGCCACCGTCGCCAGCCCGCGGGCGTGGCAGGCGATCGCGGCATCGATCGCGTACTCGGCGAAGATCACCGGATCGTTGTAGGTGAAGGCGACGCTGCGGCAGCCGGCGGCCAGCGCCGCCTCGGCGATCGCCGACGGCGAAGCCGCGTCCATCAGCCGGTCCATCTCGGTCGACTTGGAGATGTCCCAGTTCTGGCAGAACTTGCAGGCCAGGTTGCAGCCGGCGGTGCCGAAGGAAAACACCGACGAGCCGGGGTAGAAGTGGTTCAGAGGCTTCTTCTCGATCGGATCGACGCAGAAGCCGGAGGAGCGGCCGTAGGTGGTGAGCACCATCGAGTCGCCTTCGCGCTTGCGGACGAAACACAGCCCGCGCTGGCCCTCGTGCAGCTTGCAGTCGCGCGGGCACAGGTCGCACTGGATGCGGCCGTCGGGCAACGCGTGCCACCAGCGCGCCGGATGGTGCTCGTCCGGCTGCTGCCTGGCGTCGTGTTCGGTGAGCGCGGGGTTCATGCCAGGTCCGTCTCGGTGAACTTCTCGACCGTGTAGCGGGAGAAGCGAAGCTCGGCCGACCAGAAGTCGCGCGGCAGGCCGGCCTTGCGCTTCAGTTCGTCGACG
>Ga0209253_10004534_pt1 | contig 12095 bp, 8 predicted proteins | sample FrelakmetBRP12BR_FD_187145 | JGI IMG/M metagenome (GOLD analysis project Ga0209253, IMG submission 187145) | Freshwater lake sediment microbial communities from the University of Notre Dame, USA, for methane emissions studies - BRP12 BR (SPAdes)... | ecosystem: Environmental > Aquatic >...
TGTAAAAGGGTCCTCCTCCAAGAGTGTCCGGGGCCCCCCTCCGCTACGGGGGCTTGAGGTCGGCCTAAGCGCCGCCCATACATTGTCACTTTATTTATTGCGTTTGTATTAGATTGAGTTTTTATTTCTATCCAGACTTTTTGTCAAATGTGTAGCTTTGACCCCTAGACTGGATTTGCTTTTCCGGGAGAAATTATTTATAACTGCTGCCGATGATCGAAATCGGCTTTCTCGGAACCGGGGGAGCGATGTCCACGCCCGAGCGGGACAACACCTCTTTTCTATTTGGCGAAGAGCAAAACGTCATTCTCGTCGACTGTCCGGGGAGCGCCGTCCAGAAGATCCAAAGGCTCGGCTGGAAACCGCAGGACCTTGGCGCGATCGTGATCACCCATGTCCATCCCGACCACATCTACGGCCTGCCCGCGGTTTTCCACAGCCTGATGCTGCAGGAGGGTTTGATCCATATCTTCGGGTCCGACGAAACCGTCCTGTTCTGCGTCCGGCTGCTGGATTTTTTCGGCCTTCGCCAACCCCAGTTCAAGACCAGGTCTGAATTTCATGCCGTCCGTCCCGACGAAGATTTTTCCGTCGCCGACGGGTTGGCGGTGACACCACTCCCGGTCGCGCACCATCCGTCATCGCTCGCCTTTCATTTTCATTTCAAGAACGGCACCCGTTTCCTGTATTCCGGGGATACGGCGGCCGCCGCATCTCCGCTCAAACGGACACATGGCCTGGATGGCCTAGCCCATGACTGCAGCGCGCCGTCCCGCTTTTTTGAGCAATATCCCGTTCTTTACTCGAAGCATACGAATTCGCTGGAATTGGGTAAGATCGCCGAGGAGTCTGGTGTCCAGACCCTCTTTCCCTGCCATTTTTTCGGGGAAGTCGAATTCCCTCTGACAGAGATCGAGGAGGAGATCCGGCGTCACTACACGGGCCGGCTGATCATCCCCAGAGATCTGGAAAGATATCCATTATGAATTTTGACGAGCGGCGAATATGCCTCGTGGCTTGCCACGGGGAGCCGCTCGTAGAGGGTTCCAAGGGGGAGCCGCCCCCTTGGTCGCAGGGCGGGGTTTCATGCCCCGCCCGAGAAGGGGAGGCAGGGCGTCGGACGAAGTTCGACGCCCGTTGGAAGGGGCTTCCCCTCCAAATTGGCCGGGGAGGTTTTTGTGAAAAAAAACGCAGCCGTTTTGTCCATTCTAATTCTCTCCATCCTGTTTCTGCGGGCGTGCCGCGGAGGCACCATGGCCGATAAAATCGTCATCCGAGGGAAAATCTGGACCGGGAATCCAGGGCAACCATGGGCGGAAGCCGTGGCCTTCCGAGCCGGACGCATCCTTGCGGTCGGGACGGACAGAGAGATCAAGAAAACGGCCGAGAGCGAGACCGAAGTGATCGACTTAAACGGACGGCTCGCCCTTCCCGGTTTCATCGACAGCCATGTCCATTTTCTCAACGGCGGATTTTCCTTGATGAGCATCCAGCTCCGGGATGCGGTCTCCAGGCGAGAGTTCGTTTCAAGGATTGCCGCAAAGGCGAAAACTCTGGCCAAAGGCGAGTGGATCCTCAACGGCGATTGGGACCATACCCAGTTCAGTCCGCCCGAGCTGCCGCGAAGGGAATGGATCGACAGTGTCACGCCCGACAATCCGGTTTGTATCAACCGGCTCGACGGCCATATGATCCTTGCCAACAGCCTCGCTCTCAAGATCGGCGGCGTGACCGGAAATACCCCGGTGCCGCCGGGCGGCGAGATCGTCAAAGATCCTGCCACCGGCGAGCCGATTGGTATCCTGAAAGACGCGGCCATGGACCTCGTCTATAGCAAGATCCCGCCGCCGACTGTCGAGCAGAATTTGAGGGCTGCCGAGGCGGCGATGAAATGCGCCGCCGAGCTTGGCGTGACCTCGGTCCACGACATGTCGGACCCGTCGAGCTTTGAAGTCTATGAGGAACTTCTCAAAAACGGCCGGCTGACGGTCCGTCTCCATGTCTATGTCCCCGTGACTGAAGTCGAGGCCATGTCCGAGCTCAAGCTCAAATCGCCTTTCGGGAATGAGGATCTGAAGCTGGCCGGGCTTAAAGGCTTTGCCGACGGCTCGCTCGGCTCGGCGACCGCCTACTTTTTCGAGCCTTACACGGATGACCCGATGACCAAAGGGCTTCTCCACGGGCAGATGTTCCCGGAAGGGATCATGGAGAAACGGGTTCTTATGGCGGATCGGGCAGGGCTTCAGGTCGCCATCCATGCCATCGGCGACCGGGCGAATGCCGTCATCCTGGATATCTTTGAGAAAGCTTCCGCCCAGAACGGCCCGCGGGACAGGCGCTTCCGGATCGAGCATGCCCAGCATCTCCGGACGTCCGACTTCGGGCGCTTCAGCAGGCTCGGCGTCATCGCTTCCATGCAGCCTTACCATGCCATTGATGACGGCCGCTGGGCGGAAACGAAGATCGGCCCGGATCGCGCCCGAACGACCTATGCCTTCAAGTCACTTTTGGAGAAAGGCGCCGTGCTAGCTTTCGGGTCGGACTGGCCGGTCGCCCCTCTCGACCCGATTCAGGGCATCTATGCCGCCGTCACCCGCCGGACGATCGACGATAAGAACCCGAACGGCTGGGTCCCCGAACAAAAAATATCCCTCGAGGAAGCTCTCAAGGGATACACCATGGCCGGAGCGTTCGCCGAGTTTGCCGAGAAGACTAAAGGAACCATCGAGCCCGGAAAACTGGCCGACCTGGTCGTCCTCGACAAGAATCTCTTTGACATCCCGCCCATGGAAATTCGAAACGCCAAGGTCGAAATGACCATCCTCGGCGGCCGGATCATTTATAAAAAAGACTGAGGAGCACGCTCACTCCGCCGGATCTCTTTAGAAGTTTTTCCAAATCTGTGATTTCAAAGAGGCGAAGGCATCGCCCCTTAAGCCCCCATAGCGGAGGGGGGCCCCGTCGGTTTTCCGACGGGGGGAACCGACGGGACTGGTTCCCCAGGGGGCGAAGGGGCGATGCCTGCGCCTCTTTGAAATCACACAAGTGGAGACGATTAGCCCTCCTTTTTCTTATTGTCCGGCGCTTTCGATTTTGGTATGATGACTTCTACTTTTCTAAGGAAGGAGGATTCTGATGAATGTTGGTGTCATTAATGAGAGCTTCAAGATCGAAAATAGAGCCGGCCTGACTCCGAGCGGAGTCTCGTTCCTGATCGAAAAGGGCCACACGGTCTATGTCCAGGCCGGAGCCGGACTCAAATCCGGCTACACCAACGAAGACTACGCCTCCCAGGGGGCCAAGATCGTTTTTACCGAGGAAGAAGTTTTCGGACGTTCCGATGTCGTTCTCAACATCTCTCCGCTCAACCAAGAGGAGATCAAGCTGGTCAAAAAAGACCAGGTCCTGTTCGGGTTTCATCATTTGGCCGTGGCCAGGAAAAATCTCGTCGAAGAGCTCCTCCAGAAGAATATCATCATGATCGGATACGAGATCGTCGAGGAAGAGCATGAAGTGCTTCCTTTTTTTGAAGGATTGAGCGAAGTGGCCGGACAGATGTGCCTGGTGATCGCGGGCCATTATCTCCAGACCAACCAAGGCGGCCGGGGCATGATCCTCGGCGGCGTCGTCAGCGTCCCGCCGGCCACGGCGGTCATCATCGGCAGCGGCGTCCTGGCCCGGAGCGCGACGCGGGCGATGATGGGCGCCGGCGCACATACGATCGTGCTCGGCCATAATATGGACAGGCTGAGGAGGATCGAAGAAATGACCAACGGCCGGGTCCAAACGCTGATCGGCAGCAAGTACAATCTAGCCCGGATGACGAAAGTGGCCGATGTCCTGATCGGCGCCGTGCTCAGGCCCGGGGAACGGGCCCCGATCATGATCACTCGGGAGATGGTCAAGACCATGAGAAAAGGATCTGTCGTGATCGACCTGGCCATCGACCAGGGCGGATGCATCGAGACCAGCCGTCCGACGACCCTCGAGCAGCCGACATTTGTCGACGAGGGCATCATCCATTACTGCGTCCCCAATTTCACCTCCTCCGTCAGCCGGACGTCGACCAAGGTCTTGTCCAACACCGTCGTCCGCTATCTGCACCAGATCGGCGAGGTCGGGATCGAAAAGGCGCTCGCGGCCCATGCCGAGTTGGCCCGCGGCGTGTATATATACAAAGGGTCGATTGCCAAGAAGAACATTGCGGAACGGTTCGGGCTCCAATCCAAAGAGCTGTTTGCCTGATCCCGTTCGTCCGAATCTCTCTCACCCTGACACTTTGGAAGAAATGGATATAGAGAAAATTCTAAAAGAATCGGGCACCAGCCAAAAAGACCTGGTTCCACTTCTCCATAAAATCCAGGCTGCTTATGGTCATGTTCCGCCCGAATCGATCGCGGCGGTCGCCAAACATCTCCATCTTTCCGAAAGCGAGGTTTTCGGAGTCCTCAGCTTCAACAGGTTTTTCACGCTCGCGCCCAAAGGAAAAATTCTGGTGACCGTTTGTCAGGGGACGGCCTGCCATGTCCGGGGCGGCGGCAGGATCGTCGAAGAGATGGAAAAAAAACTAGGGATTCCGGCCGGCCGGACCACCGCCGATAAAAAGCTCAGCTTGGAAAAGGCCTGTTGCCTTGGCTGTTGCGCCATAGGGCCGGTCGTGGTCGTCAACGGAACCCATTATTCCCTGGTGTCCCCGCAAAAGGTGGATTCCATCCTGGAGAAGGCGAAGACCGCCGAATAACCGTCATGAGAAAGCTCTCGCATCCCGATCATCTGGCCGAATGGAAGAGGATCATCCAAGGGGAACGGCCTGCCTATCAGAAGGTCATTGCCGTTTCCTCAGGGACGTGCGGCCGGGCGAGAGGCTCGCTCCAGATCCTGGAAACCCTGACGCAGGAGATCGAACGTCGGAAGCTCAGCGATACCGTCGGGGTCGAAGCCACGGGCTGCCACGGCTTCTGCGAGATGGAGCCGAATATCGTCATTTCTCCCGAAGGCCTCTTCTATAAAAAGCTCGAGGCCAAGGATATTCCGGCGATCGTTGAGCGGACCATCCTGAAAAACAAGCTCATTCCTTCGCTCGTCTATGAGGATCCGGCCACGGGACGCAAGTATCCTCGGCAGAGAGAGATCCCTTTCTATCAGAAGCAGATGCGGCTGCTGACGGAAAACAATTATCGGATCAACCCGGAACGCATCGAGGATTATATCGTCCTGGACGGCTATCAAGCCCTGGCCAAAGCGCTCTTTGATATGACCTCAGAAAGCGTCATCGCCGAGGTTAAGGCTTCGGGCCTAAGGGGGAGGGGAGAGGCCGGGTTTTTGACGGGGAAAAAATGGGAGCTCTGCCGCGAAGCCCACGGCCATCCCAAAACCATCGTCTGCGACGCCGACGAGGGCGATCCCGGCGCTTACATGAACCGCGGCCTTTTGGAGGCCAATCCCCACAGCCTGATCGAGGGCATGATCATCGGCGCCTACTCCGTCGGCGCTTCCGAAGGATTCCTTTGTGTCCGGACGGAATATCCTTTGGCCGTGAAGCACGTCACTCTGGCCTTGGAGCAGGCCCGCAAGCACGGCCTCCTCGGGGCCGCGATTTTTGGCTCCGAATTTCATTTCGATATTCAGGTCGTCCAAGTCGCCGGAGCGTTCGTCTCCGGAGATGAGACATCCTTGATAGCCGCCATCGAAGGCAGGAAGGCGTTCCCGCGGCAGCAGCCGCCGTTCCCGGCTCAACAGGGCCTGTGGGGAAAGCCGACCAACATCCACAACGTCGAAACCTGGGCCAACGTGCCGGTCGTCCTCAACAAAGGCGCGGAGTGGTATGCCAAGATCGGGTCTGACAAGAGCCCGGGCACGAAAATTTTTAACCTGGGCGGCAGGATCAACAACACGGGCTTGGCCGAGGTCCCGCTGGGCACAAGACTCCGGAAACTCATCTTTGATATCGGAGGCGGCATCAAAAACAACAGAGCGCTCAAAGCCGTTCAGACCGGAGGTCCATGCGGCGGTTGTATTCCTGCGGGAAAAATAGACATACCCCTCGACTACGACACGCTCTCCCAAGCCGGATCGATCCTGGGGTGCGGCGGTATCATCGTCATGGACGAAGAGACCTGCATGGTGGATGCCGCTCGCTACTCGTTGAATTCAAGCTCGGAGGAATCGTGCGGCAAGTGCGTTCCCTGCCGTGTCGGGACGAAGCAGATGCTCGAAATCCTGAACCGCATCACTCGGGGCCAGGGCGAGGCGTTGGATATCACCCGGCTTGAGAACCTGGCCGCCGTCATGAAAGCGGCCTCGCTCTGCGGACTCGGCCAGTTGGCCCCCAACCCGGTTTTGACGACGCTCCGCTATTTCAGGAACGAATACGACGCTCATATCCGGGAGAAGCGCTGCCCGGCGCTTGTCTGCCAAGGCTTGCTTCCGGAAAAGAAGAAGGCCAAGAACACCCGCAGGCCCGAGACAGGACGAAAAGCGATATGAAAGTCACGATCGACGGCCGTCCTCTCGAAGTCACGGACAAAATGACCATCCTCGATCTTGCCCGGGACAAGGGAATCTACATCCCTTCGCTCTGCCACTATCCCGGCCTGGTTCCTTTTACGGGGTGCCGGCTTTGCCTTATCGCGGTGAAAGGCCGGGAAGCCCTTGCCCCGGCCTGCGGCACGTTCATTGAAGACGGGATGGACGTGACGACGAACACGCCGGCCCTTCAGAAGACCCGTCGTCAGATCCTCGAGCTCATTCTCTCCGAGCATGCCGGCGCCTGCTTGGCTTGCCATGATAAGGGCGCCCGCCTGGACGAACTGGCGGCGGTCGACGAGGCCGGCCCAGCCGCGGGACGCTCCCTTTATTCGAACAACGGCGACTGCGAGTTCCGGAAGCTCATCGATTATTTAAAGCCGGATAAAGCCCAATTCCCTTCGCTCGACGGGACTCTCGAAATCCGCAAGGACGATCCGCTCCTTGATCGCAATTACAACCTCTGTGTTCTGTGCGGACGGTGTGTCCGCATCTGTCATGAAGTGCGGGGCGTATCGGCGCTGGCCTTTGTCTATCGGGGCTCTCGGGCAGGCGTGGGAACCGCGTTCGGCCGGCGGCTTCTGGATACCGACTGCCAGTTCTGCGGCGCTTGCCTCGATGTCTGTCCGACGGGCGCCCTGATCGAGAAGCCGGCCCATCCCGAAATCCTTCCGGATACCGAGAATAACACCATCTGCTCCTTCTGCGGCCAAGGTTGCGAGCTGACACTCTTCCTGAAACAGGGAAAAATCTTGAGATCGGTTCCGGCGAAACAGGGAAGTGTCAATCAAGGCCAGGCTTGTCTCAAGGGAAGGTTCCTGGTCTCCGAGGCTGTCTATCACCGGAGCCGTGTTGTCCGGCCAGTGGTCCGGAAAAACGGGAAGCTTGAAGAAACGACCTGGGACGAAGCCCTGGCCGTCGTCGCCCAAAAATTGTCCGGCTGCGAGGCCCGGGACATCGCTATCGCCGGCTCGGCGCACGATTCCTGCGAAGATATTTTTGCTCTGGACAAATTCGGCGGCGAAGGATTGGAAACCGAAAACATAGCCGGCCACGGGGATTTTACAGCCCAAGCCCGTCTCCGGGATTTCGCCCGGGCGCAGGGTTTTGAGCCTCGGTTGAATTTCCGTATCTCGGATATCGGCCGGGCCAAGACGATCGTCTTGTTCGGTGAAAACCTGGCGATCAGCCAGCCGATGGTTTGGCTCGAAGTCTATAAATCGATCCGCAACGGAGCCAAGCTCATCATCGTCGGGCCTCAGGAGCTTTGCATCAGACGGTGCGCTTCGTCCTGGATCGAGCTCCGGCCGGGTCAGGAGAGCGAGTTGCTGATCGGTCTCTCCAAAATCCTGTCGGACAGCGGCCACGCCGCTGAATCCGCCAAGATCGATGGCTTCGCCGCGTTTAAGAACCGCCTGCAGGAATTCGAGCTCTCCGGAGCCGCGGCCTCTCTCGGACTCCAGGAAGAACAACTGCTCAAGCTGGCCCTGCTCTTAGAAAAGAGAAAGCCGACGGCGTACCTTTTCGGAGCCGAAGTCTGCGAAGGCTCGTCGGGAGCCGCGAACCTGGCGGCCCTCTGGAACCTGGCTCTTCAAACGGAGGGCCTGCTCGTTCCTCTGAGTTCGGAGAGCAACGCCCGCGGCGCTTTGGAGATTTCGGCGTTTTTCCGCAAGAAGGACGGCCCTCCGGGCCGGATCATTCAAGGAATCTCCAACGGATCTTTCCTAACGCTCTATGTCGTCGGTTCATCCCTCCGGCTGGAAAAGAAGCCTGCGGCTTTCGTCGTCATCCAGGACAGCTACCTGAATGGAAACAGCGATTTTGCCGATGTTATCCTGCCTCAGACGACGTTTGCCGAAGCCGAGGGAACGTTCGTCAATGTCGAAGGCCGGCTGCAGAAATTCGAGCGGGTGATCGAGCCGTTGGGGGATTCCAGGCCCGGCTGGCGCATCATCAGCCAGCTCGCCCAGAAAATGGGGATGGCGGGCTTTTCCTTCAGAAGCGCATCCGACGTATTCCAGGAGTTGACCGGCCGGGTCCCGGCGTTTCACGGCCTGGGCCGGGAACAGTTGACAGGCGGAGTTTTTCTTCGAGAACCGGAGGCGGACCGGAGAAGGTTTGCCGCGGCCGAGGCGTTTGCGGGCGTTGATGCCGCCCCGAGCATCGCCGCCGGCCCGGACGTCTATAAAGGCTTGGAGATGAGCCGGGACATCAAAGATTTGCGACTGATCCGAGGACGATAATGGCTGAAGAGAAAAAAGACATTTCGCCGGAGCAAAAGGCGCGGTTGAAAGCGGCGTACGATCAGGATTGGCGAAAAGAGATGCGCAAGGCCATTCCGGTCAAAGAGCGGATGAAGCTGCCCCGCCAGAAAATGCCGGAGCGAGAGCCAGGGGAGCGGAATAAAGATTTTAAGGAAGTCAATATCGGGCTCTCCGCCGAAGCCGCCGTGGCCGAAGCCAGGCGCTGTATGGACTGCGCCAATCCGCAGTGCATGTCGGGTTGCCCGGTCGGCATCGACATCCCGAGCTTTGTCAAGCTCGTCGAACAAGGACGTTTCCTGGAGGCCGCCTGGAAGATCAAGGAGACCAATTCGCTGCCGGCCATCTGCGGCCGCGTCTGTCCCCAGGAAACGCAGTGCGAGGAAGTATGCACCATGAAGAAAGGCACGGGCGTGCCCGTGGCCGTCGGGAACCTGGAGCGGTTCGTGGCCGATTTTGAGCGCCTGGGCGGGACGGTCAACCTTCCCCAGCTCCCGCCGCCGACCGGGAAAAAGGTCGCGGTGATCGGCGCCGGTCCCGCGGGCTTGACCGTGGCCGGCGACCTGGCCAAGCTCGGACATCAGGTCACGATTTTTGAAGCGCTCCATATTTCCGGCGGCGTGCTCGTCTATGGCATCCCGGAATTCCGTCTGCCCAAGGCCATCCTGAGGGCCGAAGTCGAATATCTCCAGAGGCTCGGCGTCGGGATCAGGACGAGCTTCGTGGTCGGCAAGACGGCGACGATCGAGGACCTCAAGGCCCAAGGCTACCAGGCCTTTTTCATCGGCTCGGGCGCCGGCCTGCCGAATTTCATGAAAATTCCCGGGGAAAATCTGGTCGGCGTGTTCTCGGCCAACGAATACTTGACCCGCGTCAACCTGATGAAGGCGTATGATTTCCCGAACTACGATACGCCCGTGTCCAAGGCCAAATGCGCCGCCGTGATCGGCGGCGGCAATGTGGCCATGGACTCGGTCCGGACGTCCAAGCGGCTAGGCGCCGAGCGGTCGATCATCATCTACCGCCGCTCCCGCCAGGAAATGCCGGCCCGGATCGAGGAAGTCAAGCATGCCGAGGAGGAAGGGATCGAGTTCCATTTTCTGACGACGCCGACCCGCTACATCGGCGATCACAAGGGCCGGCTCAAGGCCATGGAATGCCTTCGCATGGAGCTCGGCGAGCCGGATGCCTCGGGCCGCCGGCGGCCGGTTCCGGTCAAAGGCTCGGAATTCATGACAGAGGTGGACCTGGTCGTCGTGGCCATCGGCCAGAGTCCGAATCCTCTCATCCCCCAGACCATCCCCGGCCTGAAAATGGGGAAGTGGGGCAATATCGAAGTCGACTGGAAGACCATGGCCACGAGCTTAGCGGGCGTCTATGCCGGCGGGGATATCGTCCGCGGCGGGGCCACGGTCATCCTGGCCATGGGCGACGGGCGGGTGGCGGCCGCGGAAATGCATCACTATTTAATGGGCCAAGAAAAAAAATCCGGAAGAAACAATGAATAGAGAACGGTCCTCTTATTATAAGATGATAGTTCGTCTTTATCGCTATTCGGCGTCTAATACAAACGCAATAAATAAAATGACAATGTATGGGCGGCCTAAGCGCCGCCCGAAGGGGGATGTCATTTTAATTATTATGTTGATATTAGTCCGAACATTCTAGACATCTTCGGAGGTTAACCATGAGTTGGGTCGATGATTACAAAAAAAAGCTGGGGACGGCCGAGGAGGCCGTGTCCGTCATTAAAAGCGGTCAGCGCGTCTATATCAGCGGCAATGCCGCCACACCCTACGTCCTGATGAAGGCGCTGGCCAAGAGAAAGGATGAACTCCAGGACGTCGAGCTGACCCATGTTCTGCTTCTGGGCGACGATCCGCTCTCCAAGCCCGACATGGAAGGGCATTTTCGCCACAACTCCCTGTTCGTCGGGCCCGCCGACCGTAAGGCCATCAATGAAGGCCGCGCCGACTATGTGCCGATCTTCCTCCATCAGATTCCGGGCCTGTTCAAAAAGGGTTTGCTGCCGCTCGACGTAGCCCTCCTGCACTTATCCCCGCCGGATGAGCACGGCTTCATGAGCTTTGGCGTCGAGGTCCTGGCCTCTAAGGCTGCTGCGGAAACGGCCAAGCTTGTCATCGCCCAAATCAACGACAGGATGCCGCGCGTTCTCGGCGATTCCTTCATCCATGTCTCTCGGGTGAACAAGATCGTCGAGATCTCCGAGCCGCTGCCCCAGCTCGAGCAAAGCCCGTCCACAGAAGTGGAGATGAAGATCGGCAAGTACATCGCCGACCTGATCGACGATGGGAGCACCCTCCAGCTCGGCATCGGAGGCATTCCGGACGCCGTGCTGGCGTCCTTGGGCAACCGCCGCGATCTGGGCATCCACACCGAAATGCTTTCGGACGGCGTCATGGAGGCCATCGAAAGAGGCACCATCACCGGAGTCAAAAAGACATTCCATCCCAACAAGGTCGTGATCACGTTCGCGCTGGGAAGCGCTCGGCTCTATGAGTTCATCGACAACAACCCGGTCATCGAAGCCCACCCGACGGACTATGTCAACCATCCCTTCCTTGTCGCCCAGAACGACAACATGATCGCCATCAACTCGGCCATCGAGGTGGACATCACCGGCCAAGTCTGCTCGGATTCGATCGGCACATATATCTACAGCGGGTTCGGCGGCCAAGTGGACTTCATCCGCGGCGCCGCCCACTCCAAAGGTGGAAAACCCATCATCGCCATGCCCTCGACTGCCAAGGACGGCGAAATGACGAGGATCGTCCCTTTCTTGAAACAGGGGGCGGGCGTTGTGACGACGCGCGGCGATGTCCATTATATCGTCACCGAATACGGCGTGGCCTACCTTCACGGCAAGAACCTCCAGGAACGGACCAAGGCCTTGATCAACATCGCCCATCCGAAATTCCGGGCCGACCTGATCTGGGAAGCCAAGAACCGCAACCTGATCAAGTAATATCGCCATGGAGACGACCCGGAGACGGCCTCGCTCCCCATCCGGCTTCTTCCGAGCCGGCTGCCCTCGAAGGAAGGCTCGGGAAGGCTAAACCCTCCATGGTCGCTTCAACCGTCTCCGGATCGTCTCCCTTTTCAACCTAAACTAATACAAACGCAATAAATAAAGTGACAATGTATGGGCGGCGCTTAGGCCGCCCTCAAGCCTCCGTAGTGGAGGGAGGCCCCGTCGGTTTTTTCGACGGGGGGAACCGACGGGACTGGTTCCCCGGGGCCCGGGGGCTGCGGGCGGCCTAAGCGCCGCCCGAACGGGGATGTCATCTA
>Ga0209253_10004535_pt1 | contig 12093 bp, 9 predicted proteins | sample FrelakmetBRP12BR_FD_187145 | JGI IMG/M metagenome (GOLD analysis project Ga0209253, IMG submission 187145) | Freshwater lake sediment microbial communities from the University of Notre Dame, USA, for methane emissions studies - BRP12 BR (SPAdes)... | ecosystem: Environmental > Aquatic >...
GGGCGATCGCGCCACCCGATGAAAGTGAAGATGAAAACCGGTGTTAAGAAAGATGGAACGCTGACTGCCAATGCCATGTCCATTCTGTCGGACACAGGCGCTTACGGCTGCCACGCCTTGACGGTTAACGGTAACACCGGGCACAAGTCGATGGCGCTTTATGTTGGCGATAGACCTTATCGTGCTAAGCCAAACATCCGCTTCGAAGCGAACGTTGTCTATACCAACCATCCACCCGCTGGCGCATATCGCGGTTATGGCGTCCCACAGGGCTACTGGCCTGTGGAGCGCCACATGGAGAAGATCGCCAGGCAGCTAGGTTTAGATCCACTGGAGTTTCGTCTGAAAAATGCACTGCGCGCCGGTGAGTTGCATCCCTTCAGTACTGCCTGGAGTGAAGGGCGCGAACCGCGCCCGGAAACAATTGATAGTTGTGCACTTGAAGAATGTACACGCCAGGCGCGGGCTGCGATCAGCTGGGAGCAGAAATTTAATAACCCAACCTGGCACATTGTAGAAGGAAAACCGTATTTGCGCCGGGGGATTGGGGCAGCACTGGTCATGCAAGGCACCGCCATACCTTACCTGGATATGGGTGGAGCCAGCATAAAAATGAACGATGACGGCTCATTCAACCTGCTGATCGGCGCCACCGACCTGGGTACAGGCTCGGATACAGTGCTGGCTCAAATGGCAGCCGAGACACTGGGGGTGCCTTTGGAGGATATCCTGGTTTATTCATCCGATACGGATTTCACCCCGTTTGACAAGGGAGCTTACGCCTCGAGCACCACTTATATCTCTGGGGCAGCAGTGGTCAAAGCGGCTGAACAGGTAGCGGAGCGTATCCGAATTCGAGTCGCTAGAATGCTGAACGCCAAAACTGAAGGTCGGCCTGCTTGGAAAGCGGAGCAGATCCACCTGGCAGATGGAAAAGCCAGTGACCCTGATGGTCGCTCGGTGACCCTATCAGAGGTAGCCCATAACGCCCTGCATCATGAGGATCAAGAGCAGATTATGGCTGTTGCTTCTTTCAAATCTCCTGTCTCTCCGCCGCCCTTTGCGGCTCAATTTGCCGAAGTTACCGTGGATATTGAGACGGGGCAGGTTGTGGTCGAACGGCTGGTGATCGCTCTCGACTCTGGGGTAATTATCAACCCTCTCACCGCCTCAGGACAGGTAGAGGGAGGTATGACCCAGGCATTGGGTTATGCAGTATGTGAGGAGATGTGTTTCGATGAGCAAGGTCGTATTCGCGAGCGAGATCTGCGCGACTACCATATCTTCCAGGCGCATGAAATGCCCAAATTGGAGACGATCTTTGTAGAGTCATTCGAACCTTCCCACCCATATGGAGTCAAGGCTGTTGCTGAAATCCCGATGGATGGAGTAGCCCCAGCAGTAGGAAACGCGGTCCTGGATGCCTGCGGAGCACAAGTGGATGAAATCCCACTTACACCAGAGAGGGTCTGGCGTGCACTTCAACCGTGACAAGTGGAGTTAAACCTGTGGTGAGCAGGATATTTGTCATCGGGCATATAAATCCCGATACAGACTCGATCGCTGCCGCGGTTGGCTATGCCTGGCTGCTGCGCGAGCGCGACGGTGGAGACATTGTCGCTGCCCGTGCTGGGGCGATCAATCCACAGACAACCTGGGTCTTAAAACGGTTGGGATTGGAAGCGCCGATCCTGCTGAACGATGCCTCACCACGCTTCGATTCGGTAATGCGGCGGCTGGATACCGCTTCACCGCATAGCCCCTTGCGCGAAGGTTGGGCGATTCTCAATAGGGCTGGTGGAATTGCCCCGATAGTCAATGTGGAGGATGGTTTGCCCCTGGGACTGATCACCGGGGTTAGCCTGGTCAGCATGATCGCCAAATTGATCGGACCACACCCACGTCGCCAGGATATGCGCATCTCTGAAGTTCTGGACCTTCCTTGCTTGGAGGCATGCGATGGACGGGTGCCCAGATTCCAGGCTTCCAGCCATATCCGCGATGTGCTCAATCGTATTTTGCGCGAAGAGCACAGTGATTTCTTGATTGTAGACGAAAAAGGTGTTTATCAGGGTGTCAGCCGACAACGCGATGCACTTAATCCACCACGACTGAGATTGATCCTGGTGGATCATAATGAACCCGGGCAAGCGCTTGGCGCGGTCGAAGAAGCTGAGTTAATCGAAGTCCTCGACCATCACCGCCTGGGTAACATGTCCACACATACTCCGATGCGCTTCTCGGTGGATGTTGTTGGGAGCACAAGCACGCTGGTCTCGGAGCGGACTGAGGAGGCTGGACTGAGTGCGCCACCGTCATTTGCTGGCTTGCTGCTGGCTGGACTGCTTTCGGATACACTTATCCTGACTTCACCGACCACGACCGAGAGAGACCGGCAGGCGGCTGAACGCCTGGGACGTTGGGCTTTTGTGCGCAACAGTCCCCTAGCGGGAGAAACTGTTCAATCCTACGGGACGCAAATCTTACGCTCCGGGACAGGTTTATCGACACGCTCTGCGGATGAGATTGTCAACACTGATATGAAATTGTATGAGGGCGGCGGCTTGAAGTTTGCTATTGCCCAGGTCGAGGTGACCGATTTGTTGCAGATGGATGAGCACCTCGATAATCTAAAAATGGCCCTGGAAGGTCTGCGTGCTTTAAAAGGCTTAAATTTCAGTATGTTGATGGTGACGGATGTTGTGGATAAAGCCAGCAGGTTGATTATCGTCAACGAGCCTGCAATCCTTGAAGATTTGCCTTATCCTCGCCAGCTGGATGGCACTCGCCTGATGAGTGGGGTTGTCTCGCGCAAGAAACAACTGCTGCCGACTGTGCTGGGTTTGTTGGAGGTTTAAACTATGACACTTTTTCGCGCTCTTGCAGATCTTGAGCAGTCAAATGAGGCTGGCGCCTTATGCACGATTATCAAGAGCCAAGGGTCGACTCCGCGCCACACTGGAAGCAAAATGTTGGTCTACCCGGATGGCTCTATTGTTGGAACGGTAGGAGGCGGAGAGTTGGAAAACCGGGCAATCGCCGAAGCGCAAGAATCGATTCGCGACGGCAAACCACGCCTTTTGACGTACTCGATGTCTGACCCATCGCGCGGCGACCCGGGAGTATGTGGAGGTCAGGTGGAGATATTTGTGGAACCTTATCAACCCAAACCGACGCTGGTAGTCATTGGCAGCGGGCATGTGGGCAAGACCGTCGCTCACCTGGCGCACTGGCTGGGCTTCAAGGTAGTGGTCAACGACGACCGACCCGATTTCTGCACGCCAGAAGCTGTTCCAGAAGCGGATATTTACCTGCCATTTCCAATGGCGGAGCTGCCAAATCACCTGGAAATCACCTCGTGGACCTATCTTGTGTTGACGACCCGCGGCATGAATGTAGATGTCGAAGGCTTACCAGCCCTATTGGATACCCCGGCAGCTTACATTGGCATTATCGGCTCACAGCGGCGTTGGGCTTCTGCTCGAAAACAGATGATAGAAAATGGGGTTTCGGCAGGACTGCTGGACCGCGTTCGCTCCCCGATTGGATTGGAACTGAATGCTGAGACTCCGGAGGAAATTGCGGTAAGCATCATGGCGGAGATTATCATGCTTCGACAGGGAGGGGATGGGCAAGTCATGTCGAGTCCTAAACAAAAACGCCAGGTAAATTCTTGATCATAGGCATTGAATACTATGGGAGCAACTATGTGGCAGAACTACTACAGCGTAACCAGCGTACAGGAAGCATTGGAAATCCTGGCTGAAAAAGGCGAACGCGCCAGGATTGTAGCCGGAGCAACTGACCTTATCCTGGAGATGGAGCGCGGCGTCCGCCGTGGGATTGACACTTTGATCGATATTACCCGTGTGCACTGCCTGGATGAAATTGCCATGGACGAGGATGGGGTGATCCACCTGGGACCGATGGTGACACACAACCAGTGCGTGGCGTCAAAACTGATCGTCGAGCATGCTTTACCACTGGCGCAGGCAGCCTGGGAGGTAGGCGCACCGCAAATCCGTAACCGTGGCACAATCGCTGGCAACTTGATCACGGCTTCCCCAGCCAATGATGCCATTCCCCCGCTTTTGGCGCTCAGAGCGGAAGTGCAGCTACTTTCCTTATACGGAGAACGCCTGGTTTCGCTGGACAAGTTCTACACAGGTGTGCGCAGCACCGTGATGCTGCCGGATGAGATGCTGGTAGATATTCGCTTTCCTTCTATGAGTGCCAACCAACGAGGAATGTTTATCAAGCTTGGACTGCGCAGAGCACAGGCTATATCGGTGGTGAACACGGCTGTTGTACTAACATTTGACAAAAATAACAATGAATCCATCGAAAAAGCGGCAATTACTTTAGGGGCAGTGACGCCAACGATTATCCATGCCTCCGAAGCCGAAGGTTTTTTGGAAAATCGAAAATTATCCGGAGATACAATCTGGTTGGCAGCAGACCTTGCAAGGAAGGCAGCGCTTCCAATCGACGATGTACGCAGCTCAGCAGGCTACAGGCGAGAGATGGTGCGTGTTTGCGTCTCCCGGGCGTTGAACGCAATTAATGACCATGAAGAACGAGATGGCTTTCCTGAAGAACCTGTTTTGTTATGGGGAACCAATGGAAAGCAAATTACCGAACAACTCACAACTAACCTGAAGCATTCTGCAGGCACCCCGATCCGGACTCGAATCAACGGGCAGGAATATGTATTCACCACTGGTCAGGATAAGACATTGCTGCGTCTATTGCGAGAGGAAGCCGGCCTGGTTGGAACGAAAGAAGGCTGTGCTGAAGGCGAGTGCGGGGCATGTACCGTTTACCTGGATGGACGGGCAGTGATGAGCTGTCTGGTACCAGCAGTCCGCGCGCATGGGTCTGAGATTGTTACCGTGGAAGGACTTGCGCATGGAGAGGCGCTACACCCCGTCCAGCAGTCGTTTGTGAACAAAGGTGCAGTGCAATGTGGCTACTGCACGCCCGGATTGTTGATGTCGGCTGCCAAGCTGCTGGAGGAAAAACCACATCCATCCCCGGATGATATTCGCCAGGCGATTACAGGAAATTTGTGCCGTTGCACGGGATATTACAAAATTATTGAAGCGATCGAAAGTGCCATCCCAATTCAGGTAGTTGACGGGTAAGAATTATGGAACGAACGGTTCCAACCACAGAATCTGAAGAAGTCGAGCTTTATCAGCGGACTTACTATTCATTGCTCCGTTCAACGGCGGAAGTTAAAATACGCACTTTAGAGGAAGTTCATGCCGGGATGAACTCTTTGCTACACCCAGACGTGCGTGCAGCGCATCCTGACATGACAGCTTTCATGTACTCCATCCTACGCCTGCCGAATTGCATATCGCAGGTCAGGCTGGTAGTCCTTGGGCAAAGCGCTGACGTTTTCTCTGTAGCCGGTTTTGGAGATGTACAAGGTTGGGAGGAAGTGTATGCTTCCGCTCGCAGGCGGCGTTGTTTCTACGATGGCAAAGGCACCCTGGCTTGCTTTATTGCCAGCCGCTCTGATATCGACGACGTCATACCATTGATGACAGCTTACCAAATTGAATGGAACAAGCTTCACTATTTGTTGCAGCGACTTCCTGAATCGTTGAGAGTGCAGAAAAACCGCGGTGCAGCCGGAAACTATACCCGGCTGGCAAATCCGCTGAGTATATCCCCAGACGACCTTGAGCGACTGTATGCGATATGGGATCAGGATTTTGAGGTGAACCTGGCAAGGATGACCACGAAACCACTTGACCTGCGCGTCAGACTGTTAAGCCCTTCGCTAAGCGAATACCGGCGCGCTCGTAATGCCTGGTGGAATAACATCGAGCAAGTCGTGCCCGAGATCCAGGAGCGCCCGTTGTATTTCGTCTCGAGCAACACACACAGCCTGGTGAATATCCTGGCGGGTTTTTGCAGCCTACAGGAAACCCGGCTGATGCGATTTCTAAAAGAGCCGGGAAATTCGGGATTACTCCGTGAATGGGAGGACATCCAGGCAAGTCGAGTCGATTCGAGCCGCGAAAATTTTCTGTACTATGTACTCAAAAAATACCAGCAGTCTGAACGAGGTCAAGACCTTGTTGTTGAACAGCAACAGTTCGAAAGATCATCCGGCATCTTGCGTGTTCCTGGCAAGCGGTCATTCGATGTGGAGGCACAGGTCATCGATCTTTCAAAGCTCAAGTTCGATTTAGTAGATCCAAGGTTGAGAATCGGAGACGGATTGAAAGTCTTGGCGCAAAGCGACGCCTTGATATTAAACATCGATTATCCTCTTGGGTTGGCGGCATACGATATCCTGGCTGAGATCTCAACTAACGCCGGTATTCTACTCGGCATATATATCATGGGTAAGGCTGCCACGCTCAACGCAATCATCGGTGATGTGATGATCTCCAATGTAGTCCACGATGAGCATTCACAGAACACCTATTTATTCCCGAATTGCTTCAGCGCCGCAGATGTTGCGCCTGACCTAGTTTATGGGACCGTACTGGATAACCAGAAGATTGTCACTGTGCAGGGCACCTTCCTGCAAAACACTCATTACATGGATGTTTTCTATCGCGAAGGTTATACGGTCATTGAGATGGAAGCCGGACCTTATCTATCCGCCGTTTATGAAATGTTCCGTCCTCAACGTCACCCGATGAATGAAATCGTGAACCTGTATGGCTTACCATTCGATCTGGGGATGATCCATTATGCCTCGGACACTCCATTAGGCAAAGGTAAGAATCTTGGCGCAGGCAGCCTCTCATATCTAGGAATGGATTCATCCTACGCTGCTTCGTTATCAATTCTACGCAGGATACTATCTCTAGAACAACATCGACTTCAAAGTCGGCGTAGACCACGCGGGTAAGCGTTCTTCAGCCTGCCGGCGCTCGCCTTCCCCCAACCTAGTGGAAAATCATCCACAGCCACGAGAGTCCAACCTTCACTTCCTGGATAATCCAGTTCGCTACCATGGAGATAGCTGGTGATTTCACGGCTTGAAACAGGCAGGTTTAGGCTGCGTTTGACCTGGTCGACCTGCAATGCCAACGCCAGGCTGTGCGCTGGCTCAAAACGTGTTTTCCCAGAGCCTTGAGATTGTTTTAATGTCCCAAGCCACCAACCCGGATGGATCACCCGTAGCCCGTGTAATCCAGGCAACCTGTTGGGCACCCGATATACGTAGGAACCTGCAACCAGGAGGTGATGTGAATGATCTATTAAATTCAATGGGTCGTTGACCAGGTTTTCCTGATCGAAATTCCGGATGAGTTTAAGATCCTGCCCGGTTAGATTTCTATGGCTCAATTTCTGCTGGAGAAAATCCGATCCCGGCAGTTTTGCAGATTTTGGATTAGTTGAATACCTCTGTTCGTGGTCAATATCTACCCCCTTTCGTTGAAGTAAGGCGATAAAATGTCCTTCACCTCGTGAATGGTGTGGCCAGATTCGAACAGTATGGTTCAGCTCTGGCAAATGTGTTCCTTCTGAGACCCATTCTGGGTGACCAGAATCAAAACCGAAGGAAGGGTTTATCTTCACCAAAGTAAATTCTTTATCCTGGTGCAAAAAACCGGCAATGACTGTTTCATTCTCTATAGAGTTAAATGTACAGGTGGAATAGACCAGCCATCCTGCGGGTTTCACTAGCCGCGCCGCCTGTTCCAGGATTTTTTTCTGCCGGAGGGCACAGCTTCTCACCAGTTCGGGGGTCCATTCGCTTCGGGCAGTGTGATCTTTACGGAACATTCCTTCACCCGAGCAGGGTGCATCCACCAACACTCGATCGAATACACCACCGAGATGATCGGCAAGGCGCTTAGGTGTCTCATTGGTGATCACTGTAGAGGTAACCCCCCAGCGTTCCAGGTTCGCAGCGAGCTCCCAGGCACGCTGGGTATGGGTCTCGTTGGCGACCAGCAATCCCTGGTTTTGCATTAATGCTGCCAGATGTGTTGATTTCCCACCTGGCGCAGCGCATAAATCCAGGATGCTCTCCCCTGGTTTTGGTTTAACTAGCTCTGCCACTGCGATTGCAGAAGGTTCTTGAAGGTAATATAAACCGGAGGCGTGATAAGGATGGTTCCCAGGAGATGGAACATCTTCCAATGGTTCATCGAGAATCTCGAATCCAGAATGGGTCCAGGGTAAGGGAGACAGATGATAAGGCAGTCTTTCGTATAGCCGAGATGGAGTTATTTTAAGGGTGTTTACACGTAATCCCGAAGTCGGGATTGCGTGTAAGCTGTCATGGAAAGGTGCAAACTCTTCCCCTAGCAGGTTGTGCATGCTCTCCAAAAATGCAGTCGGGATTGCCGCCATCTATTTTGTAATCGCCTTGTCGGTGATTGCCAGACCTTGATCGAGGATGTCAAATCCCTCACGAAGCTGTTCTTCGGAGATGATCAGGGGAGGGATGACCAGCACTGTATGCCAATGGGTATAAAGGTAAACACCATGCTCGAGCATGTAGTTTCTAAAGGCGATCATTTCCGGACTGCTAGCATTGAAAGGCGCCAGTGGTTCTTTTGTCTGCCTGTCTTTGACCAGTTCTAGGATGCCAAACAACCCGATTGAGCGGACTTCTCCAACCGATGGGTGCTGCTCGCCCAGGTCAGTCAGCATGCGGTGTAAGACGGGGCCCATTTGGGCTGCATGTTCGACAATATGCTCTTCTTGCATGACCTGGATATTGGCGATCGCTGCAGCCAGTGAAATGGGGTGCGAATTGTAAGTGAGACCGCTATGGAAGACGCGATCTTTAAAGAAGTCGGCGATTTGTGGGGTAATTGCAACCGCGCCCAGAGGTGCATAAGCTGAAGTCAATCCCTTTGCCATGGTAATCAAATCCGGGATGACATTCCAGTGATCTACTGCGAACCATTTGCCGGTACGTCCAAAACCGCTCATTACCTCGTCGGCGATAAGCAGGATGTTGTATTGATCGCAAAGTGACCGGACGCCTTGCAGGTAGCCTTCAGGTGGGATAATCACGCCATTTGTTCCGGTGACAGTCTCAAGCAAGATGGCGGCGATTGTTTCAGGTCCTTCAAAATTAATCATTTCTTCCAGGTGGTTCAGGTAATCCTGGCAGAACTCGCTTTCAGATATTCCAGGATTCAAGCGATGAAATGTTGAGCGATAGCGGTATGGATCCAGGAAATGGACCATGCCTGGGGTCACACCGGCGGGCTCCCAGGCGACCCGTCGTGGATCGCCAGTGGCTGCCATTGCTCCTGCACTTGCCCCGTGGTAAGAACGATAACGGGCAAGTATCTTGTGCTTGCCAGTATAAACGCGGGCTAGCTTGATGGCATTTTCGTTGGCATCCGCACCACTTAGTGTGAAAAGAAACTTATCCAGGTTGCCTGGTGTGATACCTGCCAGCAGCTTTCCGAGTATCGCGCGCGGCTTCGATGCCATGGGCGGACCGGCAAAGGGAAGTTCGTGTAATTGTTCGATCATAGCGTTAATAACGCGTTCATTGCCATGACCGATGTTGACACACATTACCATGGAATTAAAGTCTAGATAGCGCTTCCCAGCCACATCCCAGAAGTAAACACCCTTGGCGCGTTTAACCGGGATTGGAGCTACTCTTCCCTGTGCGGACCAGGTCCAGAAGGTATGTTCCATGGAAAGAGGTAGGATTTCAGAATCGGGAATATTGATCATATATCCTCAAGTCGTCTCGTAATTTATGATGAATCTTAACACAAAAAAACAAAGGAACAATCCACCAATCTGCTGTTATCGAGAGGGTGATGATATGCTTAATTGGTCCTTTATGCAAGCATGATAGAATGGTTTCACTAAGTTGAACAAATAAAAGAAAGTAAACGGGAGGAGAAATGTATGCGATATTTCTTTCACTGCATAACATTATTCGCTGGGTTGCACTTATTCTCGGTCTGTTGGCTGCCATCTTTGCATTTATCGGTTGGTTCGGCAAACGCGAATGGAGTGAGCGCTATCGGAAATTAGGATCTTTCTTTACCATCACGATGGATATCCAGATTTTATTTGGTTTGCTGTTGTATATTGCCTTCAGTCCAATCACGCGGCTCGCATTATCTAATTTCGGGTCAGCAATAGCCTCGAAAAATCTACGCTTCTTTTCAGTTGAACACGGGGTTTATATGCTTATCGCATTGGTGTTTGCCCACCTCGGAAGCATCCTGCCGCGTAAAATTAGCGAATCTAGCGGCAAGTACAAACGCGCAGCTATTTTCTTCGGGTTGGCAGTCTTATTACTTCTGCTAGGGATGCCATGGGGAAGACCTATATTTCCTGGTCTGGGATAATTAAAGAGCAGCAAGTTCCTTTAGTTCTATCGATCGCTGCATTTTCAAGAGTAATACCTTAATTTTAGGAGAAAAACTTGGACCGGCGCAGGCAGGCGTTCCTGGAAGCTACCTTTGCAGTGGTGGTGTGGGGCGCTTCATTTGTTGCCACCAAGATAGCTTTGCGTGAAGTATCACCAGCTACTGTTGTCTGGCTGCGATTTTCGATGGGGACAGTTATCCTTTGGCTGGCAGTCTTTTTTCGCCGGCAGTACGCTCCTTTAAGTTTCAAGGAACTGGGCTATATCGCACTGCTTGGTTTCCTTGGGATCACTTTTCACCAATGGCTGCAAGCGACTGGCTTATTGACCGTACAGGCAACAACCACAGCCTGGATTGTTGCTACAACTCCGGTATTTATGGCGATTTTAGGCTGGCTGATGCTAAGAGAGAAGTTGTTAGCGGGTCAAATATTGGGCATTGGATTGGCAACTATCGGTGTTTTGCTGCTGGTCAGTCGTGGAAACCTGTCCACATTATGGCAAGGTAATTTTGGAACAAAAGGAGATTTCCTGATCCTGATCAGCGCCATTAATTGGGCAGTTTTTTCCGTCTTATCTCGGCGTGGATTAAAGCAGTATCCTGCCACGCTGATGATGGCTTACGTGATGGGTTTCGGCTGGTTGTTTAACACAATCTGGTTATTTGCCGGACCAGGATTAATTGAGATACCCCAGCTGGAACCGCCAGGATGGATTGGGATTATCTTCTTGGGCTTGTTTTGCTCTGGTCTGGCTTATATATTCTGGTACGATGCCCTGCAGGTCCTCAGCGTGGCGCAAACAGGAGCCTTTCTTTACATTGAGCCTTTCATTACTTTGATTGTTGCTGCAGTTTTGATTAATGAAGTCATTACCCCAATCTCATTATTCGGTGGAGTGTTGATCCTGATAGGTGTCTGGCTTGTACAAAATAGCCGCCGGAGATAGCCGGGACTAAGCCCCCCAAACCGCTTCGATTAGAGCCGGCAGGATCTTGCCTGCAAATCCGCGGAGAACATAGCTGGCGTCTCTGGATAGCGGTGTGGTATCCGGGTTGATCTCTACAACTACAGCCCCATGTTGCTGGGCGATGTATGGTAGAGAAGCCGCTGGCTGAACAAGCCCGGATGTGCCAATTGAGAAAAATACCTGGGATTTCTGAGCAGCCTGCCAGGCTCTTGTGAGCTCAACCTGAGGAAGAGATTCGTTAAACCATACTACATCAGGGCGAACAAAGCCTCCACAGCGTGGACAGCGAGGCGCAGCTTCCCCGGTTTCATCCCATTTTGTAAGAATCGCATTTTCAATGAAACACTTGTTTCGCCAGATATTCCCATGCAGCTCAATTAATTCTGCCGATTTTCCACTACCAGCTTGCTGATGGAGGCTGTCTACATTCTGAGTGATCAAGATGAAATCCGGGAATCGTCTTTCCATTTCAACTAGTGCGTAATGGCCTGCATTTGGCTTAGCCCTGGAGATGAGTTCTCGCCGCCATTCATACCAGTTCCAGACCAGGTCTGGATTACGCTGGAAGGCCTGCGGAGTTGCCAGCTCCTGTGGATCGAATTGTGACCAGAAACCGGTCTGTGCGTCTCGAAATGTAGGCACACCGCTTTCTGCAGAGACACCTGCCCCAGTAAGCACTACTATAAACTCGCAGGTTTGCAATAAGCCGATTAGTGCAAGTGGAAATTCACAGGCTGCTGGCTTCACAATTTCTCGACGAACTTAGTTAGGAGATTTAGGATAAATCGATT
>Ga0209253_10004536_pt1 | contig 12093 bp, 14 predicted proteins | sample FrelakmetBRP12BR_FD_187145 | JGI IMG/M metagenome (GOLD analysis project Ga0209253, IMG submission 187145) | Freshwater lake sediment microbial communities from the University of Notre Dame, USA, for methane emissions studies - BRP12 BR (SPAdes)... | ecosystem: Environmental > Aquatic >...
ATCGGTGGCCTCGTAGGCCTCCTCCAGGAGATCGGATTTGCGGTATTTGCCGGCATACCATTTGGGAATCCTGTCCTCGATGCCGTCGATGAGAAGATCGGCCATACAAGGCCTTGCTTCGGCGTAGAAGGCCCTCCACTGCTTGTTGGTCCCAACCACCTCGCTCATAGGGATCTTGCTCAGCTGCTCGAGGGCCCGGTTCCAGTACAGAATCCTGTGGTCCTTGCCGATGACGAAAGCGGCAATGGAGAAGCCCTGGATGATGCTGTGCAGCATATGGGCGGATTCGCGGGGCTCGTCCGAGCTTCCCTGTTTTCCCTTTGAGGCCTTGCCGCTTCCGCCGGTATCCACTTTTTTTACGGTTTTTCTTTTCATAAAAAGCCCTCCTTTCGTGAAAAGCCCGCCTGATCACCCGCGCATCCGGCGTCGTTCCGGATTTCCTTCGGTTCTTTTTCCCTGCCCGGCTTTCAAAACTGAAAGCCTCCTTGTGCCTGTATGGATAACTTGCGCCGCTTTTTGCCCGGGCGCACTGTTTTGCTTGATACGATTTTGTGGTTTGCCGGTGGTGGTGACTGGAATGGGAGCTTCCGGGTGAATGTGATACCAAGATGCGTGAATTTGTCCAGAAAGGCAATACTAGTAGATATAGAGTAAAATATTAGGTTATTTCTCGTACTAAGTGGAATCCCGGGCAAGCACCCTGCGGGTGCGGGCCCGGACATTTGTCTTCAAGAAATCCCTGCCCTCTGCCGATGGAATAAACATCATCCCACTGCGAGCCGAGAGACGATGGTTCAAAACATTCCGCCCATGGACAGACTGCTTCGCCCGGCCGTCAATGTCCTCATCGGACATGGCGCAACCCCCATCGAGCAGGAGTTCGGGGCGTGCCTGGAGGAGATCTTTCCCGAACAGTCCTGGCGGCTCGATGTTCATGAGGCCGCGACTTCCCAGGAGATCTTCTCGACCGTCCGGAGCGAGCGCATCCATCTTTGCATCCTGCTCCTCAAGAGCATAGACTGCGCCCCCACGAGGAAGGCTGTCATCGGGCCGGCGTCGGCCCTGGGGATGATCCGCATTCTCCGGTTGGCCTGGAACGTTCCGATCATCGCCATTGACGATTCCTTTGTCGAGCCCGGCCGCGGAGATGAGGCGCTGGGCTGCGGGGCCGACTGCTTTCTGAGATGGCCCTTCGAAATCAGGCGGCTCAAAGGCGAAATCGAGGCCATGACGTCGGTCTTTTATTCGCACACCCGGCTCGCGGCGATCGGGATCCCGGAGCCTGTGAGGAACCTGCTCCGGAACTGGGATGAACTGGGCGCCGTCGCATTCGAGAGTTTCAAGAAATACGGCCGCGTCGTGATCGGGATCGAAAGCGATGAAGCCCGCCCCGGCCGGGCGAAGCTGACGGCGATGACCTGCAACCCCTTCGGCGGGTGGCCGGATCGCGAGATCTCGCAAGGGGTCCTCTCCTATGACCCGGAGAGCGAGATCGTCATCCGCTTTACCGATAACGGGGGGCGTGTGCGCACAGAGAGGCTGCGGACCGGGCCGGGAGGGAATATCCCGAAGAAGGCCCACAAGAACGGGTTGCTCAGCAATGCCCTGGGGTCCGTCAATATCAAGCGCACCATGGCGCCGCTTGGCTGAGCAATGACTTGTGATGAGTGGCTGGTGCAAGGCAAAATAAACGAGTCCCTTAATCAACGAATCGACGACAAGGGCCGGTTGTCCGGCAGAGGGAAACGAAAAGGCCGCCCTCATCAAAGGGACGGCCTTCTTGCGTCTGGTGCGGCGGGAGAAGGGGAAAACCCACGCTACCCGTGGAAGCTTGTGACGTCGAAATAATATCTCAGCTTGGCGCCATCGCCGGTCCTGATGATCCAGATCTCGTAGCTGCGATCGTCGACATGCCGGGTTTCCTGCGAATCGATGAACCAGTCGCGGCTACGCAGACCGTGCAGGCTCGAGATGTAGGCGTACTCGGCAGGCAGTCCCTTCCGCCAGCTGCGGGCATGGATGACGACGGCGCGTTCCATGTCGATGCCGTCGCCGCCCGACCAGGGCTGGCTGCACTCTTTCGCCACCGCGCTGTTGAAGCCGCCGCGAGGTTTTTTGGGTCGGAAGGTATCCAGAAATCTCATGGCTCACATCTCCCAAACTTCTTCATACAACTTCATGCAATACGCGTGCCCCTGGTGGACCGGGCAGGGCGGGTCGGGCGCAAGGCGGGCAGGCGCGGACCCGGTCGCGGTGGAGATAGCCGTTGACATCCGGCCGAATTTCAAATATCAAATTCATAGATCCCTTTCGACCCTGCTGCGGCTTTTATCCCGTTCTTGTGGGGCTTCCTGCGATGCCGCGTTGATCCCCTTACGGCCTGTCCTCATCCGTTCCGTGTTGTGCTGCAAACCGGGACGTTATCTTTGGTCTGAAGCGGCTTGTCTGAAACATCCTGAAACACCATGACGAGGGTGCGGTCCGCCCCTATCCAAGGAGGTGCTGACATGTTGAAGAAAGCGGCGCTGGTAAAACAGATCTACATGACGGTGAATCATGAGATCGGTGTGCTGAACAAGATAGCCGATTACCTGGCGGATCGGGGGATCAACATCGAGACGGTCGCAGGCTATGAAATGACGGGGACCGACAAGGCCCGGATCATGATGGTCGTTGAGGACACCCGCCGGGCAACGGATTTGCTCAAACAGAAGGGGTTTTCCGACCTCGAAGAGAGGGAGGAGATCCTCGTGGTGCTCGAAAACAAGCCGGGGGCGTTGAAATCCGTGACGAGCCTGCTGGCGGCCAAGGACATCAACATCAAGCAGATTTACGGGACCATGAGTTCGGAAAAATCTCCCGTCCGGCTGGTCATGGCAACGAGCGACAATCAGGCGGCGCTGGTGACCCTGAAAAAAGCGGTCATGAAATAGCAACTCGAAGGGCTGCTGAAGAAACAAAGGCCGTCCCCTGTTGATGAGGACGGCCTTTCGACACGGATGCCCCCGTCACGCGATCATCGGCGGGGCACTATTTGTAGTAGCCGCACCCCAGGACCACACCGTCGACCTTCTCGACAAAGGACGATTTCTGCTCCACCACCTTGGTCTTGGGGTTTTCCCACTTATAGTCCATCGAGCCTTTTCCCTTATCCTTGGCCACGCCGACCATCTCCTTCATGAACAGCTTCCCGTCGGCATCCTTTGCCCCCATCATGTCCCTGCCGATCAGGGCGGCATTGGCTCCGTGGGCAAGGATCTTGCCGTCCATGTCCAGGGCGAAAATGTAGAGGTCCTTGCTGACGAAGGCGCCCTTCGGGTCATTGAAGGCGGCGAAGGCCTTCGGCTGCCCGTTGGCCTTGTAATAGGCAACGGCCTTGTCCAGCAGGGCCTTGGCCTCCACGGCGCTGCCCCGGTCCTGCGCCCAGGCGATGCCCGCAACCAGCATGAGAACGATGATGCACGCAAACACTTTCTTCATTGGATTCCCTCCTTCGCTTATTTTTCACCGGCTGTTCCCCGGTGTGCGCCCCATGGTGCCGCAAGCCTGAGGCAACAAGCCTCAAGGCCGTCGCGGGAGTTATTTCACGATGATTTTTTTGTTCTGGACGTAGAGGATCAGCAGGACGAGAAGAATGATGACCAGGACCGCCACGACGACTCCGCCGCCGTCCCCGCCGGCCAGCACCCGGTCCGATGCCTGGGCCATGAGGTGGATCTGCTCATCGGAGAGGCCCTGCAGGCGCTCCCGGGCTTCCTCTGCGGTAAGCCCGTAGGCCTCGAGCCCGGACTTCACGATCTCGGTCTCGAGGGCCCGCTGGATCCGGCTCAGATCCTCTCCTTTGATTTTCCCCGCGTCGGGATTCGACGCCAGGGCCCCCACCATCCCCGCCGTTGCGGGGGCGGTCAGGAAGCTTGTCAGATAAAACAGGACAATGACGGCGAGTATGGGATTTCTCAACCGCGTCAGCATGGCCTGCCCTCCTTTCCTGCACGCAGCAGCGGCCCGGCCCAACCGATCCGTGAGTAGTCGATGACGGGGGCCTTACGCGTTTCGTTTGAACGTTGCGCTGATCGTATGGTTCTCCGTCAGGTTCGAGAACATGTAGATGCTCACGGGTCCCTCGGAGACGCCATCGACCACGACATCCGCGATGGAATAGCCCCAACGGGGTGTGATGGCGAACATTTTGCTCAGGCCATACCCGATGGCCACCCGAGCCGAAGGGGTGATGGATCCGCCGTGCCCGGCCGTGACGTTAATGGTGATGACCGACCTCATGCGTCCCTCGAAGACCGATAATTTTTTTGCAGAAATTGCCATGTTACACGCTCCGGGGCATGTCGCCGCATCCTGTCTGCGGCGTCTGCATTCCCTCCTTTTAGTAATTTAAAACCCTAATCTTCCTCTCCCTTGAGGGGAGAGGACTGAGGTGAGGGTGAATGTTCCCCTACCTTTTACAGCCGTCCTTCCACCGGTTGAGAAGGGCAGCATGAGATATCTCCCCTGGGGAAAAAGGGGGGGGGAGGGAGAGCATTCCCCAGAGGAGAGATCAATCATGGTCAAGCCTATCCGTGGCAGGCGGCTCCTATAGAGCCGCTGCCCTCTTTGTGCTGAAGTGGTTTTCGATAGCCAGCTGCAGCTCGATGAACTGCACCGGCTTCTGGTACCGGGTATGGGCCCCTGCCTTCTCGAATTCACGCAGCCTGGAGGAGCCGGTCAGCCCGATCACAAAAATGTGGGGGAACCGGTCTTTCACGACCCGGCAGAGCTCAAAGCCCGTCATTTCCGGCATGTCGCCGTCGGTGATGAGGATGTCATAGGGTGATTTATCCAACTGATTCAAGGCCTTGACGCCATTTTCGGCCACGATGGCAACGTGTCCCATCCGCGCCATGAAGATCTTCAGGATTTCACGCAAGCCCGCGTCGTCGTCGGCAATCAGGACCCTCATCTTTTCCCCTCCTCGAATCTACCTTCGCAAGCAAGACATGGAGAGAGCAAGGGCCATACCAACGAGGGTTGTATGTGTGTAACATAAAGATATTATTAAATATATGCTGATATTTTGGCCTTCTTGAAAAGGCGATTTTCGGGACAAGATGAAGGGTTTATCCTACAGCAAAAAAGGCGGGATCGGGGGAACGTAGGCAGGGGAAACAAAAGACGAGCTGAAGGGTTTATCCTTCACTCCTGTCTGAAATCCGGCGGGTTGATGCGGTATTTTTCCAGAAGCTCATAGAGGTCTGCCCGGTATTTGCCGGCCAGCTTGGAGGCCTGGCTGACATTGCCCCGGCTGATCTTCATGAGCTGGATGAGATAATTCTTCTCGAAGTCCTGCTTCGATGCCTTCAGGGTCTTGAACGCCGTCTCCCCCATTTCCTGTCCCGGCAGGATGATCATCTCCTCCGGGATGATCTCCTCGGGCGTCATGACGACGGCGCACTCGATCATGTTCTCGAGCTCCCGGACGTTGCCCGGCCAGGAATAGATCATGAGCTTTTGCAGCGCCGCGGGGGAAAGGGCCTTGATGGATCTCTTGAGCTTCCGGGCCACCTTGTCCAGGAAGTGTTCCACCAGCAGCGGGATATCCTCCTTTCTCTCCCGCAGGGGGGGCACCCGGATCGGGATGACGTGGACGCGGTAAAAGAGATCCCCGCGGAAGGTCCCCTTCTCGACCTCCTTTTCGATGTCCTTGTTCGAAGCCGAGACGATCCGGATGTCGACCTTGACGGTCCGGTGCGACCCCAGGGGGTAGAACTCCTTCTCCTCGAGCGCCTTGAGAAGCTTTCCCTGCATGGGCGGCGGGATCTCGGAGATCTCGTCGAGAAAGATGATGCCGCCGTCGGCCTGGACAAAGAGGCCCTTCTTATTCGCAACAGCGCCCGTGAAGGCCCCCTTCTCGAAGCCGAACAACTCGCTCTCCAGCAGCGTGGCGGGGATGGCCGCGCAGTTGATGGGGACGAAGGGCTTGTCCTTTCGCTCGCTCAGCTGGTGGAGGGCCTTGGCCACGAGTCCTTTGCCCGTCCCGCTCTCGCCGCTGATAAAGACGTTGGAGTCCGTCTCCGCGGAGAGCGCCACGGCCTCGAAGACCCTCTTCATGGCTTCGCTCTGCCCGATGATGCTCTGCCCCTCGAAGTCGGCCTGCAGCATGCTCCGCAGTCGCTTGACCTCCCGGGAGAGCTTCGCCTTCTCGATGCCGTTGCGGATCTGGATGAGAAGCTCGCGGTAGTCGAAGGGCTTGGTCAGGTAGCTGTAGGCCCCTTCCTTCATGGCCCCCACGGCGCTTTCGATCGTCCCGTGGGCCGTCAGGATGATCACCGGAAGGTCGGGATCGACCTCGCGCAGGCTCTTCATCAGCTCGATGCCGGTTCCCCCGTCCAGTTTCAAATCCAGCAGGGCGATGTCGAAGCTGCCCTCGGCAATCCGCTCCTTGGCTTCCCGGATCTCGGAGGCCGCCACGACGGCGTAGTGCTCCGATTCGAGGCGCATCTGCAGCACCTTGAGGATGCTCACGTCATCGTCGACAACCAGGATCTTCTCCATCGTGCAACCTCAATTACCGGCAGGGGCCCCTCTTCGCTTTTCCTCCAGGCTCCGGTCGATTTCCTTCATCTGTTCGATCTGCTTCTGCAGGCCCTCGATCTGTTTTTCGAGTGTCCCGACCTGCTTTTCGAGCGTCTCGACCTGCTTTTTCTGGGACGCGGCCTGGCTGTTGCGGTTCGCCGCTTCGCCGACGACGGACAGAAAGGCCTCGGCCGCCTGCCGGTAATAGCTCCGGGGATAGTCGTCGACTACCCGCCGAAAGGCCTCGAGGGACTTCTGGTAATCCTGCTGCGGGTTTCGGGGGTGGGCATAGAGGCAGCCCATCCCGAAGTAGGCCTCGTCGGCCGCCTGCGGGTAAAGCTCGATGATCTCCCGGTACTGCTTCAACGCGGCATCGTAGTCGCCGCCGGCCCGGTAATGATCGGCCTGCCAGTAATCCGGTTTGGCCAGTGCCCCCTGAAGACCGGTGCAGCCGCAGATGCCGGCCAGGATCACGCAGGCAATGAAAAGGTGAAGGTGCTTCCCTTGCCGAATTCGCTTTCGGCCCATACATGACCTCCGTGGGCGTTGATGATGTGCTTGACGATGGCGAGCCCGAGACCCGTTCCTCGAACGGCCCCCTTGCCGTCGTCGACGCGCCGGAACTTCTCGAAGACTTCCTGAAGCCCCGATTCGGGAATCCCCCTCCCCGTGTCGGAAACCGCCACTTCGACGCAATGGGCGTCGGCGCGATGCCTTGCGGTGATGGTAATGCGCCCGCCGTCGGGGGTGAATTTCAGTGCATTGCTCAGCAGGTTCTCGAGGACCATCTCGATCTTCTCGGTATCCATCCGCAGCCGGGGCAGCTCCGGAGGGATTTCGACCTGCAGGGCGATGGTCTTGCGCTGGGCCAGCGGCGAGAAGCGCTGCAGGTTTTTCTCCACGATCGGCAGCAGGGCCGCTTCCTGGACAGAAAGGGGCATCATCCCCGACTCCATCATGGAGAAGTCGAGAAGCCGGTTGACGGAGCGGATCAGGCGCTCGCACTCCTGGCGGATGAGGCCCTGAAGCTCCCGCTCCCTTTCCGGCGCCGTCGCGAAGAGGCCTTCCTGGAGCATGCTCGAGGCCTCCTTGATGGCGGTCAGCGGCGTGCGCAGCTCGTGGGAGAGATGGCCGATGTAATCGATCTTCATCTGGTCGAGCTCCCGGAGCCTGTCGCACATGGTGTTGAAGGCGTCGGCCAGCTCCCGGATTTCCGGGGGCGACGGGATGTTCAGCGGCTCACCGAAATCGCCCCGGGCGACGGCCTTCGTCTTTTCCCGGAGGCGGGAAATGGGGGCGCTGACGGAATGCGTGTTGAACGCGGAGATGACGATCACCATCATGACGGCCACGATGAGCGACACCAGTATCGCGTTTGCCGTCCCCACGGAAATCGCCTCGATCCGGACGAGCCTTTCGTCACGCTCTGCCGAGGCGACCCTTGCGAGTTCCCGAAGGCGCTGTGCCGCCTCCGAGGCGATCCGCTCGCGCTCGGCCCGGAAGCGAATGATTTCCCGATCCGGTACGCTGCGCGCGCCCGTCGGGCCCGCCGTGTCGTCGAAGAGCCTGCCGTAGTAGCTGTGCAGCTCCCGGACACGCGCCAGGAGCTCCTGCTTTTTCTGCGTGGCGGCAAGTGACGCAAGTTGCGTCATCCGCTTGTCGAATTCCGTCCCGAGCGTCTTGAACTGCCGGAAATAAGCCCCGTCCCTGGAGACGAAAAACTTTCCCTCGGCAGCCGTGGCGCTGTAGAGGATCTCCAGGCTCTCTTCCGAGAGATGGATTTCCCGGGCGTTCTCGTTCGTTACGGCCTGGATGAGCCGGTTGATCTCGCTCAGGTTCCAGATCGTGTAGATTCCGGACAGCAGAACGACGACGATAATCAGAAGATAACTGCTGATCAGCCGGAACAGGATGGAGAGATTCGAGGCCACCGTATTCCTTCCGCGCGGTGATGCGACCGGGGCCCTGCGGAAGACGTTCCCCGCGGCCCAGTCTCCGTGCTAGATATCAGAAAAATGCTTTTTTCCCAACCTTATCTTCTCCGACCCGTCCGAGACGGACATCCGGGCACCGTCCGCGGAAGCCCGCGACACCCGTTGCCGCCACGCAGAAAGGCCGCCCTCTTCACGGAGGACGGCCTTTTCTCTTGAATCTTGAACTTCAATGAAGCGGCTCCGGGGTACGGGCCGCGCAAGCGCGCTGTCAAAGGCCGGGCCGGGCAGGTCCCGTCACACGATCTTCTTTTCCATGGACCACCCGCATCTGTCCGCCTTGATGCCCCTGCAGGCGTCCCGGTATTCGAATTCGAAGATAACGCTGCCCATGTGAGGGTCCTCCTGCTTGATCCGGAAACTCCGTATCGCCCCGCCGTAGAAGGAGGGTTCTGACTTTTTCCGGTGAAAGTAGATATGTCCCCCGACAAGCTTCTTCGCTTCGTCTTCCGTGAGCACCCACCAGCCGCTTTCCCATACCTTGTCTCGCAGCTTGGTGAAATTGTCCGCGTTTTCGATCAAATGGATCTGCATGGCGCACGCTCCTGGCCTGAACCCCGATATAAAAAAACCTGTCGCGTCGAAATGGACAGGGCTTCAGGATTCGCGGCGATTTCCCTGTATGGGAACAGAGTTTATCTGCTTCTTGAGAGATGTCAACGACTCTGACTTCAGACTATCCTCATTGGCAGTAGTAATGTCAAGGCATTTCTCCGCAGCCGCCCTTGCCTGCGGAGTAAAAAAAGGCAGAGCCTTCCGGGCTCTGCCTTTTCGTTGTGCTTTCCAGGCGCCGGTGCCGTTAGAGAGGCTTTACGTTATCCGCGGCCGGGCCTTTCGGGCCCTGCTTGACATCGAAGCTTACGCGCTGTCCTTCCGCAAGCGTCTTGAAGCCTTCGGCCTGGATGGCGCTGTGATGAACGAACACATCGCCGCCCTCATCCTTTTCGATGAACCCGAAGCCTTTTTGATCGCTGAACCATTTGACTTTACCTTCTGCCATCGCTTGCATCCTCCTTTCTTGAAATTCTATAAGTCGGATTTCCACCATGACAGAAAGAAAAAACCACCGAGACTCCAAAGAGCACGGTGGCCCACCTTTGCACTTCAAAATGTCTTGATCCGAACTTATGTTGTTGAAATAATTTAGTATGCCCTTTATCGAAAGTCAAGGATTAATCTCCATTGGGTTCAACCGTCTTCTCCCCCTGGCGCCGGGGCTTGAGCGCCAAAAAGATAATATTTCTTGACTTCAGGGCGGTTCGGATGTCTGATGAAAATGAAATCTCGATTTGCTGGTAGCAGGGATGCCCATCAGATAGAAGAACCGCATTTTTATCGGTGCTCATGATTGGTACCCCGTCTCTCACTGAAGAGGGATGGGGTTTTTTGTTCACCAGATCTCAACAGAAGGATCAAACGCCATGACCGAAGACCTCCTTGATTACTGGGTCAGACTCATCAAGCCGTTTTTCCCTACGAACGCATGGATTGTCACACGCTACTCGAAGGACGATCATATCATCGAGATCGACTGGAAACTCGACGACGACCCGGGACAACCCAACCGGCGTTCCCGGAAAATACAGATCACCATCTCCGACGGGGCCATTGAAGATTACCTGGACAAGAACATGAAAGAGCGTGAAGTATTTGAAATCGGCCTCAAGAAGCTGATCGATGAACGCTACAATCATTCCGTTCCCGACGAACAGGTTCACCGGGGCTCCTCTGCACAGGCGGACAAGCTGCTCATCGCGAGGAACACGCTCAACGCATGATGACCGGGGGCGCGGCACGCTGAGACCGCCCGGTTTCCCCTTGACAATCCGCCTGTTCTGTTTCTTAATGAATCATCATCCATGGCCCGTTCCGCGCCAATGTCCCGCAACGTTCGGGAACCGATCGCAGATTTCCAGACCTTTCTCTCACGGACGATTTATCCCCGACCCGGTCAATCCGAAAAACGAACCTTTTCACAACCCGCTTTCCATCATCAACCCGACGCGCAGCATCGGGTCCTGATCCATCGGCAGTGCGTTCCGCCGTGACGCCGTCCGGCGGGGCGAACGGGAAAAGGGAAACCAAAGGGCTTTCAAGGAGGCAGGCCATGAAAGAGATCAACCGTATCCTTGTCGTCAGCAGGATGACGCGCCACTGCCGGAAAGCGGTCCGCTATGGGGTTTCGCTTGCCCGTCAATACGGCGCCGTCCTTTCCGTGCTGCACGTCGTCGAGAACCCCTTCAAGAAGGGATGGAATCTGCCCACGATCGACTACGAGGAGCAATACCGCAAGGAGATGGAAAGGATCAGGGCGGAGCTCGACGAGATCGTCAGCCAGGAACGGGAGAAAGGCATGACGATCCTCGAGGTCATCGAGGAGGGCGAGCCGAAAGAGGAGATCCTGAAGGCCATCCGCAACGGGAACATCGACCTGGTGATCCTGCTGGCCCATGAGGAAGGCCGCCTGGAGCACTTCCTCTACGGGCGCGGCACCGACAGCATCATCCGCAAGATGCCCTGCTCGATCCTGTTGGTAAAAGAATAGGGGCCAGGGTTCAGGGTACAGGGAAAAAAGAATAAGAACACCGACAATACTGTCGGGCCGGGCGCTGCGTGGGAGGTTTTGAAAACCGGCGGCGGACATGGATCTGTGCCCCTGATGGAATAAGCGTCAGGGGCTTTGCTTTGTTCGTGGGCACGGGCGAGGGGATGGACCCGGGTCACGGCGCCTGCGGCCCGCCAAGATTCCGCTTTAGGTTCGCGCGGGATTGCGTTATGAACTATACATTCTTTCTTTGCGGAGGTTGTTTTCACGTGGATGGAACAGAACATCAAGGAGGGACAGCATGAAAGCAGCGGCAAAAATGATGATGGCCGTCGGGATCGGTCTTGTGCTCACGGCGTCTGCGGCGTTTGCGGCGGATTACAAGTTTTCGGGGTTTTTCGGAAACCCGGCCGCCTATGAGATGCTGAAACCCGGGCCGGAAGGCGGGGCCAAGCTGCGCTGGACGAAGGGGGGAATCGATCCCAAGAAATACAACAGCTTCATGGTGGACAGCGTCGTCTTCTTCCTGGCTGACGAGTCCGACTACAAGGGCATCGATCCCCAGGAGATGAAGGAACTGGCCGATGCCTTCAACCGGGAGCTCGCGGCAGCCTTCAAGAACAAGTGGCCGATCGTGGCCGATCCAGGGCCCGACGTGGCACGGCTCCGCATCGCCATCACGAACATCCATCCGAGCAGACCCGGCGTCAGCGCGGTGACGTCGGTCGTGCCCGTCGCGATGGGTGTCAGCCTCGTCAAGAAGGGGGCCACGGGAGGCTGGTCCGGCAGCGGCGATACCTGCATCGAGGTGATGGCCCTCGACAGCACGACCAACGAGATCCACATCCTGGCATTCGACCAGCAGAAGGCGGCCTTCGAGCAGCGGTTCTCGAAATGGGGTTCGGCCTACGACGCCTTCAAGCTCTGGTCCGAGAAAATGGTCGAGTTCATCGACCATTATAAGGGCGTCAAGAGGGAACCCGGGAAATA
>Ga0209253_10004537_pt1 | contig 12092 bp, 11 predicted proteins | sample FrelakmetBRP12BR_FD_187145 | JGI IMG/M metagenome (GOLD analysis project Ga0209253, IMG submission 187145) | Freshwater lake sediment microbial communities from the University of Notre Dame, USA, for methane emissions studies - BRP12 BR (SPAdes)... | ecosystem: Environmental > Aquatic >...
GCACCTGCCGAAGGGCTGGAACTGGGGCTACCGCTCCATGACCACCGTGAAGGGCCTGTTCACCGCCGGTGACGGCGTGGGCGCCTCCGGCCACAAGTTCTCCTCCGGCTCGCATGCCGAAGGCCGTCTGGCTGCCAAGGCCATGGTCAAGTACTGCGTGGACAACAAGGGCTACAAGCCGGAATTCTCGGAGACCCCCGAGCAGATCGCTGCACTGATCTGGCAGCCGGTGAAGACCTTCCTGGAGCACAAGGACTACACCACGGCCATCGACATCAACCCGCACTACATCACGCCCAAGATGCTGCAGTTCCGTCTGCAGAAGATCATGGACGAGTACGTGGCCGGCGTGGCGACCTACTACAACACCAATGACAAGATGCTGGCGGTTGCCGAAGAGAAGCTCGAGATGCTCAAGCAGGACGCCCTGAAAATGCGTGCCAAGGACCTGCACGAGCTGCTGCGTGCGTGGGAGAACTACCACCGCGTGCTCACCGCCGAAGCGCACATGAAGCACATTCAGTTCCGTGAAGAATCCCGCTATCCGGGCTTCTACTATCGCACCGACAAGAACTTTGTCGACGAGAAGAACTGGAAGTGCTTCGTGAACTCGGTGTACGACAAGAAGACGCACAAGTGGACCTGCTTCAAGCGCAAGCACATCGACCTGGTCGACAAGTCCAAGCTGTTCAAGGCGGCTGCTCCTCACTGAGCCGTTGAAGTCCTGAAGTAACACCGGGCGCCGAAAGGCGCCCGGTTTTTTTCTGCTACCCAGTCCGGCTTTCCCAAGCGATCACCAGGGGTGTACGCTTGGGCAATCCCGACGCTGCAAACCCGCAATCCGTTAAGGTGTACCCATGGACAAGCTCATTAATCTCATCAGCGAATCGCCGTTCGGCGAAAGCCCGGTCATGCCGGAATTGCTCGAAGGCACGACCACCATCCAGTTCCAGTGCCACAAAGGCATCGACTGCTGGAATGCCTGCTGCTCGAACATCGACATCTCGCTCACTCCGGTGGACATCCTGCGCCTCAGCCGCCGGCTCGACATCAGCACTACCGAGTTCCTGGTGCAGTACACCTTCCCCTATGAGCTGGAACCGAACGGCATCGCCGGCGTGAAATTCAAGCCGGTCGAAAACGGCAGCGCCTGCCAGTTCATGCGCCCGGAAGGCTGCGATGTCTACTCCGATCGCCCCACCGCCTGCCGCTACTACCCGGTGGCGCTGCTGTCCATGCGCCGCTCGGACGAATACACCGACCGCAACGCCTATGCACTGGTGAAAGAAGCGCACTGCCACGGCCACAACGAGCCACGCCAACTTACTATCGAGGAATACCGCCAGGAGCAGGGCGTGGCTGAATACGACGAACTCGGCCGCGGCTGGCGCCAGCTGGTGCTCAAGAAAAAGTCCTCCGGCCCGACCATCGGCGCCCCGTCCAAACGCAGTCTGCAGCTGTGGTTCATGGCCTGCTACGACCTCGACCGCTTCCGCGATTTCGTCGCTAGCACGGCGTTCAATGAGGTCTATGACATCCCGTGGAACGAAATGCAGAAGATCCTCAGCACCGACACCGAGCTCATGCTGTTCGCCTTCCAGTTCCTGCGGCAGACCATGTTCGGCGAGGAGTCCATCAAGATGAAGGCCGACGCCTTCGAGAAACGCCTCGCCCGCCGACGTGAGATTGAGGCTGTGCGCAAAGAGCCAGATACCAGCGACGACGCCGCGGAAAAATAGGCAACCTGATTCCGTTTCTGTCAGTGAAGTAGACCAAGCCGCCCTCTGGACGGCTTAGTTATGGCAACGCGATGAGCAACCGGGCGGGATCCGTGGCATTGACTCCTGTCATCTACTGCACCCCGTCCTCAAAAACCAGACAGGCAGTGCCGAGAAGGATTTACCGCGTCCGGCGCAGCACATTCGTGCTGATGCGGCACGGCGAGTGTACGGTGCACGGAATGATCCCGCGCCGTGGCTGCTGATCACACAAGCCCCGAACAGCAGCGCCAGAAACTCCGTGGTCAACTCGCGACAGCGCGCGGCGGGTCGGCCGGAGCGCTTGCAGGAATATCCAGGAGCGTGCTGTTGCGCCCGGACTCCTTGGCTCGAAGCAGGGCCTGATCGGCGCGCGCCAGCACATCATCAGACTTGTCGTCCTCTTCACTCATTACACTCAAACCTCCGCTCCACCTCAGGGGGTGGACGATGCCGTGGCTCAAGTGCACTTCGCGTGGCAGCTGTTTTCGCAGGCGCTCTGCAAGTGCCCGCGCATTCTCCAGTTCGGTGAAGGTATAGATGATGCAGAATTCGTCGCCCCCGAGTCTCGCCAGCACGTCGGTCTGTCGCACGCAGTTTCTTAGCGCCTTCGCAAACTTGACAATGAGTTCGTCACCCGCGGCATGACCATATTGATCGTTGACGAATTTGAAGCGATCGACGTCAATAATAAGCAGCGAGGAGAGCCCGTTTATTTTGCGCGTGTCGAACGCCTCGCTGAGCTTCAGTTCAAAATGGCGCCGGTTGCTAAGCTGGGAAAGGTGGTCAATAAAGCCCATTTCCCGCAGCTTGGCCTTCTCTTCAATGAGCTTTCTGCCGGAATCCTTGAGATAGAGAAGCGCACTCGCGAACTCATCGAGTTCCATCGGATAATTCTTGCGCACCGATCCGGAACGGACATCCCGGATCATATTCGCCAGGGACATTAAGTCATGCTGGATGGACTTCACGGTGCTGCGGTAAAGGGAGTAGCTCATGACTACCAGGCTTAACACGGCAACCAAAATTAAGAAGAAATAGTAAAGTCGGTTCTCTGCCAATAACGCTGGGCGGCCCTCCCCCGGCCAGTAATGCAACGTCAAGGGTAACGGGTTGAGCGAGACGCTGATCGCAGGGGTCGACCCGGTCACCCCACGGCTGCCATACGTAAACACCACTTCGCTGTGTCCCCCGGCGGGCGGTTGATGCAGCTCGGCATAGGCCGATGTTGAAATATTGCGCTCCACCAGTGCCTGCAACGGTGCACGTGGCATGCTGATCAGCAAATAGCCGAGTAGCCTTTTGTTTTCATCCAGCACAGGCCGGAAGAGGTCGTAATGCTCGGCGTGAAATTCGACAGGCATTGCGGTGGCTCCGGATGCCGCACGCCGGAAGAATTCCCATGATGCCTCGTCAAACTGAAGCGGTGGTTTTCTGTCGGTGGCAATGCTTGCCGGCAGCAACCAGGCGCCTCTGGCCTGGTGCATCTGCGTCCTTATCTCCACCGCCTGTCGCTGCAGGTCCAGGGGGTTTCCCTGACGCAGCGCGTTGATTACCTCAGGCCGCCGGGAGATCGTTTCCACGACTGATTGCTGACTATTAAGGAGACCGCGTAGCTCGGTTGCCAGGCGTTGTGCGTTATCGGTCGCGCGCTCGAGGAGTAGCGTCTCGCGCAAGTCGGTGGTCAACAGATATCCGGCCGCGCCCAATATCAGGAGGTTCAGCAACAGGTTTGCGAATGAATGGAAATGAAATTTCGCGAGTGATTTCGACATTATGGCAAAATTGGTTGGACTGTTGCCCAAATCGCCGCACCGAGGTGCCCACGTGATGAATAATAGACGACAATGTTGCTGGCAACCAGATTGCAGTGCTTTCGTCGAATGCTGCAGAAAGACTGGCCTCCGGCAAGGTCATTTTCCTGCTGGTTTAGCGGGTCGGGAACCTGATCATCTGTACGCCCTTCCACAATCCCAGCCGTTCACCCCCCCCCACGAATGGCTGATGCTCTCGGAGGCTGATGGCGCATGCCAGACATGGGCTGCGCCATGTCTGGCATGGCCAGCGGGTGTGATAATCGTGTACAAACCGAAGAGCAGCACAAGCATACCCGCGCCCCGCCGTACCCACGGATGACGCGCGAAGTCCCTGAGCCACTCGGCGGTGGCGCCGATGGCGAACAGCATTGGCAGGGTCCCGAGGCCAAAGGCAAGCATCAGCGAAGCGCCGTCCATGGCACTGCCGGATGAAAAGGCCCAAGCCAGCACCGCGTAGACCATGCCACACGGTAGCCAGCCCCACACCAAGCCAAAAACCAGTGCCTTGAGCGGATGATCCACCGGCAGCAACCGGCGACCGAGTGGCTCGATACGCCGCCACAATACTCCACCCCACTTCTCCAGAATCTGCAGGCCTGGCCACCAGCCGGCGAGGTAGAGTCCCAATGCGATCATGAAGCCGCCGGTGACGAGCTTCACTGCCCAACGCGCTGCGCTCGACGGCAACACACCAAAGGCACCGGCGCCCATGGTACCGGCGATGGCGCCGGCGACAACATAACTGCTGATGCGCCCGGTGTTGTACGCGAGCAGGTACGGGCCCAGTGTCCACGGCGACCGGCGCAGGTCGGCACGCAGCCCGAAGGTCAGCGCGCTCACGATGCCGCCGCACATGCCGAGACAGTGGGTAGAGCCGAGCAGTCCGAGGATAAAGGCGGAGAGTAGCGTGACGTCGCCGGTCATGGCTGCTTGTCCATGCCCTATTGCGCGAGTGCGTGGTGTTATTTTGCCGGCAATGTGGCGGTGGGCGACGGAGCAAGCTCCAGACGCACGTCGCCTGGAATGCGCAACGAACCTTGCAGGCGCCAGTCCTGTGCCTCGATCTGTACATACCAATGACCAGGCGCGAGCTCAGGGAAGGCGCTGCGATAACTGCCATCGGGCGAACGAGAAAGCATCTGTGTCCGATCAAAGCCGGCGCGCGTGGCGTGCAACCAGCGGACGTTGAGTCCGTCTGGCAGGGGCTGGCCCTTGGCGGCGGTGAGCTGAACAATGACTTCCTGCTTGGCGGCGTCGAGCTGCACGCCGGCACGCAGGCCCTGCTGTGCTGCAATACGGTCGCGCGCCAGTGACATGTTGATTTCCTTGCCCTTCTGGTAGTAGTCATCCACCACCAGGCCATCCTTGCTGATGATGGCAAGATACAAGGTGAAGAACCCCGCGATCACGGCGGTGAGTGGAAAGGCAACAATGAGCCAAACAAGTGGCTCGCGGTACCAGGCATGGATTACGTTCATGAGTATCTTCGCTCAGCGAATGACGGGGCCGAGGAAGCGTGCTTCCTCGGTGGCAACAAGATTGGCGCTGTCCTCCGCTTGAACACGGAAACGTATATGGCTGCTGCGTTCCTTGAGGTTCACCGGATCGGCCTGCAAGCGCACCACCAGCTCGCGCACCTGTCCGGATTCTATGGTTAGACGCTCGGCATCGCCCTGCATGCGCATGCCTTCGATGCCATCCGCCGTCAGTTTATAGGCGTGCGCACTGTTATCCATATTCAAAATGCGCAGGGTATAAACGTTCTCTACCAGGCCATCGTCGGTCTCGCGGTACAGGGTGTTGCGGTCGCGGATGACATCCACGTCCAGCGGAATGCGCAGCAATACGGAGATGACGAGTGCCGCGGCAATCGCGCCGAGCAAGCTGCCGTAGATCAGCACACGCGGGCGCAGGATGCGACTCGGTTTTCCTTCCAGCGCATTCTCGGTGGTATAGCGAATCAGACCGCGCGGGTAGCCCATCTTGTCCATCACCGTGTCGCACACATCCACGCACGCTACACAGGCAATGCACTGGTACTGTAGGCCATTGCGGATATCAATACCGGTCGGGCAGACCTGCACGCACAGCGTGCAATCAATACAGTGTCCGAGGTTCTGTGATTTCGGGTCGACGATGCGGCCACGTGCCCCGCGCGGTTCGCCGCGTACCTTGTCGTAGGAGATGATCAACGTGTTAGGGTCGAACATCGCGCCCTGGAAGCGCGCATACGGGCACATGTAGGTGCAAACCTGCTCGCGCATGAATCCGGCGTTGCCGAACGTGGCAAAACCGTAGAAAAACACCCAGAAGGCCTCCCACGGACTGAGCGTGAACGAAAACGCCGAGACCGCGAGTTCGCGAATCGGCGTAAAGAAACCGACGAAGGTGAAACCGGTCCACAGCGAGAACAGGACCCAGGCACCATATTTGGCAGTGCGCTTCACTATCTTCTCGCGGTTCCATGGCAACTTCGCGAGCTTCATCTGCTTCATGCGGTCGCCATCGATCTTGCGCTCGATCCACAGGAACACCTCGGTCCACACGGTCTGTGGACAGGTGAAACCGCACCAGACGCGACCAAGAATGGCGGTGAAAAAAAACAACAGTAACGCCGAGAGAATCAGGATGACCGCGAGGTAAAAAAGATCCTGCGGCCAAAAGGTCCAGGCGAACAAGTTGAACTTGCGTTCCGGCAGGTCGATGAGAAAGGCCTGGCGCCCTTCCCCCCAGTTGAACCACGGCAGACCGTAGTAAATTCCGAGGGTGAGACTTGCCAACATGACGCGCAGATTGGCGAACAGGCCATGCACTTCACGCGGGTAAACTTTCTTGTGCCGGGCGTAGAGCGCCTCAAGGGCGGCATCCGCTTCGGCGAGCATGGGCACACGTTGCCCGCCTGTCGGGCGCACGCGTCCAGGGGGAGCGCCCTGCTCCGGTTCCCGGTCAACACGAGTGCGTTTGGCGGCGATCTCTGCCTGCGCCTCGACCAGGGATGGGACGTAGATGTTTTCTTTTTTCTCTTCGCCCTTCTCCGGTTTGTCCGTCGGGTTACCGTCGTGGGTCACTTCGCGGCCTTCGATTCCTTGTTGGACAGACTGTAGATGTACGCCGCCAGCAGGTGCACCTTGGCATCGCCAAGGAATTCACCGTGTGCCGGCATGCGCCCATTGCGGCCGTCGCTGATAGACTTCACGATTGCCCCCTGGCTGCCACCGTACAACCAGACATTGTCGGTGAGATTCGGTGCACCCATGGCCGGATTGCCCTTGCCATCCGCACCGTGGCAGGCGACACAGAGCTGCTGGAACTTTTCCTTGCCCGCAACGGCGGCCTCGGCATTGACCTTGCGCCCGGAAAGGCTCATGACATATTCGCTGACGTTGTGCAGGCCTTCGCTGCCGAGCACCGCACCCCACGGCGGCATGGCGCCATTGCGGCCATCCATGATGCTGGCCTTGATGGTTTCGGGCTGGCCGCCATACAGCCAGTCTTGGTCGCGCAGGTTCGGGAAACCCGGGCCGCCGCCGGCGTCCGAACCGTGACAGGCCGTGCAATAGGTCATAAACAACCGCTGGCCCATTTTCAGCGCCTCGGGATTGGATGCGACGAGCTTGATGTCCTGCGTGCGAAACTTCTCGTACAACGGTCCGTACTTCTGTTCAGCGACCTTCATCTCCTGTTCGTACTGGCCGACCTCGCTCCACTTGAACGCTCCGGCAAACACGCCCGAGCCCGGATAGATCAGCAGGTACACGATGCCGAACACCAGGGTGATGTAGAACATGTACAGCCACCAAATCGGCAGTGGGTTGTTGAATTCCGCGAGATTTTCGTCCCACACATGCCCCATGGTTTCAACCTTGGTGCCGGGCTTGCGACCGCGCGACATCCAGATGACGAGCGCAAAACATGCTGCGATGCTCAACGCAACAATAATGAGGATGTACCACTCCCAGAACTTGCTTGTGAAATCAGCCATGGTTTTTCTCCCCGCGATGGGTGGGCAGGTTCAGGTCTTCGTCGTCTTCCAGTGGCAGGCGCGCGGCGGCGTCGAAGTCGCCCTTGCGTCGACTGCTCCAGGCCCAGGCCCAGATACCGATGAACAGGACGAGCAGCAGCACCGTCCAGATCGAATGAAACAGAACGATGTCCATGGGTTACCTCGTGGTCTTGACGGCGGTGCCGAGCACCTGCAGATAGGCGATCATCGCATCCATCTCGGTCTTGCCCTTGATGTCCTCGGGCGCGGCCTTGATTTCCTCATCCGAGTACGGATGACCGAGGGTGCGCAGCACCGTCATCTTTTTCTGGATCAGGTCCGTGCTCAACTCGTTCTTCGCCAACCACGGATAACCCGGCATCACCGATTCCGGCACAACATCGCGCGGATTGACCAGGTGCACGCGGTGCCAGTCGTCCGAGTAACGCCCGCCAACGCGGTGCAGATCCGGGCCGGTGCGCTTGCTGCCCCACTGGAACGGCCGGTCGTAGACAAATTCGCCGGCCACCGAGTAGTGCCCATAGCGTTCGGTCTCGGCGCGGAACGGCCGGATCATCTGCGAGTGGCAGACGTAGCAGCCCTCACGGATATACACATCGCGGCCCTCGAGCTGCAGCGCCGTATAGGGCTTGAGGCCCGCCACTGCCTCAGTCGTGGACTTCTGGAAAAACAGCGGCACGATTTCAACCAGCGCGCCGACCGAAATCACCAGAAAGGTCAGGACCAGCAGCAGGCCCAGGTTCTTTTCTACTTTGTCGTGAGCAGTTCCAGCCATGATTGTTCCCCTTTTCTTTTCAGGCCTTGGCCGGGATGGCGTGCACCACCGGTTGCGCACCGGCAATGGTCTTCCACAGGTTGTATGCCATCAGCAGCATGCCACCCAGGAAGAACACGCCACCCAGGAAGCGCACGATGTAGAACGGATGCATGGCCGCCACCGACTCGACGAAGCTGTAGGTGAGCGTGCCGTCCGGGTTCACCGCACGCCACATGAGACCCTGGAGAATGCCGGAGATCCACATAGAGGCGATATACAGCACGATGCCGATAGTCGCGATCCAGAAGTGCAGTTCGACCCAGCGCAGCTTGTAAATCTCGCGCCCGAACAGGCGCGGGATCAGGAAGTACATCGCGCCGATCGAAATCATTGCCACCCAGCCGAGCGCGCCGGAGTGCACATGGCCAATGGTCCAGTCGGTGTAGTGCGACAGCGCGTTCACGGTCTTGATGGACATCATCGGACCTTCGAACGTAGACATGCCGTAGAACGACAGCGACACAATCAGGAACTTGAGGATTGGATCGGTGCGCAGCTTATGCCAGGCGCCGGACAAGGTCATGATGCCATTGATCATGCCGCCCCAGCTCGGCGCCAGCAGGATAAGCGACATCACCATGCCGATCGACTGGGTCCAGTCAGGTAGCGCCGTGTAGTGCAGATGATGCGGGCCGGCCCACACGTAGGTGAAGATCAGTGCCCAGAAGTGCACCACGGAAAGACGGTAGGAATACACCGGTCGCTCAGCCTGCTTCGGCACGAAGTAATACATCATGCCGAGGAAGCCCGCTGTCAGAAAAAATCCGACCGCATTGTGACCGTACCACCACTGCACCATGGCGTCCTGCACCCCGGCGTACACCGAGTACGACTTGGTGAGACTCACTGGAATCACCATGGCGTTGCCGATGTGCAGCACCGCGACAGTGATGATGAACGCCGCGTAGAACCAGTTGGCTACATAGATGTGCGGGGTCTTGCGCTTGGCGAGTGTGCCGAAAAACACGATCGCATATGTCACCCACACCACGGCGATCAGAATGTCGATCGGCCACTCCAGCTCGGCGTATTCCTTGCTCTGGGTGATACCGAGCGGCAGGGTAATGGCGGCGAGTACGATGACCAGTTGCCAGCCCCAGAAGGTAAAGGCCGCGAGCCCGTCGCTGAACAGGCGCGTCGCACAGGTGCGCTGCGCGACATAATAGGAAGTAGCGAACAGCGCCGAGCCGCCGAAGGCGAAGACCACCGCATTGGTGTGCAACGGGCGCAGGCGGCTGAAGGTCAGCCACGGTATGTCGAAGTTCAACACTGGCCAGGCCAGTTGCGCGGCGATGAATACACCCACCAGCATGCCGACGATGCCCCAGATCACGGTCATGATCGCAAACTGCCGGATGACCTTGTAGTTGTACGTTTCTTCTTGAGCGGCCATGCAGGCTCTCCCCGAGTTGGCTTGGTAAACGTTCTATATATTAGAAAATTATAATATATTGATGCGCACTGAAACCAGAGAAATACTAAGGCCCCCACGGATCCGATCTCCGCTGCCTTCGCACAGGATAACGGCCAGGCCAGAGGGAGACTGTGATTTAGATCAAGGTCGTCCACCTTAAATAATTGATAGGATTAATCAGTTATTGCGGACTGATTGCGCCGCCCAATCAACCAGTGGCGACTTCCGGTCCAATACCCATGCTCCACAGCATTGCCATAGCACCCAGCACTGTGACCAGCATTACCAGTCCAACGGCTAATACCGCGCTGGCAAACAGGAAGCCGCGTTCCTGGCTCACACTCATCATCACCGGTACGCCGGTATAAAGCAGATAGACGGTGTAGGCGAGCGCCGGCAGTCCGATCAGCATGTTGAACCACAGAACCGGATACAGGAAAAAGAAGCCCATTAACCACAATGGCGTGGCGGTATAGGCGGCCAGCGCAATGGCCTGCGGCAAAGTCTGTTTGGAGCCATAGGTCTGGCCCATCCAGTGTATGGCCTTACCGAGCGAGAACACCGCAACCAGCATGGTGAGATAGGTGATAATCGCGATTTGCAAGGCGCTCTGGGTGGTAAGTCGATGCGCCTCGAAACCGCCGAATGACCAACCGACCTGGGTGGTGCCGACGTAACCGGCGATCGCGGGAATAGCTGCCAGGATCAACACATGCGAGCAAAAACACTTGCCGACGGTACAGCGCTCTTCCTTGATGGATTTCCATTCTTTTTTCGGTTGGAAGAAAAGCCCCCAGACGTGATTCAGAACCATGTGACTCTCCTCGCTACGAGTGAAATAAAGGCGCGCATCGGCGTTGTTTATTGGGACGGAGTTTCCGGTAAAAAACCTTCAGCGTCAATTTGGGCATGTCCTGAGACTACGGGACAACCGGGACCATTAGATGCCGGCCAAAGCCTGCAGTCGGGCAATATCACGCAGTTGCACATGCCGGCTACGAACTAGCAGGATGCCATCCTCCTGCAGCCGGCTGAACAGCCGGCTCACGGTTTCCACCGCCAGACCCAGATAGTTGCCGATATCGTTGCGTGACATGCTGAGGTTGAACTCGTTTGGCGAGTAGCCGCGCAGACCAAAGCGCTGTGACAGGCTGAAAAGAAATGCCGCCAGGCGTTCATCGGCGCTGCGTTTTCCGAGCAACAGAAGCAGCAGTTGGTCATGGTGCATGTCCCGACTCATGATGCGCAGCAACTGGCGCGGAAGACTCGGGATGCGCGCACCAATGGACTCAAGTTCGTCGTACGGGATTTCGCACACACTGGTGGTTTCCAGTGCCCGCGCGGTGCAGGTGTGTTCGCCGGTACCAATGGCATCGAGCCCGACAATCTCGCCCGGCAGGAAGAATCCAGTCACCTGCTCGCGTCCGTCCTGGGTGAGCACAGAGGTTTTGAGTGAGCCGGAGCGCACGGCGTAGATGGAACGGAACTTGTCGCCGCTCGCGAATAACTGGTCACTGCGCTGGATCGGACGGCGACGCTTGATAATACTGTCGACCTCGGCAAGATCGGCCTGGTCGATGCCCACCGGCAGGCATAACTGGAACAGGCTGCAGTCCTGACAGGCCACCTTGCCCGGCGGGAGATGACCCTGGGCTTCAGCCGTGGTGATCGTTGAGACAGTCTCATTCATGGCAGCGTAGGATTCCATTAATACTACTGGCGCCGGTACGACCACTCATTATGGTCTGGAAATGGACTAAGATGTCGCCACGTCCGGACACATATATTGCCGAGTTATTATGGCATAACCAAGTGTCGCCCACTGCCAGACCGATGCAGGCACGCCCGCCGCCTGCTCGGGTACGCAATGCTAACCCGATGAATACGCAATCCATTCCTGCCCTGCCGCATTCAAGCAGCGACGCCTGCGCCTGCTACCACTGCGGCCAGCCGGTGCCACGCGGCGTGGAATTGACGGTGGAAATCGACCGTACCGCACAACCGATGTGCTGCCGCGGCTGCCAGGCCGTGGCGGAGGCCATTGTCGCCAGTGGCCTCACCGACTATTACCGTTACCGCACCGACGCCGTGCCCACCGCGCGCGAACTGGTGCCGGCGTTCTTGCGCCAGACCGCGGTGTACGACAACCCGGCGGTGCAAAAAACATTCGTGCAGAACGTGGACGGAAACGTGCGCGAGGCGTCGCTCATTCTCGAAGGCATGGTGTGCGCCGCCTGTGTCTGGCTCAACGAACAGCATCTTGCCAGGCTACCAGGCGTGCTGG
>Ga0209253_10004538_pt1 | contig 12091 bp, 10 predicted proteins | sample FrelakmetBRP12BR_FD_187145 | JGI IMG/M metagenome (GOLD analysis project Ga0209253, IMG submission 187145) | Freshwater lake sediment microbial communities from the University of Notre Dame, USA, for methane emissions studies - BRP12 BR (SPAdes)... | ecosystem: Environmental > Aquatic >...
GGCCCAGACGGGCAAGCCGGACGTCGCCAAGGGCCAGCAGATCGCGGGCCAGGTCTGCGTTGCGTGCCACGGCAACGACGGCAACGGGACCGCTGCGGCCAACCCGAAGCTCGCTGCGCAGCACCCCGAGTACCTCGCCAAGCAACTCGCCAACTTCAAGGTCAAGCCGGGCGCCAAGCAGGCCGAGCGCGCCAACGCCGTGATGGCGGGTTTCGCGGCCACGCTGTCCGACGACGACATCCGCAACGTGTCGGCCTACTACGGCAGCCAGGCGCTCAAGCCTTCGGCCGCGCGCAACAAGGAACTGGTGGAGATCGGGCAGAAGATCTACCGCGGCGGCATCGCCGAGAAGAACGTGCCTGCGTGCGCCGGCTGCCACAGTCCCAACGGTGCCGGCATTCCGGCGCAGTACCCGCGCCTCGGCGGCCAGTGGGCCGAGTACACCGAGTCGCAGCTGCTGGCGTTTCGCGGCGGCACGCGTCACAACAGCGAGCAGATGACGGCCATCGCCGCCCGGATGTCCGACCGCGAGATCAAGGCCGTCTCCGACTACATCGCCGGTCTGCGGTAAGGTTGGGGGGCCGGCGCCCGACTGCGTGCCAGGAGGTCCCCGTGCTGATCAAGTCCCCCGCCGGCTGCGAGCCGTTCGCATCCGAGATCACGCCGCGCGCGGTGTGGACGAACCGTCGTTCGCTGGTGCAGGCGGTCGCGGCCGGGGCTGCGCTCGGCGCGCCCGCGTGGCTGCGCGCGCAATCCGGCAGGCCCGGCGCGAAGCTGCCGTCGCAGCCCGGACCGTTCCCCTCGATGGAGAAGTCCACGTCGTACAAGGACGTCACGACGTACAACAACTTCTACGAGTTCGGCACCGAGAAGGACGACCCTGCCGCCCACGCGCACACGCTCAAGCCGCGCCCGTGGACCGTGGCCGTCGAAGGCGAGGTGCGCAAGCCGCGCGTGTTCGACATCGACGAGCTGCTGAAGCTGGCGCCGCTCGAGGATCGCGTCTACCGGATGCGCTGCGTCGAAGGCTGGTCGATGGTGATCCCGTGGGTGGGCTATCCGCTGTCCCAGCTGCTCGCGCGCGTCGAGCCGACCGGCAACGCGAAGTACGTCGAGTTCTACACGCTGGCCGACAGCAAGCAGATGCCGGGGCTGCGCTCGTCGGTGCTCGCGTGGCCGTACGTCGAGGCGCTGCGCCTGGACGAGGCCGCCCACCCCTTGACCCTGCTGACCGTCGGCCTGTACGGCGAAGTGCTGCCCAACCAGAACGGCGCGCCGGTGCGGATGGTCGTCCCGTGGAAGTACGGCTTCAAGAGCGGCAAGTCGATCGTCAGGATCCGCTTCGTCGAGCAGCAGCCCGTGACCAGCTGGAACCGGGCGGCGCCGCACGAGTACGGCTTCTACTCGAACGTGAACCCCGAGGTCAGCCATCCGCGGTGGTCGCAGGCCACCGAGCGGCGGATCGGCGAGGACGGGGTGTTCCAGCGCAAGCGCCCCACGCTGATGTTCAACGGCTATGCCGAGCAGGTCGCCGGCCTGTACGCGGGCATGGACCTGAAGCGCAACTTCTGACGGCCGGGTGTGGACGGCCCGGACGCGGCCCGACGCGCGGCGCCCGCCGCCGCGGACCGGCCCCTGAAATCCGCTGCGGCGCGCTCGCGGGCGGGACCTGTCGGGCTGGCCACCGGCGCCTCGCGCGCAGCTGACGCGACGTCGCCCGTGCCTCTCGCAGCGGGATCGCCGCGCCCGCCGAAGCAGGTGCGTGCGCTGAAGCTCGCCGTCTTCGCGCTGGCGCTGCTGCCGCTGGCCAGGCTGGTGCTGGCGGGCTCGACCGGCGTCTTCGGGGGGCTCGGCGCCAATCCGGTCGAGCTGATCACGCGATCGACCGGCACATGGGCGCTGGTCTTGCTGTGCATCACGCTGGCGGTCACGCCGGTGCGGCGGATCACGGGCTGGCACGTGCTGCAGCGTGCGCGGCGCATGCTGGGGCTGTTTGCGTTCTTCTACGCGGCGCTGCACTTCACGACGTGGGTGTGGTTCGACCACTGGTTCGACGTGCGCGCGATGGTCGCCGACGTGATCGAGCGGCCGTTCGTCACGATGGGGTTCCTCGCGTTCGTGCTGCTGGTTCCGCTGGCCGCGACCTCGACCGACGCGATGGTGCGCCGCCTGGGCCGTCGCTGGTCGCAGCTGCACCGACTGGTCTACGCGGTCGCCATCGTCGCCGTGCTGCACTACTGGTGGCACAAGTCGGGCAAGAGCGACTACGCCGAGGTGGCCTGGTATGCGTGTGCCGTTGCGCTGCTGCTGGGCTGGCGGCTGCTTGCGCGGATGCGGCGCGCGCGCTGACGGCGACGGCCGGGTCGGGGGCGTGCGCTGAACGCAGCCGTACGCGGGATTGCGGCGTACGCGGGATTGCGCCGTGTGCTGAACCGCGGCGTGCGCGGCACTAGCGCGTGCGGTCGCTGCGGAGGCGGTGCTCGTGCCGGTACAGGTCGTCGAGGCGTTCGCGCTCGCGCACGACGAACGCTTCGGTTGCATCGACCATGACCTCGGCGGCGCGCGGGCGGGTGTTGTAGTTGGAGCTCATCGACATCCCGTAGGCGCCGGCCGACAGCACCGCCAGCAGATCGCCCTCGCGCAGGGACAGCCGGCGCGCGCGGCCGAGCCAGTCGCCGGACTCGCACACCGGCCCCACGATGTCGTAGGTCTGCGCGGGCTCGTCGCGGCCGGTGACCGGAACGATCTCGTGATAGGCGTCGTACAGCGTCGGGCGCAGCAGGTCGTTCATCGCCGCGTCGACGATCGCGAAGTGCCGCTCACCGTTGTCCTTCAGGTACTCGACGCGGGTCAGCAGCACGCCCGCATTGCCGACCATCGAGCGGCCGAACTCGAACATCACCTCGGGCATCACGCCGCCGCGGCGTCGCGCGGCCCAGCCTTCGATGCGCTCGAACAGCGCCTGCAGCATCGTGACGCGCGACGGCGGCGTCTCGTCGCGATAGGCGATGCCCAGGCCGCCGCCCAGATCGAGGTGGCGGATCTCGATGCCGGCGTCCTGCAGGGTGTCGACCAGCTCCAGCAGCCGGTCGAGCGCGGCCAGGAACGGCGTGACCTCGGTGATCTGCGAGCCGATGTGGCAGTCGATGCCCTCGATGCGCAGGTGCGCCAGCCCCGCGGCCACGCGGTAGGCCGCGACCGCGCGATCGTGCGCGATGCCGAACTTGTTCTCGCGCAGCCCGGTCGAGATGTACGGATGCGTGCCGGCGTCGACGTCGGGGTTGATCCGCAGCGACACGGGCGCCACGCGGTCCAGCTCGCCCGCGACCGCGTTCAGCCGCACGAGTTCGCTCTCGGACTCGACGTTGAAGCAGCGCACGCCGGCAGCCAGCGCGGCGCGCATCTCGTGCACCGACTTGCCCACGCCCGAGAAGACGACCTTCGACGGATCGCCGCCGACTGCGAGCACACGCTGCAGCTCGCCCCCCGAGACGATGTCGAAGCCGGCGCCCAGGCGCGCGAGCAGGTCCAGCACGGCCAGGTTGCTGTTGGCCTTCATCGCGTAGCACACCAGCGCGCGGCGGCCCCGGGCCGCCTGCTCGAACTCGCGCCAGGCGTGCTCGATGGCCGCGCGCGAGTAGACGAACGTCGGTGTGCCGAAGCGCTCGGCGATCGCCGTCAGCGGCACGCCTTCGGCGAACAACGCGCCGTCGATCCGCGGGAATGCCGTCATCGCGCGTGCTCGCGTCGGGGAGCCGGCCGGTCGCGGCGTCAGGGGCGCCGGGCCGGCTCGTCCGTGCCCGGCGCCGGCGCCGGCAGTCCGCGCTGCGCGGGCGCCTGCAGCATGCCTGGCGAGGCCTGGTCCTTCGTGCGCGGGTCCGCCGGCACGGTCGGCAGGTACAGCGGGCCGCGCTGGCCGCACGCCGCGAGCAGCATCGAACCGGCTAGAATCCATCCGGCCCGGCGTGCGTGGCCGGATCGCGCGACGGTGCGGCGACCGTGCACCGCCGTGTCGCGACGTCCTGTGTCCAGCGGACCGCTTTGCATGACGCTTCCCATGATGCGAACCAGAATAGCATGACCGAACAGGAGTTCCTGAAGGCCGCCGAACGCACGCTCGACGCGATCGAGAACGCGCTCGAGCGCGCCATCGACGCCGGACTGGACGTCGAGGTCGAGCGCCAGGGCAACGTGCTGAGCGTGACCTTCGAGGACGACTCGAAGATCATCGTCAACAGCCACGGCGCGGCGCGCGAAATCTGGGTCGCCGCGCGGTCCGGCGGCTTCCACTACCGCGATGTCGAAGGCCGATGGGTCGACACGCGCGCCGGGGACGAACTGTTCGCGGCCCTGTCCCGGATGGTCAGCGCACAGGGTGGTCAGGCGGTCGTGCTGGGCGGGCGCCCGGGCCCCGCGTAGCAGCTCAGAACACCTGGTCGCGCACCTGCTCGCCGCGCTCGCCGGTCGCGAGTCCGTCTTCGGCGACGCCCAGCGAGGCGACGCCCTGCCCCGGGCGCGTCTCGGCGAGGTAGTAGTCGCCGCCGATCTGCACGATGCCGGGAGGCATGGCGATCGGCCGGTCGGGCACGCCCCGCAGCGCGGTCTGCATGTAGCCGATCCAGATCGGCAGCGCCAGGCCGCCGCCGGTTTCGCGGTCGCCGAGCTTGTGCGGCTGGTCGAACCCGACCCACGCCACGCCCGCCACCCTGGGCGCGTAGCCGACGAACCAGGCGTCGTGCGAGTCGTTGGTCGTGCCGGTCTTGCCCGCCACGTCCGAGCGCTTCAGGCGCAGCGCCGACGTCGCGGTGCCCACGCGGACCACGTCGCGCATCAGGCTGTCCATCAGGAACGCGTTGCGGACGTCGATCGCGCGGATCGACTCGTCACCGGCCCGTGCCGGCCGGGCCTCGGCCAGCACCTTGCCGCCGGCGTCGGTGATCCGCCCGATGACGTACGGCTCGACCCGGTAGCCGCCGTTGGCGAAGACCGATATGGCGCCGACCATCTGCCAGGGCGTCACCGAGCCGGCGCCCAGCGCCATCGTGAGGTAGGGTGGGTGCTTGTCGGGGTCGAATCCGAACCGGCTGATGTAGTCCTGCGCGTAGTGCGGACCGATCGCCTGCAGCAGGCGGATCGACACCATGTTCTTCGACTTGGCAAGCGCCGCGCGCATCGTCAGCGGGCCGTCGAACTTGCCGTCGTAGTTCTTGGGCTCCCAGATCTGGCCGCCGGTGACGGCCGGGTCCACGATCACCGGCGCGTCGTTGATCACGGTCGTCGTCATGAAGCCCTTCTCGAGCGAGGCCGAGTAGATGAAGGGCTTGAAGCTGGAACCCGGCTGGCGCCACGCCTGCGTGACCCGATTGAACTTGTTGCGGTTGAAGTCGAAGCCGCCGACCATTGCGCGAATCGATCCGTCCTCGGTGTTGCAGGACACCAGCGCGGCCTGCACCTCGGGCGCCTGGACGACCTCCCATCCCTTGGCGCCGTGGTTGATCCGGATCACCGCGCCCGGGCGCAGCTTGCGGTTGGCCGGCGCCTTGTCCGCCAGCCAGGATGCGACGAACTTGATCCCGTCGCCGCCGAGTTCGATGACCGCGCCCTTGCTGCGGCTGACCTTGATCCCCTTGGGACTGGCCTCGATCACCACCGCGGCGAGAAAGTCGTCGATGTCTCCCGCCTCGAGCAGCGCCTCCTCGATCTTCTCCTCGCGCCGCAGCGGGTCGGCCGGCAACTCGATCCAGGCCTCGGGGCCGCGAAAGCCGTACTTGCGGTCGTAGTCGAGGATTCCCTGCCGCACGGCCGCGTTGGCAGCACGCTGGTCGTCGGCGATGACGGTCGTGTAGACGTTCAGGCCGGCGGTGTAGGTCTCGTCCCGGAACTGCTCGTAGGCCAGCATCCGGGCGAGCTCGGCGACGTACGGCGCCTTCAGCGCATAGTCGCCGCGGTCGGGCTGGATGCGCAGCTCTTCCTTCATGGCCGCCTGGTACTGGTCGTCGTTCAGGTAGCCCAGCGAGCGCATCCGGCCGAGCACGTACTGCTGCCGGATCTTGGCGCGCTTGGGGTTGACGACCGGGTTGAACGTCGACGGTGCCTTGGGCAGGCCTGCAAGCATCGCGGCCTCGGCGGCGCTGACCTTGGCCAGCGGCTTGCCGAAGTAGATCTGGGCGGCCGATGCGAAGCCGTAGGCGCGCTGGCCGAGGAAGATCTGGTTGACGTAGATCTCGAGGATCTGCTCCTTGGTCAGCGAGCGCTCGATCTTGAACGCGAGCAGGATCTCGTAGATCTTGCGCGTGTAGCTGCGCTCGTTGGACAGGAAGAAGTTGCGGGCCAGCTGCTGCGTGATCGTGCTGGCGCCCTGGGTCCGGCCCCCGGCCGCGAAATTGGCGATCGCCGCGCGCACGATGCCGACGTAGTCGATGCCGCTGTGCTCGAAGAAGCTGGCATCCTCGGCGGCCAGGATCGCCTGCTTCATCAGGTCGGGCACGTCACCGATGGGCACGACGCTGCGGCGCTCCTCGCCGAACTCGCCGATCAGCACCCCGTCCGCGGTGAACACGCGCAGCGGGATCTTCGGGCGGTAGTCGGTCAGCGCCTCGATCGACGGCAAGCGGTCGCTGGCCAGCACGGCGGCCAGCGCGACCGTCAGCACGCCGGCCACCACCAGCGTGACCGGGATCGCGATCAGGACGGCCAGCAGCGACAGCAGGCCGATGCCGCGCTCGCGTCGCGGCGGTCTCGCTCGCGCGATGCGAACGCGCACTGACTCCATGCTCATGACCGGGTTGGTCGATCGGATGCCGATTATATAGGCACCCGCCCGGGGCGCGGCGCGGGTCCCGGGGGGGTGGAAAGGGGGGCAGGCGACGAACGGCAGGGGCCGTGCGACCGGAGGGTTGCACACGGGATTCCCTGCCTGGCGAAAAGCCTTAGAGTGTATCGAAGGCCTTGCGCAAGATTCGGTCGATTCTTCAAGTCAGGCGTAAGTCCTTATTTTACAAGCAGTTTATCTACATTTTGGGGTCCTCGTGGCAGTCAGCCTTCCAGGCATTTTCCGGCGCAGTTCCCAGCCCCTGCTGGGCATCGACGTCAGCGCGTCCAGCGTGAAGCTGGTCGAACTGGTTCCGGGCGGCAAGACGGGCATGCGGCTCGAGCGCTACGCGATCGAGCCCATCGAGCACGGCGCGATCGTCGACGGCAACGTCGAGAAGCCCGAGGCGGTGGCCGATGCGCTGACGCGCGCGATCCGGCGCACCGGCTCGCGCACGCGGCAGGTGGCGATGGCGCTGCCCTCGGCCGCGGTGATCACCAAGCGGATCACGCTGCCGGCCGGCCTGCGGGAAGAGGACTACGAGGTCCAGGTCGAAACCGAGGCCAGCCAGTACATCCCCTTCTCCATCGACGAGGTGAACCTGGACTTCCAGGTGCTGGGTGCCTCGGCGGCGTCGCCCGAGGACGTCGAGGTGCTGCTGGCGGCGTCGCGCAAGGAAAAGGTCGACGACCGGGTCGCGATCGCCGAGATGGCCGGGCTCAAGCCGATCGTCATCGACGTCGAGCCCTACGCGGCACGCACCTCGCTGGATTACGTGACCAGCATGCTGCCCAACCGCGGCGACGGGCTGGTGCTGGCGGTGTTCGACATCGGCCAGAGCACGACCAACCTGACCATCGTGCTGAACGGCCAGACGATCTTCGAGCGCGACCAGTCGTTCGGCGGCCACCAGCTCACGCAGGACATCGTGCGGCTGTACGGGCTGTCGCCCGAGGAGGCCGAGCTCAAGAAGAAGAGCGGCGACCTGCCCGACAACTTCCAGTCGGAGCTGCTGGGGCCGTTCGTCGAGCAGGGCGCGACCGAGGTCGCCCGCTCGCTGCAGTTCTTCTTCACATCGACCCCTTATACGCGCGTCGACCGCATCTTCCTGGCCGGCGGCTGCGCGGTGACGCCGGGGCTGGCCGAGACGGTCGCCGAGCGCGCGCAGGTCCCGACCGAGATCATCAGCCCGTTCCAGGGGATGGAGGTCTCGCCGTCGATCCGTGAACGCCAGCTGCGGCTCGACGCGCCCGCGCTGATGGTCGGCTGTGGCCTCGCGATGCGCAGGTTCGACTCATGAGCGGCGCGCCCACCTCCCGTGGCGGCTCGCGCCAGGCGCGCGAGCCCGAGGCCGCGCCCGCGCACGCCGCGGTGCGCATCCGCATCAACCTGCTGCCGCACCGCGAGATGCGGCGCGAGCGGCGCAAGAAGGACTACATCGGCCTGATCGTGTTCGTGGCGATCGCGGGCGGCGCGGCCGCGTTCGCCGGCGGCGTGGCGATCAACCAGCAGATCTCGTCGCAGGCCTCGCGCAACGAGTTCATCAAGACCGAGAACGCCAAGCTCGACACGCAGATCGCCGAGATCAAGACGCTGCGCGAGGAGATCGCCGCGCTCAAGGCGCGCCAGCAGGCGGTCGAGAACCTGCAGAGCGACCGCACGATCCCCGTGCACCTGCTCGACGAGCTGGTCAGGCTCGCGCCCGAAGGCCTGTACCTGCGCCAGCTCAAGCAGGAGGACATGAGGGTGTCGCTGTCGGGTCACGCGCAGTCCAACGAGCGCGTGGCCGAGCTGCTGCGCAACCTCGCCGAGCGCAGCCCGTGGCTCGAGCGCCCGGAGCTCGGCGAGATCAAGGAGATCGCGCTGCCGGTGCAGGCCGGCCAGAAGGCGGGCGACGCGCGGCGCATCTTCGAGTTCTCGCTGAACGCGCTGATCCGGCGCCAGACGCCTGCGACCGACGGGCGGCCGGCGGCCCCCAAGACCACCGAGAACGAGCCGATCAAGGTCGGCGCGGTCAGGTAGGCGACCATGGCCAAGTTCAAGATCGACTTCAACACCAACGCCCTGAAGCAGCAGTTCCAGGGCCTGCAGGGCCGTCACCCGGGCCTGTGGCCGGCGCTGCCGCGCAACCTGCTGCTGACGCTGCTGTTCACCGCGCTCGTCGCGGCCGGATGGGCGCTGTACTGGCGCGGCCTGCTCGAGGAGCTCGAAGTCGGCCGCGTCGAGGAAGACAAGCTCAAGGCGCTGTACGCCGACAAGCTCAAGCAGGCGGTCAACCTCGAGGCGCTGCGCAAGCAGAAGGAGCAGGTGATGCAGTACGTGAGCCAGCTGGAGAAGCAGCTGCCCAGCAAGGCCGAGATGGACGCGCTGCTGTCGGACATCAACCAGGCCGGCATCGGCCGCGGCGCGCAGCTGCAGCTGTTCAAGCCGGGCCAGGTCGTCGTCAAGGACTACTACGCCGAGCTGCCGATCACGGTGCGGGTCGTGGGCAACTACCACGACCTCGGCGCGTTCGCCAGCGACATCGCGAACCTGCCGCGGATCGTCACGCTGAACAACGTGTCGATCCAGCAGCAGGACAAGACCACGGTGCTGGCGCTGGACGCCACCGCCAAGACGTTCCGGTACCTGGACCCCGAGGAGATCGCCGTGCAGCGCGCGGCGGCCGCCAAGAAGAAGGAACAGGCCAAGAAATGACCCCCTCTGCAAAACCGATCGCCGGCCTGCGGTGCGTGCTGCGGCAATCCGCGCTGCCGGGCGCCTGCCTGGCCGTCGCGCTGCTCGCGGGCTGCGACAGCGGCCACCAGGAGCTGCAGTCCTGGATGGACGAGACCCGGCGCAACACGCCGGTCGTGCGGGAAACCATCGCCGAGCCCAAGAAGTTCGAGCCGTTTCGCTACGGCGCGAACACCGACATCGACCCGTTCAGCCTGGGCAAGCTCAAAGTGGGCATCGCGTCGCTGCCGTCGCGCAGCGGCAACGGCCTGCAGCCTGACCTCAGCCGCCGGCGCGAGGCGCTCGAGGCGTTCCCGCTGGACAACCTGAAGATGGTCGGCAACCTCGTGCAGGGGCGCAGCAACGTCGCGCTGCTGCAGGCCGAGGCGATGGTCTACCAGGCGCGAATCGGCAACTACGTGGGCCAGAACTTCGGCCAGATCACGCGAATCTCGGAGACGGAAGTGGCGTTGAAGGAACTGGTTCAGGACGCGGCCGGCGATTGGGTCGAACGTGAAACTTCGCTGCGCTTGCAGGAGACCAAGAAATGACGGGCACCCCGGGTAAGACGACTCTCGGCGGCATCAGGCGTGCGTTCGGCCAAGCGGGCGGCCTGCTGGCCCTGGCGGGCGTGTGTGCGCTGGGCGCGGTGCCGCAGGCACACGCACAGTCGAACACGATCGAGTCGATCACCAGCTCGCAGCAGGGCAACGCGACGCAGCTGCGCATCCAGATGAAGTCGCCGCCGCAGGCGGTGCCGCCCAGCTTCTCGGTGAACAACCCGCCGCGCGTCGCGCTGGACTTCGCCGACACCGACAGCAAGCTCGGGCAGAGCCCGCTGGAGCTGGCCCAGGGTGACGTGCGCAGCGTCAACGTCGTGCAGTCGGCAGGCCGCTCGCGGGTGGTGCTGAACCTGCGCAACCCCGGCAGCCACGTCGCGAGCATCGACGGCAACAGCGTCGTGCTGATGCTGCAGTCCGCCTCGGTGGCGGCGGCCGGGGCGGTGGCCACGGGCACCACCTACAACTTCGCCAAGGGCGACCCGAACAGCGGCCACGCGCTGCGCGACATCGACTTCCGTCGCGGCAAGGAAGGCGAGGGCCGCATCGTCGTGGAGCTGGCCGATGCGCAGACCGGCGTCGACATCCGCCAGCAGGGCCAGACCATCGTCGTGGACTTCGCGAAGGCCAAGGTCCCGGACAACCTGCGTCGGCGCCTGGACGTGGCCGACTTCGGCACGCCGGTGCGCTCGGTGCGCACCTTCCAGCAGGGCGACAACGCGCGGATGGTCATCGAGCCGACCGGCACGTGGGAGCACAACGCGTACCAGAGCGACACGCAGTTCGTCGTCGAGGTCAAGCCCGTGAAGGTCGACCCCAACAAGCTGACGCAGGGCTCGCGACCGGGCTACAAGGGCGACAAGCTGTCGCTGAACTTCCAGAATGTGGACGTGCGCGCGCTGCTGCAGGTCGTGGCCGACTTCACCAACCTGAACATCATCACCAGCGACTCCGTGGCCGGCAGCCTGACGCTGCGCCTGAGGGACGTGCCCTGGGACCAGGCCCTGGACATCATCCTGCAGGCCAAGGGCCTGGACATGCGCAAGAACGGCAACGTGATCCTGGTCGCCCCGCGTGAGGAGCTGGCCACCAAGGAGAAGCTGGACCTCGAGTCCAGGCAGCAGATCTCCGAGATCGAGCCGATCCGCACCGAGACGTTCCAGCTGAACTACCAGAAGGCCGAAGCGATGGCCAAGATGCTGGGTGACGACAAGCAGCGCGTGCTGTCCAAGCGCGGCAGCGCCGTGGCGGACGTGCGCACCAACAAGCTGTTCGTGCAGGACACCGCCATGCGGCTGGAAGAGGTGCGCCGGCTGGTTTCGCAGATCGACGTGGCGGTCAAGCAGGTGCTGATCGAGGCACGCATCGTCGAGGCCGACGACCGCTTCTCGCGCAACCTCGGCGTGAAGCTCGGCTTCAACGACATCCGCAGCACGATCTACCGCACCGGCACCCAGGTCGACCCCGTCACCGGCGCAGCGACGCCGGTCAACATCCCGGTCTATGGCGCGGGCACGCAGTGGCCGGGCGGCAATACGTACTCGACGGTGTCGGGCAACCTGAGCGGCGTGGCGGACCTGTCCTCGCAGCTGGGCAGCGGCCTGCCGGGCGTCAGCCTGCCGGGCCTGGGCCGTCCGACGCCGATTCCCAACACCAACTTCATCAACCTGCCGGCCCAGGGCATCTCGGGCGCCGACCCGGCCAGCTTCGCGATCAGCCTGTTCGGCTCGGCGCTGACCCGGTTCGTCAACCTGGAGATCTCCGCACTCGAGGCCGACCAGCGCGGCAAGGTCGTGTCCAGCCCGCGCGTGCTGACCGCCGACCAGGGCAAGGCCATCATCGAGCAGGGCACCGAACTGCCCTACCAGGTGGCCACGTCCAGCGGTGCCACCGCGATCTCGTTCCGCAAGGCCAACCTGAAGCTCGAGGTCGTGCCGCAGATCACGCCCGAGGGCAACCTGATCCTGGACGTCGACGTGAACCGCGACGCCGTGGGCCAGCTGAC
>Ga0209253_10004539_pt1 | contig 12086 bp, 9 predicted proteins | sample FrelakmetBRP12BR_FD_187145 | JGI IMG/M metagenome (GOLD analysis project Ga0209253, IMG submission 187145) | Freshwater lake sediment microbial communities from the University of Notre Dame, USA, for methane emissions studies - BRP12 BR (SPAdes)... | ecosystem: Environmental > Aquatic >...
ATCGGCGTCGGCGCGGTCTTCGGAGCGGTGTTCCTCAACCCCTACCTGGTCGACGTCGTCAATCCCTACCTGCCGGTGAGACTCGTCCCGCCGCCGACGCTGCCGCCCACGCTTGGCCCGCCGACGCCCACCAACACGCCCGAGATCTACCTGCCGCCGACGTGGACCGCCACGCCGACGGTGACGGCGACCGCCACGGCGACGCCCACCGAGACTCCGGTCCCGACCGCCACGCCGACTCCCACCGAAACGCCGGCCGTCACCAACACGCCGTCGGGCGCCGCCATCGTGCCGCAGCCGGACAGCCCGAAGTTCACCACCAACTTCGCCAACACGAAGGCCTGCCAGTGGATGGGGCTCGCCGGTCAAGTGTTCGACAACAAGACCAACGGAGCTGTCACCGGCCTGGCGGTGCGCATCGGGGGCCAGCTCAGCGGCATCCCCTTCGATCTGACCAGCCTGACCGGAAGCGCACCCGCCTACGGGCCCGGGGGGTACGAGTTCGTGTTGAGTGATCACCCGATCGCCAGCACCAAGACACTGTGGGTTCAGATCCTCGACACCGCCGGCGTCCCGCTCTCCGACAAGATCTACTTCGACACCTCCGACAAGTGCAGCGAGAACCTGGTGCTCTTCAACTGGAATCAGGTGCGCTGAGCCGCGGTCATCCTAGAGGAACGAACAGCGCCCCCGCATTGTGGGGGCGCTGTGATTCGCGGGGACGACGTCTAGCCGCGAGCCAGCGCGGCCACCAGCCGGTCACAAACCAGGCCGACCTGGTCCTGCGTCATGACGCCCGAGAAGGGCAGGGCCAGGCTGCGCCGGCCGAGGTCCTCGGTGACCGGGAAGTCCCCCGGCTGGAAGCCGAACTGATCGACGAAGAACTTCTGCAGGTGGATGGGCGCGAAGTACGGGCGCGCCGGGATGCCCTGCTGGTCCAGCTCGTGAATGAGGGCGGTGCGATCGACATTGGGCGCCAGGCGGATGACGTACACGAACCAGCTGACGCGCGTCGTCGTCGCCGCCAGCGGCAGCGTTTCAACCTGCGGCAGGCGCGCCAGCCCCTCGGCATACCACTCGGCCACGCGCTCGCGCTTGCTGAGCAGCTCATCGAAGCGCTGCATCTGCACCAGGCCCAAGGCGGCGCTCATCTCGTCCAGCCGGTAGTTGTAGCCCAGGTAGGTGTGCTCCAGCCAGGTGTCGCCCGGCGCACGGCCCTGATTGCGCAGCGCCCGCGCCATGTCGGCCACGTCGGTGCGATCGGTGACGATCAGCCCGCCCTCACCCGTTGTGACCTGCTTGTTGGGGTAGAACCCGAAGACGCCCGCGTCGCCCAGGCAGCCGGCCTGCAGGCCCTTGTACTCGGCGCCCAGCGCCTCGCACGAGTCCTCCAGGATCGGCAGCCCGTGCTTCTGCGCCGTGCGCTTCAGCGGGTCGAAGTCCGCCGGCTGGCCGAAGACGTCCACCGGCAGCAGCCCCTTCAGGCTGCCGCCCTGCGGCACGCCACGGCGCGGCAGCCAGCGTTCCGTGGCCCGGCCTCCCTTCGTCAGGCCGGCGGCCGCCTCGGCCACCAGGTCAGTGTCGATGTTTCCCGTCTGCGGCTCGACATCCACGAACACTGGCACGGCGCGCTCGTAGAGCAGGACGTTGGCGGAGGCCACAAAGGAGAACGGCGTGGTGATGACCCAATCCCCGTCCCCGATACCCAGCGCCCGCACGCACACGTGCAGCCCGGAGGTGCCCGAGTTGACCGCCACGGCGTGCTGCACGCCGACGTGCCGGGCGACGATCTGCTCGAAGGCCGCCACCTTCGGACCCATGCTCAGGTTGGGCGTGCCGACAACCTCAAGCACCGCCTGGCGTTCGGCGTCGGTGAGATCGGGGGAGGACATGGGAACAAGATACGCGTCGGGCAAGACAACCTCTTCTCTGGGTCGGCAAGTAGCAGTGAGCAATCAGCAACGGGCAATCAGTAATTGGCAGTTGGCGATTGGCAAGTAGCAGTTGGCAACTGGCAAGTGACAGCCAGCAGTCGGCGAGGCGCTCATGGCTGGTTGCCAGCAGCTAGCTGCTAGTTGCTAGTTGGCTGCAGCATCCTTGTCCGGCCACACGGCGCCGGCGCGGACGATCCCGCCCGCCGGCACATCCTTCTTTACCACGGCGCTGTTGCCCACCCGGGCGCCATCGCCGATCGCAACGCCCAGGTTGACCGTCACGCCCATGCCGACCAGCGCAGCCTCGCCCAGCGTCACGCCTCCGGCCAGCAGCGCGCCAGGGGATACATTGGCGTACGCCCCCAGCCGGCAGTCGTGCGAGACGACGGCCGAGGTGTTGACGATGGAGCCGAAGCCGATCTCCGCCTCGCTGCCGACGTACGCATGCGGAAGCACCTGCACACCGGCCGACAGCCGGGCACTCGGCTCAACGAAGGCCGTCGGATGGACGATCGCCGGGCAGGCGAACCCGGCCTCAATAAGCCGGCGGAAGACGGTGAGGCGGCTGCGCGCGTCGCCAATGCCGCCCACTGCATTCGCCGCCAGGCGGATGCCTTGCGCCAGCAGCTCGGGCAGGATCTCGCCGCCACCCAGGATGGGCACCCCCACCACGGCGCTGCCTCGCTCCAGCCCGTCATCGACCACACCCACGACCTCGAATTGACCTGTGGCGCGTACGGCTTCGATCACCGACTTCCCGTGGCCGCCGCCGCCATAGACGATCAGGCGCCGGTCGGCAGCCTGCAAAGCGTCGAGCGATGCCCCCGCCAGCAACTCGCGGACCTGCGCTTCGGTGATCAGCGGACCGGCGGGCAGGCGCCCAAGGTCCATTCCAGCCGTGCGTGCCAGCGCCAGGGCCGGCGCCGTCAGGCGCAGCCCCTCCGGCACGGGCGGTTCTCCGGCGGCGGCCTCGGCCTGGGGGGCGCGCCAATCGCGCGAGGTGGACAGCCAGCACAGCCGTTCACCGGCGCGCAGGCGGTCGCCGACGGCCGCGCGCAACCCGGCGACGTAGCCGTCGGCCTCCGCCACGACCTCGACCGACGACTTGGTCGTCTCGAGGGTCACCAGCGGCTGGCCGGCGCGCACGCGTGTGCCGTCGGGCGCGTGGATCGCCGCCAGGCGCGACTCGGGCTCGTTCGGGTTCAACAGGGGGGCGAGGACGACCATCGGTTCGGGCATGGGTACGCCGCCAGGCTCAGGCGAAGTGTATCAGCAAGTCCCGCGTGCCGGAGCGTTCAGCGCGCCAGAGCCAGCGCCGCGGCAGTGATCGAGGCCGGTCCCGGCAGGACGGCGGCCTCCAGCGCCTGCGCCGCCGGGATGGGAAGATCCTGCGCCGCCACGCGCCCGGCGCGCAGCCCGGCGCCATGCGCCTCCAGCGCGCCGGCGACGACTTCCGCACCCCAGCCCAGCGATCGTGTGCCCTCTTCGATCGTCAGCAGACGGTGTGTGAGGGCGACGCTTTCCATCAGGGGACCGAGGTCGAAGGGCGCCAGCTGGGTGTAGACGAACAGCTCGGCAAAGACCTCGTGCTCGAAGGCCAGCGCTCGGAGCGCCTGCAGGGCCTGCTCGGCGGGGTAGCCGTACGACACAAGCGTCAGGCTCGGAGCCGGCGCGCCGGTCACGCGCAGGCGGTAGGCCGGATAGCGATCGCCGACGGTCAGCTTCTCAACCTCGTCCCCGCCAGCCATCAGGTCCTTCCCATACAGCAGCTTGTGCTCGATGAACAGCACCGGGTCGTCGTCCGACAGAACTGCCGTCTTGAGCAAGGCGCCCGGATCGCCGACGGCCGAGGCGGCCAGCGTGCGCAAGCCGGGCGTGCCCAGTAGGTGCTTCTCCAGCGACTGCGAGTGGGTCGGGCCGTAGCCGCGCCCGCCCCCCATCGGCGTGCGCACCACCAGCGGCACGCGCGCCTGATCGCCCGTCATCCAGCGCAGCTTGGCGGCGTGGTTGACCAGCTGATCGGCCGCCAGCAGGACAAAGTCCCCGAACATGATCTCGACTACAGGGCGAAGGCCGCGCAGCGCCATGCCCACACCCAGCCCGACGATGCCCGCTTCGGAGACCGGCGTCGTCAGGACACGATCCGGGAAGGCGGTCGACAGCCCGCGGGTGACCTTAAAGGCACCGCCATAGGGGTCGAGCACATCCTCACCCAGCAGGCGAACCTGTGGCGATTCCGCCAGGCACGCGTGCAGGGCGCGGTTGAGCGACTCGAGGACGGTCGTCATCGCGGGGATCCCAGCGCCGGCGTCAAAGACGAGGGGGAGGCCGGCGCGGCAGCCAGCGCAGCGGCGAAGGCGCGCTCGAGATCCTGCTTGACCTCTCGCTGCAGGCGCTCCACCTCGGCCGCCGTCAAACGAGCGGCGTGCAGCGGCAAGGGGTCGGCCTTGCGGTAGCGCTCAATCTCGGCCGGATCGCGCGTGTCGTCGCCCTTCGAGTGGGCCGAGAAGCGGTAGGTGTGCAGGACCAGCGCCTGGGGGCCCTCGCCGACCCGGGCGGCGTCGAGGCGTGGCTGGGTCAGCCGCCGGACCTCAAGCACGTCGGTCGTCTCGGCCTCCTCCACCGGGATGCCGAAGGCAGCGAAGCGCCCGGTCAGGCTGCCAGCCAGGTGCCGGGCGATCGGCGTGGTCTGTGCATAGCGGTTGTTCTCTACGACCAGGACCAGCGGAAGCTCCCACAGCGAGGCCAGGTTCAGGCTCTCGTAGACCACGCCCTCGCCCAGCGTGCCGTCGCCCAGGAAGGCCACGACGACACCGCCGGCCCCGCGCTCCCGCTCAGCCAGCGCCATGCCGGCTGCCAGCGGGATCGTGCCGCCGAGGATGCCGCTGGCGTAGAAATCCTTCCAGTGCAGGTGCTGGGAGCCGCCGCGCCCACCGCACACGCCTGTGGCGCGCCCCATCATCTCGGCCGCCAGGGCTTCAGCCGGGCCGCCGTAGGCCAGGAAGTGCCCGTGGCCCCGGTGGTTGCTAACGATCACATCGCCCGGCCGGGTGCAGGAGAGCACGCCTACGGCGTCGGCTTCCTGACCGATGGCGGTGTGCGTGGTCCCGTAGACCAGACCACGCGAGAAGCTCTCCAGCGCTCGCTCCTCGAACAGACGGATGAGCAGCATGCGCCGGTAGAGTTCCAGGGGGTCGTCACACGGGTTCATGCCTGTCCGTGGGAGGGAATCAGTCCGCCGCCCGCTGGTTTGGGCGGCGGGACACAAGGATGCGGAGGCCGGGGCGGATCAGGCGAGATGCTGCTTGGCGAACTCTTCCTTGACGATCAGCCAGGCTTCGTGCCCGGCGTTGGGAACCTTGGCGACGGCGAAGTAGCGCGTCTTGCCCTTGGCTTCCTTGGCCTCGATGCGCCACTCGGTTGAAGCAAATTTGGAACGCGACTTGACGTCGTAGAAGTTCAGCTCCGGCTTCATTCCCATCCTCCTCAGGCGGTGCAGGCTCTCGGGCGGTTTCCCGCTCCCGCATACTACCTGCCTTCCGGCTTCACGGCAAGTGGCAGGTGCGACCATTTGTTCTAGGTCGGTCCACCCGCATCCGGGCCTCGGAACTCTTCGGCGGTGGCGAAACCAGGCTGGGAGATGCCCTCCCGCTGGAGGACCTTCCAGGCGGTGAGCGCCAGGATGCGGACATCCAGGGCCAGCGACCAGTGGTCGACGTACCAGACGTCCAGCCTGAACTTGTCCTCCCAGGTGAGCGCGTTCCGCCCGTTCACCTGGGCCCAGCCGGTGATACCCGGCAGCACGTCGTGGCGGCGCGCCTGTTCCGGCGAATAGCGCTCCAGGTACTCCATAAGCAACGGACGGGGGCCGACGACGCTCATTTCGCCCCGCAGCACGTTGAAGGCGTTGGGCAGATCGTCCAGGCTGAACGAGCGCAGGAAGCGCCCCAGCCCGGTCAGGCGCTGTTCGTCCGGCAGCGGTCGTCCGGAGGCGTCTCGCTCGTCGTTCATCGTGCGGAACTTGTAGAGCGTGAACGGGCGGCCTTTGAGGCCAGGCCGGACCTGGCGGAAGAGTACCGGCGCGCCCAGCCTGAGACGGATGAGCAGCCCAAGGATGGCCAGCGGCAGGGCCAGCACGATCAGCCCTGGGATTGTCAGCAGCAAGTCGAACGCCCGCTTGCGAAGGGGGACCCCCACAGGCTGGCGCGCTGCGCTCACGGCCGTCCCCTGGCTGCAGCCGCCTGCCTCAGGATGGTCTCCAGCCCGTTGGCCAGCGTGCTGCGATCGAAGTGCGCTGCAACGTAGTCGCGCCCGGCGCGCCCCATCCGCCGGGCAGCGGCTGGATCACGCGCCAGGTTTCGGATCGCCTGAGCCATGGCGGCCGGGTCGCCCGGGGACACGAACACGCCGCCTCCGGCCTGCTCGACCACCTGGCGGATGACGCCATCGATGGCCAGCACCACCGGCCGGCCGGCGGCCATGTAGTCGAAGACCTTGTTCGGGTAGGTCGTCTTGTACACGTCGAGCGGCTTGAGGACGGCAATACCTGCATCGGCCGCCGCCAGTGCCTGGTCGATTTCATCCTTCGGCACGGCCGGGATGAAGTGCACGTTGCGCAGGCCAAGCTCCTGAGCCTGCGCCTCGAGCGCCGGACGTTCCTTCCCGTCGCCGAGCAGCACGATGGCGATGCCGCGTTCGTCCCCCAACCCGGCTGCGGCGGCGAGCACAACGCCCAGATCGTTGGAGAGTCCCAGTGCCCCGGCGTACAGGGCGATGAACTTCCCTTGCAGGCCGTGCGCGGCGCGGAAGGCGGCGCCCGTGGCCTCTGGATCGAACATCGTCACGTCAACGCCGTTCGGCACCAGGTCAACCCGCTCCGCCCCGCGGGCGCGCACGTGTTCGAGGTAGCCTGGCGAGTTGACCACCAGCCGGTCGGCGCGGCTGTAGAGGAAGCGCTCGAGCCCCTGCGAGAGGCGGATCAGCAGCCGGTTCCGCAGCACGCCGACCGCCACGGCGAAGGCCGGCCACAGGTCGCGCACTTCGAAGACGAAGGCGGCGCGCTTGAGGCGCGCCAGCAGCCATGCGGTCACGCCCTGGAACAGCGGCGGTGTGGTGCCCCAGACGACATCGACCTGGCGCACGCTCAGCCCGGCGGTGAACGACGACAGCATGAAGCTGAAGAAGCTGAGCACGCGGTGGAAGAAGGAGCGATGCCAGGCGGCATACGTGGCGCAGCGGCGGATGTGTACGCCGGCGTCGTCGGTCCACTCGCGTGCGCCGAGCGGGCCGGCATCGCCGGTCAGGTAGGAGACGCCGCCGGCCAGGACGGTGACGCGGTGCCCGCGCCGCGCCAGCCAGCGCGCCAGCTCGTGGTGGCGCGTCCCGCCCGGCTCACCCAGGGCGGCGAAGGCCTGATGGATCAGCAGGATGTGCACGCTACAGTTCCAGGACGCTCCCGCCCAGGGCGGCGCGGGCGAGGGCCGCCGGCCCACGGCCGGGATCCGCCCACGTCAGATCGACCGTGCCGGTGCGGAAGCCGTCAAAGGTGAACCAGGTGAGGAAGCGCAGCGGCAGCCTGCCCTGCGATTCGATCTCCAGGCGCAGCGCCGGTTGCCGGTCACCGTACGTCCAGGCCACCCAGCCCTTGAGGGCGGGCTCGCCGGGCAGCTCGACACCGGCGAGCAGTTCGCCGGCGCGATAGAGCGCCAGGCGCGGGTTGGGAGCGCCGAAGATCAGATCCACTCGCGATCGACCGTAGTGCAGGCCCAGGCGACCCGGACGCAGCGTCCACGCGCCGTCGGCCAGCAGCCACCCCAGGCGGGCCCGGTGGTCGCCATCGCCCAGCAGGTCATCGACCACCAGCCAGGCCGAGGCGTCGAAACGCATCAGCGTGCGGCGGTGCGTGACGCCCAGGCGGCGGTAGCCATCATGCTCGGCGGCGATCGCTTCGAGCCGGCCGTCGTCGGAACGCCAGCGTCCGAGGACCTTGCCCTGGGCCCACTGCAGCCACAGGAATCGCCCGGCGCGTTCCATCGGCTCGAGCTCATCGACGACGACCGTGTTGTGCACGCCGGCGCGCGCCAGGGCGTTGTCCCACGGGGGAGCACCGTTGTACAGGTACGTTCCGGCGTCGATGGCCAGCGGATGGCGCCCGCGCCGCAGGTCCAGATGCAGTTGATCGGAGTGCCCCGGCCGCGAGGTGAACCGTGCGCAGCGCAGCAGGGCACGGTTGTCGGCCGACCCGAGGAGGTACAGCCCGGCCTGCGGCTGATCTTCCGCCTTGTCGCCCGGCGCTGGCGGCGCGCCCTGGCCGGCCTGGATGCCGAGCCAGACGAGCGGTTCGTCCCACGGGCCCGCCGGGTACAGCCGGCCCCCATCCAACAGGCACGCAGCCGCCTGCAGCGCCGGCCGGTAGTCCTCGAACTCGGTGCCGCTCAGGGGCAGGATCAGTGCGCCGTCGTTGGGGCCGTAGTTGGGGGCCCGGCCCGTGGCCGGATCGACGAGCGCGGCCAGCGCGTGCGTCAGGCGGCGAAGGGCGTCGAGCGCTTCGGCCGGCAGCGCATCGTCGTTGCGCGCCGCCAGGCTGGCGGCCCAGGTGCAGGCCTGCAGCGCCAGGCGGTGGTAGTTGGCCGAGTGCTGAACGTAGCCGCCATCCTCGCCAACCTGCGTGCTCAGCGCTTCCAACAGGGCCTGGCGTCCGAGCTGTCGCCAGCGCTTTCCGTCCGAGGTCTCCGGAAAGAGCACCCCGGCGGTGTACAGCCCGACGGCCTCGGTGATCAGGTGGTTGTTGCCCTGGGCACGGGCATAGTCGAGCGTGGGCGGGATGCGCGCTGCGTGCCAGAAGATCATCGAGGCCAGGCGCGTGATGCGCGTCGCCTTGCGGTTCAACCATGGCGCCAGACCGTAGAGGGCGAAGACCAGCGCCATCAGCCGCAGCGCCACTTCCTGGGCCGAGACCCAGTGCGCCCCGGCGTTGGGCTTGTTCGCCCGGCGCCAGGAGAGGATCAGATCCCAGCAGGCCTCCGCGTAGGCGTCATCCCCCGTGGCGCGGTAGGCTCGCACCAGCGGGTAGACCCAGCCGAAACGCGACGGCTCCCACAGCAGTTTGATGTCGCCCGGGATGCGCTCCGGATGGGTGCGCGTCCAGTGCTCGGTCAGGTCAAGGGACGGTGGCGGCGCATCATCCGAGAGCGGAGCCAGCGCCGACCAGTCAGGAGGGAAGCCCAGGTGCGCCGCGGGGAGGCCGAAGACGGAGAACCAACCCTGTCGCAGGTCGTCCGCCTCAGCCACAGCTTCATTCACACTCTTGCCGGCCGCCTTGCGCAGGACTCCCTGCAAGTCGGCGAAGGGTTCAAAGAAGAACAGCGGTGAGGCCAGCGATTGGCGGTACTCGGCGTAGGCCTCAGCCGCGCCGGCCACGCCGGGGCGCAGCCAGGCAGTGAGGCTGGCTTCGTCCCACAGGCCAACGGGTGTGCGGCTGCGGATCCAGCCGCTGCGCAGCTTGATCTGGTAGCGGGCATAGCGCGCCAGGGGCCGCAGCCCGAGCTCGCGCGCCGCCTGTACGGTGGCCTGCAAGCGGCTCATTGGGAGGATGCGTTCAACTCGAGGCGGACCGGATTGCGGGTGCGCAGCGCCTCGACGGCAGCCAGCGCCGCCCGGCTCGAAGCCAGCAGTTGGTCGTAGGGGATGGGAGGCGGCCCGCCGGCGCGGATGGCGGCGGCAAAGGCTCTCCACATCGCCGCATGCCCCTTGTCCTGGCGCAGCCAGGAGCGTTGAACGCGGCGCGCACCGGCGGCATAGGTTTCGAGCCTGCGGAAGTCGTCCAGCACAGCGGCGCGGCCGCCGCTGCTCACTTCGAGGCGCTCCTTGGGCAGGGCGCGGTCGCCGTTTGCCAGGTAGGCGACGGTGCCGATGGAACCGTCGGGGAACTCGAGCGTGATGACGGCGTTCTCTTCGTGGGAGGCGCCCGCGTCCGGCAGGGCGGCGGCAGAGAGGCGCACCGGTGGCGCGCCCACCAGGTAGATGAGGAAGTCGATGAAGTGGCACGCCTCGCCCAGGATGCGCCCGCCGCCCTGCTCGGGATCGCTGAGCCAGTGCGTGGCGGGCAGCGCGCCGGCGTTGATGCGGTAGTGCATGGCCAGCGGCGCGTGCGCGGCGCGCACGAACTCGCGCAGCGCCAGCGCCAGCGGCGCGAAGCGCCGGTTGTAGCCGACGGTCAGCAGACGATCCGAGCCGGCCAGCGCCGCCTCGACGGCGTCCACATCCTCGCCGCGCAGCGCCAGCGGCTTCTCACACCAGACGTGCTTGCCGGCCCGCAGTCCCGCCAGCACCTGGCGGGCGTGCTCGCCGTGGCGCGTCACAATGGCAACCGTGTTGACCTGCGAATCCTCGAGCACCTGCTGCTCGCTGGCGGTGGCGTACTGGAAACCGAAGCGCCGGACGGCGTGGGCGGCACTTAACCCGGCGCGCGAGGCGATGCTCACGCGCTCCACGCCTTCGAGGCCCCGCAGCGCAGGGAGCATCACCCCGGTGGCAAAGGCTCCGGCGCCCAGGACCCCCAGCCGCACGGCGGATTCGGCACCCCCTCCAGCCGTCCTGAACTCCACGCGTGGCGCCGAGGGCTCAGTCGCCCCCGGGTAGGTGAGCACGACGCCCAGGAACGGCTGGCCGCTGCGCCCGGCGATCAGGTCGTAGGCTTCCACCGCCCGGTCGATCGGGAAACGGTGCGTGACCAGCGGCCGGACATCCACCAGCCCGCCGGCCAGCAGGTCGACGAAGGCTTGCAGGTTGCGGCCTTCGGTCCAGCGCACGTAGCCGATGGGGTAGTCGAGGCCGGCCTGCTCGTAGAGCGGGTCGTAGCGGCCGGGCCCATAGGAGCGCGATACGCGCAGGCTGAGCTCTTTGTCATAGTAGGTGCGGCGCGGCACCTCCAGCCCGACGTTGCCAATGGCAACCACGCGCCCGCGATCACGCGCCAGCGCCCCGGCCAGTTCCACCGGATCGCTCGACGGCGTATCGGCGCAGATCAGCACGATGTCGAAGCCGCGGCCGGCGGTGATCGAGGCGCCCTGCTCGACGGCCGCGGGGCGCGGCCCAGCGGCGAATCCCAACTGGCGGGCGCGCGCGACGCGCGCTTCATCCAGGTCGACGCCAAAGACGGTGCAGCCGGAGGCGCGGCTGAGCGCCGCGCCCAGCAGGCCGAGCAGCCCCAGGCCGATGACCGCCACCTGTTCACCCACCTGCGGCTCGGCCAGCCGAAGGCCGTGCAGGGCGATCGATCCCAGCGTGGCGAAGGCCGCCTGTTCAAAGTCGACGCCCTGGGGCACGTGCGCCAGCAGGTTTTGCGGCACCGTGACGAACTCGGCGTGCACGGCGTGTCCGCCTCCGGCGCAGGCCACGCGGTCGCCCACCTTGAATCCCTGCAGCCCGTCACCGACAGCAACGATCACGCCGGCCGACGAATAGCCCAGCGCCACGGGCTGGTCGAGCCGGTTCTCGACGGCCTGCAGCGTCGTCAGCAACCCTTCGCGACGCACCTTGTCCAGGATCTGGCGCAGGAGGTCCGGACGTGAACGCGCTTTTGCGATGGGGCTCTTGGCGGCGAATTCGACCAGCATGCGCTCGGTGCCGGCGGAAACGACCGAGGCGGCGGTGCGCACCAGGGCCATGCCCGGTGCAGGTTCCGGAGGCGGAACCTCGAGCACGCGGGTTTCCCCGGAGCGCATGTCTTGGATGACCTGCTTCATGGCGGAGCGAGAGGCCTTCCTGGACGGGCAGGCGGCATTATAGCATCGGGCCGCCGGCGACCACCGACTGGTAGAAGGCCTCGGCCTGCCGCATGCAGGCGGCGTAGTCCGCCCGCTGGCGGATGACCTCGCCGTTGCGCCGGGCGGCCGCGGCGCGCATGCCTTCGTCCTCCAGGGCGCGCAGCATGGCCCAGGCCAGCCCTTCGTCGTCGGCCGGATCGACGATCAGGCCGGTCTCACCCCGCACCAGCCACTCACGCACCGACTCGAGATCGCCGGCGATGGGGAAGCAGCCGCAGGCCATGGCCTCCAGCAGCGTGTTGGGCGTGCCGTCGTGGGTGGACGGTGAGACGCTGATCTCCGCCCGCCGGAAGAGGGCCGCCATCTCTCCCGGCTCGAGAGGCGG
>Ga0209253_10004540_pt1 | contig 12085 bp, 8 predicted proteins | sample FrelakmetBRP12BR_FD_187145 | JGI IMG/M metagenome (GOLD analysis project Ga0209253, IMG submission 187145) | Freshwater lake sediment microbial communities from the University of Notre Dame, USA, for methane emissions studies - BRP12 BR (SPAdes)... | ecosystem: Environmental > Aquatic >...
CCGCCGCGCCAGCTAGCGCTCCCCCGGGCGTCGCCGCTCCGGCCGACCCTCCCGCGGCCCCGGCGCCGATCACGGCCGGCGCGCCCCCGCCCTTCGCCGGAGGAGGGTTCGCCGACGAGGGCGAGACCGCGGTCCGACGCCCCATCCGGCGGATCATCGTTGACGCCGGCCACGGTGGGCACGACACCGGCGCCATCGGTCCGCGCGGGGTCCGCGAGAAGGACGTCACTCTCGCCATGGCCCACCGGCTGACCCGGAAGCTCCGCGACGCCGGCTTCGAGGTGGTGCTGACCCGGTCCGACGACCGCTACCTGCGGCTCGAGGAGCGGACCGCCATCGCCAACGTCAACCACGGCGACCTCTTCGTGTCGATCCACGCCAACGCCCACCCGCGGCGCGACCGGCGCGGCGTCGAGACCTTCTTCCTGAACGTCACCGACGACCGCTACGCGCGCCGCCTGGCGGCGCGCGAGAACGGGCTCGTCGCCGAGGACGGCGAGGGGCCGCACGTCCAGCGGATCCTCACGGACCTGAACGCCCAGGCCAGCGCCGGGGCCTCGCACCGCCTGGCCCAGATGGTGCAGCGCGAGCTCACCGGTCGCGTCCGCCGCACCCACGGCGAGGTGCGCGACCTGGGCGTGAAGAACGCGCTCTTCTACGTGCTTCTCGGCGCCCGCATGCCGGCGGTCCTCGTCGAGACGGCCTTCATCTCCAACCGGGCCGAGGAGAAGCGACTGGCCAGCGCGGAGTACCAGCAGCTCGTCGCCGACGGCGTGGCGCGGGCGGTGTCCGACTTCGCCGGGGCGAGTCCGAGGGTCGCGGCGCGCTGAGATCCGGTCGGCGCCGCCACGGTCCCTCGCCACTCCGGGCGAGGCGGATGCGGCGAGGCGGCCCGTGGCTCGCTATAAGGGGACGAAATGCTCGTCCAGGACGCCTCCTTCACCAAGCTCCCGAAGACCGCCCCCTATGAGTTCGAGGCGAAGCTCAGGGAGCTTCCGCCGCCCACCGGCGACGTCCGCGCCGACTACGCCGCGCAGCGGAAGTTCGTGGAGGAGGTCCATCGCGCCGGCGGCAGCGGCCACACGGTGGTGCGCCTCGCCGCCGCGGCCATGGACCGCACCGTCATCGCGCTGTGGGAGCGGGCCGTGGCCGCAGCGGCCGCGAAGCAGCCGCCCACCAGGGTGGCGCTCGTCGCGCTTGGCGGCTACGGCCGGCTGGAGCTCTCGCCCTTCAGCGACGTGGACCTGCTCGTGCTGCACGAGCACCGGGATCCGGGCCCCTTCGTGAAGGCGGCGAGCGAGCGCTTCCTCTACTCGCTGTGGGACCTGAAGCTGGACGTGGGCTACGGCATCCGGGACGTGAAGGGGTGCGAGCAGCTCGCGAGCCAGGACACGACCGCCCGCACGGCGCTCCTCGATCTGCGCTTCCTGGCCGGCGATCGCGAGCTCTTCCGGGAGCTGGAGCGCGAGGCGCTCCACGGGCTCTCGCAGCCCAAGGTCGATGCCTTCATCGCCGACAAGATCCAGGAGACGCAGCAGCGTCGCGAGCGCTTCGGCGACTCGCTCTACCTCCTCGAGCCGAACGTGAAGGAGTCCGAGGGAGGGCTGCGCGATCTGCAGATGGCGCTCTGGACGGCGCGGGCCAAGTTCAAGGTGGCCGGTGTCACCGAGCTGCTGGCCCGTGCGTTGCTCCCCGAGCCCGAGGTGCGCGAGCTGCGCCGGGCTCGCGACTTCCTGTGGCGCGTCCGCAACGAGCTCCACTTCCTCAGCGGCCGCAAGACCGACCAGCTCAGCTTCGACCTCCAGCCGCAGGTGGCGGCGGCGATGGGCTACGGGGAGGGCGAACGGGCCGCCGAGGAGTTCATGCGCCACTACTACCTGGCTGCCAAGACCGTGCTGGTGGCTTGCGACGCCATCGTGGACCGATGCCAGGAGCCGGCCCGCGGCAAGCCCTGGCGCCGGGCCGACGCGCCGGCCTCGCAGTCGGGGGCGACGCTCGCGAAGGGGCCCGGGCCCGACGAGCGGCCGCTCCCCGGCGGCGAGTTCAAGCTGTTCCGCGGCCGGCTCACCATCGCCGACCGCGAGGCGCTGCGGAAGTCGCCGGCGGCGCTCGTCCGGCTCTTCGGCACCGCCGACCGGGAGGGGCTCGACCTGTACCCCTACGCCCGCGACATGGCCGCCCAGGCGGCGACGGAGTTTCCCGCCGGCGGCGCCAGCGACCCGGAGCTGAACCAGGAGCTGCTGGCGATGTTCACCCGCCCCGGCACGCGGGGCCGCTTCCTGACCCGCATGCACGAGCTGGGCGTGCTGGAGCGGGTGCTGCCCGAGTTCGCGCGGGTCACGGCGCGGCGCCAGATCGACCTGTACCACGTGTACACGGTCGACGTTCACAGCCTGTTCGCCGTCCGCCGCCTCCTCGCGCTCCGGAACGGCGACCTCGCGGTCGAGGGGCTCACCGAGCTCATGCAGCGGCTGGAGCGGCCGCTGGGCCTCTACCTGGGTACGCTCTTCCACGACATCGGCAAGGGGTCGGGGAAGGACCACTCCATCCGCGGCGCCGAGATCGCAGCCGCGGCCTGCGTCCGCATGGGCATCGACCCTGCTGACGCGGCCGACGTCGAATGGCTGGTGGCGAAGCATCTGCGCATGGCGAACCTGGCGCAGCGACGAGACCTCTCCGATCCGGACCTGATCCACTCCTTCGCCGAGGAGGCAGGGACCGTCGATCGGCTCGACAAGCTGTACCTGCTCACCTACGCGGACATCGCCACCGTGGGGCCGCGCACCTGGACCGAGTGGAAGGGGCGGCTCCTCAGGGAGCTCCACGAGAAGACGCGGGGCGTGCTGCTCGCCGGCGGCGAGCGCGAGCGGCCGGTGCCCGGGACGCACGAGGCCCAGGGGCGCGAGGCCGTGTCGACCGCGCTTGCCGAGCGCGGGGTGGCCGACACCGAGCGGGCCCGCTTCGTCGCGGCCATGCCGGCGCGCTACTTCCTCACCGAGTCCCCGGCGCAGGCGCCGCGCCACCTGCGGCTCCTGCAGCTCGGGCGACGCCACGCCGTGGCCGCCGTCATCCGTCACCGCCCGGGGATCGGCCACTCCGACCTGGCGCTCACCGCGCCCGATCGCCCGGGCCTGCTGGCCCTCATCGCCGGCGTGCTGGCCTCCCACCGCATCGACATCCAGCACGCCGAGGTCTTCTCGACGCCGCCGGACGAGGCCTCGCTCGGCTGGCTGGCCGGCCGGGCCCTGGACGTCTTCGAGCTGCGCGGGCCAGAGGGCGGGGCCCTGGAGCCAGCCCGCTGGCGCGCGGCGCGAGCCGACCTGGAGCGGGTCCTCCAGGGCGAGGTGGACCTCGAGGTGCTCATGGCGCGGCGGCTCAAGGCGTCGCCGCTGCCCCAGAAGCCGCTGCCCCGGGTCGCCACCAAGGTGGTGATCGACAACGACAGCGCCCGCAGCCAGAGCGTCGTGGACGTCTTCACCGCCGACCGCGTCGGCCTCCTCCACACGCTCTCGCGGACCTTCTTCGCCCTCGGGCTCTCGGTGGACCTCGCCCGCATCACCACCGAGGGGCACCGGGCCGCCGACGCGTTCTACGTCCGCACCGCCGACGGCCGCCGCCTCGAGGGCGCCGAGGCCCAGCGCGTGGTCGACGCGGTCACCCAGGCGCTGACGCGCAGTTGACCGTGGGTGGGGGGCTGATAACCTCCCGCCGGCATGAAGCCGCCCGCCCTCACCACCGTGTTCGACCCGGTGAAGCGCGTCCCGGGCCGCCCCCTGCCTCCGGTCGCCGGGAGAGGCCCATGACCGCGACCATCTGGAGCGTCGACCCGGAGCACCCGCAGCCGCGGGTGGTCGAGAAGGCGGTGGGCGTGCTCTCGTCGGGCGGACTCGTCGCCTTCCCGACCGATACCTACTACGCCATCGGCTGCGATCTCTTCGACAAGCGGGCCATCGAGCGCATCTACCAGCTGAAGCAGCTTCCACGCACCCATGAGCTCTCCTTCCTCTGCTCGGACCTCGCCGAGGTGGCCCGCTACGCCATGCTCGACAACGCCGCCTTCCGGGTGCTCCGGCGGAAGACCCCGGGGCCCTTCACCTTCATCCTGCCGGCGACCAGGCTCGTGCCCGAGCTGGCGCTCCGCCGCCAGAAGACGGTGGGCATCCGGCTCCCCGGAAGCCCGGTGGCGCTGGAGCTGGTGCGCAGGCTGGCCCACCCGGTCATCTCGACCTCGGCCGCCACCCCCGACGGCGAGGTGCTCATCGATGCCCGCGACATCCGCGACCGGCTCGGCCACGGCCTGGAGCTGATCCTCGACGGCGGCTACCAGCCCGACGAGCCCTCCAGCGTCGTCGACCTCACCGGCCCGGAGCCCCAGGTGGTCCGCGTCGGGAAGGGCGACGTCACGGATCTCCAGTGACGGTGCGCCGCCGCCCGGACGGAACGGATGACGCGGCGGGGCGAGCGGGCGCCGTCCTGCCCCGCCGGCGGGGCGGGCGCAAGGCCGCGCCCGAGCTGGACCTGCCGCTCGCGCCGGCGCTCGATCTCTTCCTCGCCCACCTGCGCGTCGAGAAGGGGCTCGCCGCGAACTCGGTGGAGGCTTACGCCCACGACGTCCGGCGCTACGTCGAGGGGCTCGCCGCGCGCGGCGTGGGCTCGTGGGAGGCGGTCTCCCGCGCCGACGTGCAGGCCCACCTCGCCTCGCTTCTCGAGGCGCGCATGTCGGCGCGCAGCCAGGCCCGGGCGCTCTCCGCCATCCGCGGGCTCCACCGGCTGCTTCTCTCCGAGCGGCTCGCACCCGCCGACCCCACCGACGAGGTGGACGCGCCTCGCGGCGCGCGCAGGTTGCCCCAGCTCCTGTCGCGCGACGAGGTCGAGCGACTGCTGGCCGCCCCCGTCCCCCGCAATGCGGCCGGCGTCCGCGACAAGGCGATGCTCGAGCTCCTCTACGCCACGGGCCTGCGCGTCTCCGAGCTCGTGAACCTCGACCTGAACCAGGTGGACCTCGAGTCGCGGGTGCTGCTGGCGCGGGGCAAGGGGAGCAAGGAGCGGCTCGTGCCGGTGGGCGGCCTGGCCACCGAGGCGCTGCGCCGCTGGCTAGGGGGGCCCCGCGAGCACATGCTGCGGGGACGGAGGAGCCGGGACCTGTTCGTCACGCCGCGCGGGCGTCGCATGACGCGCCAGGGCTTCTGGAAGCTGCTCGGCCGTTACGCCCGCGCCGCCGGCATCCGACGCGCCATCTCGCCCCACCAGCTGCGCCACAGCTTCGCGACGCACCTGCTCGAGGGGGGAGCCGACCTGCGCGCGGTCCAGTCGATGCTCGGCCACGCCGACGTCGCGACAACCGAGATCTACACGCACGTGGACCGCAGCCACGCCCGCAAGCTGCACCGCAAGCACCACCCCAGGGCCTGAACGCAGCGCTCGTGCGCCTCCCCCACAGGCCCAGGCGCGCCGGCCCGAGCGCGGCGCAAGGAGCCGGGGCGGGTCTCGTTGACCCGCGGACCCTGCGGTGCTACTCAACCGTCCTTCCGCGCGGATCCCATGTTCGACCCACAGAAAATCCTGGAGCGGCTCCTGGTATTCATACCGGTGCTGCTCCTGTCGCTCACGGTGCACGAGTTCGCCCATGCCTGGGCGGCCCGCAGGTTCGGTGACGACACCGCCGAGCGAATGGGACGGCTCACGCTGAACCCGCTCGCCCATGCCGACCCCATCGGCACTTTCCTCCTTCCGCTCCTGAACGTGCCGTTCGGCTGGGCCAAGCCGGTCCCCGTGAACCCGGCGCGGTTCCGGCGCGGCGTCTCCATGGCCACGGGGATGATGGTGACGTCGCTGGCCGGCCCGCTCGCCAACGTCGTCCTCGCGGTCCTCTCCACCGTGATCCTGGGCCTGATCCTCCGCTTCTTCGCCCCCGGCTTCGTGCACGGCAGCTCCGAGATCGGGGGAGGCCCCAAGATCGCCGTGTCGTTCCTGGTGAGCATGATGCAGATGAACGTGGTGCTCGCCGTCTTCAACCTCCTGCCGATTCCGCCGCTCGACGGCAGCCGGGTCGTCGACGCCTTCCTCCCGACCCGGTGGCGTCCGCAGTGGGAGACGTTCTCCCGCTACTCGATGTTCCTCCTCCTGGCCCTCGTGTTCGTCGGCTGGAGGATCATCGCGATGCCGGTGAACGCCGCCATGAACGCGCTCCTCCATCTGCTCGGCGCCATCAGCTGACCGACGCCATGCCCGACACCCAGAATCCGGTCGTCGTCTCCGGCATGCGCCCGACCGGGCGGCTCCACCTCGGCCACCTGCACGGCGCGCTCTCGAACTGGGTGAAGCTGCAGGACCAGGGCCGGTGCCACTTCTTCAGCGCCGACTGGCACGCGCTGACGACGAGCTACCACGAGACCGACAAGCTGAAGCAGGCCGAGCTGGAGATGTTCGTGGACTGGCTGGCCGCCGGCATCGATCCCTCGAGGTCGGTGCTCTTCATCCAGAGCAACGTGAAGGAGCACGCCGAGCTCTTCCTGCTGCTCGGCATGATCACGCCGCTGGGCTGGCTCGAGCGCTCGCCGTCCTACAAGGAGATGCGGGAGCAGATCACCGACCGCGACCTCTCCCTCTACGGCTTCCTCGGCTACCCGGTGCTGATGGCCGCGGACATCATCCTCTACAAGGCGACCCACGTGCCGGTGGGCGCCGACCAGGTGACCCACCTGGAGCTCACCCGGGAGATCGCCCGCAAGTTCAACTTCCATTACGGCGAGGTCTTCCCCGAGCCGAAGCCGCTGCTCACCGAGGCAGCCAAGGTGGTGGGCATCGACGGCCGGAAGATGTCGAAGAGCTACGGGAACGCCATCGAGCTCGGGGAGAGCGCGGCGGTGACGACCAAGAAGATCATGGGCGCCGTCACCGACCCGGCCCGCAAGCGGCGGCAGGACCCTGGCAACCCCGAGACCTGCGGCATCTTCTACCTCCACAAGATCTACAGCGACGACGCCACCGTGAGGTGGGTGGACGAGAACTGCCGCACCGCCGGGATTGGCTGCGTGGACTGCAAGAAGAAGCTGCTGGAGCGGCTCGCCCCGGACCAGGAGCGGATGCGCGAGAAGCGCGAGGCCCTGCTGGCCCGGCCGGACGACGTGGTCGACGTCGTCCGGGAGGGCAACCGGCGCGCGCGGGTCGAGGCCGCGCGGACCATGGAAGAGGTTCGACGGGCCATGCACCTCGACCTGAACCTCTAGCGGGAGGAGGGCCGGAGCGGATGAGCAAGGCTGCGGAACCAGCCGGCGCCGTCGACGCCGCGGCCGAGGCCCCTCAGCCCTTCCGCGTCGTGCTGCCCGCCGTCCGTCCCGGGGAGCCACCCTTCGAGGGGCCGCTCGACCTGCTCCTTCACCTGGTGACGGAGCACCAGGTCGATCTCTTCGACATCCCCTTGGCCCGCATCACCGAGGCGTACCTGGCGACCCTGCAGGCCCTCCGGGAGCTCGACGTCGACGTCGCCGGCGAGTTCCTCCACATGGCGGCGCAGCTCATGCTGATGAAGTCGAAGCTGCTCCTCCCCCGCACCGAGGTCGCCGACGACGGCGAGCCGGAGGAGCCGCCGGGGGACCCACGCGCCGACCTCGTGCGCCGCCTGCTCGAGTACCAGAAGTACAGGGCCGCGGCCGAGGCGCTCGCCGGCCATGACATCCTCGATCGCGACGTCTTCGCTCGCCGTGCCCGGGCGGAGCGGCTGCCCGCGCCGGAGGGGCCCGAGGGACTCGCCGAGGTCTCGGTCTTCCGGCTCATCCAGGCCCTCGACCGGGCGCTGCAGAACGTCGAGCCCGACCGGAGTCACGAGGTGGAGGTGGACCGGCTCAGCATCACCGACGCCATCAGCCGCGTGGCCGAGGTGCTCCGGCTGCGCCGTCGCGTCTCCTTCGCCGAGCTGCTGTCGGGCGCCGCGGTCGGCGGCCGCTCGGCCGCCGTCGCCGCCTTCCTGGCGGTGCTGGAGATGACCCGGCTCCGGCTCGTTCGGATCTTCCAGGTCCCGGCCGACGAGGGCGGCCCCGACTCGGAGATCGTGGTCGAGGCGCGGGACACGCTGGGCGACGGCTTCAACGGGCCCGAGGGTCTGGGGGAGTACCGATGAGCGAGAGCCAGGGCGCGCGCCCGGGCCCCACCGAGGCGGAGCTGCGGGACCTGCATGCAGCCGAGGAGGCGAAGGCCGACCCGACCCTCGACGAGGTCGAGGCGGCCTCCATCGACCTCCCCGAGCCGGAGGCGGGGCGGGAGGAGCCCTTCGAGAAGCTCGCGGCCCAGGCCCGTCGCATGTCGCCGGAGCGGGCGCGCGCTGCGCTCGAGACCTTGCTGTTCCTGGCCGAGAGGCCGCTCGGCACCGACGAGCTCCGCCGAACCACGGGGCTCGAGCCGCAGCGGATCCTGAAGGTGCTCGACGAGCTCGCCGGCCAGTACCGGGAGGGCGTTTCGGGGATCGTGCTCCAGCAGGTGGCCGGAGGCTGGCAGCTCCGCACCTCGCCGGACACGTCCGAGTTCGCCCGCCGCTTCCTGCAGGTGAAGCCGCAGCGGCTCACCCGGGCGGCTCTGGAGACCCTCGCCATCATCGCCTATCGGCAGCCGGTCACGCGTCCGGAGATCGAGGAGATCCGCGGGGTGGACTCCGGCGCGGTGGTCAAGGCGCTGCTCGAGCGCAAGCTCCTCAAGATCCTCGGCAAGAAGGAGGAGCCCGGCCGGCCCATCCTCTACGGCACGACCCGCGAGTTCCTGGAGTTCTTCGCGCTGAAGGACCTGGCGTCGCTGCCCACGCTGCGGGAGTTCCAGGAGCTCAGCGAGGAGCACCGCGACATCGTGGAGAAGGAGGCGCCACCGCCCGAGCTGCCGCGCCTCGACGGCCTGGTCGAAGAGCTCACCGACCCGAACCTCCGCGCCGCCCTCGAGCAGAAGCGCGAGGAGGGCGACCAGGCCCTCGAGGAGCTCGAGCGCGCCATGGCGGAGGCCGACATCCGCGATCGGGCGGCGCGCGCCGCGCTCGACCCGGCGCCTCCCGAGCCGGGAGGTGGCCCGGGAGCCGCGCCAGAGCCGGCCGGCGCCGTCGCCGCGCCCGGGGACGGGCTCTCGCCGGGATCCAGCCAGGGCTCACCGGCGGCCCCGGAAGGCGCCGCCCCTTGAAGCAGCGACTCCAGAAGTTCCTCTCCGCAGCCGGCATCGCCTCGCGCCGCAAGGCCGAGGAGATGATCGCCGCCGGGCGCGTGGCCGTGAACGGCGAGACGGTCGCCGTGCCCGGCACGCAGGTGGATCCGTCATCCGACCTCGTGGTCGTCGACGGACGCCCGGTGGGGCGCCGCAGCCGGGAACGCTACCTGCTCCTCTACAAGCCACCCGGCTGCCTGACGACGCTCTCCGACCCTCAGGGTCGCCCCACCGCGGCCGGGTACCTGGGCCAGGTCGGAGAACGGGTCTTTCCGGTGGGGCGCCTCGACTGGGACGCGGAGGGAGCGCTCCTCTTCACCTCCGACGGCGAGCTCGCCAACCGGCTCGCCCACCCGCGCTACGGCCACCGGCGCACCTATCTCGTCAAGGTGAAGGGGGAGCCGCCTTCCGAGGCGCTGGCGCGCCTGGTCTCGGGCGTCCGGCTCGAGGACGGTCCAGCCCAGGCCCTCGAGGCCACCGTTCACGAGAAGACCACCAAGAACACGTGGATCCGCGTGGTCGTGGGGGAGGGGCGCAAGCACCTCGTGAAGCGGCTCTGCGAATCGGTCGGGCTGGAGGTGCAGCGCCTCTTTCGCCCGGAGTTCGGCGGGGTGAGCGTGGGACGGCTGCGCCCGGGCCAGTTCCGCGAGCTCGGGGCCGAGGAGGTCCAGTCGCTGCGCCGCGCGGCCGGGCTCGCCCGAGGCCCCGCCCCGGCTCCACCCATCCCCGCCGAGCTGCCGCATGCCGCCCGACGTCACGGCCACGGCCCGCCGGAGCCGCGGCCGGCTCGCGGATCGGGGGGTGCGACATCTGGCACGGGCTCGGGCCACCGACAGGCTCCGGGCTCCCGGAGCGCCGCCGAGCGGACGTCGCATCCCAGGCCAGCCCCCTCGCGGACGACTGCTCCCCGGCCGTTCGCGTCGCGGCCATCTGGCTCCCGCCGCCCCGCGTCTCGCCCGTCCGGTCCTCGCGGCGGAGGAAGAGGACGCCGTTGACCCGTCGCGCAGCCGCCGTCCTGCTCGCCGGCGCGATGGCCTGCAGCCGCGGGGGAGGCGTGCCGGAGGATTTTCGATCCACCGTCCCCGAGCGGCGCGCCGCCGCCGTGGCCGGCCTCGCCGGCTCCCGCGACGACGCGGACCTCGCCGTCCTGCTCGTGGCGCAGGAGGACTCGAGCCCGCTCGTCCGGAAGGCGGTCGCCGGCGCGCTCACCGCTCGCGGCGGGGCTCGCTCGATCGAGGGGCTGGCCCGTCTCCTCGCCGATCCCGACCCCGAGGTCGTCGCCGCCGCCGCCCGCGGCATGGGGACCATCTCGCATGCCTCCCCGTCTTCGGATGCCCGCGCCGCCGCCGCCCTCCAGCGCCAGGCGGCGCAGGCGCTGGCGGCAGCCTACGGGACGGCCGACGGGAAGGGGCGAGCGGAGATCGCGGCCGCCATGGCGGCGCTCGGCGCGTCGCTGCGCGATGCGGTAGAGGCGGAGGCTCGCCTCCTCTGGGAGCGGGATGCCCGTACGCTGGCGTCCGGGAGCCCGGCGGAGAGGGCCGGGGCCGCGGAGGAGCTCGGACGCAGCGGCCGCGCCGAGGCCGTGAAGCGCCTCGTCCCGCTCGTGAAGGCCTCCGGGGTCGACTCCCGGATCGCCGCCGCGGCCGCCCGCGGGCTGGGCTGGACCGGCGACCGCTCGGTGCGCGAGGCCCTCGAGGAGGCCCTGATCGACGGGGACGCAGCGCTGGCGGAGTCGGCCGCGGCCGCGCTGGCTGCGCTGGGCGACCCGGGCGCGGCCGACGCCCTGGCCAGTGCCGGAGCCGTCGGGCCGCCCCGCATCGCGGCCGCCGCGGTCGGCGCCCTCGAGGCGCTGCCGCGCGCCCCGGAGGTCGGGGTGGCACTCTGCGAGATCGCCGTCCGCAGCCCGGAGCCCCCGGTCGCCGAGCGGGCCGCCCGAGCGGCCCGAGGCCGCGAGGCCGACTGCCCGGAGCGGCCCCTCACGAGCCGCATCGCCCGGCGCGGGGCCGACGCCGCGGCGGCGCTCGCGGCCATGGGATCGCTGGGGCTTCCCCCCGACCGGCTCAAGGGGCCCGCGGAGCGCGCCCTGGCGCTGCTGCAGCCCGGGAGCGACGCCGCGCTGAGGTCGGCCGCCGCCCGGGCGCTGGGGCTCGCGCACCACACTCCCGCCGTGCCCGCGCTGCAGAAGCGGCTGGAGTCGCTCCGGGAGCGTGTCGCCGAGGGACGGCAGCGCTGGGTGGCCGGGGCGCTCCCGGTCGTGCCAGCCCCCGGCTTCGAGAAGGGCACACCGTCCCCCGAGGAGATCGCGCTGCGGACGCTCCCGGAGGCGGCGCGCGACGCCGCCGCCCCTTCCGCGGCGAGGTGGACCCCGGGAACCGATGCCGCCGACGCCGAGGAGATCGCCGCAGTGCTGGTGGCGCTGGCCCGCCTCGGCGCGAACGGGGCGGCGCGGCAGGCCCTCGGGCTCGCCACCGACCCGGATCCATGCATCCGGGCGGGGGCCATCGAGGCCCTCGGGGTGGCCGGTGGCGAGGAGGCGGTCGCCTTGCTGGCCGCAGCGCTCTCCGACCCGCACGCCGCGGTCCGCCGGGCCGCGGCGGAGGCGCTGGGGAGGCGCGGAGCGACGGCGGCAGCGCCCCTCGCCGCCGCGCTGGCGCGGAGCGGGGAGGGGGACGCCGAAGGCCGCCTCGCGCTCGTGCGCGCGCTGGGGGACACGGGCTCCCCCGAGGCCGTTGCGCCGCTCGCGTCGCTGCTGGCCGGCCCCGAGGCCGGTGCCGCCGCGGCCGCCCTGGGACGGCTCGGGACCCGCGAGGCGGTCCGACCGCTCCTCGACCTCCTCCAGCGCCGCCAGGCGCTCGGTCGGGTCGAGGCCCTGGAGTCGCTCGCGCAGGTGGCCACGGCCGAGGCGGGG
>Ga0209253_10004541_pt1 | contig 12084 bp, 10 predicted proteins | sample FrelakmetBRP12BR_FD_187145 | JGI IMG/M metagenome (GOLD analysis project Ga0209253, IMG submission 187145) | Freshwater lake sediment microbial communities from the University of Notre Dame, USA, for methane emissions studies - BRP12 BR (SPAdes)... | ecosystem: Environmental > Aquatic >...
GTTCAACCTCAACTACATCAAGCTCGACGGCAACGTCGGCTGCATGGTCAACGGCGCCGGCCTGGCCATGGCGACGATGGACATCATCAAGTACGCCGGGGGTATGCCCGCCAACTTCCTCGACGTGGGCGGCGGCGTCACGGAAGAGGCCGTGACCAACGCCTTCCGCATCCTGGTCAGCGATCCCGACGTCAAGGGGGCCCTGATCAACATCTTCGGGGGCATCGTCCGCTGCGACATGATCGCCAGCGGCGTCGTCAAGGCCGCCCGGGCGCTCGGGACGAAGATCCCGGTCGTCATCCGGCTCGAGGGGACGAACGTGGAGCTGGGCAAGAAGATCCTGGCCGATTCGGGCCTGGCCTTCTCGTCGGCGGACGGCATGAAGGAAGCCGCCGAACGCATCGTCGCGCTGGTGAAGTGAGCCGGAGCAAAGGAGCCTTCCATGAGCATTCTCCTCGATGAAAAAACACGCGTCGTCGTTCTGGGGATCACCGGCGGCGAAGGCACGTTCCATGCCCAGAAAATGATCGAATACGGCACCCGGGTCGTGGCCGGCATGACGCCCGGCAAGGGCGGGACGAAACACCTCGGCGTCCCGGTCTTCAACACCGTGGCCGAGGCCGCCGCGGCCGTCGGGGTCGACGCGGCCGCGATCTTCGTGCCGCCGTTCGCCGCGGCCGACGCCATCATGGAGTGCGCCGACGCCGGCCTCGGGCTCGTCGTCTGCATCACCGAAGGGATCCCGACCTTCGACATGCTGAAGGTCAAGACCTATCTCCGCGGCAAGCCCGTCGCCCTGATCGGCCCGAACACGCCGGGCATCATCTCGCCGGGCAAGGCCAAGATCGGCATCATGCCCGGTCCCATCCACAAGCCGGGCACGATCGGGATCATCTCCCGGTCCGGGACGCTGACCTACGAAGCCGTCCAGCAGGTCTCGGAGCAGGGCTACGGCCAATCGACCGCCGTGGGCATCGGCGGCGACCCGATCGTCGGGCTCAAGTACATCGAGCTCCTGGAGCTTTTCAAGGAGGACCCCGGAACGGAAGCCGTGATCCTGATCGGCGAGATCGGCGGGACGGCCGAGGACGAGGCCGCGGCCTATATCCGGACGTCCTTCCCCAAGCCTGTCGTCGGGTTCATCGCCGGCCAGACCGCCCCTCCGGGACGGCGGATGGGTCATGCCGGGGCGATCATCGCCGGCGGCAAGGGGACGGCCCAGGAGAAGATGGACGCGCTCCGGGCCGCCGGGGTCCGGGTCGCCGTCAGTCCGGCCGATATCGGAGCCGAGCTCCGCCGGGCCCTAACCCGCTCTGCCTGATCCTCCCGGCTCGTCGTCGCCGGCCGCCAGGGCCGCGGCGACGAGGCTCCGGAGGGTCGTCGGCAGAAAGGGCTTGGGCAGGAAGTCCATCGCCCCGAGCTGCATCGCCTGGAGCGTATTCCGCATCGTCGGGTACCCCGTCACCATGATGATGCGGGCCTTGGGGTTCCGGGCCTTCAGCATCCGGAGCAGGTCCATGCCGCTGAGGCCGGGCATCATGAGATCGACGATCAGGACGTCGTACGGCTGCTCGGCCTCCTTGCTGAGCGCCTCCTCGCCGCTTTGCGCCATATCGACGTCGCAATCGCTTCCGACGAGCACCTGCCGGATGCTCTTGCAGACCGTCAGCTCATCGTCCACGACGAGGATCCGATGCTTCCGGGGATTGCTCATAGCGGCGCCTCCTCGATGCGTTTGTCTTCCCGGGGGGGGATCAGGGGGACCCGGACCGTGAACACGGTGCCCTTCCCCACCACGCTCCGGACGAGGATCGTCCCGCCGCGCTGCCGGACGATCCCGTAGCTAACGGCCAGGCCCAATCCGGTCCCGAAGCTCTTGGTGGTGAAGAAGGGGTCGAACAGCCGGGGCATGTTCTCCTTGGGGATGCCCACGCCCGTATCGGTGAAGATGACCTCGATGTGCGTGCCGTCGCGGCTCATGAGGCTGGCCACGCCGAGCGTCCCGCCCGTGGGCATGGCCTCGCAGGCGTTGATGGCCAGGTTCGAAAAGACCTGCTGGATCTTATTCTTGTCGATCTCGATCGCAGGGAGCGTGCGGTCCAGGGCTTTCTCGATGCGGATGTTGCGGACCGAGGCCTGCATCTCGAGGAGCTGGAGAGTGCGGTCAACGATGTCGTTGATATCGGACGGAGCCGCTCGCGAAGGCGTCTGGCGGGCAAAATCCAGCAGGCCGCCAACGATCCCGGCGCAGCGGGTCGTCTCTTCGGCGATGAGGCGGAGGGACTCCTCCTCGCCCGGATCGAGCCCCGGCCGCTCCAGGAGGAGGTGGCTGTTGAGCAGGATCGCGGTCAGGGGATTGTTGATCTCGTGGGCGACGCCTGCGGCCATCTTGCCGAGCGAAGCCAGCTTTTCCGATACCACGAGCTGGTCCTGGGTGTCGCGCAGCTCCCGCGTGCGCTCCTCGACCCGCCGCTCGAGGGTCCTGCCCCACTGGGTCAGATCCTCGTGCGCCAGGCTGAGCTCGTCGATCATGCGGTTGAAGGCCCGGGCCAGACAACCGATCTCGTCCTGGCTCTCGACCGGGACCATGTGATCCAGGTCGCCCGAGGCGATCTTGCCCGCGGCGTCGGCCATGACGGCCAGGGGGCGCGTGATCCGTCGGGCCGCGAACGACAGCAGGGCGAGGAGGAGCAGGACACACAGGGCGGCGATGCCGACGAACGTCGCCATGACCCTGTTCCGCAGGTCGATGTAAGGCCTCTCGAGCATGCCGACATAGAGCATGCCGACCGTCCGGCCGGCGACGTCGTGGATCGGCTGGTAGGCGGTGATGTACCAGGCGGTCACGACAAAGGCCCGGCCGACGTAGGTCTCCCCCCGGTCGAGGACGGCTTCCTTGACCTCCCGGGAAACCCGGGTCCCCACCGCCCGCTGGCCTTGACTGTCGAGGACGTTGGTGGCGATCCGGAGGTCGTCCTGGAACAGGGTGGCCGTTCCGATGTCGTGGCCCTTGTATTTATCCCCCTTGAAGACGATCTCCTTGACCCGGTCGACGAGATCGTAGTTCCTGTTGAAGAGCAGGCCGCCCGTCAGGACGCCGAGGAGGACCCCGGAATCGTCCACGACGGGCGCGGCGGCGCTGAGCATCATCCCCTCGTCCTCGCGGTCCTCGGGCCTCGCGGCCGCCATGGGCGTCGGGACGAACTCGAACCAGGCCCGGTCGGCCAGGTCGGCCCCTTCCCGGAGAAGCTCGTCCCGGGAGACGATCCGGGTCCCGGCGGCGGTCTCCTTCCGAAGGGCCCGGGCGACCAGAGGGTCCCGGGCGGCGTCGTCGCCGACCGGCGCATCGGCGGACCGGGACCGCACCACGACGCGTCCGCGGGCGTCGGTGATGTTGAGAACGTCGAGACCGTACTCCCGGCGGATCACGTCCAGACTCTCGGAGACCTTCTTGAGGTCCGATCCCCGGAAGGCGGCCCGAAGGAACTCCTGTGTCGCGCTGAGCCGGACGGTGTCGCGGAGGCCGTTCAGCCGTTCCTCATAGACCATCCAGGCCGAGGCCAGATCGTGCCGGACCTTGGCTTCGGCCAGGGAGATGATCGTTTGGTGTTCGATCCGAGTCCCGACGAGGAGCGTCATGACGCCGACGGCGGCGATGATGGCGAGAGAACTCAGGATGAGCTTGCGCCGCAGGGGGAGATCGAGGAACCACTGGACGATCCGTCGAAAAGACATCGATCCGCCTCGGTTCACCATAACACTGGCGTCGGAGCCCTGTCAATCGGCCGCGAGGCCGCCTGCGCCGGACGGCCGAAGCCGCGGCTTGACATTCCCGAACCCGCTTCATTATATATTAGAGGACGGAACGACCAAAAACCGCGGAAAAGGAAGAATCCCGCATGGATAAGATCGAGAAGATGAAGGACGGCACGGAGGTCACGGTCAGGCTTTTTGTGCCGCAGGACATCGACAGATTGATGGAATTCTACGCCAGCCTGCCGGAGGACGATCGAAAATACCTGAAGTTCGACGTCATGGACCGGAAGGCCGTGACCAAGCGGCTGCGACGGGTCGACAGCGGCGACGACATCCGCATCGTGGCCGTCCACGGCGGCGTCATCGTGGCCAGCGGCGCCCTGGAGCTGTCCGGAGATGCCTGGAGCAAGCACCAGGGCGAGATCCGGGTCATCATCGCCCACCCGTTCCAAAAGCGGGGATTGGGGACGGTCATGATCCGTGAGCTCTATTTCATCGCCGTGCAGAACCAGATCCAGACGATCGTGGCCCGGATGATGCGGCCCCAGGTCGGGGCCCAGAAGATCTTCCGCCGGCTCGGCTTCCGCGAGGAATCGATGATGCCGGACTTCGTCAAGGACCTTCAAGGGAGCTCTCAAGACCTGATCGTCATGACCTGCGACGTCAGGGAGCTGTGGAAACAGCTGGACCGGACGTTCAGCGAATCCGACTGGCAACGGTGCCGCGACTAGCCCGCCGATAGTCATTGACAAGCTTTCCGTCTTTTCTGTAAGGTACTCCCGACACGATGAACAAAAGTGACAGGGCCGGGGTCGCGCGGCGCGGCCATGCCGCCCCAAGCCTGAAAACGTCAAGCCTTTCGCCGGAGCGGGCGGCGGCCCGGATCGTCGTCCGGAAGTACGGCGGCCAGACGCGGGCGGTCATCCAGATCCTCCAAGATCTCCAGGAACGGCTCCGCTGGCTCGCGCCCGAGGCGCTCGAGGCGGTAGCCCTGGAGCTGAAGATGCCGCCGGCCCACGTCTACAGCGTGGCGACCTTTTATAAGTCCTTCAGCCTGGCGCCCCGCGGCCGGCATATCTGTACGGTCTGCATGGGGACGGCCTGCCACGTCAGGGGCGGGGCCACCGTCCTGGAGCATTTCGAACGGAAGCTCGGGCTGCGGGCCGGCGAGACCTCCCGGGACCGCGAGGTTACCCTCGAGCGCGTCAATTGCCTGGGCGCCTGCGCTCTCGCGCCGCTCGCCGTCATCGACGGGCAGTATCACGGCCAGATGAGCGAAGCCAAGGCCGACAAGGTCCTCGAGCCGATCCTCCGCGCCGGCGGCCCGGCGCCAGATGCCGGGAGCGGGCCGGAGGACGGGGAAGCGCCTTGAAGACCGCCCGGATCCACCTCCTCGTCTGCGCCGGAACGGGCTGCGTGTCCTGCGGGGCCTTCGCCTTCAAGGACGCGTTAGTGGCGGAGATCGCCCGCCGCGGCCTTCAGGACGAGGCCCTCGTCGTGGCCACGGGCTGCAACGGATTTTGCGAGCGGGGCCCGATCCTGCTCGTCCATCCCGACGGCGTCTTCTACCAGCGCCTGTCCTCCGCGGACGTGCCCCTCCTCGTCGAGGAGCACCTCGTCAAGGGACGGCCGGTCCCCCGGCTCATGTACGTGCCGCCGGAGGGGGGCCTCCCCGTCCCCAAGATGGCCGACATCGAGTTTTTCAAGCACCAGCGGCTCATCGTCCTGCGCAACCGGGGCCGCATCGATCCGGAAAAGATCGAGGAATACATCGCTTACGACGGCTACGAGGGTGCGTCCAAGGCTTTGGGCCGCATGACGCCCGAGGAGATCGTCGCCGAGGTGAGCGAGGCGGGTCTCCGGGGCCGGGGCGGCGCCGGATTCCCGACCGGCCGGAAATGGGACCTCTGTCGGCGGGAGCCGGGCTCGCCCAAGTACCTCATCTGCAACGGCGACGAGGGGGATCCCGGGGCGTTCATGGACCGTTCCGTCCTCGAGGCCGACCCGCACGCCGTCCTGGAAGGGATGATCATCGGGGCCAAGGCCATCGGCGCGGCCCGGGGATTCATCTATATCCGTGACGAATACCCCCTGGCCGTTTCGCGCATCGGCATCGCTCTGGGGCAGGCCCGGGAGATGGGCCTGCTCGGCCGCGACATCCTGGGCACGGGCTTCGACTTCGATCTCGAGATCGTCCGCGGCGCCGGCGCCTTCGTGTCGGGCGAGGAAACGGCCCTGATCGCATCGATCGAGGGCCAGCGGGCCTATCCCCGGCAGCGGCCGCCCTACCCCGCCCAGAGCGGCCTGTGGGGACGGCCGACGGTGATCAACAACGTCGAGACCTGGGCCAACGTCCCCTCCATCATCCGCCGCGGCGCCGCCTGGTTCTCAAGCCTGGGGACCGAAACGAGCAAGGGCACGAAGATCTTCTCGCTCGTCGGCAAGATCAACAACACGGGACTGGTCGAAGTCCCCATGGGCATCCGCCTGCGCGACATCGTCTACGCCGTCGGCGGCGGCATCCCCCAGGGCCGCGATTTCAAGGCGGTCCAGATCGGAGGCCCGTCGGGGGGCTGCATCCCCAAGGCGCTGCTGGACCTGCCCATCGATTACGAGAGCCTGACCCAGGCCGGAGCCATGATGGGCTCGGGGGGCATGATCGTCATGGACGAGGACACCTGCATGGTGGACATCGCCCTGTATTTCCTCCGCTTCACCCAGGAGGAATCCTGCGGCAAGTGCTCCCCCTGCCGGATCGGGACGCGGCAGATGGCCGAGATCCTGGCCCGGATCACGGCCGGAGAGGGAAGCCTCGAGGATCTCGAGAAGCTCGAGGCGCTCGCCGCGACGGTCAAAAGGGGCTCCCTCTGCGGCCTGGGGCAGACGGCGCCCAACCCCGTACTGTCCACGCTGCGCTATTTCCGGGACGAGTATCTCGCCCACATCGTGGACCGGGTCTGCCCCGCCGGGGTCTGCAAGAGCCTGATCAGGTTCACCATCGATCCCGAAAAGTGCGTGGGCTGCCTTCTCTGTCTCAAGGCCTGTCCCGTCAAGGCCATCTCCGGGGAACGGAAGAAGGTCCACGTCATCGATCAAGACGCCTGTATCAGATGCGGGGCCTGTCTCGTTGCCTGCCCGGCCAAGGTCCGGGCCGTGATCAAGCACACGGGCGGGAAGGCGGGGGCTTCGCGGGAGGGGGCGACCGCCCCGAAGGACGCATGAAGCTCCTCATCGACGGGCGCGCGGTCACGGCGGAGGGCACCCCCACGCTCCTCGAGGTGGCCCGGGCGAACGGCATCTTCGTGCCCGCGCTCTGCGAACACCCGGCCCTCGAGCCTTACGCCGCCTGCCGCCTCTGCCTCGTCGAGGTCAAGGGACGCAAGGGCTTCGTCCCGGCCTGCAGCACGCGGGCCGAGGACGGCCAAGAGGTCATGACCGCGACGGCCGAGATCCAGGCCCTGAGGAAGGGGATCCTCGAGCTCATCCTGGCCGAGCATCCCCACGCCTGCCTGATCTGCGCCGAGAAGCCGTCGTGCGACGATCTCAAGTCGACCATCCGCAAGACCGGCGAGGTGACCGGGTGCGTTCTCTGCCCGGCCAACGGCCGGTGCGAGCTCCAGCGGGTCGTCGAGGCCATGGGCCTCGGCCTGGTCCCCTTCCCCAGCCACCGCCGTCCCGGCGAGGTCCGCCGGGACGATCCGTTCATCGACCGCGACAACAGCCTCTGCATCCTCTGCGGGCGCTGCGTCCGCGTATGCCAGGAGATCCGCGGCGCGTCCGTCCTCACGTTCGTCTCCCGCGGATCGGAGACGGTGATCGGCACGGCCCTCGACCGCCGGCTGCTCGATTCGGCTTGTCAGTTCTGCGGCGCCTGCGTCGACGTCTGCCCCACCGGATCGCTCATGGACCGGGGGGGACGCTACGACCGACCGGCCGAAGCCGGGACGAAGGCCGTCTGCGCGCTGTGCGGGCAGGGGTGCCGGTTGAACGCCGGGATCCGGGAAGGCCGGATCGCCGGGACCTCGCCCGACATGGACGGCCCGGTCAACCGGGGCCAGGCCTGCGTCAAGGGCCGGTTCCTGGTCGGGCCCGCGCTGAGCCATCCCCGCCGCCTGCTCAAGCCGCTCGTCCGCGAGAACGGCTCGCTCCGTGAGGCCGGCTGGGAGGAGGCTTTGGACCTGGCCGCGAAGCGGCTGGCCGCCTTCGCCGCGGGAGAGGTCGCCGTGTCCGCGTCGGCCCAGAGCTCGTGCGAAGACCTCTTCGTCCTGCAGAGGTTCGCCGCCGAGGTCCTGCGGGCGCCGGCGGTCGCCGGCCCCTGGACCGGCTCCGCGGCGGCGGGCCTTCGGGATCTCGGCCGGACCGCGGGCCGGGCCCTGCCGTTGAATTTCCGCATGACCGATATCGATCACGCCCGGACGATCGTCGTCATCGGAGAGGACCTGCCCGTCACCCAGCCCATCGTCGGGCTCCACGTCCACAGGGCCGCGTCCATGGGCGCGGAGGTCATCAAGGTCGACGCCGGAAAGAGAGCCCTGGGCCTCGTCTCGCGGTTGGACCGGTCCAAGCCAGCAGTGATCCTGTTCGGCCCGTCGCTCGTCGGCGGGGCGGATGGGCCGGCCCGCCTCGCGGCCCTCGAAGCCGCGGCCGCCGCGACCGGCGGCCGGATCATCGCGCTCGACCGGGAGGCCAACGTCCGCGGCGGGCTGGCGATCGCCGAGGCCTTCCCTACGCTCCCGGCCTCGACCGGCGCCCGGGCCCTCTATCTCGCCGGCCCCCACCCGAAGCTCAAGCCCGGGGAGGCCGAGCTCGTCATCGTCCAGGGGAGCTACGGCGACGAGATCTCGGCCCTGGCCGATATTGTCTTTCCGGAGGCGACATCGTTCGAGGCGGAGGGGACGTTCGTGAACGTCGAAGGCCGGATCCAGGTCTCCCGCCCGGCCGTGGCGCCTCCCGGCGAGGCCCGACCCGGCTGGCGGATCCTGCAGGACTTGGCCGGCCGGCTCGGCGCGAAGGGATTCGGGTACGGCTCGGAGGCGGATGTCCGCGCCGCGCTCGCCGAGGCCGCGCCCGCTTTCGACGCCGCGGCTTTGGCGGCTTCCAACGAAGGGCCGGCCTTCCTGGCCGAGGGACCGGCCGGAGCCGCGGCGTTCGCCGGAAGGGACGCCGGCCGGGGCCGCGGGCGCGCCCGCGTCGCGGCGCCGCTCGATCCCGATGATTACAAAGGCCTCAGCCTGGTCCTAGAGAACAAGAGCCTGAAGCTCGTGCGAGGACGACGATGCCCAAGATCCTGACCCGGGAGCGCCTCGTCCCCAACCTGCACCTCCTCGAGGTCCACGCCCCGGAGGTCGCTGGGAAGTGCCGGCCCGGACAGTTCGTCATCGTCATGCCCGACGAAAAGGGCGAGCGGATCCCGCTCTCGATCGCGGACTGGGACGTCGAGCGCGGCTCGGTCACTGCGGTCTTCCTGGTCGTCGGGACGACCACGCGCAAGCTGGCCGCTCTCAAGGCCGGCGACGAGATCCCGGTCTTCGTCGGCCCGCTCGGCCGTCCCTCCGAGATCGCCGCGTTCGGCACGGTCGTGCTCGTCGCCGGCTGCTTCGGCATCGGCGCGCTCTGGCCGGCCGCCCGGGCCCTCAAGGCCGCCGGCAACCGCGTCGTCGCCTTGATCGACGCCAAGGCGGACTATCTCGTCTACTGGAAGGACCGCTTTCGCTCGGTCTGCGACCGGGTCGTCTTCTCGTCGCGCGACTACGCGCTGGGCTCCAAGGAGTTCGTCCCCGGGCCGCTCGAGAGGCTCCTCGAGGCCGAAGCTCCGGTGGCCCGGGTGATCGCGGTCGGCTGCACCTATCTCATGTACGCCAGCGCCCAGGCCACGAAGCCCCTGGGCGTCAAGACGGTCGTCAGCCTGAATCCGATCATGGTCGACGGCACGGGCATGTGCGGCGCCTGCCGCTGCACGGCCGAGGGCAAGACGAAGTTCGCCTGCGTGGACGGCCCGGATTTCGACGGCCACCACGTGGACTGGGACGAGCTGTTCATGCGGCGGAAGTCCTATTTTGACGACGAGACGAGGTCGCTTTGTCGCTACGAAGAGACGGAGCTCCCCTAGCGCAAGGACAATAGAGACATGGCCGAGGACAAGAAAGAGCTGGCGCCGGAGCTGAAAGAGAAGCTCAAGGCCGAGTTCGACAAGGACTGGCGGAAAGAGCAGCGCAAGTCCGTCCCGGCCAAGGAGCGGATGAAGACCGCCCGCCAGAAGATGCCGGAGCGGCCGGCCGGCGTCAGGAACAGGGACTTTCAGGAGGTCAACACCGGCCTGACCCCGGAGATGGCCCTGGCCGAGGCCCGGCGCTGCCTCGACTGCGCCAATCCCCAATGCGTCGCCGGCTGTCCGGTCGCGATCGACATCCCCAGCTTCGTCAAGCTCATCGAGAAGGGCGAGTTCCTGGCCGCCGCCTGGAAGCTCAAGGAGACCAACTCCCTTCCGGCCATCTGCGGCCGCGTTTGCCCTCAGGAGACCCAGTGCGAGGAGCTCTGCACCATGAAAAAGGCCTCGGGCGTCCCGGTGGCCATCGGGAACCTCGAGCGCTTCGCCTCCGATTTCGAGCGGCTGAGCGGCTCGATGAAGATCCCGCCCCTGCCGCCTCCCTCGGGCAAGAAGGCGGCCATCATCGGGGCCGGGCCGGCCGGCCTGACCGTGGCCGGCGACCTGGCCAAGCTCGGCCACCAGGTCACGATCTTCGAAGCCCTCCACGAGGCCGGCGGCGTCCTCATCTACGGCATCCCGGAGTTCCGCCTGCCCAAGGCCATCCTCAAGGCCGAGGTCGATTACCTCAAGCGCCTCGGCGTCGCGGTCCGGACGAGCTTCGTCGTGGGCCTGACGGCGACGATCGACGACCTGAGGAACGAGGGCTACGAGGCCTTCTTCGTCGGCTCGGGAGCGGGCCTGCCCAACTTCATGAAGATCCCCGGCGAGAACCTCGTCGGCGTCTACTCGGCCAACGAGTACCTGACCCGGGTGAACCTCATGCGGGCCTACGACTTCCCGGCCTACGACACGCCGGTCTTCAAGGCCCGGACGGCCGCCGTCATCGGGGGCGGCAACGTGGCCATGGATTCCGTCCGCACGGCCCAGCGTCTTGGCGCCGAGCGCGCCGTCATCGTCTACCGTCGCTCGCGGGCCGAGATGCCGGCCCGGACGGAAGAGATCCACCACGCCGAGGAGGAGGGGATCGAGTTCCAGCTCCTGACGACGCCCATCCGCTATCTCGGCGACGAGCGCGGCCGCGTCCGGGCCATGGAGTGCCAGAAGATGGGGCTGGGCGAGCCGGACGCTTCGGGCCGGAGGCGCCCCGTGCCGATCGAGGGCTCCGAATACACGATGGACGTGGACCTCGTCGTCTGCGCCATCGGCCAGAGCCCCAACCCGCTCATCCCCCAGACGACCCCCGGTCTCAAGATGGGCAAGTGGGGCAACGTCGAGGTCGACTGGGCGACGATGGCCACGAGCCTGCCCGGCGTCTACGCCGGAGGCGACATCGTCCGCGGCGGAGCGACGGTCATCCTGGCCATGGGCGACGCCCGGATCGCGGCGGCCCAAATGGATCAATACCTCCGGCGGTGAGCCGGGGGACGAAGGAGGCGAACATGGTCGACCCCAAAACGCTCGGCGATCTGGAGCTGTTCGTCGGCCTTCCCGGCCGGGCCCTCGAGGCCATCGCGGCGATCGCCGAGAGGAAGCGCTATGCCCCCGGCGAGATCATCTTCTCGCCGGAGCGGGCCTCGGAATGGGCCTTCCTGCTCCTGCAGGGTTCGGTCCGGCTGACGGTCCACGCCTCCTCCCTGCCCGAGCCGGTGACGATCGCGTCGCTCGAAACCCCCGGACAGGCCTTCGGCTTCTCCACCGTCGTCGGCCAAGGGCATCACAACAGCTCGGCCGAGGCGGTCACCGCGGTCGAAGCCGTGGCCATCAACGGCCCCCGCTTCCTCGACTATCTCGAGAAGGACCCGGAGGTCGGATACGTCGTGATGAGGCGCGTCGCCCGGGCCATCAGCCGCCGGCTGGCCACCTTGCGGCGCCATCTTCTCGAGACCATCATGGATTACGAACGGCCGGCGAGCACCATCCCCGAGAATTAGGGAGGAGACGCATGAACATCGAAGAAGCCATCACCACCGCCATCCAGTATGAGAAGCGGGTCGTCCAGGTCTACCAAGATGCCGTCCGGGCGAGCCAGGACGAGATCGGGAAGAAGATCTTCGCCGCCTTCGTCAAGGAGGAGGAGGAGCACGTCGTCTATCTGGTCGGCCGTCTGAACGAGTGGAAGG
>Ga0209253_10004542_pt1 | contig 12082 bp, 8 predicted proteins | sample FrelakmetBRP12BR_FD_187145 | JGI IMG/M metagenome (GOLD analysis project Ga0209253, IMG submission 187145) | Freshwater lake sediment microbial communities from the University of Notre Dame, USA, for methane emissions studies - BRP12 BR (SPAdes)... | ecosystem: Environmental > Aquatic >...
TGTCCCGAAACTCTCATTAAGCCAGGTATGTTCCCAGCTGCGCAAAGTGATCAAATCGCCCCACCACTGGTGTGCAATTTCATGTGCAATAACCCTTTCACCGGAGTAGTCTTTTTCTGCTATGGTGTCCATTACAATTCCTTCTCCCAGAATAGTAGCTGATGTAGCTTCTGCGCCTCCACCCATGTATGATGTTATAACCTGGTCATACTTTGCCCATGGAAATGGATAGTTGTAAAGGTTATTGTAGAAATTGATCATATACGGAGTTTTCCTGAATGTGGTTCCTGCATCTGCCTCAAGTCCTTTATAAACCCAGTAATTAATTGGAAGTGAACCTAATGAATCTTTAAGAACCGCATAATCTGCAATGCTCAGATTAATCAGGTAGGTTGAATGCGGCAGTTCCTGATTCCAATGATAGGTCACTGTACCCTCCGAATCATTTTCTTTTACACTAACAAGTCTTCCGTTTGACAACACCTTGTATTTTTTATCGACAGTTACAATCATTTCGGTAGTTACCTTATCATTAGGGTAGTCATAACATGGTATCCATTGCCTCGCTTTATTCGGGAAACAGTCGGTTGAAACCATTAATGGATTTGTTGCAGTAGCTTCTATGAACTTTATTCCGGGAGCCGGTTTATTAAGTGTATATTTTACAGTTAATTTGATAATTTCACAATGGTTATATTGTCTCCCCAGAACGATAAGGACCTGGTTGTCTTTCTGTTCAAAGGGCAGGATTTTGCCATCACCGTTTATTACATTCTCCACAACCAGATATTCGGCATCCAGAATACACTTATCGAAATGATCATTAAGTGGTGAAAGGGTTATCTGGTTTTCACCGGTGAGTATCTTTTTCTCAAGATCAGCATTCAGGGTTATTTTATAGTGTATTGCATCAAAATCGCGAGACCGTTCAGACTGTACAGGACGTTTATATATATCAACCTTTTGGGCAATAGTAAATTGAAGAAAAAGAAGCAGGATTGTAAAAGTTAAAATGGATTTCATAATCTTTAGCCCTCCGTAAGGTGATTATCTGTTTTTTTCATTGTGCTTTCAACTCCATTAACAGTTCTTGGCAGCCCAGCAGAGAGTAACTCACATCCATCTTTGGTTATTAAGACGGTGTCCTCCAGCCTGATTCCAATCTCAATATCGGCATAAATCATATTTATGTCACAGGCGAAAACAAATCCTTCCTTCAGCACTTCGTCGGATCCCAGAAATGTTCCCATGCCATCATGAACAACCATACCTATTGAGTGGTTATATCCCCCTAATCTGATTATTCCTCTAAACCTTTCTTCTTCCGGATTAAATCCATTATCTGTGAGGTATTTCTTAACATTCTGACCTACCTGTCCAAATGTAATTCCAGGTTTAAAGCTTTTTATACAGACCTCTCTGATCCCATTTGCGAGTTCATACAGCTCTTTCTGCTTTGGCGTAAATTTACCGTTAGCAGGCATTGAAGTGGATATATCAACGACATAGTATTTATAGCTGGGACCAGCATCAAGGATAATAAAATCACCATCTTCAAATGTCCGGTTATATCTGTTGTAGTGACCATAAGGCATGTTTTCTCCTGACATAATAATTGTGCTGTATGCAATTTCCTGTGCATCTTCTTTTTTACAGGTATATTGAAAAAGGGAAGCAAGATATTTTTCTTTCACGTTAACAGCTACTGCTTTCATAAAAGCAAGATGTGCTTTTACCCCTATTTTACCGGTCTCACGCATAATTTCAATCTCTGCCGGTGATTTTATTTTTCTCAGATCCGAAACAATATTTGAGCAGTCTTTTACAACAGCGGCAGGGAATTTTTCGTGAAGTTTGCTCACAAACTGTATTTCGCGTGTAAGGCGTCCATCCCATTCGTTGTCTGTCATCGATTTCTTAAGGTTGTTATATTTTTCTGCTGAGACCTCTCCAATGAGTTCATCTGCCTTGAAAAGAGTATAAATAATAGGTGACTCTTTAACCAGCGATGTAAGAACAGGGGTGAACTGATCATATGGAAGAACTTTTTCAATCCCGGTGAAACTTCCGGGATCTTTTACGAGTTCCACTGAAATTCCTTCATTTTTTGCTCCGGATTCCGTAATTGTGAAAAAAAGTGTGCTGGTTCTCTTAACCCCGTCTATTATGAGAATTACATCAGGAATTTCCAGCCCGGCGAAATACATTATATTATTGTACTGGAAAAACTGACTGACACCCTCCGGAAGGGGAGCGCCTCTGAAAACAGCTACTCCATCGGGGATAAGGTCCATTAGCTTTTCCCTTCGCCGGATATATTCACTTTTATCAAAAATAAGTTGTGCATTGATAGTTCCCGAAATTGCAATGAGCAAACCAATGATAATAACAGCTCTTCTTTTCATTATAATGTTTTTAATAACTTTTATTTCTTAATCAGGTAAATTTGATAATAATCAATACGTTGTTAATATTCAGATTCGTGAGATGGCCAGGAATTGGTTATAAAAAATTACCTTCAGTCTCATTTTTTACTAATTGAAAGGTATTAATTTTTTTCTTCGCTAACCGCACTCTCTCTATCTTATTCTTATAAAAGATCATGTAACTTCATGATGGACAAAGTGGGTTTGTCGTAATTTTAAAGAGCAAAGAATTTAAACAACTTAGAATAAGTGTATTTTTAATACCATCCAATTATATTTACCCTAAAATCACCAGCCATGAAAAAGTCTTACTTTCTGTTTTTTATTCTTCTTACGATTCTTAACTTTCTTGATTTTATTAACAATACTGCCCTATGCCAAGATACCCGGTATGTGCGAAAGCAACTGCAGATGCTCTGCAGACCTGAGATGCACGGGAGAGGTTATTACAACCGCGGCGACAGCATTGCGGCTTTTTATATCGCTGACCAGTTCAGGAAGCTTGGGATCAGATCTTTCACAGCAGATTTTATCCAGCGTCACGATTTCAATGTGAACCGCATCAATCGGACAGTTGTAAAATTCAACGGTCAGGAACTCAAATTCAACCGCGATTATGTGGTTAGCCCCTATTCTGCATCAGTGAAGGGTACGTTCAAGCCGGTAATTATATATGCCTCTCAAATGCAGAATCCCGACAAGTTTCTCGCAATGGTGAATGAAACTCCTGCTCCGAAAGTAGTGGTTCTCGACTCGTCCGGACTCAAAAATCCGGGTCTCTATAAGTTTATCCGTGCATTGGCCACAGGAAAAGAGTTGGGGATAGCCGCTCTGATAGAGGTTTTCCCTACCACTCCTGGCACAAATCCCGGCCGCTGGCAGGACAAGGCTGCCGAAATCAAGGTAGGCAAACCAGCCCTGCCTGACACGCTTTATGAGGTTGAGCTCGAAATCGAAGGTGAGTATCTCGAACATTACCCGACTCAGAACGTTATAGGTTACCTTCCCGGAGAGACAGGCCAATATATTGTTTTTACTGCACACTACGACGGATATGGCTCCTATGGAGAGGGCAACTACAACGCTGCAGCAGAAGACAACGCCAGTGGCACTGCCATGGTCATGGACCTTGCACGACATTACATGAAAGGAAAAAAACCTTTCTATTCGGTGGCTTTCATGCTTTTTAGCGGTGAGGAGGTAGGGCTGATGGGTTCAAAATACTATGTCGCCCATCCGGAGTTCCCTCTGGATAAGATCAAGCTGGTCATCAATCTTGATATGGTTATGACAGGCCAGGACGGTGTGATCCTTTTCAACGGGAACGGCCGTCCGAATGAGGCTGCCATAGTGCAGACGATCAACGAGAAGCATCAGTATATGAAGAATGTGGAGAACCGTGACGGGACAGCCAACAGCGACCATTACCCATTCCAGCAGAAGGGTGTTCCGGCCATATTCTTCCTCACCAAGGGTCCTTCGGGTCGGGGTCATGGACCGGATGACACTTACGACAAGTTGCCGTTGTATGCATACGAAAATCTTTTCAAGCTTGTGGTTGCGATCCCGGAGGAGCTGAAAAAACAGGAAATACGTTAATCGTGACGCGTGGCTCGGAGATTTTTATTTTTGCCCTCACCTGAGCAAGCTCAGCTCGGGTTATCAACAAAAAAGCCCTGGTGCATTTGCACCAGGGCTTTTGACTTGTAGACAAGTTGTTTCAAATATCTAACCTTGATCTGTTAAGAGACATGAATAAAATTATTTAACTGGAGGAGGTTTTGACCATAATAGAGTAATAATCTTTATGGTTGCAAAGGGAATTCAATTTGTTCAGGGAAAGCTGAATCCAAAATACCTGGAAGGATTTAGGAAAAAGATTCACAATTCATCACTTAAAAAGCACGGTTATCAAATTAGTTTGCAAGTAACCTTTAAGTTTAGGAACTTTGATGTAAGGAAGAAGCAAATGTTTTGATACATCCATGATACGAAATTGATTGTGAAAGAAGTACTAGTCAGCGATCAGGTATTTATCAGAAAGCTTACTGAGATAGTCCATGCAAACCTGGGAAATGAAAACTTCGGGGTGAAAGAGCTTGTGGATGCATCAGGCATAAGCCTTTACAGGCTGAGCAGGAAACTGCATTCAATAAATAAAAAAACAATCAATCAGTTTATACGGGAAGTACGTTTGCAAAAGGCAAGAGAGATGCTTCAAAATGAAGCTTTTTCTGTTTCCGAAGTTGCATACAAATCTGGATTCAGCAGCCCGGCTTACTTTAATACATGTTTTCATGAGTTTTTTGGTTATCCTCCGGGAAAAGTCAAAAAAAATAGTCTGGAGAGTTATGAAGAAAAAGTGCTCACTCAAGTCATTGAAAAACCTGTACATAATAAACCTCTGTTCCGAACTTTAATGATTAGCCTGTCCGGAATCCTTTTTCTTGTTGTTCTAATTTTAATCGTCGCCTATATTGTTTATCCGAAAATATTCAAACGGGACATACTTGAAAAACTAAGGTCTTCAGGTGAAAAAGTCTCAGTTGCTGTGATGCCATTTCAGAATATGACCAATGATACTACATTGAATATATGGCGTGATGCGATTCAACAGAGCTTGATTTCGTCACTCTCCAACACAGGGGAACTCAGGGTAAGACAAAAAGATAACATAAACACTCTGCTTCAAACGAAGGGTCTCGCTGATCATGCCACTATTTCACCTGCCATCGCGGTAACAATCTCAAAAAAACTCAATTCGGATATCTTCATCTACGGCAGCATACAAAGTGCTGGTTCTGCCATACGAGTTGACGCACAACTTATTGATACAAAAACAAAAGTGGTTTTTAAATCTTTTAAAATAGAAAGACCATCCGGGGAAGGTAATTTCTTTCAGATAATTGATACACTTTCAGGGCAGTTAAGAAACTTCCTAATGATATCTGAAATAATTAAAAAAAATCCCCGTATGCAAAATTATATGTATGACTTCAGATCTCCTGAAGTACTCAGATATGTTATTTACGGGGATAATGCTAAGGGAGGAGGAGATTATTCTACAGCAAGAAACTGGTATTATAAGGCACTGGCCATTGATTCGAACAGCTTTGATGCAATTCTTGGGCTTTGGCAGACTGCAAGCACTATGGAAGAAAGACTGCAATTTTTGCTTAATCTCCATAAGAAAAGGGATCATATGCCCGTTCTTGACCAGCTCTTTACTAACTGGGCATATGCTATCAGTTTTGGATCACCCGGTGAAGTTATTAAATGCCTGAGGCAAATTCAGCTGCTTGATGAACAAAATCCAAATATACCCCTTCTGATGGGGAATGCTTATAGAGAGATGAATCAATATGATAAAGTAATCCCCTTATACAAAAAAGAAATAGAGATGTTTCATAAATGGGAAATTAAAGATAATTTGGGATATGCAGCACTGGGAGAAATATATCATAAAACTGGTCAATATAAAAAGGAGAAAAAGCTTTATAAAAAAGCGGAACGGAATAATCCTGATCATTCAACAATATCTTTTAGCTGGATAATCCGTGATCAGGCTACCCTGTCATTAGCTAAAGGGGATACTGTTGCTGCAAACAGATATATTAAAAAGTTCATATCTGTCCTGAAAGGAAATTCATATTCAGAAGCAGATATTGCGGATGGTCTGGCTTTGATGTACAGACTGGCAGGAATGCCGGGAAAAGCAGAGGAATATTATCGTAAAGCGCTTTCACTCGAAGCTGAGAACCCTCAAAGAATGAATATTCTTTCGACTTTTTTTTGTGAAAGCAAGCGTCATCTTGATGAAATCCCTGGACTAATTGATAGAGCACTTGCGCTGGCTACCGATAAATATGATTACTATGAATATTTAGATACAAAAGGGTGGGGCTTGTACAAACAAGGTAACCTCTATGAATCTTTGGAACTTTTTCAAAGAATTTGGGATTCAGCACCTTTCCCAATGTATTCTTATAAATCACATCTCGAAGAGGTAAAGAAAGCAATTGCGGAGCAGAAATAAAATTCACTCATTGAAGGGGAACAGGTGGATGTTTTTAACGATCCCGGAACCCCTTTATCAAAAATCGAAAGACTCGATGAAAAAGTGAAACAGATTTTATAAAAATTGAAATTTCTGACTTTAAAATTGTTATTGATTTCCCCAGCTTTAGCTGAACTTTATTAAAACAGAAATAACTTCTGAGTTCAGTTAAACTAATATCGTAAGACAATGAAAACAAAGACTTTATTATTACTGTGCCTTTTTTTAGGTATTGGGTTGACCCATCTTAATGCACAAAACACCAAGAATAATACTGGATCATTCACGGAGTATTACACTGGCAGCTGGTTAATACCAGTTTATTGTAATGGAGAGATCGTTGACAATTTGCAGGCTACAATGAATGTTCACCACATTGGACATTTTCTAAAAGGGGACTGGCTTTGGTGTAAAGTTGAGTGTACCGGTGAAGCCGTAAGTGAATTGACAAAAGAAGTTTTTAGCATAAAGGAAATCGATAAACAGGAAAATAACATCCAGCCAGACGGTACTTGGCTGTTGGTTGATGTTTACCATTTTAACATGAGAGGGAGTAATGGCACCCATTATATTGGAACCCAGATAATCGATTGGACCGGTACAATTACGTCTGTTAGTGCAGTTTGCCCTGGAAGCAATAAATAAGATTTGAAAATGCAACAATCCAGCCCTCGGAAATCAGTTCCGGAGGCTTCTTATTTTGATAACAGCTAAAAATGCTGTTGTCGAGGAAAACCGTCAGTTATAACCAGTAGAAATTGAGTGTTAATGATTCCTGTTCGTTTCGATCCAATTTAAAAGCAGCTAAACTTTAAAAAAATATTCCGTTAACCAGTGTTTATACAGGGGATCAAGTAAAGAGATATTGTTCCCATGGCTGTCAATGATCTCCTTGTTTACAAGGATTTTTTTAATCTTTACTACATTAGCTGATGTGCCTAGCCGATATTCACTGAGAGTAGACTGCGAGCTTAATTGTGTAATATTATTGATAAGGGCCCTGACAAAACTTATCTGTGTTCTGCCTAAGGTGTCTGTCAGATTTTGGAACAACATACTTAACTGCATGACAAGGTCAGTGAAAGCTTTATTAATTATTGCTTCGTCACAGACCGCTTCAGTACGTAGCCATGATTGCTGTGCAAGTTGCTGAACATAGTAAGGATGACATTCTGTAAGAACAGAGATTAAAGCAGCATCCTCCTTGCTTATTTTTTTACCAGTATCTGAAAATCTTTTCTGAATGAACAGTATCCAGTCCTCAGATGAAATCTTATTCAGGAAGATGATGTCACCTAATTTATAGAAAGGCATTGAAGGCGAAGTAAATACATCCATCATCATATGCCGCTTGCTTCCATAAAGACAGTAGGACACATTCTTATGCTTCTGCCAGTGAGCTCTCATTTTCTTCTGCATGTCAAGAGGTTGATCAAATGCGGAGATGTTCTGGAATTCATCAATGCAGATGACGAATTTCATATCATTCTCAGTGCCAATTTTCTCAGCGAGGTCCAATATGTCGTCCGGTTCCCTTTTAACCTCTTTCCAGTCCAGTCCCAGTTTGAACTCAGTTCCGGGACCCGGACTTATTGTAATATTAGGAAGAAATTTTCCCAGAAACTTACGGCTGTTTTCAATCAGGATCCTTGTTTTTGAGGCTGATGCGCTCAGGACCTTAGTGGCAAACAGCTGATAAAACTGCTCATCAGACCTGACGTTATTGAGATCGATAAAGCAGAACCTGGTTTTTTTATTTTTCTTCAAAGCCAGATCTGCAGCTTTCATTACCAGTGAGGATTTGCCCCATCTCCTCGGGGAAATAATAATTGTATTAACTGAAGAACAAAAGTTCAAAACCAGTCTTTCTATTTCATTTTTCCTGTCTGTAAAATTCTTGTCTGATGCTATCTTGCCGAATACAAACGGAGTTTCCATTTCACTTTTTTCACAAATATATAAAACTTATTTGACATTACCAAATGGTATGTTACTAATTAGTAAGTTGCCATAAGGTAAGTTCTAACTACTGCCGAAACTGACAGAAACTGAACGTACCTGATATTTTAAATTACTACGGACTTTCCGTCGGGAAGCTGACAAGCAGCCCACGGTAAAGAATTATAATAAGGTTATAGGCTTTTGCCCAATGTAATAACTTGGTACACCGCTTGGAGGGAATTTTGTTGGCTGATTTGAAAGCTGAAAATTAGAATAAAGGTTTAGTTGCTTTAAAAAGTATAGTTATCAAATTAATTTGCATGAAAGGACAAAGTTTAGGAAATTTGATACGCAATAGTAACGGTTGTTAATAAATTTAATCTGGGGTTTCTTTCATGATTGAACCACTGTCACCGGATCAGGAATTTGTCAATAAACTAACCGATATGGTTCTGGCAAATATGCAAAATGAGAACTTCGGAGTTGAAGAGCTTGCAAAGGAATCAGGCATGAGCCGTTCAGGCTTGTACAGGAGATTGAATAAAATTACAAATAGAACTATCAGCCAGTTTATCCGGGAAGTACGCCTGCAGAAGGCTTTAGAAATGCTTAAAAATGAAGAATTATCTGCCTATGAAGTTGCATACAAGGTTGGATTCAGCAGCCCGGCTTATTTCAATACTTGTTTTCGTGAATTTTTCGGTTATCCACCAGGGAAGGTTAGAATAAGAAGCTTAGAGAGTCATGAAGAAGAAACACTTACTCATGCTCCCGGCCAACAGAATCTGCATAAACATAATTGGGAAGCACTTATATATAACAAATCATGGATTATGATTCTTTTTGTTTTAACAGGGATAGCTGCATTTCTTTTATATCCAAAAATCGTCAAAGGAAAATTTCTGGATGACCTAAGATCTTCTGACGGAAAAATTTCTATTGCAGTAATGCCATTCCAAAATATGACAAATGATACAACCTGGAATGTTTGGCAGTATGGGATCCAGCAGAGCTTAATCTCATCGCTCTCAAACACCGGCGAACTTAAAGTGAGACAAAAAGAGTCAATAAACATTATGCTTCAGGCCAAAGGTCTTGGAGAGAGTGCAACAATCTCACCTTCTATTGCTGGCACAATTTCAAGAAAACTCGATGCGGATATATTTATTTGTGGCAACATACAAAAAGCGGGTTTTAAAATACGAATAGATGCACAACTTATCGATACAAAAACAAATGAAGTTTTGAAATCAATCGAAATAACGCAGCCATACCGACAAGAGATAATTTTTGACCTTACCGATTCCCTTAAAAAGAGGGTGACAGATTTTCTTCAGATATCTAAATTAATAAAGGAATATCCAATTTATCAGGCCGCTCCACATACTACCCGCTCACCGGAAGCATTGAGATATTGTATTTACGGGGATAAAGCGAATAATGATTTTGATGATTCCACAGCAAGAACCTGGTATTTAAAGGCATTAGCAATTGATTCAAACTATTTTGAGGCCTACGTCGGACTTTTTTCCACAGGTACAATGGAGCAGAACATACAAGGAATACTTAAGCTTTATAAAAAAAGGGATCAGATGCCAACTTCACAGCAGCTATACACAAATTGTATGTATGCACAAAACTTTGAGTCACCGGATGAACATATTAAATGGCTAAAGCAATATGAACAATATGATGATCAGACACCGTTGACATTTTATCTTTTAGGATATGAGTATGATAAGTTACAACAATATGATAAAGCAATCCCTGAGTTCAAAAAGTTTATAGAATTGTGCCAGAAATTTGGTCTAAAATATTTTTTGGGCTTTGCAGCCCTGGGAGAAACATATCATAAAATGGGGCAATTTAAAGCGGAGAAAAAGGTTTATAAGGAAGCGGAACGTAAAATTCCTGATCATTCACATGGGTCCTTCAGCTGGATAATCCGTAATCAGGCTATCGTGTCACTGACTGAAAAAGATACAGTTACGGCAAACAGATATATAGCAAAATACATATCTTATATGAAAGACAATTCGGTTTCTGAAACAGAAATTGAAAAGCGGCTGGCTTTTCTATACGATAATGCAAATATGCCTGACAAAGCAGAGAAATATTATCGACGAGCTATTTTATTCGAACCTGAGAATCCTGGTTTATTAAATGAATTTGCCTGGTTTCTTGCAAGAAACAATAGAAAACCGACTGAATTTACAAACACCATAGATAAGGCACTAAAATTAGCTACCACTAAATGGGACTATTATAATTATTCAGATACAAAGGGCTATGGCCTGTATAAGCTGGGTAAGAATGAAGAGGCCCTGGAGGTTCTTCAAAGAACCTGGGACTCAGCAACTTTTAAAATGTATTTTATAAAGTCTCATCTCGAAGAAGTAAGAAAAGCTGTTGGCTTAAACAGGTAGGGAAAAATCTGTTCGAAGTTCCCTTTTTGGATTAAAAATTTAAAGAATTTAAGGACATTTGGTAGTAAGACCTGCAAAGTTCAAGTCAACCACACTTTAAAACACTGCTTTTTCTCGCTTTTACATTCCATCATTTATTCAGGCAGGATTTTCTGCAAATTCACACATTCACGCAACATAATTGAAATTCTGTTATAAAAATTGAAACTTTTTGAATCAGAATTGCTATGCACCAGTATGTTAATTTGCCGAACTTTTCACACCAGAAGACTAAATAGCTTAAACTCGATTTATAAACTAAAATCCCTCACTTATGAAAACACTAAAAAGAATATTGTTTTTTATTGCGGGTATTTGCCTGTTGATTGCCTGCTCGAAATCTGATAATTTCTGGGGTGATGATTCCTTTGGGAATAGCGATAAAAACTGCCATAATAGACCCATAATTGATCATAAATATAGCCCGGGAACTGTCTATAACTTATCCGGATTGTCATTGTATAAAACATGGGAGGTTAAAAGCGGGAAAATATGGCAGGACGGCGCTTATGAATGCGTAGGGACGCTTGAATTTCTTGAGGGTATGAATTTCAAATATACATTTCAGGAAACCGCTTCTGATGGAAATGGTGCAGAGTTTTATGGGAAAATTTCCAATACTGGTGTATTAACTTTTAAATTTCCGGCACCATTAGCGATTTTACCTGATGGTTCCAAACTTTATATCACAGATGTAATAAAACAGCATGTTTGTGCAGAAATATGGGGAGAAGGTGTTAATGATGGCACTCTGGTTTTTCATGGAAAATTTAACGGGATTAAATTTAATGCTACCGCTATATTCATGGCTAAAGTTGCGTCTCCATGCCCTGCAAACGATGTTTTCGATCCCGCATTGGTAACTAATCCTTTATATTGGACATTTGGTTATGATCTGAAAGTAGTGAAGAAAGAGAAGGACTAATTTTTTTTAAAATAAGAATATAAAATAACCAGCCCTCGGAGATCAGCTCCGGGGGCTTTTTTATTGAAGAAACTTAAAAACGGAAAGGCCTTATCCTCTAATGTTATACTATTGTAAATAAGTAGATTAAGTCCCCTCTTTACGTAAGCAGAGAGGGGTATTAGGGGTTAGTACATGAAGAGGATTGCTCACTCTGCTCACTTTCCTCTGAGGAATCTTAACAAAGAAAAACCCTGCATTCGTTGAGACAGTTATTAAAAATAAATCA
>Ga0209253_10004544_pt1 | contig 12078 bp, 11 predicted proteins | sample FrelakmetBRP12BR_FD_187145 | JGI IMG/M metagenome (GOLD analysis project Ga0209253, IMG submission 187145) | Freshwater lake sediment microbial communities from the University of Notre Dame, USA, for methane emissions studies - BRP12 BR (SPAdes)... | ecosystem: Environmental > Aquatic >...
CCTGTGGCGACGTGCGACATGGAAGAAACCTCTCCTCTTCCTTTTACCTCGCTTGCTCCACCGCCGTCAAGAACCGGCTGCGGCCGAACGGTACCCGTGAGGCATTGGTATCTTTTCTTTCGTTCCGAGTCTCCCGGCCGCGGGCAAAATCCATTGGACAAGGGTATGCGGGGATGTTATACATCCTTATTTAAAACCCCCTTTGATCAAAGAGGGGAGATCCTGTTTCCGATTGTGCGGGAGGAGACATTCATGTTGCTCAGCTTGATGAGAAAGCATGCCAAGTCCTGGCTGATCAAGGCACTGATCGCCATCATCGCCGTCGTCTTCGTGTTCTACTTCGGTTATTCCTTTAGTGGTCGTGAGGGGATCAAGATCGTCATGGTCAATGACGAGGTCATTACCGCGGTTGAATACCAGAGGAATTACCGGTCCATGGTGGAAGCCCTTCAGAGAGAATACCGGGGGATGTGGAGTGACAACCTGGTCAAAGTTTTTGATTTGAAAAACAGGGCGCTCGACGCTCTCATCAACCAGAAGCTCGTCAGCCAGGAAGCGAAAAAGATCGGGCTCGATGTCACCGAAAAAGAGGTCCAGGATAAGATCATGTCCAACCCCTCTTTCCAGTTCAGGGGCCGGTTCGACGAGTCGAGATACCTCGCTGTTCTGCAAAACTACCACATGACGCCCGAGGGTTTCGAAGTTCTTGTTGCCAGAGAAATGCTTCAGGAGAAAGTTGAGCAGTTGCTCACAACTCTCTCCCCGGTGACGGATCAGGAAGTTCTGGAGCAGTATACCTTTGCAAACGAGAAAGTGAAAATCAGCTACGTGGAATTCAAGCCGGATCAATTCAAGAACAAGGTCAAGATAGAGCCGGCAGCCATGGAAAAGTATTTCGAAGAGAACCAGGAGAAATACCGGGTTCCGGAGAAGATCAGATTGGCCTACGTGGTTTTTGACCCCGATGCTTACAAAGGCCAGATGAACGTAAATGAGGACCAAATCAAGGACTATTACGAAGACAACCCGGACACCTTCAAGGAAAAAAAGCAGGTCAAGGCCAGACATATCCTGTTCATGCTTCCAGAGAATGCATCCAAGGAAGAAGAGGAGAAGGTCAAGCAGAAGGCCATGTCCGTTCTGCAGCAGGCGCGGGCAGGGGCGGACTTTGCAGAGCTCGCCAAGAAGCACACTGAAGATCCCAGTGGTAAAGAAAGCGGCGGGGATCTGGGGTATTTTTCTGCCGGCCAAATGGTGAAACCCTTTGAGGATGCCGCCTTCAGGCTCAAGAAGGAGGAGATCAGCGATCTGGTGAGAACCGCCTTCGGATACCATATCCTCAAGGTGGAGGACATCAAAGAGGCGAAGACCAAGACCCTGGAAGAGGCGAGAGGATCGATCATTACAACGCTCATGAAGACGGCAACAATGGACATGGCCCACGAAAAGGCCCTGTCTTTTGTCGATCGCATGCCCTATCAGGCGGACCTGCTGAAGCACGCCGCCGAAAACAAGGCTCCGGCCAAGGAAACAGAGTATTTCTCTCAGAAAGATGCGATACCGGAGATAGGAAACAACGAGAAACTGAGACAGACTCTATTTTCTATGGAGCGAGAAGAGCCCAGCGAGGTCGTTGACGCCGGTGGAAAATTCTACGTGTTCCAGGTGAAAGATAAAAAGCCCTCCGTCATACCCGCGTTTGACGAGGTCAAGGACAAGCTGAGAGAAGACACCATCAGTTTCCTTGCAAACCAGATGGCCAAATCCGGGGCAGAGGAGTACCTCAAAAAGCTTAAGGAGGGTAAGGACTGGCCGGTGCTGGCAAAGGAAAGCGGCCTTGAGATCAAAACCACAGAGTTTCTGAGCAGGCAGGACACAATTCCTCAAATCGGGTCTTCTCCGGAACTCCAGGAGGCGGCTTTCGGCCTCAGCCAGAAAAAGCGTTACGCCGATAATGTCTTCCAGAATGACAAGGGCGTGTTTGTCATCCGGTGGGAAGGCGAACAGGACATTGACAGGAACAAATTCGAAGAAGAGAAAAAGCTCTATCGCGACATGCTCGTGCGCCTCAAGAACCAGTCGCTTTTCAAGGAATGGATCGAGCACCTCAAGAGTCGGGCAAAGATTGAAATGCTCCAACCCCTGGAGGGATAAAGAGAAATGGAGTCCTGGAGTACTGGAGTGCAGGAGTAATGGAAAGATCCAAAACTCCATCGTGGCATGCTTTTGAAAAGGGTTATGACCCTTTCGAATAGGCGATGGCCTTTGGGATGGTCTCTCCCCAGCCTCTCCTCATCTTTTTTTTCTCCAGAATCTTTTGTTCCATTTCGGCTGGATCGCCGAAATAGATGCAGTGAGCGAGGCACACGTTGTCGGCGCATGCGGGCAGAAGCCCCTTGTCTACCCGGTGATGGCAGAGATTGCACTTCTGGGCAATGCCTCTGCTCATATCGTAGTCAATGGCTTCATAGGGGCATGCGTCGATGCACTCCTTGCATCCCACACACCGGTCGAAGTCCATCACAACGATCCCGTCGGCTCTTTTTGAAATGGCTCCCTCAGGACAGGCCTCTGCACAGGGCGGCTCTTCGCAGTGCCGGCACATCCTGACGTGAAACTGGAAGTCCAGCTTCCCGTCGGACGAACGAGGCCATTCCTCAAGAACGGAGATGAGCCTAACGCCGTCAGGAGCATTCATCTCCTGTTTGCACGCGACCTCACAGGTCCTGCAACCCCAGCAGGCTTCGTGATCAATGGTGAGAGCTTGCTTTGTCATGAAAGGCCTCCTTCCTGTTTCTCCGGGGAAATCCTGCACAGCAGCGTTCTGATGTGAGTTGCCCCCATGGCCGCATCACAGTTCTCATAGGCATTGTCCGTCAGAATGTTGATGTTGGATTCATCCCAGCCATGACCCGCGTCCTTTTTTTCAGGAAACCACCAAGCGTGCTCCGCTGAGACGACTCTGGGATCCATACCTGCAAAGAGCTTCGCCCGCTGCCTCACCTTACCTCTGGGTGATTCGATGACCACCCAGTCCCCCTCCCGGATGCCTTCCTTCCTCGCCGTGTCCGGGTGAAGCTCCACCACAGGGTCCCTGTGGAGTTCCCTCATCCAGGGCAGTTGCCGGTTCTCTGAGTGGAAAAAGCCCGGGAGCCTCCTGCCTGTGATCAGGATGTAAGGATACTGCCTGCACAATTCCGATTTGCTGTATGGGCTTTCCAGGGGTTCGCGGTACTGAGGCAGGGGGTCGTAGCCCCACTTCTCCAGAAGGGTGGAGTAGAGTTCGAACTTCCGTGTGGGCGTGGAGAAACCCTTCACGCTGTATTTCTGTTCCACCCTTTCTCCGCGGATGTAATCCATCTTCTTGAAGTCCTGCCATGTGATCCCCATGGGCGCTAGAATCCAGTCCAGAGCCTGCTCAAAATTGTCCCACCAGTGTTCCCCCTGGCCGACCCTGTGGGCAAGGTCGTTCAGCATCTCATGGTCGGAACGGCACTCGCCTACCTGGATCACCTTTCGCCTCGGGAGAATGTACCCATGGCGTTTCCAGAAATCACCGATGTAGTCCATCTCGAGCCAGGTGGCGGTGGGCAGGACGATGTCGGCAAGCTCTGCCGTTGGGGTGATGAAGAAGTCCGACACGGCCATGAAATCCACTTTTTCCAGGGCGCGGTAGATTTCTCTGGCGTTGGCTCTTGTCATGAGCGGATTGGAGCTGATGAAAAAAAGCATTTTCACAGGATAGGGCTTTTCATCGAGGATGGCGTCCCAGACGCACTTGGGGTTGATGATCCCGAAATTCCCGGCAAGACGAAAACGTTCCCCACCCAGGCGCTTTTCCCTCTGCACATCAGGAAGCATCCTGTGGGCGCCGAAATGGCCCACGTTCCTGATCCGGGGCTGCTGGAACAGAACCTGGCCTCCAGGAACATCGATGTTCCCTGTGATCCCCATGAGGGCCATGAGGAGCCGGTCATTGTCCGCACAGTTGATTTGCTGTTCGATCGCCACCCCCCACTGGATCCCTGCAGGCTTTGTGGTCGCAAAGAGCCGGGCGGCCTGAATGATTTTTTCCTTGGGCACCCAGGTGATTTCCTCGACACGGGCCAGGGGATATTCATTCGCCCGCTTTACAAAGGGTTCCCAACCGTACACATGGCTCTTTACAAACTCCTTGTCATAGAGCCCTTCATGCACGATCACGTTCAGCATGCCCAGGGCCAGAGCGGCGTCTGTGCCGGGTCTAAGTTGGAGCCAGACATCGGCTCGGGCTGCGATTCGGGTCATCCTGGGATCCACGGCAATCAGCTTTGCCCCGTTGCTCAGGGCCACGGAAAAGGGCTCGCCCTTGTATTCGTCAGGGTTGCTGATCACGATGTTGTTGCCCCAGACCATGATGCATTTGGGGTTGTTCTCGTAGTCCACGATGGGGTTCGTGCCGCACGTCAGGATAGAGGTGGCAATGCGAGGACCATAGCAGAAATGGCCGGCCGTGAGGACATTGGGGGTTCCGAGGAGATTGGCGAACCGGTAGATGACCGCCTCGTTCTCCCTGCCTGTGCCGTAACCCATGACAATGGATTCGGCGCCGGAGCCCCTCTTGTAGCCGTTGATTCGCTCCGCGATGGTGTCCAGGGCTTCATCCCATGAGATCCGTTCCCACTTGCCGCTTGCCTTGGGGCCCACCCTCTTGACAGGGTGCGTCAGCCTGTCCGGGTGATAGGCCAGCTGTGCCGAGGCAAGCCCTTTGGTGCACAGGGTCCCGTGGTTGATAGGGCAATCCGGATCGCCCGCGATCTTCGCCGCCCTGCCGTTCTTGGTGTAGACCAGAACTCCGCATCCCCCGTGGCACATCCGACAGTGGCTTTTGACGACCCCGTCGTATCCATAGACTTCCATTTCCTTTTCAACGTTCGAGTAGCGAAACTCAGGCATTTCTTCTGTCCTCCTTGGATAAGGCCGAAAAGAGCCGTTTAGAAAATAGGATGCCCGTTGTCAAGAGAAACTTCTCAGTCCGAGAATGCGGGTACATATCCTCAAATCGCCTGTTTGAATTGACTAGCCCTGACGGGCTTGATATGCTCATGTCCTACAATTCCCGGCAGCTCCTCACCACTGCTTCGCCGAGGGTGGGGCAAGAGAGAGAGAAAGAAAAGGAAGCCGTGCGGGGTCCTTGAAAAAGAAGAAGGAGGGTTGTCATGTCATCCGATCTTAAGGAATTCGAAAAAGCGCTGGAGATCGGCCGTCCGCCGAACGTTGTCAAGCTCTTTCCCAACTCCAGGGCGCTGCTTGTGAGCGGCAAGGTGATCGACCGGGCTATGATCGCCAAAGGCAAGGCCATGACCATAGCGGCGAACGGGAGGAACCATTTTGTCATTCGTGGAACTCTTCAAGCCGCCCAAAGAGCTAATGCGGCGGTGATCATCGAGATCGCCAAGTCCGAGGGAGGAGCGAGTTCCTACTGTGCCGTGACGTCGTGGAGCATTGCAAGAGAAACCGACGCGCTCTGCAACGAGCTCGGAATCACGGTTCCCGTGGCCATCCATGCCGATCATTACGGCATCAAGGGTGAAAAGGACCTCAAGGCAGCCATGATCGAGATCCCCTCCATGTTTGACGCAGGGAACACTTCGATCGCCATCGATGCCTCCCACCTCCCCGACGATCAGAATCTCCTGAGTAACCTTGCGATCAATCCCTACATCCCGAAGTGGGCCGGATATGAAACGGAAGTGGGCGAGATCAAGGGCAAGGAGGGGCTTTCCACAGTGGAAGAAGCCCTGTTCCTGATCCAGGGGCTTAATGCTCACGGGATCTTTCCGGACTGGATCGCTCTGAACAATGGAACGACCCACGGCATCGAGGCAAGCGACGCAGGGATTCAGGTGCAATTGACAAAGGATATCCATACCGCTCTGGCCAAGTACAAAATTTCAGGCGCCCAGCATGGGACCTCCGGCAACAACTCCGAAAGACTGCGGGAGATTGCCCGGCACACCCGCACGACAAAGGCCAATGTAGCCACGGCGCTCCAGATGATCACCTGGGGTGTTAAAGTGAATGAGTTCGGCAACGCCTTCCTGGACGAAAAAGGCGAATTTGTGAAAGTCGCGAACCAGGGGATGACCGATGAACTCTGGGCGGAGATGGTCGCCTTTGCGAAGTCAAAAAGCCTCAAGGCAGGAGACTACAAGAAGCTCAACCTGCCCTTTGAGAACAAGCTGTTCGGCCTGCCGAGAGAGATCAGAGAAAGGATGGCCAAGGGGGTCGAGGACTTCGTGTATGAGCTTCTCACCAAGGTCTTCAATGCGCAGGATACCGCCCCTCTGGCGATTGAGGCTATTCTCAAAGCAGGTTCATACGATCTCGGGCCCAAGGCACAGCGGATCGAGAATCCTGCGGATTGGACGGAACAGAAGATCAAAGAGCGGGCTTCCAAGCTCCATGGGGATAAGGGGCATAAAGGAAATTTTGATGATTGAGAGAGGAAGAATACAGGAGGCGAAAGACGGAAGGTTGCAATCATGAGCGCTGATTCTACTCTTCATCTTTGGGTCACCGACATCAAGGACAATGACCAGGTCCGAGGTCAGTACCTGGTCAAATCCAAACGGATGGGCTCGACCAAGAAGGGAGACCCCTTTTTGAGCCTTACCCTTGCGGACCGAAGCGGAGAAATCGAGGCAAGAGTCTGGGAGAGGGCGAACGCTCTCTCCCCTCTTTTTTCCGAAGGGGACATTCTTGAGATCGAGGGAGCGGCGGGTTCTTACAGGGGTGAGGTTCAGGTTACTCTGTCGGATCTCAAAGCGGTCAAAGAGGTCAGGGACCCCTCTCTCTTCATTGAGACCACCAAGCAGGACGTAACAAAAATGATGCTCTCCCTGAGAGAGCTGTTAAGAAAAATCGAGAATCCCCAGATCAAGTCGCTCATGGACAGGTTTCTCAATGACTCCTCCTTCGTCCACCTTTTCAAGAAAGCACCTGCTGCGAAGAACTTCCATCACAGCTACTTGGGCGGGCTCCTGGAACACACGGTGTCGGTGTGCCGGTTGGCTTTGCTTGTGGCGGAGCATTACCCGGAACTCAACCGCGATCTCCTCCTTGCGGGCGCTTTCCTCCACGATATCGGAAAAGTCAAGGAGCTCGGCGCGGCGACTTCCATCGATTACACGGACGAAGGGAGGCTGATCGGGCATCTCAGCCTGGGGGTCTCCATGGTCGATGAGAAGCTGGCGGCCATGGAAGATTTTCCTGGAGAGATTGCGCTGCGACTGAAGCACCTCATCCTGAGCCATCACGGGGAGTATGAATTCGGTTCGCCGAAGAAGCCCGCATTTTTGGAGGCCTTCGCGCTCCACCTGATTGATGACCTGGATGCGAAGATGAACGGGCTGGGCCGATTCATCGAGAAGGATCGACAGGAGGGGACCTGGACGGACTTCAATCGGCTCTTCGACCGTTACTTCCTGAAGGGACGGATCCCGTCCGTGGATGACAAGAGTGAAGCCCCTCCGCTGGAAGAAACCAGGCAGAGAGGTTTGTTTTCCTCGAAAGACGGCTCAGGATCCTAAGGCAGGCACAAAGGTGCAAAGGCACATAGGCACAAAGAAGGAAAGGGACAAAGGCACAAAGGAACAGAGGGACAAAACGATATAGAAGAATGTTTTTTCTGCTTTGTGCCTTTGCGACTCTGTCCCTTTGTCCCTCAGTCTGTCGGCTTCAGCCGACAGCGGTTTACTTCTTTTCCACCTTGTGGCAGAGGCACTCCCTTTCGCCGCAGATGTCGCAGACATAGGTGTCTTGCGGCTCCTTCTTGTTCTTCTGTCGAAAGACCAAGTAGCCAACCACCACAGCGCACACAAGGAAAATGATGACGTATTCCATAACCGACCTCATACAAGGAACTCAGTCTTAAGCTGCTCTCTGTTCTTTGCAGAGAAATTCAAAAGCGAACCGCAGAATATCGAACTCCGAATAAAGAACGCCGAAGGAGGAAATTGAAATCATTAAACTTCATCATTCGAAATTCCTTGTTCGACATTCGATATTCGCCCTTTCTTGTTGGCACTGGCATTTGGTTGCAGTCAAAGGTCTGCATTGCGCACTAAGTCCATTCAGACTTCCATAATGTCCATGTCCATGGGGGTGAGGATTTCACACCCCTCCTGTGTGACCACCACGGTGTTCTCAAGCCCCACCGAGCCTTCGCCTGGAAAGACAATCTTGGGCTCCACCGCAAAAGTCATCCCTTCTTCAAGGGGATAAGATTGCCCCTGAGCAAGGAAGGGATATTCATTGAGTTCAAGGCCGATCCCATGGGCGATGAACTTTGTCTGTAAACCGGGGGGACCCAGATAGCTGTCCTCGTATCCCAGGGCCCTCGCAAGTTCAAGAGTCCTCAGAAAGATACTCTCACAGTCCGCGCCGGGCCGTGTCTCAGCGAGCACGGCATCATGGATATCCCGACAGGCTTGGTAGGCGACGATGAACTTCCGGGGCATTTTCCCGATGGAGAACATGCGTGTCTCATCGGCCTGGTACCCGTGGTAACAAATCCCGAAGTCCACCAGGATCGGTTCGCGGGCTTGCATCACTCTGCGGCTGGCCCCGACCGGGAAGGCCGGAGAGAGGCCTAATCCGCCCATGGGAGAGTCGGACTGGCTGACGATGCCTCCGTTTGAACCGCTGAGCACGTGCCACGAATACGCTTCATAATTGAAGGATCTGACGCGAAGCAGTCCTTCGTGACCGAGCTTTTTTGCCGCCGCTTCCAGGAGACCCCCGAATTCTATTTCCGTCATTCCTTGCCTCAGGATCTTCCCGGCTTCCTGGTAGACCTTCTCTCCGATGTCTCCGGCTTTTCTCATGAAGTGGATTTCAAAAGGGGATTTGATTTTTCGGATGTCTCTGATGATCTTGGAGCCGTCCACAAGCTTTGAATCCGGAAAGAGCGATTGCAGCCGGAGATAGTCTCTGACAGGAAGGATGTCCATCTCAAGACCAAGGACACGGGGCTGTTTTCCCATGTGCTCTGCAACAAGAGAGGGGAGTTCCCGAAGGGATTTCAGGCCCACCACATGCTCGATAGGGGATTCCATCCTGGCTCTTTCCAGTTCCCTCCTCACCATGAGGAGGGGTTTTCCGTCAAGAGGAACAAAGAGGAGAGCATCCTGTGCAGTGCCGGAGAGATAGAAATAGTCCATTTTCTGGACTGCGAGGAAAGCCTCCATCCCTTCTGCTTCCATCAGTTCTCGGAGCTTTCTGTGGCGGTCTCCTATCTCTTCCGCAGGGGTGTAGATAAAACCAAGGGACTTACTGATCGCCGGGAATTCTTCTCTGATCCATTCGGCGTGAGTCATTGAAGACGGCCCCGCAAAAGTTGGGAAAATACATTCCGTTCATGGTTCGATACCTCATCACGAACGGAAAATCAGATAGTTACAGCTCATTTCATCCGTTCGCCCTGAGGTATGGTTCGATACCTCACCATGATCGGCAGGACCGTTCGTCCTGAGGTATCGAAGGGGGAACGGGACTTCTTACGAGACCGTCACTTCAGCTTGCCAAGGAGTTCGTTCGAAACTTCTTTGACGCCCGGCCTCCCATCCAATTCGACCATCTTGGGATTCCCATTGTTCTTTTTCGAGAGGTCCTTGAAGTAGTTGATTGCCGCCACGGTCCCGGTCTTCTGGTCATAGTAGATGCTGTGGCGCTTGTCGATAGCCCCCTCGTCCTGGTCGTCGGACCTGGTTTTGAGGTCGTCTCCGCAGACCCTGCATTTGTCTCCATTGGGCTTGATGGCGTCAATGTAGATGTTGTTGGGATGGTTATTGTCTTTGACACAAAGGCGGCGGCCCATGATCCGGTTTTTTGCAATCTGCCGGTCGAGGACCATCTCAATGACGGTGTCCAGCGGGATCTTTTCTTTCTTGAGGGCCTTATCCAGTTCCTGGGCCTGGGTCAGGTTTCTTGGGAAACCATCCAGGAGCCATCCGTTCCTGCAATCGCCTTCTTTGATGCGGGCAAGGATCATGGGGATGGTGATGCTGTCGGGGACGAGTTCACCCCGATCAATGTACCCCTTGGCTTCCTTCCCAAGCGCAGTCCCACGTGAAATATTGTCTCTGAAAATCACACCGGTCTCAATGTGGGGAATCTTAAACTTGTCTTTGACAATGGCACCCTGTGTGCCCTTACCGCTTCCATTGGGGCCGAAAAACAGAATGTTCATGGGTGTATCTCCTTTGGTGAAGAGTATGTTGCAAGCTGTCCTTTGTCCGGGGTCAATTTTGATGGCTTCGTAAGAAGTCGTCACTCCGGTTCCTGGCTTTCGCCGGGACAGGGTCACCGGAGTCCAGATGATTTATAACTAATCGAAGGGACTGGATTCCGGCTTTCACCGGAATGACGGAGCACTTCATTTCCGGACTTTTCACGAGAACATCAACTTCAGTTTCTTGCGAAATCAGAAGCGTTGCTCTCATATCCTTGCTGCAAGCGACCTGCCGCAGGCGACAAACGAAAGGCAACATATTGAAAAGGGGCTCCTGTGTCAAGCTCAGGGTTTTGCGGCCTGTCCGAAAACGAATTGATCCATCAGGTTCCAGCCTTGCTCAACCAGCAGTCCGCTCTTGCGGGCGGAATCCTCCGAGAAAACTGCTCCGGCCCCTGAGCGTTCCAGTTCTCTTTTCGAAGCCCAGGCAAAAGGAGTCGGCTCACCAGTATGGGTTCTCTTGGGAATAGGCGTCAAATGGTCGCTGAGCACCATGATTCGGAAATCATCGAACCTTTCTAAACCTTCAAGCACCGTGCCCACAACTTTGTGGTCGAAATTCTCGATGGCCTCTATTTTTTCTTTGCAGTTTCCTGCGTGGCCTGCTTCGTCAGGGGCTTCCACGTGAAGAAAGACAAAATCAAGTCGCTTCAAGGCATGAAGAGCCGCTTCTGCTTTGCCGCGGTAGTTGGTGTTGAGGTACCCTGTAGCGCCCTCAACGTAAATCGGCTCGAAGCCTGCATAAATACCTATGCCCCTCAAGAGATCAACGGCGCATATGACCGCGCCTTTGAGCCCATATTTTTCTTCAAAGCGCGGGAGCTTCGGTGCTCTGCCCTGGCCCCAGAGCCAGATGGAGTTGGCTTCCATTTCTTTGCGCTGCCGGCGTTTCTGGTTTACAGGATGATTCTTCAGGATAGGCCAGGAATTGCGGATCAGGCGCTGGACCTGGTTATCGGAGGCTTCATTCAAGTAAAGAGCCATGTTCTGGCCCAGAACGTCATGGGGAGGGATGGTGGCTGCATCTTCAGGCCCGTTCTGCCAGACCAGGAGATGGCGGTATCCCACCCCCTGGTAGATCGTGGTGCCTGGAAGCTTGAGCTCCTTCTTGAGGTCGTCCACGATTTGGCGCGCATCCTCGGAGGGGAGATCCCCTGAGCTGTGGCTGACCATGATGACTTCATGATCCGAGTTCAGATCCAGAGTGACCAGGTTCATTCGGTAGGCGATCTCATCCGGTTTCAATTCCACGTGCATGCTGGCTGCTTCGAAGGGAGCGCGTCGCGTGTGATAAACTCGGGGATCGTAGCCGAGCAAGGAGAGATTCGCCACATCACTGCCCGGTTCCATTCCTTCAGGGATGGTCCGGGCAAGACCGATCCGGCAGGCGGCAATGCGGTCCATGTTCTGAGTCTCAGCCACCTGAAGGGGAGTCTTCCCGCCAAGTTCCTGGAGCGGGTAATCGCCCATCCCGTCGCCGACTAGGACGATGTATTTTCTGTTGCTCATGAAGAAGTGCCTAAAGTGTCCCTCCGGGCCGTAGGCCCTACAGGCCGGAGGCTAAAGTGTCTAAAGTTGAAAACCGGAAAAACCACCACGAAAACACGAAAGGACGAAAGCACGAAAGAAGAGGGTTTCATGGACCCCCTTGCCTTTTTCGTGTTTTCCAATTTTCGTGCTTTCGTGATTGCTCCTCTGTTTCCCTTTCGCCGGCTATTTTCCTTACCTCTTCAATCAGCACCTTTGCCATGTCCTTTTCCGGGACTTTTCGGATGAGCCGCCCCTTTCTGAAGAGCACACCCTGA
>Ga0209253_10004547_pt1 | contig 12074 bp, 9 predicted proteins | sample FrelakmetBRP12BR_FD_187145 | JGI IMG/M metagenome (GOLD analysis project Ga0209253, IMG submission 187145) | Freshwater lake sediment microbial communities from the University of Notre Dame, USA, for methane emissions studies - BRP12 BR (SPAdes)... | ecosystem: Environmental > Aquatic >...
TCTCCGCGCCACATCGCGGCAGATGGCTGCTATGGAGTCTGAACCTGCCGCTCGGCAGCGCGGTCTTGCAGTGCCCGCAATGACAGCACTTGGCCGTTTGTTGCCGGTGGTCCATGGACGTAAGCTGACCCCTTCAGACAGCGCCCGCCAGAGGCAGTCTCGGCTACGACGCGCAAACAGGGATCCGCGCGCGCCCTTATGAGCGTTTCTCGAGCTGCTTCTCGAGCCGCCTTGCGAACACGCTCATCTCCTTCGCGGCCTGCTTATCGCCTTTTTCTTCCGCGACAGCGATGCCTTGCCGGTACGCAGCGAGCGCTTCGGACGTGCGACCGGCGTCCACGAGCGCCTTGCCGAGGAGCTTCCACGCAGCGGAGTACTGCGGGTCGATCTCGACGGCACGCGCGAGGTGTTGCACCGCGCGCTGCGCGTCGCCGCGCTTGAGATACTCGTTGCCCAGGCTGAAGCGCAGCAGCCCGGTGTCCGTGCCGCCCGCGAGCATCTGCTCGAAGCGGGCGATCAGGTCGGACAGCGTCATCGTACAGAGCCAGCGCCGAGAACAGTCGGGTTCAGATCTCGATCTGCGTCCCGAGCTCGACCACACGATTGGTCGGCAGCTTGAAGTAGGCGGTGGCACTGGCGGAATTGCGCGCCATCGTCACGAAGAGCTTCTCGCGCCACATCGCCATCCCGGGCGAGACCGTCGGGATGAGCGTCTCGCGGCTCAGGAAGTAGGAGGTCTCCATCGGCTCGAACTTGAGCCCCCGAGACGCCGCGAGCTCGAGCGCCCGTGGAATATCCGGCTCGTCCTTGAAACCGTAGTGCACCTTCACGCGGTAGAACGCGGCCTCCTTGGACTCGATCTCCACGCGCTCTGCGTCTGACACCCGCGGGACCTCCTCGGTCACGACCGTGAGCAAGACGATGCGCTCGTGCAGGACCTTGTTGTGATTGAGGTTGTGCAACAGCGCGTGCGGAACGCCTTCCTGGCTCGTGGTCAGGAACACGGCAGTGCCGGGCACGCGTGTCGGCGGGTGGATGGCAATGCTCTGGATGAACGGTTCGAGCGGAATCGCGCCCGGACGCGTGCGCGCGAAGAGAATCTCACGCCCCTTGCGCCACGTCGCGAGCAGGACGAACACGAGAATGCCGACCAGCACCGGAAACCACCCCCCCTCGACGATCTTGATCGCGTTCGATGTGAAGTATGCGATGTCGATAAAGAGAAAAGACGCTGCCAGCGGCAGCGCGATCGCGATGTGCCAGCCCCAAAGGAAGCGCATGACCACGAATGCGAGGATCGAATCGATCGCCATCGTCGCCGTCACCGCAATGCCGTAAGCAGCGGCCAGATTGCTGGATGAACCGAAGCCGAGAACCAGTGCAATGATTGCAGCCAGTAGCATCCAGTTGATCCAGGGCAGGTAGATCTGGCCGATCTCGTGTTCGGAGGTCTGCATAACATCCATGCGTGGACAGTAGCCGAGTTGAATCGCCTGGCGCGTCAGCGAATAGGCACCTGAGATTACGGCCTGGGAGGCGATCACGGTGGCGGCGGTGGCGAGGACAAGGAGGGGATACAGCCCCCACGGGGGCACCTGAAGGTAGAACGGGTTCCGCACGGCGGTCGGGTCGTGCAGGATCACCGCCCCTTGTCCGAAGTAGTTGAGCAACAATGCCGGCAGTACGAATGAGAGCCAGGCATAACGGATCGGATTGCGGCCGAAGTGGCCCATGTCGGCGTAGAGCGCTTCGGCACCGGTGACCGCGAGCACGACCGAACCCAAGGCGAAGTAGCCGAGCCAGCCGTTGAAGGTAAAGAATTGCACCGCGTAAAGCGGGTTGACTGCTTCCAGGACCTCCGGGTAACGCAGGATGTTCCAGATGCCGAGCAATCCCAGGGTCGAAAACCAGGCCAGCATGATCGGGCCGAACAGCGCACCGACCCGAGCCGTCCCGTGGCGCTGCACGGCGAAGAGCGCGATCAGGACGATGATGGCGATCGGCACCACGTAAGGCTGCAGCGCGGGCGTGCCGACCTCCAGGCCCTCGACCGCCGACAGCACCGAGATCGCCGGGGTGATCATGCTGTCGCCGTAGAAGAGCGCGGCACCGAAGAGGCCAAGCACCATCAGGGCCCAACGCCACCTTCCGTCATGCGTGGTGCGAAGCACGAGGGCGGTGAGCGCCATGATGCCACCCTCGCCGCGGTTGTCGGCGCGCATGATGATCGTCACGTACTTGAGCGTCACGATGATCATGATCGACCAGAAGACGAGCGACAGGATGCCGAGCACGTTGTCGTGGGTCACATCGACGCTGTGGTGACCCGTGAAGGACTCCTTCAGTGTGTAGAGCGGACTGGTTCCGATGTCCCCGTAGACGACACCCATCGCGCCCAACATGAGTGTCAGGAGCGCCTGCTTGGTCCGCTCAGGATAGTTCCCTTCGGCCCGCTTCGCTTCGGCGTGCATGGTCGGACAATCGGGTTCGGCGTGGCGGCTCTATAGGGCGAGGCGGCGGGCGGTGCGGCGGATAATAGCATGGGGACTCGGCGCCTACGCCGACCCACCTGGGCTGTTCGTCAGCCACTGGTCCGCATACCATGAGGGCCGTCAAGCATCCCGCCGGAGACCCATCGTGCGCGGTTCGCGCGCCAGGCCGCTCAAGCGGCGTCCCACTGCGGCCACACCCACAACACCGAACACGCTATCGCCGGCAGCTGCGGCCGGGGCGATGATGGGCGTCGCGCCGGCGATTCGCTCGCGGCTCGGGCAGCTCGGGATCCAATCCCTCGAGGATGCGCTGCTGCACCTGCCGCTGCGCTACGACGACGAGACGAAGATCCAGCCCATCGGCCAAGCGTGCGAGGGCCGCCCAGTGGTGGTGGAAGGGGAAATCGTTGCTACCGAAGTCTTATACCGCCCGCGCCGCCAGCTCGTCTCGCGCGTCAAGGATGCGACCGGCGTCGTGCAGCTGCGCTTCCTGAACTTCTATCCGAGCCAGGTACAGCAGCTGGCGCGGGGCGCGCGCGTGCGCTGCTTCGGCGAGATCCGCCCCGGCTTATTCGGCGCCGAGATGATCCACCCGCGCTACCGCATCGTGCGAGAAGGCGCGCCGCTGCCGGCCGGGCTGACCCCGGTCTACCCGACGACCGCCGGCCTGTCGCAGGATGTGCTGCGCCGCCTGGTCGCCGAGAGCCTCGCCCGTTGTGACCTGTCGGACACCTTGCCCGAGGCGCTGCGTGCGCAGCTCGCGCTCGTGACATTCGATACTGCCGTGCGACTGCTGCATAGTCCCCCAGCGGCATCATCGCAGGCGGCGCTCGAGTCGCGCACGCATCCGGCATGGCGGCGGATCAAGTTCGACGAGCTGCTCGCTCAGCAGGTCTCGCTGCGGCTCGCGCGTGCGCGGCGAAGCGAGGTGCGGGCGCCGCGCCTTCCTGCCCAGGGTCAGCTCGTCGCCCGCCTGATCGCGTCTCTGCCTTTTGCGCTCACGTCCGCACAGCGCGGCGCCGTCGACGACATTGCGCGCGATCTCGCGCGGCCCGAGCCGATGCAACGTCTCTTGCAGGGCGACGTCGGCAGCGGCAAGACCATCGTCGCCGCGATCGCGGCGCTGCAGGCGGTCGAAAACGGCTTCCAGGTCGCGGTAATGGCGCCGACCGAGATTCTCGCGGAGCAGCACTACCGCAGGTTCGCCGAGTGGCTGTCCCCGCTGGGTATCGAGGTGGTCTGGCTCGCGGGCAGCCTCAAGGCCAGCCGGCGGCGCGCCGCTGTTGCAGCAATCGAACGCGGCGACTGCGCCATCGCCGTCGGCACCCATGCGCTCTTCCAGGAGGACGTCACGTTCGCGAGCCTTGGCCTCGCGGTCGTGGACGAGCAGCACCGCTTCGGCGTGCAGCAACGGCTCGACCTATGCAAGAAGGGCGAGCGCATGGTCGGCGCACAGCCGCACCAGCTCACGCTGAGCGCGACGCCGATTCCGCGCACCCTGGCGATGAGCTACTACGCCGACCTCGACGTGTCGGTGATCGACGAGATGCCGCCGGGGCGTACACCGGTCGTGACTAAGCTCGTCGCCGAGCGGCGGCGCGATGACGTGGTGAGCAGGGTGCGCGACGCGTGCATCGCCGGTCGCCAGGCGTACTGGGTCTGCCCGCTCATCGAGGAGTCGGAAGCGCTCCAGCTCAAGACGGCGATTGCCACCTTCGACTGGGTCCGGCAGACGTTTCCGGAGCTCAACATCGGGCTCGTTCACGGCCGGCTGCCCGCCGCGGAGAAAGCGGCCGTCATGGAGGCGTTCCAGCGCAACGAGGTGCAACTCCTGGTGGCGACCACGGTCATCGAGGTCGGCGTCGACGTGCCGAACGCGACGCTCATGGTGATCGAACACGCGGAACGCATGGGGCTTGCCCAGTTGCATCAGTTGCGTGGGCGCGTCGGCCGCGGAACGCAGGCGGGGGCGTGCATCCTGCTCTACCAGGCGCCGCTATCGACTATTGCGCGCGAGCGGATGAAGATCATCTACGAGCAGGTCGATGGATTCGAGATCGCGCGCCGCGATCTCGCGCTGCGCGGCCCGGGCGATTTTCTCGGCGCGCGCCAGAGCGGCATGCCGATGCTGCGCTTCGCCGACGTGGCTACGGACGCCGATCTCATCGAGGTGGCGCGCGATGCCGCGGCCGAACTGATCGGTCATCACCCGCAAGCGGTGAAGCGACACCTCGCGCGTTGGCTGCCGCGACGCCAGGAGTACCTGAAGGCATGAAACGACCGGCCGCAGCCATAGCGGGCGAACGCCGAGGGATTTGGCATAATCGGCACTTTGCCGCCGAACCCCGTTGAAAAGCCCCGTCACGCCACGTGGATGGCTGCCTCGCGTTCCGCCCCATGCGGGCGCCTTTCGCCCTTGGCTGGTGGATCGGGGATCGCTTACCGAACGTCTGCAGGAACGGTGCCGCGAGTTCCGGGTGCGGCCGATTTGCCAGAAGCTTGCCCGCAGCCTTTTCGATGAAGCGTCGCTGGTGGGACTGGGTTGGCGCCGGTTGGCAGTCACGCGAGAAGTTTATCTGTACTGCGGCGCAACCCCGGTAGTGTTTGCTCACAGCGTCGTGCGCCGCGAGGGCTTGCGAGGTGCCTGGCGGTGGCTGGGAACCCTCGGCGCGCGACCGCTCGGGGCGGCATTATTCGCTGACCCGGGAGTCAAGCGCACCCCGCTCATGTTTCGCGCGATCGGGCGGCACCACCCCTTGTTCCGGCGGGCAACCGCCCTGCTCGAAGCCCCGCCTCGTGCCTTGTGGGCGCGGCGCTCGATTTTTCTGCGAGAGGAGGTACCGTTGCTGGTGACGGAGGTGTTCCTGCCGGCGATCCTGGAGCTGCCCCGGTGACCCTCGGCGAGCGGCTCCGCCTCTACGAGCGGCTCGTGCGGATCGACCGGCCAATCGGCATTCTGCTGCTACTATGGCCGACGCTATGGGGGCTGTGGATCGCGGGCGAGGGAAGGCCGGACGCGGCGACGGTGCTCGTCTTCGTGCTCGGCACCGTGCTCATGCGCTCCGCAGGGTGCGCGGTGAACGACTTCGCCGATCGCAGTTTCGATCCGCATGTCTCGCGCACCAAAGACCGGCCCCTTGCGGCTGGAAAGGTGTCGGTGCAGGAGGCGCTCGCACTCGCCGCCGCACTGGCCCTGATCGCGTTCCTGCTCATTCTGCCGTACGGCCCGCTTGTCATCGGCCTGTCGGTAGTGGCCGCCCTGCTCGCGGGGACCTATCCGTTCACGAAGCGCTTTCTGCCGGTGCCGCAGGCGTATCTGGGCGTCGCATTTGGATTCGGCATTCCGATGGCGTTCGCCGCGCTGACGGGAAAGGTGCCTGCGCTGGCCTGGGTACTGCTGCTTGCAAACATGTTCTGGTCGATCGCCTACGATACCGAGTACGCCCTGGTCGACCGCGACGACGACCTGAAGATCGGCATCAAGACCGCAGCGATCACCTTTGGCAGATTCGACGTCGCAGCGGTAATGGGATCCCACGCGGTCTTTCTGGGCCTACTCGCGTTAGTCGGTGCAGCGCTCGGTCGCGGCGGCCTTTGGTTCGCCGGTCTCCTGGTGGCGGTCGGTCTCGTCGCCTACCAATACCGGCTGATTCGGGAACGGGAACCGCGGCAATGCTTCGCGGCGTTTCTGCACAACAACTGGGTCGGCGCGGCGGTATTCGCGGGCATCGCGCTTGACTATCTGGTGCAGTGATGCGTTACCACGACCTGCGCGACTTCATCGAACAGCTCGAGCAACGTGGGGAGCTGAAGCGGATTGCGGTCGAGGTCGACCCGCATCTCGAGATGACCGAGATCTGCGACCGGGTGCTGCGCGCCGGGGGACCCGCGATCCTGTTCGAGCGTCCGAAGGGGCACACGATCCCGGTGCTCGGCAACCTGTTCGGCGCTCCGCGGCGCGTCGCCCTGGGGATGGGAGAGAACTCGGTCGAAGCGCTGCGAGAAGTCGGCAAGCTCCTGGCGTATCTCAAGGAGCCAGAACCACCGAAGGGCTTGAAGGACGCCTGGCAGAAGCTTCCAGTGCTGAAGCAGGTGCTCAGCATGGCGCCGAAGGAAGTCGGTGGGGCGCCGTGCCAAGACGTGGTTTGGGAAGGTGATGAGGTGGACCTCGGTCGGTTGCCGATTCAGACCTGCTGGCCGCTCGACGCTGGAAGACTGATCACCTGGGGTCTCGTGGTGACCCGAGGACCCCACAAGCCGCGCCAAAATCTCGGGATCTACCGCCAGCAGGTGATTGGCCCCGACCGGCTCATCATGCGGTGGCTTGCGCATCGGGGCGGCGCTCTGGACTTTCGGGACCATTGTCTGGCCCATCCCGACGAGCCCTTCCCAGTCGCCGTCGCACTCGGGGCTGATCCGGCAACGATGCTGGCTGCAGTGACTCCGGTGCCTGACACGCTGTCCGAGTACCAGTTCGCGGGGCTGCTGCGAGGTTCGAAGACGGAACTGGTGAAGTGCATCGGCTCGGATCTGCAGGTCCCGGCATCGAGCGAGATCGTCCTCGAAGGGGCCATTCATTCGGGCGACGTGGCCCTCGAAGGACCGTTTGGCGATCACACCGGCTACTACAACGAGCGGGAGCAGTTTCCCGTTCTCTCAGTGGCCCGGATGACGATGCGACGGTCGCCCATTTACCACAGCACCTACACTGGCAAGCCTCCAGACGAACCGGCAATGCTCGGCGTGGCGCTGAACGAGGTGTTCGTGCCGCTGTTGCAGAAGCAGTTCACCGAGATCAGTGATTTCTACCTGCCGCCGGAAGGTTGCTCCTACCGGTTGGCCGTGGTGAGCATGAAGAAGCAGTATCCCGGGCACGCCAAGCGCGTCATGTTTGGGGTCTGGTCCTACCTCCGGCAGTTCATGTATACGAAGTTCATCATCGTCGTCGACGACGACGTCGACATTCGGGACTGGAAGGAGGTGATTTGGGCGCTAACGACGCGGGTCGATCCAGCCCGCGACACGCTGATGGTCGAGAACACACCGATCGACTATCTGGACTTCGCCAGCCCCGTCTCGGGGTTGGGATCAAAGGTGGGGATCGACGCGACCAACAAATGGAAGGGCGAAACAGCTCGGAGCTGGGGGACACCGATCAAGATGGACGACCGAGTGAAGTCGAGAGTGGACGCCATTTGGGCGGAACTCGGTCTTGAGGAGGTCCGAAAGTGAAAAAAGCCCGCCGCAGCGGGCTCTTTCAGACGGATGGACCGCCGCTCAGAAATCGTAACCCACACCGAACGAGAAACCGGAATACCTCCGAAAATCCCGTTGGGGATCCAGGATAAATCCCCCCGGGCGATCAGACGGAAGAAGTGCCTCCCTCCCATCAATGGCCGTATTTCCATAGCGCGGATCGCCGAGCTGCCCGTAGAAGGAAAAGCCGCTTCGCCCTGCCTTTGAGGGATAACCGCCAGCCCTTAGGCTCGAGTCCTTGGCGGACTCCCTGAAGCTCGGAGAATAGTGGAATCTTACGATGCCACCCTCGTTGGTCGCGCTGGCCGCATCCACACTAAAGCTGCTCTTCGGGGCGGAAGGCAGGTAACTCCTCGAAATCAGGGACTCACCACCCGGCGGCACCCGAATTCCCTGATAAGAGCCCCACGACGAGGGATCTGACGGCAACGGGTTCGACTCTGCGGCTCCGAGCGCTAAGGGGAACAGCGCCAACGCGGCATATCCAGCAACCACCCTCAGGATTCTCATTGTCTTTCACCTACCCGCAGGAGCACACTCCAGTTCGAATATTAGACGAATCGCATCGAACCGCAACACCAACCGTTTGGCGGACCTCGTCTCAGCGCGCCCGTGAGCCCGAGCTCTCGAGCGCTAGAGGGGAGAGCGAATAGCGGGCCATCCCCAGGGCTCAAGGTCGCTGGTAAACCCAGTTCAGAACGCCATCTTCGAGGGCGGCGGCCGCCCCGCTCGCCGCTGGGTCGTTGACGATGCAAACAACGACCATTCTGCGGCGCTGGGCGTCGAGCACGTAGCCCGCGATGCTTTTCACGCCATCCAGCGAACCGGTTTTCACATGCGCTTGGCCGGCCACACCGGCATTCTTCAGGCGTTTTCGCATCGTTCCATCTACGGCGACCCGCGGCAGCGACGCCATTAGCTCTGGCATGACCTGGCTGTGGTAGGCGGACGTCAGCAAGGTACCGAGATGGCGGGCTGAGATGCGCTCGATGCGCGACAAACCGGCCCCGTTTTCGAGCACCAGCTCCGGAAACGCGAGTCCCTTTCGGTCGAGCCATGCGCGAATGGCCCGCGACGCCTTCTCGGGCGTACCCGGTGTTCCGAGGGTTTCAGCCCCGATCGTCAGATAGAGCTGCCTCGCCATGACGTTGTTGCTGAATTTGTTGATGTCCCGCACGAGTTCCGACAGTGGTGGAGATTCCCACGTGAACAGAAGCTGTGCGCCGGGCCCCGGTGTTCCCTCCTTGACGTTGCCGGCGAAGGTGCCGCCCAGCTCCCCCCAGAGTTGCCGCAACAAAGCGCCGGTATAAGGTGCGTGGCGCAGCACGCTGAGATAGAAGCTGCGCTCGCCGCAGTTGACGGAGAAAGAGCCGCTGAAGCTCACCCGCGCCCCCGTCCCGTCGTCTTGAAGTTGTGGCGCAACGAGCGTACGCCAGTCGCCGCACGCGCCGTTAGTAACCCGCAGCCGGTTCTCGACCTGAACGTTGCGGAGCGGCGGGTCGACAAACAGTTTCACCGACTGCCCGCCCGGATCAGGAAGCAGCTGAATCCGCAACGCCTTGAAGTTCGTGAGAAGCGCATCGGGCGCTACGTTGTAGGCACGGGTCGCGTCGCCGTCGAAGGCACCCGGATCGGTGTCCACCAGCTCGAACGCGCCGCGGTCGAGAATGACGTCGCCGCGGATCTCTCGCAAACCGCGATTCCTGACCGCTCGCAGCATGAGCCACAGGTTTTCGAGCGTGAGCTTCGGGTCGCCGCTGCCCTTCAGCACGAGGTTGCCGACAAGGACATCGCCATTCTGGGTACCCTCTGTCCATACCTCGGTCTTCCACGTGTAAGCCGGCCCAAGCATTTCTAGGCCGGCATAGGTGGTCAAGAGCTTCATCGCCGACGCGGGATTGAGGGGCTGATCGGCGCCGGCTGCCAGGACAACGCGTCCCGACCCGGGATCTTGGACGAAGATGCCGACGGAACTGGAGGGAAGACCTGCGGTGCTGATCACCTCCTGAATCTGGGAAGCGTCCTCGGCGGCAACGGACATGGGCATCGCCGCCGTTAGCGCCAGGAGCAACAGGCCGGCGGGCTTGAGCGCGGCCGGTGGGAAGGCAAGCTTCACGGCGTGGCGATGGCCGCGTCAAGGGCCTCGAGGGTTCGCTCACTCAGGAGCGCAAGCCCGTCGTCATCGATCACATAAGGGGGCATGAAGTAGACGGTGTTGCCAATCGGCCGCAGGAGCAGCTCGCGCTTCAGTGCTTCCGCAAAGAAGCGGCGCGAAAAACCTGCGTCTGCGGTTGCTACATCGAATGCCCATATCATGCCAGTGTTCCGGAACTGCACCACGCGCGGATCCGCCGTAAGTGGCGCGCAGAGCGCAGTGAGGGAAGGTGCCTTGAGCCGGTTCGCTTCGATCACGTCGTCGCGCTCGAAAAGGTCCAGCGTCGCGAGCGCTGCGCTGCAGGCCAGCGGATTACCTGTGTAGGAATGCGAGTGCAGGAAGCCGACCGTGACGTCTTCAGAATAGAAGGCGTCGTAGATCTCCGGAGTGGTGAGAACCACCGAAAGAGGAAGATAGCCGCCGGTGATGCCCTTCGACAGGCACAGGAAATCCGGAGCGATCGATGCCTGCTCACAGGCGAACAGGGTTCCGGTCCGCCCGAACCCGACCGCGATCTCGTCGGCGATAAGATGCACGCGATATTGGTCGCACAGCGTGCGCGCCCGCCGCAGGTATTCGGGATGGTACATACCCATACCCGCGGCACATTGCACGAGCGGCTCGATGATGAGGGCGGCGGTCTGCTCATGGCTCTGCTGCAGGCGCTGCTCGAGAGCGGCGGCGCACGCCACTGCGTGATCCGCGGGCGAGACACCCTGCGGTGCGAGGCGCCAATCTGGCGAGGGGACAAGCTCCGGCGCGCGCAACAAGGGTGCGTATGTGTCCCGAAAAAGTGCGACATCCGTAACGGACAACGCCCCCAGCGTTTCCCCGTGGTAGCTGTGTTCGAGGCTGATAAACCGGGTCTTCTCGGAGTGACCCGTATTGCGCCAGAAGTGAAAGCTCATCTTGAGCGCGACCTCGGTCGCGGACGCACCGTCAGACGCGTAGAAGCAGTGGCCCAGGTTTCCGGGGGCAAGTGCTGCGAGCCGCTCGGAGAGCTCGATCACAGGGGCATGGGTAAAGCCGGCAAGGAGCACATGCTCGAGGCGGTCGAGCTGCGCGGTGATACGCGCCTTGATGTACGGGTGCCCGTGACCAAAGAGGTTGACCCACCAGGAGCTGATTGCATCGAGGTAACGCCTCCCATCGAAGTCATACAGCCACGCGCCTTCACCCCGCGCGATCGGGGTGAGCGGCAGCCATTCGTGCTGCTTCATCTGCGTGCACGGATGCCACACTGACGCGAGCGACCGGCGCAGCCAGACCTCGTTTTCGGAGCCGCCAGAGCATGGTGTCATTGACATTTCGGACAAGGCTCGCCAGGTGGAAGAGAGGCTAGTTTGGCACCGAACTTGCTCAATTTGAGACCGAGTTTAACATGCTGCAATGAGTGGCCGAAGCATGGAGATCCTTGAGCGCATCGAAGCACAGATCGCTGCCAACCGGCTTCCATTGTTTGCTGTGACGGTCGCCGCGGTTCCCTGTCCCGATACCCCTGTCATCCTCACTCTCCACTGGCACGGTTTCGTGCGCGAGCGCCTGTTGGCTGTCGATGAAGCGGAGGTCGTTAGCTATACGCCTCTTCCGAGTTCCGCTCTGCAGGTCAACGATCGGTGGACCGACATTCTGGATCTCGACCGTGCGGCGATGGAAGCGGGTTGGGAGCTCGGTGCGTGGGATGTTGCACGCGCGGAGCAGCCCTCGTGCAGCGGCCCGGGCGCCGCTTCGAGCGAAGCCATTGACTGCCTGAAGGCATTCAATGCCTTGCCCCACAGCATCCATGGTCAGCGGACCGTCGTGTCCGACACGCCCGACGTGGATGACCTGCTCGATGTGGCTGGTCGCCGCGGCTACCTGACGTGGCTCTTCCGCCCCGTGCACGGTGGCATCTGGGCCGAGGTAGCGGACGACGCGACGCTGCTTCCCGGCGGCACGCGCAACCCACCTTGCCCGCACACACCCATTCGGCCAAGCTTTACCAAGGCCAGCCGGACCGTTTACCGCTTCGGGCTCGCCGCCTCGGAGCGAGCTTTCGCCAGCTTGGCCTAAGACATCCAGCCAGGGAAAGTCCTCGCCGCCCAGGGGCGACGCGACCGCTCCAGCCATACACGTCTAGTCGAAAGAACCCAACCGCTCCGCCAGAACGGTTTCGGGAGATCTTACGACCT
>Ga0209253_10004548_pt1 | contig 12072 bp, 21 predicted proteins | sample FrelakmetBRP12BR_FD_187145 | JGI IMG/M metagenome (GOLD analysis project Ga0209253, IMG submission 187145) | Freshwater lake sediment microbial communities from the University of Notre Dame, USA, for methane emissions studies - BRP12 BR (SPAdes)... | ecosystem: Environmental > Aquatic >...
TCTCGGCCGTGCGCCACCGCCCCTCGTCCAGCCGTAGCTCGATCACCGCTACCCGCTTGCCGGACTTGCTGCGCACCGACCTCCAGCGGGTCGCGTCGCTGGCGGTCAACACGCTGCTCGGCCCGCTCGACGCCGACCACCCGCTCGACCTCGAGTACCGTTCCTTTGCGGAGTCCGGGGAAGGGATCCGCTGGCCGACGCTGAAGCTGCGACGCGCGCCGAACTAGGCCGAGCAGTACTGTCGATGGAGACCAGGAGCCAGGGAGGGTTGGCGTGACCAGACGAATCGCTCTCGTTTCCTGCGTCAAGCAGAAGCGAGCATCCCCCGCGCCGGCGCGCGACCTGTATATCTCGGAACTGTTCCGGGGCCTACGTCGGCTCGCCGAAGCGCGGGCGGACGCCTGGTACATCCTGTCCGCCGAGCACGGCCTTCTTCATCCCGATCAGGTTGTCGCGCCGTACGAGCGCACGCTCAACAACATGCTCGGTCTCAACGTGAACGAAGGGAGCAGCTTCCCGCGCACGAATCCCGGCATGTGTCCCGAAGCACCCGCGGCCATCATCTGTTGCCTTGCTATATCCGCATTGATATATTTGGCGCATGAAGCCCATCGTCTTCGTCGGCGATTCGCTCAAGCGATTGCGCGAGTTCCCTGAGAGCGTGCGGCACGATGCCGGCTATCAGCTCGAAAAGGTCCAGCGGGGCCAAACGCCGGACGACTTCAAGCCGATGCCGTCCATAGGCAAGGGCGTCGAAGAGATCAGGATTTGGGACGACTCGGGAACTTACCGAGTGATCTACATGGCGAGGCTTGCCGACGCCATCTATGTGTTGCACGCCTTTCAGAAGAAGACACAGGCGACCTCGAAGCGGGACACGGACATCGCCAGGCAGCGTCTGGCGCAGGTGAACAAGGAACGAGCATGAAGAAGAAGGGCATTGATCAGTTCGACAGCGTGTGGGATGCGCTGGCCGACACTCCTGAACAGGCCGCCAACCTGCGGGCCCGCGCGGAGCTGATGCAGAAGATCGCTGCGATCGTGCAGGATCACGGATGGACGCAGATCGAGGCAGCGCGGCGCTGCGGTGTGACGCAGCCACGGATGAATGACTTGTTGCGCGGGCGGGTTTCCCGGTTCTCGCTGGATGCCTTGGTCAACATCGCGACCGCGATCGGTTGCAGGGTTCACCTTGAGGTCGAGGCTGCGTGACAGCGCGCGCCTGGAGGATGACCAATGAAGATCGACATCGACCGTCTCACTGAAGCAGAACTGGTCGACCTCAATCGTCGAATCGTTGAACGTCTCCGGCTCTTGCAGCAGATGCAAGCCCACGTCCGGATGCTGGAGTTCAAGGTCGGCGAGCGCGTGCAGTTTCAGCCTGCCGGCCGTCCTCCTGTGACGGGTGTGTTGACGCGGTACAACCGAAAGACGGTCACGGTGATCGCCGATACCGGCCAGCAATGGAATGTGGCGCCGCAGCTGCTGCAGCAAGTGGATCCGTCAGCATCGGCCGGGGACCAGAAGCCGAACGTCATCCCCATGCCGAGAAGGCCCGGGTAGAGCGTCCGGTGCGGGGAACCCGGACGGCGGGGGCACCTTACGGGGCGCCGCGGGCCTCGGCCTGTACCGCACGGGCTCGTCATCGAGCTCACGATCGAGCTGGCCGGCGTTGACCCAGTATTAGACCGTGCGCCGGCTGATGCCCAGCCGCGCGGCGACCTCGGCCTTGCTCAGCCCTTGATCCAGATAGTGACGTAACAACACTCGCTGCTCCCGCCCATGCATGCGCGGCTCCACGGTCGCTCGCAAAGTGGGCACCGTGCCCGAGTGTGCAGGTTTCGTCCGCCAGATCTGTGCAAATTGCGCCCGCCGCCGACACGACGGCCTGACTTTCCGCGAGCGGATTCCCTGATACGGCCAGTTCGATTCCCTGTTCGGAATTCGAACCGGCGGCGGGCGATCGGGCCGAAATGCGGTCCTGGTGCGGGCTTCCGAGAGCGCTATCCCCTTCGGCAACCCGAAAGTCCGGGCGCGTTCGCTGTATTCTTCCCTGTTAGCGGGAATACGCCGCTGAGAAGAGTTCGAAGGTGACTACGAGCACCGCCAGTTAACAAGGAAAGCTCGTGAAGAACGAGCACTTCCTAAGATGGGTGGTCATGGATCCACGCCGTAACCGCGGCCGGGATTCGGGCCTGTTTCGCGCGACCGAGTAAGCCGCCAAATGCGCCCCTCCGAAGTCATCGCCGCCCAGCGCCAGCGCATTCTTGACATCGCTGCCGCCAGCGGCGCGCGGCACTTGCGGGTGTTCGGCTCCGCATCGAGGGGGCAGGACCGTCCCGACAGCGATCTCGACCTGCTCGTCGACCTGCCCCTTGGCACTTCGCTGCTGCGCATCGTCGGACTGCAGCTCGCGCTGGAGGATGCGCTGGGGATCAGGGTCGACCTGTGCACCGAGCGCGAACTCGACCCGGCGCTGAAGGATCGGATCCTCGCCGAAGCACGCCCGCTATGAACGAGCGTGATCGGCTGTATCTGCGCCACGTTCTCGACGCGATCGGCGCCATCGAGAGTTTCACTGCCGAGGGCCGCGGGAATTTCATGTCCGACCGCAAGACGCAGAGCGCGGTCGTGCGCCAGATCGAGGTCATCGGCGAAGCCGTCAAGCAGCTCAGCCCGGCACTCACCGGCTCCGAGCCAACCGTGCCCTGACGGCAGATCGCCGGCACGCGCGACAGGCTGATCCACGCCTATTTCAACGTCGACCTGGACGCGGTTTGGGCGATGGTCCAGGACGACTTGCCACAGCTCAAGGCCGACGTGGCGCGACTGCTCGCGCGGTCCTGACTCTGGCTCGCGCGGCGAGACGACCTGTCTGTCGATAAGCCCGGCGGATCGAGCCTTGTCTTGATGCAAGCTCACCCCGTGAGCCGAAGTCGTCCAGCACCGCTTCGAGCTTCCCGATGGCGCGATAGAGGTCGCTGTCCGTCGCGTTCTCGTTCCTTGCCGAAGCGTCGAGCAGTTCATCGAAACGCCGCTGCAGGCGATCGCCGATGCACCCGGTCACCTTGACGTTTCGGTAGAGGTGCTCGCGGCGCTCGAAGGTCTCGCCCGATGGCGTGACGGGCGCGTCGATGCGGTCCGAAAGATTGCGCCAGACGGGGCCGAGGGCTTCACCCAGGAGGGTTACGCGTGGGGGCAGGGATGATTTGGTCATGGCTGGATGCGCCGGCAGACGTTATTGAAAGTGTGCGTGCTGGCGGGTTCATCACGTGAGCCCAGAAAGGGGAATTCAGCCAGGGCCGAACTTCTCGGTGTCGAATTACGCGAAAGCGATAGGGAGCACCTGGCGACGGTCGAGTGCCCTGCCGAAGGGCGCGCCCTCGCCACCATACCCTTGACGATACTATCGCCGCGCGTTAGTATCTGCGACGTGGCGATCAAGTCCTTTCGTTGCCAAGACACCGAGGCGATGTTCGGCGGGCGGCGCGTGGCGCGGTTCAGGAACATCGAAACCGTGGCGATGCGCAAGCTGGCGATGCTCAATCGAGTCGTCCGGATCGAAGAACTGCGCATCCCGCCGAGCAACCGGCTGGAGGCGCTCAAGGGCGACCGCAAGGGCCGGTGGAGCATCCGCATCAATGAGCAGTGGCGCGTGTGCTTCCGCTTCGCCAACGGCCTGGCCGCGGACGCGGAGATCGTCGACTACCACTGAGGACAACAGCATGCGCAAAGTACCGTTCCCGGCTCCCGGCGAGATCCTGCTCGAAGAATTCCTCAAGCCTATGGGCATCACGCCGTACCGGCTGGCGAAGGACATCGGGGTATCGCAGATCAGGATCAGCGAGGTTCTTTCCGGCAAGCGCGCGATCACCGTCGATACCGGGCTGCGGCTGTCACGCTACTTCGGCATGAACGACGGCTTCTGGACCGGCCTTCAACTCGACTATGAATCCGCCGCCGCGAAAGACGCGCTGGCCGCCGATCTGGCGAAGATCAAGCCCCTGGCGCTGGCGGCCTGATTCGGCCCGCCGCGCGGATCCCGGCTCCTCATCAGAGAATTCCTGGCCACGTGCGAGGAGTCTTCGAGAAGCGAAAACCTCGGAGCAGGTCGCCGTTTCGATCCCGTCGGGCACGGATCCCGGCGTTGATCGTCAGTGGCCGCGCGGGCGCCTGGGCGTCTTTCTTGGCGTCGTGCATCGGCCTGCAATCATGTGCATTGGCGTGCTCGCGCTGGGCGACTCGATCGGCTAAAGCGGTTTCTGTTGATCACGCCCACCGGCCCCAGGTGATCGCGGTGACCGGGCAAGCTGATCAGGAGGAAGAGACGTCGAATTTGGGGAGGACCGGCTAATGGAGCGATCGGCCAGGTTCGGGCATCCGCGCGCTCGCGAACCGACATCGCGAGTGGCCGGACTTGGCCGCGAACCGAAGTGGCACTGGTGCCCGTCGGCGGGTCATTAACGAGAAGTGCCGCGATCGGCACGCTCAATCGGGAATCGGAGCGATTTTTTCGGGAGACAGCCGGCTCACAGAACCCGCCCTATTTCCTCGCCGCAAGTTCACGCGACCGATCTCGCGCCATCAGCGATACGCGCCGTCCCAAGCTCCGGTGTCGACGACCACGGAACGCCCGTCGTCGGCCAGCTTCGGCCGGTTCAGCTCAAAGGTTGTCTCAGGCGTCACCACCGAATAGTCCATGTAGCCCATGCGGGCCAGCGGCCGCACCGCGGCCGTGTCGAAGCGGCCGTTGCGGATCGCAGCGTCGTCAATGTAGATGCCCACGACCGTCCCGAGGACGAGCCAGTAGCCCATCCCCGGATGGCCGGGAGGCGCCGGCAGCTGCACTGTCTTCCACAGCCGGCACTCAAGTGCCGCGGGACTGCGCGCCACTCGTGGCGGCTTCACGTAGCGCGATGGAGCGGCCTCCAGGCCGGCGAGCTGGAACTCGTCGACATCCGGAGGCACCGGTGCGGAGGTGATGTTCATCGCTTCGCGCAACTCCCACGTCGCCAGCGAGCAGGTGAACTCGCCGCTGCGCTCCAGGTTCTTCAGCGAGTCCTTTCGCCCCGATGACGCGAACATCACCATCGGCGGCTTGTCGCTGATGCTGTTGAAGAAACTGTACGGCGCGAGGTTGGGTGTGCCGTCGGGGCCGACGGTTGCAATCCAGCCGATCGGACGCGGAGCGACGAGCGCTTTGAACGGATCGTGATGCAGGCCATGACGGTTCGATTCGGTGTCGTAGTGCATGTCCGTCCCTTCTCGGTGGTCCTGATCTGCCGCCGTAGCAGCATCAGTCGACAGTCGGGAGTCTCGCCTGTGTGACCCTGTACCCGGTTCAGCAGCAGTCCGACGTCGACGTCGCAAGTGTCCGGCTGGACGCCCCTGCTGGCAGTTGCGGCACCAGGCGCCGGAACGTCCTGCGCGTGCGCGGCAGTCTATCGCCGAGTCGAGGTGCGTCTCGTCGCTGTGAAGCCGCCGGGCTCCGATCAAGGCGTGCGCTCCCTGCAGAGACTGGAAGGAGGGCGCGCTCGAGCATTCGATAGACGGTGAGTCGCTTCAGCGCCTTTAGACGCCTTCGCGCCTCATGTTGACGTCCAAGATCGCGGCCGCAAGCGGCGGCACAATCTACTTGCCGGCGCGGAATCGTCACGTCCTCGTTGGTCTTTCCCGGGTCGAATCGAGAGTCGCGGCATGTCGTTCGTCTCCCAGGTGCAAGATGCGACCCGGCGCGCCCTGGCCGCGGGCGCACTGCAGCCGATCGAGACGCAGCCGACCAACCTCGACGACGGCGGCGTACGTTTTGTGGTGCGCGCGGTTTCAAGCCTCGCGCGCAAGGACGCGGCGCGCCAGGCCGCCGTAGTCGCGGATTCTCTCGGCAACTACGAGCCAGACCTCTTCATCTCCGATCTCGGGCCGTCGCACTACCTCCTGCTCAACAAGTTTCCGGTCCTGGCCGGGCACGTGCTGTTGGTAACGCGCCGCTTCGAGCGGCAGGAGCGGCTGCTTTCCATCGAAGACTTTGGTGCGCTCAGTGCCTGCATGAGCGAGGTCGACGGCCTGGGCTTCTACAACGGTGGCGTCGAAGCGGGGGCCAGCCAGCCGCGCAAGCACCTGCAACTCGTCCCGCTGCCGCTGGCGGCGGAAAGCCCGGACGAAGTTCCAATGGAGCGTGCGCTCATCGGCAGCCGTCGGCTTGCGTTCAAGCATGGATTCGCACCCATCGCTCCGCACGCAACGGCAGCCGCATTGCACGACCTGTATCTCGAACTGCTTCACCGATGCGGCATTTCGGCGGTCGCAACGGCAGAGGGGGAGCTTCAGTCGGCCCCGTACAACCTGCTTCTGCGCCGGCGCTGGATGCTCGTGGTGGCACGTTCGCGTGAATGTTTCGAAACCATCTCGATAAACGCGCTCGGTTTCGCCGGTTCGCTGTTCGTGCGGACGCAAGCCGAGCAGGAACGTGTTCGTGCAGTCGGACCCATGCGTGTGCTGCGAGCCGTGGCGGTGCCAGCAGAAGGTGGCGCGCTGTCCTGAAATTCGGGACGGTAGCCTCTCGGGAGACCCCGGTATTCCGGCCAACTGACCATCGGTCAATTGCCCGCGGTTGGGGAAGAGACAGCGACCGGTGCAGGCCGCCCGCGCTGATGACCCGCCGCCAAGCTCGGGCGGAAGTTTGCCGCGACGGCCTGATTTCCCGCGAGCGAATTCCCTGACTCAGGCAATTCGATCCCCTGTTCGGTCTGCGCGACGGGCCGGTCGGGGTCGTACTCGGGTCTTTGACGGACGTTGTCTGTCACTTCGGATCCTGCTGAGGGCAAGTCACCCCTGCCGGAACTCCCCGATCCAGGCAGTCAACTGCTCTCCGCTGCGCAACCTCGGGTCGACCTCGTCAGCCTGGGCGAGCGCCCAGTGCTTCCAATGCGCGAGTGACGTCCTCGCTTCCGAATCCGCTTTCTCGAAGTGCTCCTCCAGTGCCGCAACGAGGGAACGGATCCGGTCCGACCGCACCAAACCATCGAGGGCCTCTTCGAAGAGCCGGCGCCGCCTGTCCTCCAGCGCCTTCAGCTCGGCTTCCCGGCGTTGCCGCGCTTCCTCGCGCTCCCGCTCGACGGCCGCGATGGCGGCCCGGCGATCCTGCACGTTCCGCTCGTGGCGCCACGCCACCGACTCGCGGTGGCTCTTCTCCCACTTCGCGATGGCGACCATCGCGATCTCGCGCAGCACCTTGCGGCTGAAGGCGGGAAAAACCAGATCCGGCTTGCGCGACTGGCGCTCCCAGCCCCGGGTTGTTGGCGCCGAAGCTGAGTTGAGCCAACTCAGCGGTGTCCGCCGACTTTCCAGTGCGCCGGCGCAACCGCGGCTGATATCGCGCCGCTGTTGCCGATTGGGGTTCCGAAGGTGGCTCACCGCGCCGTCGGCACGGTGGCTCAGCTTAAGGTCGGCGGCAACACTTCTGGTCGCCGCTGTTGCGCCGACGACCATGCGAAGTGTGACTGACGGCAGGCTCAGGGAATGAGCCTGGGCGGGCCGCGGTACACGTGAAAATGTACGTCGAATAGACGTACAATGGGAACCCTTTGGAGTGCCGCCCATGCCCGCCACGCAGACCCAAGAGTCGCCCGATACCGCCCGCATCAACCTGCGCACCAGCGCCGAGGCCAAGGCCATGATCGAGCGCGCCGCCGCGTACATGGGCACGACCGTGTCGGCCTTCATGCTGCAGAACGCCTACGAGGCGGCCAAGCGGGTGGTGGCCGAGCACGAGGTCATCATGCTCTCGCAGAGCGACTTCGAGGCCTTCGCCAGCGCTCTCGCCAAGACGCCCGCGCCCACCGCCACCCTGAAGCGCCTCCTGCGCGGATGAGCGCCGTACGGCCGCTCCGAAGGCGCTCGGCCTTGCAGGCCGCGCTCGCGCATGCCGCAGAGGCATGCGCTGCGTCCAGCTCACGCCCCCTCGGGGGAACAGCCCGAAGGGCGAAGAGGGCGCCATGAGCGCGCGCATCGTCGCGCTGTCGGCAGCGCACCGGCGCGACGACTTCGACTGCGGCGACGAGGCACTCAACGATTTCCTCCGCCGGTATGCCCGCCAGCAGCAGGAGCGGGACTTCAGCCGCACCTACGTGGCCCTGGCCGACGACGGCGTCGCGGTGGCGGGATTCGTCTCCGTGAGCGCCGGGCAGGTGGGTGCACCCTCATTCCCCGCTGGCGTGAAGCTGCCGCGCTACCCGGTGCCTGTGCTGCGCATCGGGCGGCTGGCCGTCGACCGCCGCGCGCAGGGCCAGCGCCTCGGGCGGGAGCTGGTGCGTTTCGCCCTGAATCTGTCGCTCGAACTGGCCGGGCGGGTGGGTATCCACGCGGTCGTGGTCGATGCAAAGAACGCGGCGTCCCGCGATTTCTACGAGCGGCTCGGCTTCATTCCTTTCCGGGATGCGCCGCTGTCGCTGTTCCTGCCGCTCGCCACGCTTCGCCTCGCGGCGGGTGCCTGAGTCCGGGCGGGGCGCTGCCAGGAACCGGCGAAGGGCAGGGCGCGGCGCGGTCAGCTTGCCGCGACCTTGCTCCAGAACGCGGTCTTGCGCGGGTGCTTCGCCCGAAGCACGCCCTCGAAGGACGCGTGTGGTTCAAGGCCGTGCTGCTGCGGCAACTCTCCTGCCAGCCGGCGCAACTTGCCGAGGTAGCTCGCCGCGTGGCCATAGGCGCGGGCATAGGCCCGGCCGAGAATCGCCAGCAGCAGCGCGCGGTAGCAGGCGGTCGCGCCGAGGGGGCAATTGCGGGTTTGCAGGGCCCCGGAGCAGGCCGTCGCTGTCGGAAGGCTCCTGTGCGAACACCTGCTGGAACCGCTGCAGGCGACGTTCGGACGCATTCACATCCGCTCGGCCTTCCGCTCGCCCCAGGGCAACAAGTTCGGCAACGAAAACAAGCTCAACTGCGTCACCTGCCGTACAGCAGTCTGTGATGGCACTGCGCATCGAACGCTGGCTCGGCAAGGACCGCGGTGGGGGGCCGGCCCTTGATGAAGGCCGCCGCGCGCGCGGTGCCGATTCCCTTCAGCTTCATCAGTTCTTCAGCAGAAGCCCGGTTCATGTCGATGGACTCACTCTTCGCTTGTGCGACGACAAGAGGTTCACCTTGCGCGGCGAACGAGGGGCAGCTAAGGACAGGGCGGCGGCAAAGGCTGCGGCTACGAGTGCTTGCACGGTTCCTCCTCCGAACAAAGTCATGGCTGGCGTGACCATGCGCGGATGTCTGCGGCGACCACTCATCGGGAGCAGACGAACTTCAGCAGCGTCGCCCCTCGCGTTCCCGGAGCGATGGAAAACCAGTCGGTCGGCTCGGTGTTGCCACCGAGTCGCTCACCGGCACCCATCTGCCCGCTGAAGTACTCCTCTTGCAGGACGCGGATCCGTCCTTCCTTGCAGTCGTACTCTGCAACGACCTTGGTCGAACGGTTGCCGCGGGTCTTGTCCGGCGCCTTCAAATCGTGCACTTCCGTGACGCGCCTGAGTGGCCCATCGATCCTGATGCTCTCCGGATCGGCGTACATGACCGAACTGGCGCCTTCACTGGACATCTGCACCCAGCCGGACCATGCAGGGCCGGCCACCGTGAGCAGCACGACAAGCATCACTCGACGCATAGCCTTTCCTCACCCAATGCCGAACCGGCGTGACCACCCGAATGTACGCCGGCAGCCGCTGCACGAAGCTCGACAAGGCGTATCCGCTCTCGGTCGGCGGCGCCGTGTTCGTCGTCGAACGCGCGATCTTCGGCTGCTTCGCCCCGCGCCACTTCTACGGCACCGGCTTCACATCCAGCGCTAAGGTGCCGTTCTCCGGATCAGGCCGGTGCAGTCGGCCCCTTCGGGCGCAGTGCAATGAATCATCGACTCGCGGGACTGGCTGAACAGGGCGTAGACGACGCGTCGCTGTCCCGTGCTGTCCGTGGCGGAATCCTCGCAATCGCGTCCGCCATCATCCCTGAGCGTCGTGATGGTCAGCCTGTAACGCCCGTTTGGTTCCGGCGCCCAGGACATCGAGTAGGTGTTCTCGGTCCGCTTGTTTCCGCGTCTGATCGACACCGTGCCGTTCTCGCGGAAGACGAACTGCTCCGCACAGCCGTCCTTCTTTCGCGCCCATTCCCACGTTCCGACGATATTGGGTTGCTGACCGAAGGCACCGTTGCACACACCCGCAGTCAGGAGGGCGACGGCAGTACAGAGAGCAACCCTTCTTGATCCGGCCACAGAGTTCTCCGATTCCCCGAGCATTGATCTGGTTCGACGCGGCCGTCAGACCCGCATCCGCGTCGCCAGATCCGTTAGGTCCGCGGCGACGACGTCGCAGGCCTCCTCGGCGCGCAGGTCCGTGTTCTGCGGCGGACCGTATTCGGTCGGGCGGGGGATGAAGCCCTTGGGCAGGCCACGGGCAAGCGCGGCGCGCAGGTCGCTGCTGCGCGCGGCCACCATCATCACCTGCTCTGGCGCAAGGTCCGGCTGGCGCGCGAGGCCAGGGTAGGTGTCGGGGTGCGGCTTGCAACGCTGGAAGGTCTCGGCCGAGAAGATGTGGTCCCACGGCAGTCCGGCACGTCTGGCCATGTTCGCCAGCAGCGCGATGTTGCCGCTCGACAGCGGCGCAATGAAGCAGCGCTGCTTCGTGCGCGCGAGCCCGGGAACGCTGTCGGGCCAGGAATCCAGCCGGTGCCGGGCGCGGTTGATATGTGCGAGCTGCGCCGGCGTCACCCCGTGCAGGCCGGGCATCGATGTTCCCTGAAAGGTGATCCTCTTCTCGACGCCAAGCGCGGCTGCTGCACGCTGACTGCCGTGCACCTGCGCCAGGCCTTGATTCCGTGCCGCGAAGGAGATGAACGAGCCAGCGCCGCTTGTATGTTTCAGGCCAGACCAGCGCGGTAGAGTTTGACCGCTGTTGAGGCGGCCAGACCGGTCCGTGCAGCTTGGCATCCGCTGGGGCATTGAAGCCCGTCCCTGAGTACATCGCGCACGGTCGCCGTGCTGGTCTTCCTGAAGCCCGAACGGTTACGCGCACCGGCTTGTCCGAGAGCGCATTCACAAGCAAGGGATCTGAAGACCATGTCTGCTTTCTCAGTGGTGGTGGGCATCGATGTAGCCAAGGCGCACGTCGATGTCTCGGTGCTGGGCGCCAAGCTCGATGCTCAGCGTTTTGACAACGAAGCCGAGGCGCACTCGGCGCTGGCTGGAGCCTTGAAGCCCTTGGGCGTCGCGCTGGTGGTGATGGAGGCCACCGGCGGCTACGAGGCGGCGCTGGCCTGCGCGCTGCAGGCTGCAGGCTTGCCCGTGGCAGTGGTCAACCCGCGCCAGGCGCGCGACTTCGCCAAGTCCATGGGGCGACTGGCCAAGACCGACCGCATCGACGCCCGCATGCTCGCCGAGTTCGCCGCCGTGCTGGTGCACCGCGACGACCTGGCCAGCTTGATCCGGCCCGTGGCCGACGCGCAGCAGCAGGCGTTGGCGGCGATGGTCACCCGCAGGCGCCAACTCGTGACGATGATGCTGTCCGAACGCCAGCGGCTGCAACTGGCCATTGCCGTCGTGCGGCCGAGCATCGAGGCCATGATCGAGGCAATCCGCAAGCAACTCGACGACGTGGAGGCCCAGATGGTCAGTCACGTCCAGGCGCACTACGCCGAGTTGGACAAACTGTTGCGTTCGGCCAGCGGCATCGGCCCCGTGGCCAGTGCCACCCTGATCGCCGAACTGCCCGAGCTGGGCAGGCTCAACCGCCGCGAGATCGCCGCCCTGGTCGGTGTGGCCCCGATGGCCAACGACTCCGGCAACTCGCGCGGGCGACGGCGGGTGCAGGGCGGTCGCTTCGAGATACGCCGCGTGCTCTACATGGCCACCCTCACCGCCGCACGCCACAACCCTGCGATCAAGACCTTCTACGACCGGCTGCTGGCAGCAGGCAAATTGCCCAAGGTGGCGCTGGTGGCCTGCATGCGCAAGCTCTTGACCACGCTCAATGCCATGGTCAAAACCAACACGCCCTGGGACAAATCGCTTCACGGTGCTTGACTCGAAAGACGGTTACTCAG
>Ga0209253_10004550_pt1 | contig 12072 bp, 12 predicted proteins | sample FrelakmetBRP12BR_FD_187145 | JGI IMG/M metagenome (GOLD analysis project Ga0209253, IMG submission 187145) | Freshwater lake sediment microbial communities from the University of Notre Dame, USA, for methane emissions studies - BRP12 BR (SPAdes)... | ecosystem: Environmental > Aquatic >...
GTTCATGCATATACAGGATCATACTCCAGAATAGTCCGAACGGACTATTTCGATCTGCTTCCGGCCAGACTAGGATGCGAATCACCCATTTGAGCGGGGCAAGGATGGTGGATGAATTCCGGGGCGAAAGAAACATTTACTCCGGGAGAGAAACCACAACGGGGTAGCGCCGTTCCGCTGCATTGCAAGGTTACCCTCTTAAACTCGACTCAATATTGTCTTGACGGAGGAATACACATGCAGATGTATTTTTTCAAATCGATAGAGAGGGGATTGAAATGTTTTTCAAATTGATTAAAGGTTTTTCACACGTTGTTTGCCTGTCATTTCTCCTGGTGTCATCATTTTTTATCAGCACGGCACAGGCGGCGACCTGGTCGGAGCTGGGTGATGCGGGTGAGTTGCTCGGTATGTCACAGACACCCACTGGCAGCGGAAGCTTGACTTCTATTTCAGGAACGATTTCGCAAGATTCTGATATTGATTTGTACAAAATATATATCTCGGATCCCACTAGTTTTTCTGCAATTGTCTCGGGAGGCAATGGATTTATTCCCGAGTTCGGCGGTGATGGATGGGATTCTGTTATTGCCTTGTTTGATCAAAATGGGTACGGAGTGTACTTTGGCGATGATTTCATAGATGGCAATGGCCAGGCAGGGCTGCCTGCTAATCACCTTTATGGACCGCGAACCGCCGGCATTTATTATTTAGCAATTTCTGACGATGCCTGGGCTCCGCTCAGCGGCAGCGCTTCGAGCGCCAGTGATCTTATTTTCCCAGTAAGTGTTTTCCCCTTTACCGATATTTTAGGCCCAACTAGTCCCGGGGGAAATTCAGCATTAACCGGGTGGGGGCGGTCTCTTATAGAAGATAATCCCTTGGATAATGGTGGTACCTATAGCGTCGCCCTTACTGGAGTTTCGCCTGTGCCCGAACCCGAAACCTACGCCATGTTCATGGCTGGTTTGGGACTGATGGGCTTCATTGCGCGTCGGCGGAAACAGAAAGAAGCTGCTTAACAGGACCCGAATCTGGGAGAAATTTTTGCTTTCAATTAACTCAGGGAGAAAACTCATGAAGAACAAAAAAATTACGTTGCTGGCCACTGCTCTTGCATTCGTCTTGTCGAGCGGCGCTGCCAATGCCGCTTTTACCGGTGATTATGCTGTTAGCAACTGGACCTTCTTTTCCTCCGATGGCGGTGGCGCTGTTGATACCAGCGGAGCGCCCTCTGCTATCACTCTATGGAGTAGCGATACCGGACACCCCAGCAGCTCCCATGGTTGGAATAACCATGCTTCACACCACGATTTCTTCATCACCGCTGCGTCCGAAAGCAATATCAGCTTCAACTGGGACTACCAGTCGTTTGATACTTATTATGATCCCCTGGATGGTATATTTGCCTCTACTGATGAGGACTTGTTTGGTTATTTACACAACGGAATTTTTACGCAGCTTAATGTCAGTTCTGACAACGATTGGGGCATGATGCACCAGTCAGGCCCTTACTCGGTGCATCTGCTGGCAGGTGAAGTGTTCGGCTTTAGATTTGATAATTCTGATTCGACATCTGGGAATGCTTCAACCGCAATCTCCAACTTCAACGTCACTGCTGTGCCCGAACCCGAAACCTACGCCATGTTCCTGGCTGGTCTGGGCCTGATGGGCTTCATGGCGTGGCGCCGCAGATCTGCCTAAGAAGAGCCTGAGACACAGAAGATTCAGCCAGCCTTCCTCGCCCATTTTGACGTTATCAAGGGAATCAAATGAACGCCAAATTATCCAGTCTTAGTTTGCTCACCGCTGGCATTTTGTTGGCAAGCGCGAGTCAGGCCAACGCTCAAGCCTATACTTTCTTCGATTTGGGCACGCTGGGGGGGGCTGGCAGCGGAGCCAGCGCCATCAACAATGCCGGCCAAGTGGCCGGGTCTGCCGACACCGCTGGTTACGCTCAATACGCCACCGTGTGGAACGGCACCACGGCGACCGACTTGGGCACGCTGCCGGGTGGGAGTTATAGCTACGCCAGTGGCATCAACAATGCCGGCCAAGTGGCAGGGTTTAGCGATACCGGTACTACCCTACACGCCACCGTGTGGAATAATGGCACGGCGACCGATCTCGGCACGCTGGGTGGGACTAACAGCTTCGCCAGCGGCATCAACAATACCGGCCAGGTGGCAGGGGTCTCCATGCTTGCTGGCGACGCTGACAGTCACGCCACCGTGTGGAATAATGGCACGGCGACCGATCTCGGCACGCTGGGTGGGACTAACAGCTACGCCAGTGGCATCAACAATACCGGCCAGGTAGCAGGGTCTGCCTGGACCACTGACAATGTTACCGTTCACGCCACCGTGTGGAACGGCACTACGGCGACCGATTTGGGTACCCTGCCGGGTGGGAGTTACAGCTTCGCCTACGCCATCAATAATGCCGGCCAAGTGGCAGGGAATAGCGGTAGCGGTACCGGTACTGCCCAACACGCCTTCATGTGGAACGGCGCCACGATGACCGACCTCGGCACGCTGGGTGGGACTGACAGCACAGCCTATGCCATCAACAATGCCGGCCAGGTGGCAGGGTATGCTTGGACCACTGGCAATGCTACCTATCATGCCGCCATGTGGAATGGCACCGCGGCAACCGACCTCAACAGCTTGCTGGATGCGAATGCTGTGAGTGCTGGCTGGGTGCTGATGGAGGCAAATGGTATCAACGACAACGGGTGGATTGTTGGGAATGCATACAATACCAACTCAGGTGTATATCATGCCTTCCTGCTGACCCCCGTTCCCGAACCCGAAACCTACGCCATGTTCCTGGCTGGTCTGGGTCTGATGGGCTTCATTGCGCGTCGCAGGAAGACTTCTTAAGCAACCGTTCCCTTACAGACAGGAGTAATACCCATGAAAAAACTGACCACCCTCTTTGCCCTGTGCGCCGTACTCAGCAGTGGCGCAGCGCAAGCAACCCTGACTGACCGTGGTGGCGGCCTGCTGTACGACAATGTGTTGAACGTCACCTGGCTGCAGGATGCCAACTACGCCCAGACCAGCGGCTACGACACTGATGGACTGATGAGCTGGAACGATGCCAACTATTGGGCGGCGAACCTGGTGTACCACGACAGCGTGCGCAATGTTGATTACAGCGACTGGCGGCTCGCCTCCAACACCCCGGTCAATGGCGCTTACTTCAACCTCTACTATTCGTACAACGGCAGCACTGATCGAGGCTACAACATCACCAGTCCAGCCTCCGAGCTGGCGTACATGTACTACGTCAACCTGGGATTGAAAGGGTATTACTCACCGACAGGTGCTTATCAGCCTGATTATGGTGTGTTTGGTAACGGCTTTAGTGAAAGCAACGGCGGTCAGGCGAATGTCGGCTTGGTGGTCAATCTGAAGCCCGACCGTTACTGGTCCGGTACGGTATACGAGACGGATCCGGCCAACGTCGTGTGGGGCTTCAGTACCTTCGGTGGCGATCAGCTCGGCCACTGGAAGGAGGATGCGCTCTATGCTTGGGCAGTTCGCCCCGGCGATGTCGCCGCAATTACGGCCACCGTCCCCGAACCCGAAACCTACGCCATGTTCCTGGCTGGTCTGGGCCTGATGGGCTTCATCGCGCGTCGGCGGAAACAGAAAGAAGCCGCCTAGTCGCACTCAGCAGCGCTCACACAGACCCCGCTTCGGCGGGGTTTTGTTTTTCTGCTGGATGCACGGGTTGCATTGTGGAATATGCTCCTGTCATGCCTGCCCAGTACTGCTTCAATTCCACTGTAGTCGCAGGTAACCGTCGGTCGCTTCGTTGAACCTGAAGTGCAATAGATTGGCGCCACGGCGCAGCGGTGACTGCCGGGAAGGCTTGAATGGTCCGGCGGCAGAATGTGATTGTTCCATGCGCAGCCGCCCTGCTGCGCAGTTTTGAAGGTATTCAGCAAATCCACTGGAAGTGAAATTATATCCGCCGCCCGCTTGACATGCGGAACGCTACGCTATACAGTCAAATCATGATTAAGACATTCAAGCAAAAGGGGCTAAAAATCTTCTTCGAGACTGGCAGCAAGGCAGGGATACAGCCACGCCATGCCGCGAAACTGGGGCGGCAGTTGATACGCCTTAATATTGCCAAAGACCCCAGCTATATGAACATGCCGGGCTGGAATCTGCACCCGCTGACAGCTAACCTTGCCGGGCATTATTCCGTGATGGTTAGCGGCAACTGGCGCATGACATTCACCTTTGAAGGGGAGGATGCCGTGCTAGTCGATTATCAGGATTACCACTAGGAGAAAATAACATGAGCAAAATGCACAATCCCCCCCACCCCGGCGCAACCCTTAGAGAAGACGTATTGCCAGCACTGGGGCTTACTGTTACCGCTGCGGCTAACCAACTAGGCGTTACACGCGCCGCTTTATCTCGCGTGCTGAATGAACGCGCCGCAATATCCCCAGCAATGGCACTGCGCTTGGAAGGTTGGTTAGGAATTGAGAACGGTGGCCATGCTGATGCGTGGATTGCACAGCAGGCGGAATATGACCTTTGGCAAGTACGCAAGGCAGGTATGCCCAAGGTTCAACGTGCCCAACTACTGATCCGGCCAGATTATGTTTGAGGTCTGTTTGCGCTGAACTTGTCTAAAAGTGAACGGGCTGCGGCAGCTCAGTCAGAACAAGATTGATACATCACCATGCTGGATGCCCGGGTTGCATTGTGGAATGTGCGCCTGTCATGCCTGCCCAGTACTGCTTCAATTCCACTGCAGTCGCAGGTAACCGTCGGTCGCTTCGTTGAATCTGAAGTGCAATAGATTGGCGCCACGGCGCAGCGGTGACTGCCGGGAAGGCTTGAATGGTCCGGCGGCAGAATGGGATCGTTCAATGCGCAGCCGCCCTGCGCGCGGTGAGAAAATCCTCAGTTCAAACCGGCCGGGGCTGATCTCCCGCAGCAACGGGGCAAATGGCCGCGCCAGCGGTTCACCCACGAATACGCCTTCTCCCGGCCAGGCTACGCTCTTCCAATAGGCCTCGATGGCGCTGGCGCCAAGTGCGTAATGGAACATGGCGATGCCGGGGAAGGGAAATTTCTGCGGATGGTTGCAGGGTTCCACTACGGTGCCGTAGCTCGCGGTGGCGCCTGCTTCCAGCCAGCGCAGGCTGCTCATCTGGTTGGAATCAGTAAGCTGGCCGCCGGCTGACGTCAGATGATCGGCCAGCGCACCCGGCAGGAAACCCAGCGTCTGCAAATTGGGTACCTTGGCCAGCCCGGTAAAGTAGAACAGCACATCCTGGCGATCGGCAATCGCCTCTGTTGCCAGTATCTCGATGGGGAAAACGCCGGCCAGTTCTTTTTTAGTCTGCTCGAAATAAAGCGCGCGCACGCTGCGTGCCTTGTCCGGGGTGCTCAGCAAGTAGGCCCGGCCTGTCGGGAAGCTGTGGTCGGAAGCGATGCCGCGATCAATCAGCGCCTTGACCTGCTCGAAGGCGGTGCCAGCCAGCATCATGGCTGGCCGCAATTTGTGATCGCCGGCGGGATGAAGGCTGGGGGAATTGAAATAGGGGCTGGCTGCTGTCGGGCCGCAGCTTGACGAGCAATAGCTCTCGTCGTAACCAAATGCCAGGGCGGAAGTCAGCGACATGCAGCCCACCCGGTAGGGGCTGCTCCAGGCCACCGCGTAGGCCTGGACATGAGCAGGCATGACCCGGTCAATCGCGGCTTTCAGTTGCAGGAACTCATCCTGCGTAAGGCTGCTGCGACCGGGCGGGAAACGCAGATGGATCATGTTGGTTGCCGGAATCTGGCGCGCCTGCTGGTAGTAGCCGCCGATTTGCCGTGATAGCGGATCGTCGTCATTGACGAGGACGGCGAGATCGTCCGGTGTCAAGCCGGTACGCGGCAGGAGGACCCGCGTTTGGGCTTCAACAGGCAAAACCGCAGCAAGCAGGGTGGTCAGCAGAATGGCGGAGAGTTGCGCGAATGGTTCCAAACCTGTTCCTCAGATGGGGGCTACATAAGCAAATCTCATCCTCGTGCATAATAGCGGCTTCAGCAATCCGAAGCCACCGTCTTCCATGCCGTCTCTCCATGATCTTCTGCGTCAGCGGGTGCCGCGCATACCGGTAACGCAACTGTTGGTAGGCATCAATGTGCTGGTCTTTCTTGCCATGCTCAGCGGGGGCGCCGGCTTGTGGCATTCGTCCAATAGCGTGCAATTGGCCTGGGGGGCAAATTTTGGTCCGGCCACACAGGATGGGGAATGGTGGCGGCTGGGCAGTGCGATGTTCCTGCATTTCGGCGTCATTCACTTGGCAGTAAACCTGTGGGCGCTGTGGGATGGCGGACAACTGGTCGAGCGCATGTACGGACACGCCAGGTTTGCGGGTATCTATTTTTGCAGCGGGTTGGTGGGCAATCTGCTGTCGCTGGTTGCGCATCAAGGATTGGCGGTGTCGGGCGGTGCGTCCGGTGCCATTTTTGGCGTTTATGGCGCCCTGCTGGCATTCCTTTGGCGTGAGCGCGGCAATCTTCATCCACATGAATTCCGCTGGTTATTCTGGGGAGCCGCCAGTTTTGCCGCAATCACTATTGGCCTCGGCCTGTTAGTGACCGGTATTGACAACGCCGCACATATTGGCGGATTCATCGCCGGGATACTGGGAGGAATAATATTGGCGCGGCCAGTCGATCTGACGAAGCGCGTATCCCTGCGTAGCCGTCTGTTTGCGGGGAATGCTTTTGCCTTGACAATCGCCATCCTGATCAGCCAAATTCCCGCACCTGCTTACCGCTGGAGCGAAGAAGTTCTGGTGCGCAGGGAGATTGGGGAGTTTTTGCGGGACGATGCTGCAATCAGCCGTGCATGGCAGAACATACTCGATGAAGGCAAGCGCGGCAGCATTTCTTTCGACGAGCTGGCAGGCCGCATCGACACGGCTGTGGGCGACCGTTACGAAGAGAGCTTCGAACAATTGTCCCACCTCCCGCCAGATCCTGCGTTACCTTCCGCCGCTGCAGTGGAAGCGCTGCGCCATTATGCCGAGCGCCGCAGAGATGCCTCACGCGCTCTGGCGGAGGGATTGCGCGCCGGGAAGACCGCACCGATTCTCGACGCTCTTGAGATGGAAAAAGAATCCCGGCAACTGACTCAACCCGATAGAGCCGGGGTTGAAAAGCCGAAGCTGAAGACCGAGGCCAATCGGAGTTCGACCGAACCGGGGGACGGACAATAGGAAAGGGTACCGCAACCCCACTGAAGCCACGACTTCGATTCGGACACTAAAGGATCATTTACCCATACCCCATACCATTACCTCTCCATGTATCTAGGGGGGTACTTGTCGGCAGAGCCACTCCTGCGCTTGTAGTAAGCCATCCATTCCACCAGTAGCACATTGGGCGCGTTTTGAGGGGGGCTAGGCCGTGAATGAGACAAGGCGGTAGGGGGGTGTAGCCCTAGTCTGCCCCCCCATGAAGCAGCCCGCCCTGGATTTCCTGTTCTGAAATTTCAGCGGAAAAATTCCATAAAAGAAAACTGCTCGACCTGGCGCAACGTTGACTTGGAGTCCTCTCTCGTTACCTGTAAACAGTGATAGTCCGTTCAGATCACTACAAATCATATACTTATCACATACTGATGGAGCAGCTGCTGTATGCTGCAAACATAAGTGATGGGTAGATTGACAGTCAATAGTGTCCGGTTAACTTATGAATTCATGTGCTGAAGCTAAGCATTGGTGCAGGTTGCAGAGCGATTATTTTGGTGCCGATTTGAAATCAGTTTATTCATATATGAGTGCGACTAAATTCAGAAGTCGCCGCGAACGTCGAGTCCCAAAGGCACTACTGGTTTCCATGTCTGCCTGTCTGATTGGCGGGGTTTCGTTGCCAGCCCATGCCCTGGTGATCATTCCCACATTCGATGCAAGCTACAACGCGTCGCAGCAGGCGACTGTGAACAATGCGATCGGCCAGTTCGCATTGCTATTCAGCGACCCCATGACGGTGAATATCAAGTTCAACAGCATGAATAGCGGCCTTGGGAAGAGTGCCACGTGGATCGAAGAGGTGCGTTACAGGACGTATTACAATGCATTGAATGCCGACAAAACGACCGCCAACGACAACACGGCGCTGAGCCACATCTCCTCTGGCTCCAGCGACCCGGCGACGGGCAATAACCACCTCATAATCTCGTATGCAAACTGCCTGGCGGTCAGTCTGGGGTGCGGCACGACACCAGACAGTTTTGCCGGGACCATCAGCATCAACCTCGGTCTCGTCGACTCGACTCGACTCGACGGCATCGGCGCTGGCTTGTATGACATGAATTCAGTCGTCATGCATGAGATCGACGAAGTACTCGGTACCGGCTCGTCCGTGGGCTCGACCCTGCAATATATCCGGCCCGAAGACCTGTTCCGTTACGACTCCAGCGGCAATCGGACCTTCACCACCACGGGTGATGACGCCTACTTCTCGATCAATGGCGGCGCGACGATGTTGGCGCGCTTCAGTCAGGCTAGTGACTACGGTGATTGGTGGAGCGTCGGCGCGCACACGGCCCGGGTGCAGGACGCCTACGGTACGCCCGGTTTGTTGATCAACTACGGCACGGTTGAACAAACGGCGCTTGACGTCATCGGCTATAACTTCACTGCCCCCATCCCCGAACCAGAAACCTACGCCATGTTCATGGCTGGCCTTGGCCTGATGGGTTTCATGGCGCGTCGTCGCAAGAATGGACAAGCCTGATAAAAGGTAATTCTGGAAACACTGACGGGGGCTTCAGCCCCCGTTTTTATAGAAAGAGTTATTAAGATTGATATTGTCGGCTTCTATAACAATGTCCGATCGCATTCGACATTGTGCTCTCTGCCACACACCGTCTATGAACTAAAAATGGCGGCAATAACGCTTATCTCGGTGTCTGTAATTTCTTGGCCACTGCAGTTTGGACTATCGCAATCTGCCTAACCACTCGTTTTCAATGCCGGAAATGATATGAAAGGCTTATGTTTTCGAATTATCGCAAAGCATTAGCTGACATATTCCTCCATTATATTCTCACCAAAGCGCACGACTCTGACCTGTTGTGACGAGTCGGAACCGGAAAGTCCAGTTTTGATGCCACCAAGGAATTTCAATCATGAAGACATTTGTTAAAAACAGCATCTTAGCAGTTGTATTCTGCATTTCCAGCGTGAGCGCTTTCGCTGACACCATTACCAACCTTAGTGTTGGGCCTTTGCCAACTTCGCTCACGTACGGCAACTCATTCGCTAGCGCATCTTCAGGTTCTACATTTTGGGATGATTTTCTCTTTACGATTCCCGATGGTTCTGCGAACTCGGTCACTTCGTCAATAAACTTGGGAACTATATTGGGCCTCACTGACCTTAGAGCTCGTCTATACACTGGTAGCACGCATGAGACTGGCCCAGTTGCCCCTGGTACGCTTATGCAGGCATGGGGGACTACTGTTAACTACAGCCCAACAGTATCTGCAACAACTGTGGTTTTAAATCCATTGACATTAGATGCCGGCACTTACACCCTTCAAATCAAGGGAACGGTTGCTGGTTTATTTGGCGGCTCATATGCGGGAGTATTGAATATCGCGTCTCCTGAAGTATCGAATATTACGCCTGTACCCGAACCCGAAACCTATGCCATGCTGCTGGCGGGTTTGGGATTGATGGGTTTCATGGCGCGTCGCCGCAAGAATGGTCAAGCCTGATAAAAGGTAATTCTGGAAACACTGACGGGAGCCGAAGCTCCCGTTTTCATTGGTGCGGTGAGAGATAGCCTGTGTCATGCCTCAACACGTACTGCTGTAAAAGAATCTTCATAATATCTTCATTGGAACGTAATCTTCTGCAGCTATCCTGAAGTCACTCTAAATAGTATTTCCAAGTGGAGTGACCATGAATAACCGGATGCGTAGATTCAGCCAGCACGGAGTATTGTTGATTGTATTGGTAATGTTTCGCCGCTACTAACAGCATTCGTGGCCGGTTATGTTATTGGCGGAATAATTGGATGAAATGACACAGCAACAGGCATAAGGAATTGATTGGCCATTCACGGTGATAACCCCAGCGCCCTAACCCCCCAGTGGGGGGCAGTATCCTTGCTTTATCGCCTAAGAACCCCCACCAACCAAGCCAAGAACCAAGAACCCCGGGACGGCGTACGCGCCGTATTTGGCCGGTGAAGCGTGGTTCTTCATTACCGGCTATGGCGGCCAGTCCGGCTACAACCAGGGCAATGAGTTGTATGCTTGGGCGGTTTGCCCAGGCGATGTCGCCGTCGTGCCGGAGCCTGAGACCTACGCCATGTTCCTGGCTGGTTTGGGCCTGATGGGCTTCATGGCGTGGCGCCGCAAGAACGGTCAAGCCTGATTCAAGGTAACCAGTTAAACCAGAAGCATACGTCTCCCTCGAACAATCCGTTCTGATTACTGAAAATGACTGTGGCGTTAATTCCAGCGTAACATTTCTCGGGCATAGTCAGCCGCAGAGTAGGCTGATTCCATATTTCTATTTCTTTTGAGAGGCCTCGTCATGAAAAAAGTATTGACTCTAGTTATTGCTGCGATGGCGTTTTGCCTTACCGGTTTTGCGCGAGCGGATTCGGTAACCTACAGCGCGAGCTACAGCGGCCTTACTGATGTCACCAATCAGGCGATTGCCGTCAACCAATTCAGCTCCAGTCTGGGAACACTGCAGTCTGCGACCTTTGTGCTCGGGGCAACGATGAACACAAGCATGTTTGCCGCAAATGACGGGGATTTTTATGCTGGCTGGGATAAAATGGAATATTCCCTGTCGCTGACAGGCGACGCGCCGTACAGCGGCATTGCCATCTCTGCAATCACTGCTCCAGTGCGGGTTGTCGGTACCGGCACCCCAGATGAAAGTTTTTCGTTTTCCGAAAGGCAGCATATCGTCACCGGCATCAACCCGTCACTATGGACATTTGCTGGTCCCACATTGACCGCCACCCAAACCTTTGCGCAGGGTGCGCTCGCGGCTTTCGTCGGCAGCGGCAACCTGAATTTCTTCCTGACCACGCAAAACTATGATGCCTTCTCGGTTGCCGGCACGCAGACAGGCGGATCACCCGCGTCCAGCCAAGGTCTGCATACGAACATTATCTCGGATGTTTCAGTGACCTATACCTACACGACCCCTGTCCCCGAACCTGAAACCTACGCCATGTTCATGGCTGGCCTTGGATTGATGGGTTTCATGGCGCGTCGCCGCAGGAACGGTCAAGCCTGATAAAGGTAGTTATTCTTGAAACACCAACGGGGGCTTCGGCTCCCGTTTTTTATTGTTGCGATTTACGCAAATGAATCTGTATGGACTGATTTCAGCTAGCCTGGCCAACCTGATTTTTTACTGTTCCTGTAATTGGAAACTATATTGCTGAACTGCTCGAAGGTTATCAGTTTCCGCCCTCCGTTAAAGTCATATTCGATAGAATCCCTGTCATCGGTTTCTTTTGGATCTAGATTCAACCCATCCAGATCCGAGTAAAAATGCGGCCACAGTTCTATTGTGAATTCGTCTTTATGTTCGCGTGAAAGCGCTATATTTCCAATTATGTGGCTGATAGCCGTGCCATCGTCAGGAATCTCCTTTCGTGGATTCTTCGCTCGTTTGCTCTGGGATTGCCAGTAGGTAATTGCAATATTCGCCATCTGCTTATTGGAGCCATCGAAGCCCCTCTTTGATAAACAAACTCAGAAAGATTCAGTCTGTACCTGTGATGCAGTTGCGCCACTCCACTGCAGCACTATCTAAATGTATAGACCTAGGAAAATGATTTCCGAGATACTCATCAAGCTAGTTTGCATACACAATGTTTCACCAATTCGAGCTTGATTCACCTTTTCCATAATCCAAAATATTTTTTTAGACTGCTTCGGGGACATAGTGCAAAAATGAAGCCCCGGTGAACTTGTCCATGAGCAGCTGCGCTGCATTTTTACGCCTGGCAGGGCTTAGAAGTTTCCCTTGATGACTTCCTGGAGCATCACTTCACGCAAGGA
>Ga0209253_10004551_pt1 | contig 12072 bp, 12 predicted proteins | sample FrelakmetBRP12BR_FD_187145 | JGI IMG/M metagenome (GOLD analysis project Ga0209253, IMG submission 187145) | Freshwater lake sediment microbial communities from the University of Notre Dame, USA, for methane emissions studies - BRP12 BR (SPAdes)... | ecosystem: Environmental > Aquatic >...
CGCCCCCCTGTTGCAACCGGACGGACTGCTCTTCGCGGGCCACTCGGAAAGTTTTTATAATGCTACGCACTTGTTCAGGTTGCGAGGAAAGACGGTATATGAATTGGCAAGACCACATTCCCATGTGCATCGTCAGACAAAATGATCCAACTAACCAGATGGTGAAGCCGGAAGGGATGGTTCAGTATGACTGAACATGGTTTCGAGGAGATTCTTTCTCCGCACCTGTATTTTGACCGCGAACATAATTCCGAGGCGGCCAAGATATTGCCAGGTGAATATTATGCAACCGGACGCAACATGGTTTTGGTCACGGTGCTTGGATCCTGTGTCTGCGCCTGCATACGCGACAAGGTTAGCGGGATTGGCGGCATGAACCACTTCATGCTGCCCGAAAGCGGTCAGGATCGCAACAATCCTCTGGGAGAGTCGGCTCGCTATGGTGCTTATGCCATGGAAATCTTGATCAACCAGTTGCTCAAGATGGGTGCGAAGCGCAGCAATTTCGAGGCGAAAGTGTTCGGTGGTGCATCGGTGTTGCGCGGTTTTACGGTCAACAACGTCGGCGAGCGGAATGCGGAATTTGTACTGCAGTTTCTCAAAACGGAAAAAATCGCCATCGCTGCACAGGACTTGCTCGATATTTACCCACGCAAAGTCTATTACTTTCCGAATACCGGACTGGTTAGGGTAAAGGGATTGAAAAATGTGCATAACGATACGATCATCAGCCGCGAGGCCGAATACAAAAAGCGCCTGCAATACTCCAAACTGGAGGGCGATGTGGAATTGTTCGGTTGATATGTACCCTCGTCCGCTGGCCTTGTGCCAGCAGGGTTGGGCATTTTGACCAAAAACGAAGAATAGGCACTCCTAAGGATGAAAGCGGATTATTGAGCAAGAGCGGATATGAAGAGACACAAGATAAAGGTATTGGTGATCGATGATTCCGCGCTGATCCGCAGCGTGATGAAGGAGATCATCAACCGGGAAAGGGATATGGTGTGCATAGGTGCCGCTCCCGATCCGCTTGCGGCTAGAGAGATGATCAAGTCGCTCAACCCGGACGTGCTGACGCTCGATGTGGAAATGCCCAAGATGGACGGACTGGATTTTCTGGAGCGGCTGATGCGCTTGCGCCCAATGCCGGTGGTGATGGTGTCTACGATGACCGAGCTCGGTTCCGACATCACTTTCCGTGCACTGGAGCTGGGTGCAGTGGATTTTGTGTCCAAGCCCAAGATGGATATTGCGCGTGGCATGGAAGAGTATGCCATCGATATCACGGACAAGATCCGCGCTGCCTCACAGGCTCTGATGCGCTGTACATTGAGGGAACCGTTGGTTCAGGAAAAATTTTCTGTTGATGCGATTTTACCCAGTGTCGTGGGACGCTATTCTTCGACTGAAAAATTGATCGTGATCGGCGCATCCACCGGTGGCACCGAAGCGATCAAGGAGATTCTGACCATGCTTCCAGCAGATGCGCCGGGTGTTCTGGTGACACAGCACATGCCCGAGCATTTCACCAAATCGTTTGCAGACCGGTTGAATACCCTGTGCAAGATTTCGGTCAAGGAAGCGGAACATAACGAGCGGATCCTGCCGGGTTACGCCTATATTGCGCCGGGGCATTCGCATCTGTTGCTAAAGCGTAGCGGCACGAACTATATGACCCTGCTGGATCAGGGTGAACTGGTGAATCGTCATCGCCCTTCGGTTGATGTGCTGTTTCGCTCTGCAGCCAATGTAGCCGGAGCCAACGCGCTGGGCATCATACTCACCGGCATGGGTAAAGATGGCGTGCAAGGCCTACTGGAAATGAAGCAGGCCGGCTCTCACACCATCGCACAGGACGAGGCCAGTTGTGTGGTTTTTGGTATGCCCAAGGAGGCGATTGCAGCGGGTGCGGCCAGCGAAATATTACCGTTACATAATATTGCGCGCCGTACCATGGAATATCTCGAGTCGCGGGGGAACAGGACCAGTCGGATCTAGCCTTGATTATGTCCTGCAATACTTTTTATGCCGCTGGTTGATACTATCCGGCATAAGGAACAAAAAATCGCCGCAGACCAGTTGAATGCCGACGGAGGACTTTTCCCCCCGGCGGCTTTACCAATCAGCGGCGATCTGCTGTTGCGCTAGATCATTTAACCACATTCACTCCTGCCGGCGCAGAGGAAACGTAACCGACCGCACCCGGAGTCTTTTTGACAAATTCGATCACATCGGCATCGCCTGATTTAACGGCAGGCGGGGTCAGGCCGTCACGGAATGATTTTTTGGTCCACATGCTGTTGTATTTGTCACCGGCCATATTCATGAATTTGGACAAGAAGCTTTCCTGCGATGCCGCATTGTCGACCGGGACCAGCTTGGTACTGCCGGCGAATTGTTTTTCGCCGAGGAAGATATCCTTCACATCGCCGGCGGAGATGCTGGTTCCAGAATTCGAAATGACGACCACGTCAGCCGCATTTGCAACCTGAGAAAATGACAAAGCCAGCAAGAGTGCAGCGAAAAACCTGAAAAAAGTTGATTTCATAATGCTCGATCTCCTTCTTGGGCTTAGAAACGGATGGCGTACTGTGCAAGCATGCTGCGGTAGCTGGAACCCGCTCCATGAGTGGCATCAGCTTCAAACTTCGAATTGAGCAGCTCGAGTTTCAGCGATGCTTTTGGGTTCAGGTCGTACTTGAGCCCCAGCGACTGCCTAGTGTAGGACTGGCCGCTGGCCTGATTGCTGAAATAGTTGTCAGCTTGGTCCAGTACCGCTTTTTCCGCGCGCACATAGGGAGTCAGGCCGTTGAAATTTTTGCCTATCTGCAAGAAGTCCGCCCAGCTGGAATGCGAGCCGGAAGTACCGCTCTTGTCCTTGTTGTTGAATGAATAATATTCGCCCAGCACTTCCCAGTCGTTCCCCAGATATTCGATCGTGCCACCGGCCATGCTCAGCTCTGTGTTGTTGACAGGTGGATTTACATCATTTAGCTCGTCCACGTCGCCGCTCAAAGTATGGATCGACAGTCTCAGTCCATCCATACTGCCCGAGAAGTCATAACCCAGATTGATTCCGACCATGGCCTGATGATTGTTGTCCCCGGCCGTGTTGATGGTTAATACGCCGGCACCAGGATTGGTAATTGTGGCTTCACTCATGTCCAGTTGCGGCCCGTTGCCGGCATAGACATCGTAGGTGAACTTGCCGCCGCCAGCCTTGATCTTGCCGGTGGCCCACATTCCAACCATGTGCGCCGGCAGGATCCCGCCCTTGTCCTCGAAGTCGATGAAACGCGGCCGTAAAATGGAAGTCTGGATCTGCGCGCCGTGGTGAAAGGCGGTATTCCAATATCCATAAGGGCTGTGGAAACGTCCCGCCCATACTGTCGCACTGTCGCTGAAGGCATAACCCATTTGCACCCGTTCCAGATCGGTCGCCAAAGAACCATCCGGGAGGGTCTCGAAAATAATTTCGATCAGCGACCTGACGTTGTCGCCGAATTGCGGGGTCAGATAGAAATCGAGCGAACCCACGTTAAAACCTTTGTTGTCGGGCGATTCGACGGTTTGCGCGGAGAAGCCCACATCGGCAAAGCCGTGCAAAGCGATTCCGTCATTCTCCGCTTGCGCTTGCGTGGTGATCGACAGCAACAGACCGGCTATCGACGCACTCAATAAAGCCGGCAATCCCTTTTGACTCGAGTGGTTCGTGTTCACATTTTTTGCAGCTACCATTTTATTGGCCTCCGAATTATTTAGAATATTGCTACCTGAAACCCACTGCACAAAGTCCCTTCAGCTACAACTCAACAACCAAACACACATCCCGCCGCAGCGCCTCCGGAATCAGACAACCAGACAAATGGCCATAAGCCCAAAACGACCAGATTGCGATTCGCAGGTGCATACCGAAATAACTGATGCAGCGCGGATGCTAGAGCAATCCAACCAATAGCGCAATATATGCGGTATGTGCGGTATGTACTGAATTCAAATTGTGCCGTCAGCAGCTGACGGCTACAATGCCGGCATGTCCGATTTCAATTTAACCCATCATTTTCTGATCGCCATGCCCGCCATGCAGGAAGGCATCTTCGCAGGCACGCTGATCTATGTGTGCGAGCACAATGAAAACGGGGCGTTGGGTATTGTGGTGAATCGCCCGATCAGCCTCACGCTGGGGGAGCTGTTTGATCAGATCAGCATCCCGCTGCACCAACCAAAGCTGGTGAAGATGCCGGTGCACTTTGGCGGACCGGTACAGACCGAACGCGGTTTCGTATTGCACGATACGCCGGGAAACTGGGAATCCACGCTGCACATCAACGACAAGCTGGCATTGACTACATCCAAGGATATACTTGAGGCGATGGGCATGGGGCGAGGGCCGCGCAACATGATTGTTACGCTGGGTTATGCCGGTTGGGATCAGGGTCAGCTGGAACATGAGTTTACCGAGAACACCTGGCTAACCGTGCCGGCTTCCGAGCACATTCTGTTCGACTTGCCGGCCGAAGAGCGGCTTGCTGCAGCGATGGCTTTGCTCGGGGTGGATTATTCCTCGTTGGCCGAGGATGCCGGGCATGCCTGAAGGGGCGGTCATCCCGACTTCAGCCTTCATCCCCCAGGGCATACTCCTCGCTTTCGATTTTGGCACCAAACGCGTAGGTATCGCCATCGGCAATATTTTATTGTGTCACGCTAAACCGTTGACCGCAATCAACGATGAAAGGACTGAAGCTCGCTTCACCAAAATTGCCGCCCTACTCGACGAGTGGCAGCCCAGTGCGCTGGTGGTGGGTCTGCCGTGCAACGATGACGGCACGCCGCATGAACTGACCGCGCTGTGCCGCCGCTTTGCCAACCGCCTCAAAGGACGGTTCAAATTGCCGGTGATTTTGCTGGATGAGCGTTATACTTCGCTTGCCGCCAGCGCACAATTGCACGCAGAAGGCGTCCATGGCAGAAAACAGAAAGACCTGCTCGACCAATATGCCGCACAGCAAATCCTGCAGGCATATTTTGATGAGCCCGCAGCGGGAATAATCATATGAAGAATCCACAACTGAACAAACACGGCGAGTTGCAGCACCTGCTGACCACCGAGGGTTTGCCCGTGGGCATCATACGCGACATACTCGACCGGGCCACCACCTTTGTTGATATCAGCGATGGCCTCGAGATCAAGAAAGTCCCGCTGCTGCACGGCAAGTCGGTATTTAACATGTTCTTCGAGAGCAGCACGCGTACCCGCACCACCTTTGAGATCGCTGCCAAGCGCCTGTCGGCGGATGTGGTCAATCTTAACATTGGCTCATCATCTACCAGCAAGGGCGAGACCCTGCTGGATACCGTGGATAATCTTTGCGCGATGCACGCCGACATGTTCGTGGTGCGCCATGCGCAAAGCGGCGCGGCACATTTTATCGCACAGCACGTTGCTCCGGAGGTACACGTCATCAACGCCGGAGACGGCCGCCATGCGCACCCCACCCAGGCATTGCTGGACATGTTCACTATCCGGCATTACAAGAAAGAATTTCACAACCTTCGTGTGGCGATCGTAGGCGACGTTCTGCATTCGCGCGTGGCTCGCTCTCAGATCCACGCGCTGACCACGCTGGGCGTGCCGGAAGTGCGCGTCATCGCGCCCAAGACGCTGCTGCCGGCGATGGTCGAAAACCTTGGCGTGCAGGTCTATAACGATATGGTGCAGGGCTTGCGCGATGTCGACGTGGTGCTGATGCTGCGCTTGCAGAATGAGCGCATGCAGGGCGCGGCTCTGCCTTCAGCCCAGGAATATTTCAAGTACTACGGCCTGACAGTGGAGAAGCTGGCACGCGCCAAGCCGGATGCGATCGTGATGCACCCCGGGCCGATGAATCGCGGTATCGAGATCGACTCGAGCGTGGCAGACGGTTCACATTCGGTGATCCTGTCGCAGGTGACATTTGGCATAGCGGTTCGTATGGCGGTGATGAGCATGCTGGCGGGGACAAAATGACGAGTATCTCCAAATGAACATTCATATCAAGAACGGTCGTCTGATAGACCCGAAAAACAACATCGATATGGTGCGCGATGTGTTCATCGCCGGGGGCAAAATCGCCGCTATTGGTGCAGTACCGGGCGGCTTTGTGGCCACTCAGGTGATTGACGCGAGCGGGCTGGTTGTCGTACCCGGACTGATAGACCTGGCTGCGCGGTTGCGCGAACCGGGCTATGAATATATGGCTACGCTGGAATCGGAAATGGAAGCGGCAGTAGCGGGCGGCATCACCAGCCTTGCCTGCCCGCCGGATACCGATCCGCCTCTGGACGAACCGGGTCTGGTGGAAATGCTCAAGCACCGTGCGCTCGACCTGAATCAGGCGCACGTATATCCAGTTGGTGCGTTGACGTCGGGACTGAAAGGGCAGGAACTGACTGAAATGGCCGAACTGGTGGATGCCGGCTGTGTCGCGTTCAGCCAGGCGGACGCACCACTCACCGATACCCGCGTGTTGATGCGCGCGATGCAATATGCCGCCACGTTCGGGTTTTCGGTGTGGCTGCGTCCGCAGGATAGCTTCCTTGCCAAGAACGGCGTGGCACATGATGGCGAAGTGGCAACACGCTGCGGTTTGCCCTCGATACCGGTATGCGCCGAGACCATCGCGCTATCGACGATGCTGTCGCTGGCGCGCGAGACCGGCGTGAAGCTGCACATCTGCCGTCTTTCCAGCGCAGCAGGAGTTGAGATGATTCGCGCCGCCAAGCGGCAGGGCCTCGCGGTGACCTGTGACGTTTCGATGAACCATGTGCACCTGTCCGAAATGGACATCGGTTTCTTCGATCCGAACTGTCATCTGAGTCCGCCTTTGCGCAGCTTGCGCGATCGCGCAGCGCTGCGCGCCGGATTGCAGGATGGCACGATAGACGCGATTTGCTCCGACCACTCGCCGGTGGACGAGGATGTCAAGCAACTGCCGTTTGCCGAAGCCGAGGCCGGTGCAACAGGCCTGGAACTGCTGCTGCCCCTGCTGCTGAAATGGGCGCGTCAGGACAAGCTCGCATTACCGGACGCACTCGCCAAGGTAACGCTGCAGCCCGCACAGATACTGGGTTTGGATGCTGGTCACCTGAGTGCAGGCGCGGCTGCCGATGTGTGCGTGTTCGATCCTGACGCATGCTGGAAGGTCGAGCCCGGCGCGCTGAAGAGCCAGGGGAAAAACACACCTTTCAATGGCATCGAAATGCAGGGCAAGGTGCGCTATACCTTGATAGACGGTAAGTTGGTTTATCGATCCTAGGCCATGATTCTATCCTTTTGCTTAGTGTAGTTGCGGCTTTGGCCGCGATATACTGCGCCGCCAAGCATCCAGCTAACCGAGTAAATCTTTGGCAAGCATCCAGTCTTTATTCTCATAACAAATATGAACCCACTATTAGACTTCACAGGATTACCCCGCTTTGCGGAGATCAAACCCGAATATGTCGCACCGGCGATAGAACAATTGCTGACCGAGAACCGTGCGCTGATAACTCAGTTGCTGGGCGATAGCGCGTCTCCTGCCTGGCAGAGTTTCGTCGTTCCGATGGAAGATGCCAACGAGCGGCTGTCGCGCGCCTGGGGGCCGGTCGGCCATCTGAACGCGGTGATGAACAGCCCTGAATTGCGCGAGGTGTATAACGCCACGCTACCAAAAATCACCCAGTATTACGCCGAACTTGGCCAGAATCTCGCGCTGTTCGAAAAATTCAAGATGCTGCGCAACAGTGCGGAGTACAAGGGTTTGAGCGCAGCGCGCAAAAAGATCATCGAGAACGAATTGCGCGATTTTCGCCTTGGCGGTGCTGAGTTGCCCGACGCGCAGAAAGCACGCTATCTGGAAATACAGGAACGGCTGGCGGAACTGTCATCGCGCTTTTCTGACAATCTGCTGGATGCGACCAACGACTTCACGCTGGTCATGGAAAACAAGGAAGAGTTGAGCGGGTTACCGGACGATGTGTTGCAGGCGGCGCAGGAAGCTGCTCAGGCAGTAAATAAGAAGTGCTGGTTGTTCACATTAAAAGCACCGTCCTATATGCCGGTGATGCAATACGCCGATAACCGCGCGTTGCGCGAGCAGATGTACCGCGCCTATGGCACTCGCGCCAGCGAGTTCGGCAAGCCGGAGTGGGACAACACCAAGCTGATGGAGGAGATCGTCAAGCTGCGCGGTGAGGAAGCCAGGCTGCTGGGCTTTGCCAATTTCGGAGAATTGTCGCTGGCCAGCAAGATGGCTAATTCGCCGCAGCAGGTGCTCGAATTCATGCGTGAACTGGCGAAACGCGCGCGGCCTTTTGCGGAAAAGGATTTGTCCGAGCTGCGCAAATTCGCGCGATCCGAACTGGGTATAGATGATCTGCAATCCTGGGATGTAGGCTATGCCAGCGAGAAATTGCGCGAACAACGCTATGCTTTTTCCGAACAGGAAGTAAAACAATACTTCCCGGAAGATGCCGTATTGCCCGGCATGTTCAAGCTGGTCGAGACGTTGTACGGTTTGCAGATCAAGGCTGCTAGCGCACCAGTGTGGCACGAAGATGTGCGCTTCTTTGACATTCGCGATGTGCGGGGGCAACTGGTTGGCCAGTTCTATCTTGATATGTATGCGCGCAACAGCAAACGCGGCGGCGCCTGGATGGACGATGTGATCACTCGCCGCCGTCTGGCTTCGGGTATTCAGACACCCGTTGCGTATCTTAACTGCAATTTTTCCGCCCCGGTGGGCGGCAAACCCGCCGTGTTCACCCACGACGAAGTGATCACGCTGTTCCACGAATTTGGCCACGGCCTGCATCATCTGCTGACCGAAGTGGAAGACCTGGCCGTATCCGGCATCAATGGCGTGGAATGGGATGCGGTTGAACTGCCGAGCCAGTTCATGGAGAACTTCTGCTGGGAGTGGGACGTGTTGCAAGGCATGACGCGGCAGGTAGAGACAGGAGAAAAACTGCCCCGCGTGCTGTTCGACAAGATGCTCGCCGCCAAGAATTTCCAAAGCGGCCTGCAAACCCTGCGGCAGATCGAATTCTCGCTGTTCGATATGTTGATGCACAGCAACTTCGAGGCGGGTGGCGGCAAATCCATCCTGCAACTTTTAGACGAAATCCGCGCCGAAATCGCGGTGCTGATTCCGCCCGCATTCAATCGTTTCCCGCATAGCTTCTCGCATATCTTCGCCGGTGGCTATGCGGCGGGGTACTACAGCTACAAATGGGCAGAAGTCCTGTCCGCCGATGCATACAGCCTGTTCGAGGAGAACGGCGTGCTGAATCCGGATGTCGGCGCACGCTTTCGCGGCGAGATCCTGGCAATGGGCGGCAGTCGCGACGCGATGAAGTCATTCACCGCATTTCGTGGCCGAGAGCCGAGCATGGACGCGCTGTTGCGGCATAACGGGCTGCTGGAACAAACTTGATTCATGGGGGCGATATGAAACACATCGTATGGCTGCTGTGTAGCTTGGGGTTTATGTCTATTTGTGTGCAAGCCGGAGAGCTGTACCGCTGGACGGATTCGTCGGGCACCATGCATTACAGCGATACCCCGCCACCCAAGTCAAAACAGGCCGAAGCAATAAAATTTGCTCCTGCCGCCGAAGCTAACGAAGCACTGCCCTTCGAAACGCGCCGCGCGATGAAGAATTTTCCGGTCACGTTGTATGTCGGATCCGGTTGCGGCGTAACCTGTGATCAGGCACGCAGCTTGTTGATCAAGCGCGGCATCCCGTTCAATGAAAAAATGTTGCGCTCCAAGGATGAGATCGACGCGTTCAAGAAGTTTGCCGATAGCGAGATTGTGCCCACCCTTGCGGTGAGGATGAATTTTTTGAAAGGCTATGATCCAGAGCAGTGGCAAGGTGAACTCGACGTCGCAGGCTATCCTAAGATCGCGCCGTACCGTGCGCCCAATACCCAGCCCGCCGTGCCTGCCACCGCAAATCCGGCCGTTCCGGAGATTCCGGCAGCACCATGAAGCTGGCGACGTGGAATGTCAATTCGCTGAAAGTGCGCCTGCCGCACCTGCTTGACTGGCTGGCCGCGAATCCCGTCGACGTATTGTGCCTGCAGGAAACCAAGCAGCAGGACAGCGATTTCCCCCAGGCAGAACTGCAGGCGACTGGCTATCACTCCGTGTTCAGCGGTCAGAAGACCTACAACGGCGTGGCGATCCTGAGCCGCGCACCGGGTCACGAAGTGCAGAAGGGTATCCCGGACTTCGCAGATGAACAGAAGCGCGTCATTGCCGCGACATTTGGTGATATTCGCGTCGTGTGTGTCTACATCCCTAACGGGCAGGCAGTCGATTCCGATAAGTACCAATACAAGCTCGGTTGGCTCACCGCGCTGCACGATTGGCTGCAACAGGAATTGAAACGGCACCCGAAACTGGTTTTGCTGGGCGATTACAACATCGCACCGGAAGACCGCGATGTGCATGACCCGAAAGCATGGGAAGGCAACGTGCTGGTCAGCGAACCGGAGCGGGCGAAGTTCCAAAGCCTGGTTCAACTCGGCCTGCGTGACAGTTTCCGGCTGTTCGAGCAACCCGAAAAATCGTTCAGCTGGTGGGATTACCGGATGATGGCATTCCGCCGCAACATGGGCCTGCGCATCGACCATATACTCATCAGCGATCCGCTGGTCGCGCAATGCAAGAGTTGTGTGATAGACAAGGCACCGAGGAAATTGGAGCGGCCTTCGGATCATACGCCGGTGGTGGTGGAGCTATAGTTTGAATTGGCCGTTTGTGCTGAGCCTGTCGAAGCATGAATGACAAAAAACAACTTCGCCGGGGGTAGCCCGGCAGCTAGTCACTTTCTTTTGCTTCGCCAAAATAAAGTAACCAAAGAAAAGGCGACCCCGGTTTGCCGCCCCTGCGGGGTACCCTGCGTTGCTTGACTGGTCAGGCGGCTGCGGAACTCGCACGATCCGCTGCGCGGCCACGTACTCAAACAGTCCTCGCCGAAATCCCCTGAACAGTCTGCGCTACTCGGCGGCGCTCAGGGGATAAAAAGCAAAAACCTTAAACCCGTGAGGTGGGCAACATGTTGCCCACCACTCCTAGGTAGATAGCCAAAACAATTCGACTCCGGTACATTGGTACATGTGATTCATGGGGACTACTATCCTACTGATCCAAGGTACGGTACAGAGTCAGCGTCGAAAGGTTGCCCAATTATGGATAAGAAAGATCGGCTAAAAATTAAAGTTGGAGAATATTTCTGTGTCAACTAATTCCAGAATCAACAATTGGCTCAAACGAACTCTACTCCTTCTGCTTCTGTCCATCTTTGGGGGCGCAGTCACAAACTATGCTCAAGCGGAATCCGCACAATTCACTTGGACGAATTACCCACTGAAGGTCGGTGTACTTGAGTTTGGGGCGACGACTCAGACCGAGGTGCTTTCAAAAATGTTTGGCCCGACTCATGTTTACCGAGGCGATGGCGGAGATCCCACCGTACTCTGTTATTTGCAGAAATCTGTTGGCGGGCAACTACTGAGATTGAAACTTTACTTTTTTGGGGGCGGAGAGGATGCTTCACTTTCTGGGATCGAATGGCGTGTATTACCTGATCCAGAAATTGGCGACTCAAAGAAGAATTGCAGTGAACCGGAATTTGTTGCCTTGCCACTTGGTTTGACTAATGGTGTGCAACTTGGTGATTCGCGTGCAGATACGCGGCGCATGCTCGGTGTGCCAACTAAGAAAACTCCTGCTCGTGACGAATACTCAAAGTCCGCCAATATTCCGAATGGATTTCTCGTTACGAAGTTGGAGTTGATCTTTAAGTCGAATGGCCGGCTCAAGATCTTACGGATTCGACAGATCAAGTCGTCATAAAAATCGATGGGGGCAGACTCCAACGATCCATGAACCAGCGTAAGCCAGACGCCGTAAGTAGAATCTCTAAAAAACTACCCCCAACCCACTGCTGGCAATGGGATAACAACGACGCCATTTGGTCCGTGATTACCCTCCGGCAGACCATGCTCACGACGGTGACTCGCTGAACGTCTGCTAAGGGAGGGCAA